>Ga0210409_10003908_pt1 | contig 16346 bp, 12 predicted proteins | sample IncBWH17MmetaG_FD_161649 | JGI IMG/M metagenome (GOLD analysis project Ga0210409, IMG submission 161649) | Forest soil microbial communities from Barre Woods Harvard Forest LTER site, Petersham, Massachusetts, United States - Inc-BW-H-17-M | ecosystem: Environmental > Terrestrial > Soil >...
AACCCTGGAGACTCTTTCTCGGGTTTAGCATCATGCTCGTGGCCATTCCCGCTCTTTACGCGCAGACTTCCTCTCAACAATATGTCTACAGTTCTCAACCGCTGAACTCCACTACTTCGGTCGTGGCGGGATTTAGCAAGACAAGTCAAACGGGGGCCCTCGGCACGGTCGCCGGGTCGCCCTTCAACGAACGTCTCGAAGGCGGCCTCGTGGCCATCGACGGCCAGGGAAAGTTCCTTTTCGTTCTGAATCCTGGCCGCAATGACATTTCCATGTTTCAAATCAATCAGACCTCAGGGGCGCTCACGGAAGTTCCAGCCTCACCCTTTCAGGTTCCTCCGACTATCAATCCCAATCTCGCGCCCTCCCAGCCTCTCTCTATCGCCACTGAAAAGTCGGGTAAATTCCTCTTTGTCGGCTACTACCTCGGCGATTTTCAGGGGAATAGCTCGGTCGTTTCCATGACCATTGACACATGAGGTTCCAGTCCCGTCCTTCTCACAACACAGAGCACTGAGCTTGTAAGCGGCGGTGCACCCAGTCGCTTGCTCGTGGATCCCAAAGGCATTCACCTATACGCAGGCATGACACTTGGTCAAAACGGTCTATACGAGAACAGTGCGGAAGTCTATTCGATCGATGCTTTAACAGGCACTTTGAGCTTTGCAGGTACGGCCGATTCTGGCTCCGCGGAAATGCGGTCGATGGCTATCGATCCTCAAGGCCGGTTTCTATTCGCTGGCTGGGGTAATGTAAGCGGTTTTCTCGATAGCTGCGCTATCTCTCCTGTTGACGGCACGACGGGCAGGCCCTCATCTACGATAGACTTGGGTCTTAACACTTATACTGACGTTCTGCTCGTCGAGAACTCCGGCAATTTCCTCTATGCAAATCAAACCGCCGGTGCCTTTGTCTACTCGATTGATCAGGTCACTGGGGCACTGACCCAGATCCCCGGACCTCTAGCAAACGTCACTTTGGACATCGCCGTTGCCGATCCACAGGGACCGTATCTCTACTCGGTCTTCGGCGGCGGCATCCATGCGTATCAAGTCGACCAACAATCGGGAGGCCTTACCGAGATTCCCGGATCTCCTTTTAATAGCGGAGCGACCAACGGCGCATCTGGACTTGTCATCTCGGGCAATCCAGTTCAAGCCGTCAGCGGCCCCGCTGCCACAATTTTTCCGTCCACGGGGTATTCTGGCGGCACTGTTGCCGTCGGCAGTAGCGGTCAGACCGGAGTATTTTCACTTGTCAACATTGGCAACCAAAACCTAGCCATCAATTCCATTTCCATCGCTGGGCCCAACGCTTCGAGTTTTTCGCAAACCCATACCTGCGCGTCCACCCTCGCCCCCAATGCAAATTGCTCAATCAGCATCAATTTCACGCCCGCTAGCTTGGGCATGCTCTCGGCCACCCTTCAGGTCGCGGACAACGCCCCCGGAACCCCGCAAACTCTAGCCCTCAACGGCACGGGCGTCGCCCCTGCTCCCGCGGTCGTTTTTTCTCCTACCCTTCCCTCGTTCCCTACAATCACTGAGGGAACAACCGGTGCGGCCCAAACGCTCACCGTCATGAGCTCTGGCACTGGACAACTCCATGTCGCTTCCGTCGCCATCACGGGCCCCAACCCTTCTGATTTCAGCTTCACCAACAATTGCACAGCCCCAGTTGCTCCTGGCGCCAACTGCACAATTTTGCTGGTCTTTAACCCGATCGGTCCTGGCCAGCGTACAGCCAACCTGACAATTACGGACGATGCACCGAATTCTCCGCAGAGCATTTCGCTCAGCGCCACTGCCAATCCTGCTTTCACGCCTGGCCCCGCTCCGAACGGTTCTATGACCGCCACCGTATCGGCCGGGCAGCCCGCGCAATACATGCTGCAATTGACGCCCGGAGCCGGCTATACCGGCACGGTGTCGCTCACATGCAGTGGCGCGCCTCTCGGCGCCGCCTGCCAAGTCCCCGCAAGTGTCTCGATCTCCAGTGGAGCAGCCGCACTCTTCACCGTTACCGTCACCACCAGCGGTGCAGCAAGCGCGCCGTTATCCGCCCCGCTGCGCATCAAGCCTATTCCCGTCCTGCGCCTCTTGCCCTTCCTTGCGCTCGCGCTGATTCTTCTCCTGGCCTCCAAAACTCTCCGGACCTTGCAAAATGCCGGTAGCCCCAGGCGCTTGAGGCTTGCTACTGTCCTAGCAAGCGCCGTTTTCTGTGTAGCTTGCGGCGTTGCCGGTTGCGGCGGCGGAAGCAACAACACCCTCATCCCGCCACCTATCTTCACCCCCTCCGGCACTTCCACGATTACCGTCACTCCCAGCGCCATGTCTTCCACTGGCAAGCCGCTTCAACTCCAGCCCATCCAACTCACACTGACCGTGAAGTAGCCGGTGACACGAGCTTGCCAGCCCAGGCTTGCCAGCCGGCGGCAAGCTTGATAGTCAGAAGCCGGCCGGCCGGCCTGAGGCAGCCTTTTGCTTGTCAGGCCCCGGCCCTCCCCCGGTCTCATCCTTGAGACCTCGCGCTGATCGAAAGTCCATCTTTTTCCTTGACAGAACATTATTGAGCGAGTATAGTAGCTAATAGGAAATACTGCGGTTGGAAGCAGGTAGCGCCAGCGTCTTGCTGGCGTTTTTTATTTTGGTGGCAGTTTACTCCGTTAAGTCTTTTGGAATCCCCACTTACGGCCAAACACCGTGTTTTGCCGGGTTTTAGCCGCAAGCCACCGCACTCAAGTTCTTTAGATGCAACACTTACAAGGATGCCCATAAGTGTTGCAACTAAAGGATTTACGTGAATTCTAAGTCCTTTAAATGCAACACTTACAAAAAACAGGGGGGATGGGGCCGCGCAATCACCTGCAACGTTCCGGCCGCCCGTGCCAGGCGAGCCTCCATATTTCTATCTGAATGGTAGGAGTATCGCTAAGCCTGAAACTCCGCTTATTGAGCAGCTTACTTCCCCGCGGAGATGCGATAAACCACCTGTGCTCCATCATCGGAAACAAGTAAGGATCCGTCCGGTGCGACCGTCACTCCTACGGGCCGCCCGTTCACATCCGATTTGCTGGGATCCGGCACCAGTCCGTTCAGGAACGGCACCGGGTCGGCCGACGGTTTCCCATCCTTGAACGCCAAGAACGCGATCTGGTATCCCGCGCGGCTCGCGCGGTTCCACGACCCGTGTTCCGCGACGAACGCTCCGCCCCAGTATTTCTCGGGAAATTGCTTCCCGGTGTAAAACGTGAACTGCAGCGGCGCCACGTGCGATCCAAGCAAAACGTCCGGAATAATCGCCCGCGCCACTAGCTCAGGATGCTCTTGCTTCACGCGAGGATCCACGTTGCTCCCGATGTAGCTGTACGGCCAGCCGTAAAATCCGCCGTCCTGCACTGACGTGAAATAGTCCGGCGGAAGATCGTCGCCCAGCTCGTCGCGTTCATTGACGCTCGTCCACAATTCTCCGGTCACCGGTTCCAGCGCGAGCCCAACCGGATTTCTCAGTCCTGTCGCGAACAGCCGCGCATTTTTTCCGTCAGGATCGCAAATCGTGATCGCCGCGCGGCGTGGATCTTCTCCCGTGTCGATATTCGATCCGGAACCCACGCTGACGAATAGATGCTTCCCATCGGCGGAAAAAGCCAGCGCCCGCGTAATGTGTCCGCCCGAGGGCAAGTCCATCAGGTGTTCTTTTTCGCCCAGCCGCTTTGAAGTCTTGGGGTCGTAGCGGAAGCGCACCACTTCGTTCATGTTTCCCACGTACACGTAATCTTCGTGAAACGCAATTCCGAACGGCCGCTTCATGCCGTCCACGAAAGTCTGCCGCTCTTGGGCTGTACCGGTATTTTTCGGATCGCGCATCACGATAATTTCACCGGCCCCCATATCCGCCAGGAAAATATCCCCGTTGGGCGCCACCGTCAGCCACCGCGGCACCTTGAAATCCTTCGCAAAAATGCTGATATGAAATCCGTCAGGCACAGTCGGGAGAAATCCTTCGGGCGGTTTCGATTTGTTCGGGCCGTTGCCCGCCGATTTCGTTTCGTACGGCGCCGGCAGTTTCGGCTTTTGCCCGTGCGTCACTTGCGCCGCCGCTGCCATTGGCAGAGACAGCGTCGCAGCTAGAACAAAAAGGCTTTGCGCGCGCATCAGTTTGGCCTCTCTTTAATCAAACAATGGACTTCCCGCTCCCTATGATGCCTCACGCGGTCCTGCGGTTCAAACTCCCCGGCGATTTCCCAGGCGTCGGCCGAGAAACGGGATTCGCGAACCGCGTCAGATCGTTCTCTATCCAACGGCGGTCTTCCCGCATCTAATTCAGAACCTGAGGAGTAAACTGAATTCGATGCTTGAGGTAACGGCCAATGAAAAGCCCCTCGATCGGTAAAGGCTTTGCGCTGACGATAATCTTCGCGCTGGTCGCCTGGACCGCTGTCCGCGCTCTCGGCTCCCGCGCGCCGGAGACTCCGAAATTGCCCTTCCCCGTGCCCGCGGCTGACGCGCCGCTGGCCACCGCCAAAAGCCAGCAAACCGTGGTTGTCGCTGGCGGATGCTTCTGGGGCATTCAAGCCGTTTTCGAACATCTGAAAGGAGTTTCTTCCGCGACTTCCGGTTATGCCGGCGGCCACGTCAAGTCTCCGTCCTACGAAAGCGTAAGCATGGGGGTGACCGGCCACGCCGAATCCGTAAGCATTACGTACGATCCTTCGCAAATTTCCTACGGCCAGATCTTGATGATTTTTTTCTCCGTCGCGCATGACCCGACGCAATGGAACCGCCAGGGTCCGGACACCGGCTCGCAATACCGCTCCGTGATTTTCTACAGCAACCCGGAACAAAAGCGCATCGCCGAGGCCTACATCGCCCAACTCGACGCCGCCAAGGTTTACTCCCGGCCCATCGTCACGAAGGTCGAGCCTTTCAAATCTTTTTATCCCGCCGAAAACTACCATCAGGATTATCTCAAGAACAATCCCGACAACCCGTATATCGTCTACAACGACTTACCCAAACTCGAAAATCTCAAGAAACTTTTCCCCTCTCTGTATCAGCACTAGCTCGCATTTCTCGCCTCTAGCGAGGCTATCTAGTTGAGGACAGGTTGTACCATCCGCGATGGCCTTGCGCTAGATTGAATTGGGCGTATTTCCGAGAGAGTCCAAATCCGGGAAGACAATTTGCCGTGAGGAGAACCAAGATGAGATCTTTCCTTTGTGCCGCGCTGTTTTTGTCGACAGCAAGTTTGGCTTTCGCACAGGATGGCCGTGCCCAGGCTTCCGCCAAGCCGGTCACCGTAGACATCAAAAATGTGCAGGGCCAAAGCGTCGGCACTGCAACGCTGACGCCAGCCGCCAAGGGCGTCAAAATCACGATTGATATTAAAAATCTTCCGCCGGGCGAGCATTCTCTGCACATTCACCAGGTGGCGAAATGCGAGCCGCCTGACTTCAAATCCGCCGGGCCCCATTTTGGCGGCGGACACGCCCATGAAGGAATGCTCGCGGGCGATATCCCAGACTTTGCGCTGATTGTGGCTGCGGACGGCACGGCGCATGTGAGCACCGTCGCGCCGAATGTCACTCTGGGCACGGACGCCAACTCTGTCTTCAGCAACGGCGGAACCGCGATCGTGATTCACGCCGTCGCCGGCGGGAGCGGCAGTGGCGCCCCGCAGCGCATCGCCTGTGGCGTCATCACCAAGCCGGAATAATTTTGGCGAGGTTTCTTTTTTCTAACTATTTTTTGTCTGGGCGTTCGGTCACGGCTTTGCCGAGGGCGCCTAGGAGCGGGACCTTTGCGCCACCTTTCATTTCCCCATCGAGCAGCGCCTTCACACTCGCATACGCGTAAATTGTCGGAGCGTGATTCTGCATCAGCCCTCCGGTGTCCGCCGTCGGACCGTAATTACTGTGCAGATCGCGTCCGAGCATCCGTAGCATCGCCATTTGTTGCCCGCGATGGTGTGCGGTGTGCGCGATCCTCCGCACCAGCACCCAGGCGCGCGATCGCGGCACATCGAAAAATTTGGTTTCGGACTCCCACCACGAATCGTCTTTTGTCCGCAGCGCCGCCAGCCGTTTCCCGCTGTCTTCCGCGTAACGCTTCATGAATTCGATTCGCGTCTCGGCCGCGGGAAGCGGCGGCGCGTTCACGTCAATTCCCAGCATGTTCATGAACCAAAGATTCTCGCTCACGCACTGGTGCACCATTTGTTCCAGCACACTGCGCCCGCGCAGATCGTTCACGCGCGGACGCACCGGAAGATCTTCGTCGCGAAACTCGCTCCACACGGTGACAACCTTGATGCGCTCGGTCTCGTAAGTATCCACGAGGAATTCGTATTTCATAGTCGCCATCCTGCTGTGCCGCTGCGGCGGAAATTCTCTCTCCCTGGGTCGTCGCCTGGTTACTTCAATTTCGCGTATTCCGCTTTGGCTGCGACGACAACGGGAATGTCGGGATCGGCGTCTTTCCAAAGATTCAGGAACTTTTCGTAGTATTCCTTTGCCTTTTGAGTATCGCCCAGTTCTGTGTAGATCTTGCCCAGCTCATGATGCGCTAGAGTCCAGTACTCTTGCCCATCTGCCCCAAGCCAATTCAAGGCGATGAGCCTTTCATACTGAAGGGCTGACTCTCGCGTCTTCCCAAGAGTCCGGTAGCCGAAGGCCAGCGACTCCAAGCTGTTGGCATCAGTTTCCACTTTGTCAGCCAGCTCAAAAGACTCCACGGCTTTAGAAACATTATGGGCAGCCAGATCAATCTCTCCCTTTACGATGTAGATGGCTGCCTGTTCGGACCGGTTGCTGGAGTTGATGCCGGAGACGGCCGTCGGGTTCTGCGCCTGCGCCTCCATTTCATTCAAGAGTTTCGTAGCTTCACCGGTTTTGCCCATCCGGGCGTTCGTTTTGGCCAGAGACAGGCCCCATGTCGGCCCAAAACGCGCGTGAGAAAGGATGCCATTGGCCGCAGCGAGTTCCGATGCGAAGTCCGCGTTTCGTCCCTTGGTCCGGTAGGCCGACGCCAGGAACAAGTGATCCCGATACTCGCTCTGCAAACCCTGTGTCGCTTTGTTGAGGAGTATGGCTTCTTTGAAATTCGAGATGGCTTCAGAGTACTTTCCCTCATACATGTCCAGCATGCCCAGCGAGCGGTGTCCGCGAGCCTTTTGCCAGTCGTATTCTGCGGAAATCATTTTCTGGAAGGTCTCCGCCGCCTTCGAGAGGTTTCCCACCCTGACCAGCATGAAGCCGTACTCATTATTGACAAACGGCCCCGTTAACTCCGAGGGGTTTAACTGGAAGGCTTTTTGGTAATACTCGAGGGCCTTCACCGTCTGTCCCATTCCTCCGTAGCAGGTTGCCAGGTTGATGTAAGCACCTGACTGAGAGGAGTCAATTTTCAGCGCTCTTTGGAAGGCCTCGATGGCTCTATCATACTGATGAAGTGTGGCCATGTAGGTCCACCCCAGCCGAAACCAAGCGCCGCCGTCATCCGGATACTGGGCGAGGTAAGCACCATATTCGTTGACCGCCTGCTCGCGATTTCCTCTCGAGTCATCGGCCACGGCACGAATCCAGAGTTTTTCCCTCATGGTGAGCCGGTCCAGCAGGCTCAGGGCTTTGCTAATGTGCTCCTCACCTTGGGCCTTGTCACCCTCGAGGTAGGAAAAGAGCCCCAGGTTTGCTTGAGCCAATGCAAAATCCGGATCCAGAGCCACTGCCTGACGGATCAGCTCAATACTCGCTAGCTGATTGGTGACTGCGAGGCCATCCGCATAGCACTTCAGCGCTTCGAGAGATGCTGTCGTAGCATAGGGCAATGGTGTGCTTTGTCGGGAGATGCTCAGAAGGGATTCGCCGAGCCTATACCGCACGGTCTTCGCAAGTGAATCCAGAGCCGGGAGCACCTGGTTTTTCCCCTTGGCCATGGTGACCTGGGTCAAAACGGTCGCGCGGCTGCCGGGTTCCACGAGCCGGGCAGTTATGGAATACACGCCGCCTATCTCAGCAATGCTGCAAACAAGAACACCCTTCGCGCCTTCGCGCACCGCCAGCTCGCTTGCCAGGGCTTCGTCCAACTTCGTCCCTGGCTCCTTGCGCATGCGGCCGAGGGCTTGCTGCACGCGCCTCGGAGGAAGTACGTTGACGTACTGCGACTGCTGAATGCCGACTGTCAGCGCGGTCTGCAACGATCTGTCGAAGACCTTATCTCCGGTCAGATTCTCAAAGTCGGCAATCACGATCCAATCGCGTTTCTGGAAAGCCAGCGCAGCTTTCGGCGAACGGAAATAATTCTCAAAAACCCAGTAACTCGTTCCTGCGAGTCCAAGAATAATCGTCAGGATCACTCCGGCTAATCGAAGCGGCCGGGACATCCGAACGAACTTTAGAGGGACTGGCGCCCGCGGCGGCTGCTCCTGCAGGAGTTCCTTCAGGTTGGTATGCACTTCGCGAATGGATTGGAAGCGCTGCTTGCGATCCTTGGCAAGCATTCTCTTGATGGTGTGAAGCAACAAATCCGGGAGGTTCTCGCGACCTCTTGTGATCGGTTGTGGCTCCTCGTCCAAGATGGCGCAAGCTGTCTTGACGGGCGTGTTTTTTAAGAAAGGATGGACTCCCGCGATCATCTGATAAAGGATCAAGCCGAAAGCAAAGATATCCGAGCGCGCGTCCGCAGGCTCGCCACTCAATTGCTCGGGCGACATGAATAGCAGCGTCCCCGGCGTGCCGCTGACTTCCGTTAGGGTCGTAGCCGCAGTTATTCCCGCATCGATGGAACCTGCAGGGAGGTGCTTGGCCAGGCCGAAATCCATGACCTTGGCGTGGCCATCCTGGGTGAGCATGATGTTGGACGGTTTCAGATCGCGGTGGATGATGCCCCGCGCATGCGCGGTGGCGAGCGCCTCTGCAATTTCCGCGGCGATCCGCAATGTCTCTTTGAGCGGAGGCGTCCCTTGCGGGAGTTTATCGCTCAGCGTTGCGCCTTCCACGTACTCCATGGCGATAAATGGCCGGCCATCCACTTCACCAGTTTCGTAAACCTTGCAGATGAAGGGATGATCTAATGCTGCGGCGGATCGCGCTTCGGCTAGCAATCGTTTTCGTGCGGCTTCGTCTCCTTTTATCTCGGGAAGGACGAACTTTAAAGCGACGGTGCGGTCCAGAGCAGTATCCTGGGCGAGATACACTTCTCCCATGCCTCCCTCGCCCAGCTTTTTTAGAATGTGGTAGTGGGAGATTGTCTGGCCGAGCAGAGATGCGGACTCGGGCATTTGGCGCTCATCTTACCACCAGTCATCCGACGAGCTAACCCCTAATGAGCCGGGTAAGCGGAACTGACCCAGTTCCACGCCCTGCTCGCGGTTGACAGCTGCCGGGCGAAGGAGTATCAACAACGTTACGCGCATTGCACTTCCGATTTCTCCCTTCCGTTTCCGGTGCGCGCACGTCCAAGACCGTTAGGAGGCAACCATGCCGAATCCTGTCCGAGCTATTCCCGAGGGGTATCATTCCATTTCAGCGGCATTGACTTGCAAAGACGCCGCTCGCGCCATCGACTTCTACAAATCTGTATTTGGCGCGACGGAAATCATGCGCATGCCGGGGCCTGGAGGAATCATCATGCACGCCGAGTTGCGCATCGGCGATTCCGTGATTTTCATCAACGACGAGATTCCGGGCGTGGCTGCCGCGCCGAGCGGTTCGTCGATCAATCCGGTTTATCTTTTCCTGTACACCGCAGACGTTGACTCCGTCTGCAACCGCGCCGTCGCTGCGGGCTCCAAAGTCACCATGCCGGTGGCCAATATGTTTTGGGGCGACCGCTACGGGAAATTCAACGATCCGTTTGGGCACTCCTGGGGCGTGGCCACGCACGTCGAAGATGTCGCTCCCGAAGAGATGAAGAAGCGATCCGAGGAGTGGACCGCGAACATGGCCAAGGCCGCGGGACAGAGCTGAAAACGTTCAATTTGATTCTGTTACAGCCCGCCGATTCGGTACTGATCGGCGGGCCTTTTCTTTCTCACAGTCGCTGCCAGCCGTCGCTCTTCGATTCTTCTCCCGGCGCTAAATTTTCTTGAAGAGGCAAACGCCGGACCACGGCCGGTTCCCTGCGGGTTTCTTCTGTTCCGGCAAACGCCCCAGAAGCCGCAAGAAGAACGGAGGGCGCTTGAACTGCGTGGCGGTTTTCAGCAGGCTCTTCACGTCCATCGGCTCCCAGCCGTGCGGCGTGAAGAACGCCGGCCCTTCCGCCGGCGCAAATTTGAATGGTGCCCCAACCTCGCTGAGTTGCTTCCCGGCCGTGCGCTGCATCATGCGCAGGAGACCCGGTGACCCGAGTTCCAAAATCCAGCGCTGAAAATGCGACCCTGCGGCGAGGTCTCTGGCGAGCGCGCCTACTTCTTCGGCGCTCAGATAAATCAATAGGCCTTCGGTGAGGACGAGGATTTTGCTGGCGCGGCGGTCGAGTTCTGCAAATAGCGAGCGGCGCGCATGGCCGTCGGACAAATCGAGGCGCACGCGCTCCAGCGCGCAGGTCGGCTTTTCGTTGGCAAGAATGCCTTCCTTATATGTGAGGATTTCCGGCAAATCGACTTCGATCCATTGGAACGAAGCGGGCAGCTTCATGCGGTAGGGCCGCGCGTCGAGACCGGCGGCGAGATTCACAACCATGTCTGTGCCCTGCTGGAGCTCCTGGGTGATGAACTGGTCGAAAAGATAGGTTCGCGCAACCCAGGCCCAGGCGTGCTTGTTTCCTTCCGGTAGCGTATTGGCGATGTCCACGCCAAGCTTGCCGGCGAGACGCTCCGCGTACGGATCGCGAAACATCGCGTCCGGCCGCTCGGTTTCGCGTGCGCGAAAAACCGCGGCCCATCGCGCGGTGTCTGAAATATTCCGGACGACAGACTGCGTGCCTTTTTCCTGAGTCTCAGCCATAGCTCTCTTCCTTGTAGTGTAACGCGAAATGTTTATTGAACGGAGGCAAGGACTGCCGAGGGGTAGAGCTATTCGTCGCCGCGGACTTGCCACCATTCGAGGCGTTCGAACGCGGCCATTTTTTCGGCGCCGTGGGCCTGATACCAGTTGCTCCAGGATGTTGCATCTGGAAAATTTTCACCGGTAATTTCCCGCAAAGCCATGATGCACCAGGTTCGCATTTGCGGTGTGGTGCTGGGATTCGCGGCCAGGCGGATCAATTGCGGCGCCATGCGCATACGCTGCTTGCGCGTGAAATTGCCGCAATCCGAAATGTTGCACCCGGCGCGGTCGCGCACGTTCATGGCGGGATCTTCGGTGAACGAAGAGAAGAGTTCGTCCAGCACTTCATCTTTGCCGAGATAGCGCATGCCTTCGACCGCCCATTGGCGGACGAGCGCGTCCGGATCGTTTCGCGCGTAGCCGAGCAGCACGTCGTGGATGCGGTCATAGTCCACGCCGCGCCCCGCCAGCATGCCCAGGAAATAGACGGCGGCCGCGCGATAGTGCGGATCAGTGCGCGCCCGCTCGATCAATAGATCGGCGGAGCGCTGGTTCTTTTGCCAGCCTTCGAGAGCAAGATTAATGTCCGCATTCGCGTAACGCACGCGAAGATCCCTGGAAAACCGCGAGCGCTGCTCCAACTGGCTCAGGCGATCACTCTTGTTAATGTGGCCGATCCAGCTCTCGACTTGTTGGTTGAAGAGTTCCAACGCGCGCGTGTCGTGACCGATGACGCGCTCGAGCAGTTCTTCCGCTTGATTTTGAGGGGGCAGAGCAAGTACTCGTTGGACGTCAGCATCCGCCATCGGAGCGGAAAAAACGCGCCGTGCCGCAGGATTAGTGCGCGGAGCCGCGGCGGCGCGCGAGCTATTCCTGCGCGTAGTGAATGAAGACATCCGCCACGCCATGAAGCCAAGCATCCCAGCCACCATCATGATAAACACGGCCAAGGATGCTGACGTGGAAGTGGACTGTTTCGAGTTAGTGAAAATCGGGCCGGCTGCTTGCCCGAGAGGGCGTGTACGCACGCCGATTGGCAAATCCACTTCCACGCGGGTATCTATTTTCAGTCCCGCAAGAGATTCGATCTGCGAAACCACCCAGCGTGCTTCTTCGCGGCTGCTGATTTCATCCGCAAGAGTGATTTTCTTCCCAGCATTGGTGACCATTCGAATGGAGTGGACGGAATTATCGGAATTGCCGCCCTGCTGCATGTTCGCCACGGCAACAACGGAGGCCACTTCGGAGAATGGGGTACGCTTGGCTCCGCCTACTCCGAGCACTCCTCCGCGGGAAACAATTTCTCCATTCCCGACAAAGATCCGCGCACTGCCGAACGAGACATGGAAAAATCCGAAAATGATAAAGAGGTCTGCCAGAGCAAAAATAACCGCAAAGAACAGTGGAGCACGCGAATGAAACAGCGCGTAGACGGCGCCGCTCCAACCGGCCGCTACCAGCAAAAGCATGAGCGCGCGAGCCGGCGTTCGAAACGGAGGAAAATAAAATTCCGTGCCGCCATCGCGCATCGAGACGACAACTTTGGTACGGGCCGGCTGCGGCACCGCGCCGGAGTCGCCGGCCAAAACTTGCGTGGTTGCGAAACCAAATCCGGTTGCGGGGACGCTGACTTGCGATTGGGAATTGCTAGCTGGCTGGGGCGAGTCCGCCGTTCGAAAGACCGGCAATTCGAAATCGTCGGAGTAATCCACGCCGGGCACATCGGCCTGCGCGTGCAGCAACCAGAGAACCTGATCGCTCGAATTGTTGTGGTCGGTAGCGAGGCCTTCGGCGGGCAGCTCAAAATCGACCGGGATGGCGCGGCCGAGCGGCCCGGGTGCGACGGCGCTTGAAGGAACATTCTTGTCCACTTGCCAGAGGGTGATGTTGCTGGTGCTGCGATTGTTGCCGGACCCCGTGGTGACGCGGCGCACGCAACGGAGCCGCAAGTCGATGCCGTGCGCAGCCTGCGTTTCGAATCGCAGGTGAATCCGTCCGATCGCTCGCTGGCCGAAAGCAAACGGGAGGGAATCAAATTCGAAATAAGAATTGCCGAAGCGGTCATGGCGAATCGTGGCGCGGATGGCGCGGACAATCAAGACAACACCGAGCGAACAGAAGCCCGGCAGGATAATGGCGCGTGGGTCGCTGCGGCGCAGCATCTGCGGAATCATGCCGAACATAAAGGGAAGCAAAAACAGGTTGCCAAGAGCGGCAAGCACCCAAGCTCCGATATAGCTTTTCTGGCTCTGGCTTTCGGCGCGGCGCGCGGCCCAGTCCGTGCGCCAGAGCCACGGGGAAGACGGATTTGCGTCCTGGAGCGCCGCCTGCTTTTTGAGTAGCCCGTAGCCTTTGGTCGAGGCGAGAATCAGGCCGCCGCCGATGAAAACAAGAAACAAAGCGATGGCCGCGCCGACGATGGGATCGCCGGATTTAGAATTTTGTCCCGCGACTAACTGCGCGTAAAGAAAGAAGAGCCCACCACCCAGGAACGGGAGGGCGAAAAGGGTCAGAACAACAGGACCGGCCTTGGACGGCTGAGCCATGCTTCCATCATAGATTTGAGAATGAGAGTGAGGTGGAAGCTCGCAGCAGAATTGCTTCGAGAGTTATACCTGAACCGAGGGACAGGTCGGTGTTTTGCGTAAGAGCTACGCGCGCTCGCGAGAAAAGCGCAGGAGGCGTGATTCTCTATTGAATCCGGGCCAGAGGATTGGCATTCACGAGCCCGGTCAGATCGGCGGCAATCTGCGCGGCGACCTTTTTCAACTCCTCGTCGGAGGGATTTCGAGCCAGCTCGAAGCGGACTGCGGGAGAGTACGAAGTCACCGTAATGACCGGACCGTGTTTGCCGTCATTGCTCGGCGGATTGGCGAGTTCGTAGAGCGGCTGTTCCGGCTGGGCCAAATTGTTCACACCCACATACAGCAGGATGTTTGGCGAAGTGGAGCCGCTGCCCACGAGCAGACGCCGGATGCGATTTTGTTCGTCGGGCTCCGCGAAGACGCCGCGGATGCGCAAGCCCACTTTGGGGAGCGCTTCGCTCGCGCGCAATCGCCGAACGGTGTAGCCGGCTTTCTCAAGAGCGCTGACCAGGTTTTCGGCCATGGCGGTCACGAGCTCATTGGCTTCCTGAGTGGCAGGATCCTCTTTAGGTTCCGGCCGGACTGTAGCGGCAGGCGGCGCGGGCTTATCTGGAGAAGAGGACGGCGGATTGCCGGGAAGTGTGGTGGATGGCGAGGCTGAAGGAACTTTTGCGCGGGCGCCTGAGGTTGTGCCTGGAGAATTGCGGGGCGGCGTGGTTTTCACTACTCCGCCGCGGAGAATATCCAACTCGAAGTCGCTCACGTAGACGACCGGCAATTCGACGGGGGAAGCATTCGCCGCGCGGGGCTGGGGCGAAGCTAGTGCGGGATTTGCGGGCCAAAGATGGAAAGAAAATATGGCGGAACAAGCGAGCAAAGAGACGGAGAGCGCCAAGGGAGAGATGGATGGCGAGCGGGCCGCTTTGGGTGCTGCCGAAAGGTGAGTGTGGCGCTTCATGCCAAATCCCGTAATGCCAAACGTACCAGTTCCAAGATAAACCGGAAATGAAAATTAGCGCAAAAATAACCAGATGAGGAAGACCTTCGCGGAGTTGGCTGGCAGGAGGGAAACAGCTTGCCGGGCCAAGATTCGGCGCTACGACGGGGAGGAAGAGAAAATTTGGCGGGTGGCGGGGTAGATGCGGCGGAAGGCGGCGTAGCTGGCGTTGAGCGTAGCGACGGCTTCGGGTTGGGGATCGACGCGCGAAGCGACGCGAATGGTGGCCGCGCAGGCCGCGTCGACGGAAGGCCAGACACAGGCGCCCACGGCGGCGAGAAGAGCTGCGCCGTAGGCCGCGCCTTCTTCGGCTTCGACGATTTCGACGGGCTGGCCAAAGACGTCGGCCTGAATCTGGCGCCACAGAGGGGATCGTGCGCCACCGCCGCCGAGGCGAATGTTTTTCACGGGGACTTTCATTTCGCGGAAGAGCGTGAACGTGTCGCGCAGGCTGAAGGCGACGCCTTCGAGAATGGCGCGAACAATGTGGGCGCGCGTGTGAGAAGCGGTCAGACCAACGAGGGCGCCGCGAGCATTCGAATCGAGATGAGGAGTGCGTTCGCCCATGAGATACGGCGTCCAAAGTAGGCCGTCGGCACCGGGCGGAATTTTTGCGGCTTCGCCGGTGAGTTGATCGTAGGATGCGCGAGCGCCGCTGGAGTCTGTTGCACAGGTGTCGCGAAACCAGCGCAAAGACAGTCCGGCGGCTTGCGTGACGCCCATAACGTGCCAACGTCCGGGAATGGCATGGCAGAACGTGTGTACGCGGCCGTGAGGATCGAGAGCGGGTCGATCCGTGGCGGCAAAAACAACGCCCGAGGTGCCGATGGTGACGCTGACGGTTCCTGCGCCGACGATGCCCATGCCGGTTGCTCCGGCGGCTTGATCGCCGGCACCAGCCACAACGGGAGTGCCAGCGCTTAGGCCGGTTTCCTCTGCGCCATGGGCAGAAATTTTCGCGCACACGGCGGGAGATTCATGGAGGCCTGGCAACACGCGCTCGTCGATTTCGGCGGCGTGCAACATTTCCTTTGACCAGCGGCGATTCGCGACATCAAGGAGCAACGTGCCAGAAGCATCGGCCATATCCGTGGCGCGTTCGCTAGTGAGGCGGAAGCGCACGTAGTCTTTCGGAAGCATCACAGAGCGAACGCGCCTCCAGTTTTCTGGCTCGTTTTCGCGGACCCAAAGGAGTTTTGTAAGCGTGAAGTTGGCCAGGGCGGGATTGCAGGTGAGCTGGATCAGTTTTTCCTGGCCAATTTTTGCGGTGAGGTCGCGGCACTGTTTTTCGGTGCGGACGTCGCACCAGATCAGCGCGGGACGGATGACGCTGCCGCGCTCATCGAGCAGAACAGCGCCATGCATCTGGCCGGAGAAGCCGACGCAGGTGATTTCTTCGCCGCGGAGGTTGGCGGCCGCAAGCGACTTGGGAACAGCGATGCACGCGGCACGCCACCAGTCTTCCGGGTGCTGTTCAGCCCAGCCGATCTGCGGAGAGGCGAAGGGCTGGTGGTCTTCGGTGGCAGAGGAGACAACGCGGCCGCGGCCATCCATGATGATGGCGCGCGTTCCTCCAGTGCCGACGTCTATTCCGAGTACGTGGATGGGTCCTCCCCCGACAATCGACGCAGCTTATCGAAAATAATTGAGCGCGGCTATCCCACTTCGTTGGTCATCAGGAAGAGAGGCCGCATTTCGAAGCTGGCATATTGCGGGCGCAGACGGTCGGTGTTGTATTGCTCCTTGACGTTGACGACCTTCTTCGTGGCGGTGACGGTCT
>Ga0210409_10003909_pt1 | contig 16345 bp, 11 predicted proteins | sample IncBWH17MmetaG_FD_161649 | JGI IMG/M metagenome (GOLD analysis project Ga0210409, IMG submission 161649) | Forest soil microbial communities from Barre Woods Harvard Forest LTER site, Petersham, Massachusetts, United States - Inc-BW-H-17-M | ecosystem: Environmental > Terrestrial > Soil >...
TTTTCTTCGGACATAGCGAGCACCGCGTTTGCCATTCGTGCTGGGTCCATTCTCACAAAAGGAGGGGCGCGGCCGCAAATCCATACGGCCGCGCCCCTGTTAAAACGCGGAATGAATTTCTACGAATCAATTCTGCCAAGTGACGTTGACGAAGCCGGTGCCGCTGGTCGGAACGGTGTAACTGTGATTCGAGCCGCCTTCCCACGTAACCGTGCCATTGGCAGCGATCTTGATGAATTTAAATTGCAGGTTAGCTCCCGCAGGTGCGGATACGTTCAGGAACCAATTGGGATAGTTGGGATCGAGCATGGGGCCGATGGCCCCATCCCACGTGGTGGCCCAATTGCCGAGTTCGATAGTGTTGCCCGTGAGGAAAATGTAGTCGCCGACGTTGGTGGGCGAGGCGTTGTTCACGGTAAAGGTGACGGGAATGAGTTTTGCCTGCAGCACTGTGAACTGAATGGTGTTGGCGGCGGTACCACCGCTGTTTTTCAACTGAACGTTGTAGACGCCGTTGGTCACGGTGGGGACGGTAAAGCTGACGGAGGAATCCGACCAGGAGGAAATTGTTGCGGCCGTAGTTCCAAAAAGGATACTTCCCGTGGCCGAGCCGAAACCTTTGCCGGCGATGGTAACTTTCAAGCCCGGGTGTCCCACGGTCGGGCCGATGGAGCCGACCTCGGGCGAAGTAACGGTGGAGGTAAATTGCCAGACTGCGGCGGTGTGCGCGCCGAGCGTGAAGGTGGTAACGGGATTATTGCCGCCTGATCCTGAGGAGACGGTGATGGACGAGCCGCCGAGCAGGCCGCTGAGATAATCGGAGTACGTGCCAGCCGGAAGCGCAGTGTTCAGGCCGCTGATGCCGTAGCTGGAGGTGTCATTCTTGTTGATCGCAATGAGGACGACATCGTTGAAGAACTTGCGCTCGAAGATGTAGACATCATTGTTCATCCAGCGTTGCGATGAGGAACCGTAGGCCAATGCATTATTGGATTGGCGCAGACCGGCAAGCGTGTGGGTGACGGAGTAGGCGTTGGTGGTGGTGCTGAAAGAACTCATCGAGAGCCGCGTGTAGGGATCGCCGCCGCCGTTGGTGTCATTGTGGAGATATTGTTCGTCCGCGTAGTAGACCGTGGGAATGCCGCGGCATGTCAGAAGAAAGGCAAGAGCCTCATTGTAGCGATTCTGATTGTTGTTCACGGAGAGAAACCGCGGCATGTCGTGATTGTCGATGAAGGTGACGAGATCGTTCTGCCAGGTAAAGTTGGTGTTTTCCGCGCTGAGGGTGTTGTCGATTTCCGAAAAATTATTGTTGCTGGCGAAGACGTCGCGGATGGCGGTGTTGAGCGGAAAATCGAGGAGCGAAATGCCGCTGTGGTTCGCGAATTTGTAGGAGTCGTGATAGAGCGTATCGCTGGTATTGCCCTGAAACCATTCGCCGAAAAAGAAACTGGGACTATTGATGAACGCGGCGTTAGCCATACTGTATTCCCAGCCCCAAGTGACATGCTTGACGGCGTCGATGCGGAATGCGTCCACTCCGTGGCTCTGTAATAACTGCATGGCCGCTTTCAAATAGCTGTCGATGGTGGCGTTTTCCTGATTCAGGTCGGCAAGGCTGAAGAGCGTGTAGTACTGCAACTGGTAGCGATCGTTGAAATCGCTGATGTTGGCGTTGTGGTGGAAATAGCCGCTGGTATCCGTGGGATAGGTGGTGACCAGCGTTCCGTTGTCGTAGAGCGCGCCATTTTCACCGGCGCTGTTGTTATTGGTGTGATTGGGCGCGAAGTCGACGATCACCTTGATGCCATTCGTGTGCGCAGCGGAAACCAGGGCATCGAAAGCCGTCCAGGAGTTAGTGGTGGAACCGAAGTGCTCTTCAATGCGCTTCATGTCGCGAGCCGCGTAACCGTGATACGGGGCGGTGGCGTTGCCGCTGCCGTCGGGAATATTGACGTTGATGTTGTCAACGGGAGGCGAAATCCAGATGGCTGTGACGCCCATGCCGCTCAAGTAAGACATTTTCTGCTGGATGCCGGCGAGATCGCCGCCCCAGTAGAGCTGCCAATTGGTTTTTGTGGAATCGAAAAGGCCGGAGCTTTGAGAAGGATTGTCGTTGGAAGTGTCGCCGTTGAAGAAGCGATCGGTGACGATTTGATAGATGACTTGCTTTTTGTAGTCCTGCGCTCTCGTTACAGAAGAAAGAGTGAGGAAACAGACTACGAGAGAGACTACGGCACAGATGGTACGACGATGCGATTGCATGGGGTCCTCCTAGGGGACGATTGGGAGAGGGACTGGGAGCCCAGCTGGTGGGAGAAAGCCGCCGGGAGTTTCTTTGTAGCACCGGGATTTGCTGATGTCAATCGTATTGCGGAAGGCACTAATGCAAGGGATTCGCAACCACTCGAAAATCTGGAGCACTAGCGAGCGACGGTGCTAAGGAACGGATAGTGGCTGGCGGCGCCCATGAAGAAGAGCATAGGGAAGGAAAGCCAGAAGGAAGTGCGCGCGGTGAGAAAATTCCAGCGCATCAAGCGCTCGGTTTCGGGCGGCATGGGCACGCCTTCCGTGTTGCTGGCGCGCGACCACTTGATAAGGCGCTTCTGAATGCGCCAGACGACTCCCCAAGTATTGAGCAGCATCACCAGACCGAGTCCGCCGCCGACGCTGATGGCGAGGTGCGCGTTCGAGACATTGGGGCCGCCGTTTAAGACGAGGACCAACCAGGACGCGGCAATCACAACGAGGGAGACTCCGATGAAGCGAAGCCACATGCTGTCGAGAAATCCTTTTGCTGGGAGTTGCAACGCGTAGATAAAAACATACGCAACGAGCCAGACGAGCATCCACCAGCCGAACCATTTGCCTATGAGGGAGCGGTCGCCGGCAAGTTTCGCGTCCGCGGCGAGATGAATCGTAAAGTAGCGGAGGCCTACAAGGACCGTCACCACGGACGACGAACGGAACCAGCCCATCGCGCCAGACATCAGGTCGGGATAAATCTTGATGCGCAGCTGGGGTTCGCACTTTTTCATCGCCGGGGTCAGCACCAGATTGAAAAAATAGAGCAAGCCAATCCAGATGATGCCAAAAACAAGGTGCAGCCAGCGCAAGGCCATCATTTCGTTGGCGTGCGGCGTATCGAGAAAAGAAAAGTGCGGCTGCCACTCCGGGAACGAAAGCGCTGACAGATAAAAAAGCATGCGTGTACCTCGAAAACTCTCAGGATCGCCCTACGAAGACACCCTAACGAATCGTGAAGCGTGCCGTCAATCGACAGCGCGCCCGTCGGTACCCCGGGGCATTCTGCTACGGATTGAATGTTTCGGATCGCGGCCTTCGCTCACTGGGACTTGGGGAGTGCCGCCAGAGCCTCGCGAAATGCCGCCAGATTTTTTTTGTCTACGACCGCGGTGCCGGTATCCACCCAGCTTGGCATAGGGGGCGCCGGGGCGGTGCGCCAGTCCTTAAATTCCCGCACGGCGTTGTGATGCAGGTCGTCCAGGAATTTCAGGCCATAGTAGCTCATCACATAAGGCTTTTGAGCGATCGTCGAGGCAATGGCGCCGCTCTGGATCAAATCCAAGGTCTCCGGGTCTTTGTCGAACGCCACGATGGGTACTTTGCCCTCCAGGCTAAACTGGTGCAAGGCGCTCGCTGCGCCGGGACCTCCTGTCGCTTCCAGGCAAATAATTCCGTCCACTCTTTCTTTCTTGTTGAGCAGCGCGTAGATCTGGTCAAACGCGTTCCGCAAATCGCCCTTGTCGTCCAGGATCTTCGCCAGCTTCAAGGCAGGAAAATTCTTCAATGCGTCGGCCACTCCGGCCACGCGATCGTCGAGATTGTGCTGTCCGGGGATGGAGATGACTACAATGTTCCCTTTTCCCCCGACCAGCGCCGCCATGTGCTTCAAACTCTCCCGGCCGGCCTTGAAGTTATCCGTTCCAATGTAGAGCACGCGCTTGGAGTCCGGCACATCGGCGTCCACGCAAACTATTGGAATGCCTTGCTCCACCGCTTTGTCAATCTCCGCCTGGAAGACATCCGGCCGAGCCGCGGAGAGGCAGATCCCCGCGGGATGCTGTGCCACGACCTGGCGGAACATCCCAACCTCTCCTGACGGGTCATACGAAGCCGGGCCGATCAGTTCGGCCTTTACGCCGAGTGTCTTGGCCGCGTCCAGAAAGCCGGCCTGGGCTTCCTGCCAGTACGGCAAATTGATATTGGTCGCAACGAAGACGTAACGCTCGTTTTCCTCGTGATAGGGTCTTGCGCACGCCACAATGACCGCGGCCACCAGAAAAACGAGAAAGCATGCCAGGGTAATCCCAGATCTTCGCATTGGAATTCTCCTTTCGCGGTCGGTCTGGCCTTCGGGGGCATTCCTTGGTCCGATGGCTGTCTTGAAAGGGAACTGTCCGTGCCTTTTGATCCGGAGGCTGACGCTGGGCTGGATTCTAGCACCGACCGGGTTGCAAAGAGACAGCACGCGCAATATTTAGCCCGACTAGGCGGGACCGTATCGCTTGGGCTGACTTCTTCAAATGTGCTCAAGCCAGGCGGAAGAAATTTTGCTGCGAAAGCAAAGGTGAAATGAACGGCTATTCGTACCGCAGCGCCACCATAGGATCCACGCGCATGGCGCGTCGCACGGGTAGATAGGCTGCGAGAAGTGCTACCGCAGAGAGAATACCGATTGCCGTTGCGATGGTCAGTGGATCGCGGGCCCCCAGGCCGAAAAGCAATTTCTGGAGCAGACGGACCGCCAGGAAGGAAAGAGTTGCGCCCGCCAGCAACCCCGCCGAGAGTACAACCGCGACATCCTTCATCACGATTCTAAGGATTGAGCCGGGCAAGGCCCCAAGCGCCATACGAATGCCGAATTCCGTTCTGCGCAAAGTGACGGCGTAGCTCAGCGCGCCGTAGAGACCAATCATCGCGAGCAGCAGAGCCAGGCCGCCGAAGAATCCTGAAAGCGTCGCGAGCAGTCTCTCTTGCACGAGAGAATCATCAACTTGCTTGGCGAGCGTGCGGAACTCCAGCGGAATCTCCTTGTTCACAGCGGCGATGCTTTCCTGCACGGCCGAAGTAAGAGCAGCCGGTGGTGTTGTCGAGCGCAACTCGAAAGTGGCGGAGTCGTCGAGATCCGGAATCTGGGTGATGGGAAAAAATGCGGTGGGTGGCGTGTTTTCACGAAGAGATTCGTACTTGGAATCTTTGACAATCCCCACAATCTGGATCACCACGGGGGGCTGCCCGGGCTTTGGGGCATCCACCTTGAAGTACTTGCCGGTCGGATTTGTTCCCTGGAAGAATTTCTGCACCATGATCTGGTTCACAACCGCGACTTGTGGCGACGTCTTTGTATCGCGGGCGTCAAAGCCGCGGCCTGCCAGGATCGGCGTGCGAAGAGTTTGGTAATAGCCCGGGGAGACAAAGTTGAAATCGACGAGCGCATCTTCTCCCTTGGGCGCGTTCGGAGAATCTACTTGAACATTGTTATTCCATTCGAAGCCGCTGATCGGAGTCAGCACCGAGCGGCCCACGGAAACAACTCCCGGAAGAGAACGCAAACGGTTCTCGATATCTTCGAAGGTGGCCAGATATCGCTCCTGCGGCACGCCCGCGGTTTTCAAGTTGGCGTTTACAAGGAGCACGTTGTTGCGGTCGAATCCGATGTCCAGCGTAACCAGTTTCACAAAGCTGCGCAGGAACAAACCAGCGGTAACGAGCAGGACCAGCGAAAGCGCCACCTGTGAAGCGACAATCCATTTACCGGGGCGGAATCGCACGCGCCGTTCGCTCTCCTCGCCCAGACCGCCTTTCATCGCGGAAGACAAGGAAACTCGCGTGGAGCGAATCGCAGGAAGCACACCGAAGAGCGTACCCGTTAGAACGGCGATCGCCGCGGTGAATACGAGGACGCGGCTGTCGAACGAGAGATCGAGGAAAACTTGCCCCCTCGCTGTCGAGATGTAGCGAACCAGCAGCGTAGTGCCCCAGCGCGCGAAAAATACTCCCAGGAGCGCTCCCGCCGAGGAGAGCAGAATGCATTCGGTCAGCAACTGGCGAATCAGGCGGCCGCGGGAAGCGCCCAGAGCTTTGCGGACGGCGCTCTCTTTGTTTCTCGCGGAGGCGCGCGCCAGCATGAGGCTGGCGATATTGGCGCAGGCGATGAGCAGCACCAGCCCGACGACGCCCATCAGGATGTTGAGAGGTTCTCCAAAGCGACGACGTAAGCCCGATGTACCGGTCGCGGCCGGGCGCGCAACAACTGTGAATTTGAGAAAGTCTTTCTTCCCGTCGGCATCCCAGTCCGACGGCAAGGCGTTCGCAAACACTTCGGGGGAAAGCACGCCTAGCCGTGCCTTTAATTGATCGGGGCTAATGCCCGGTTTCACGCGCGCCATAACCCGCAACCACCACCAGGAACGATGGTCGAGGCGGGATTCCTTGCCATCGAAGATGGCTGCCGTGCAGACGGGAACGGCTACGTCAAACTTCTGGCCAATGTCCACGCCGGTAAAACCGGGGCCGCTGACCCCCACGATTGGGAAAATCTTGTGGTCGAGGGAAATAGTGCTGCCGATGGCGCTTTCCTCCGCTCCGAAGTGTTCCTGCCAAAACCCGTAACTCAAAACGGCAGCGCCCGGACAGCCGCGCTGGTCATCGGAAGTATTCAGAAGACGCCCCACGCTGGGCTGGACGCCAAGGGTCCCGAAGAAATCGCCGCTCACGAACACTCCATTGGCTTGCTGGACAGCGCCGCCGCGGGAGAGGTCGAACCGGGATTCGCTCCAAGCGAAAGCTCCCGAGAAAATGTCCGGATGGTCGCGAAGCTGTTCCCAAAGCGCATAGGTCAATGAGGAAGTAGGCTCGTCGGCGCGCTTAGGGTTTTGCCGGAGCAAGAGCACTAGCTCTTCGGGTTTCTGCACCGGAAGCATTCGCAGCATGACGGTGTCAATCAAGCTGAAGATTGCGGTGTTGGCTCCGATGCCCAGAGCGAGGGAAAGAATCGCGACGGATGTGATTGCGGGGGTGCGGCCCAGAATGCGGAGTCCGTAGCGAATATCCTGAAGGAGAGTTTCGAGGAAGTTCACGCCGCGTGCTTCGCGGTACTCTTCTTTGACCTGTTCCATACCGCCGAATTCCAACCGTGCACGGCGCCGGGCTTCCGAGAGAGCAATGCCCGAGCGGACTAATTTCTCAACCTGTTTTTCAAAGTGAAACCGCAGCTCCTCGTCCATTTCCGATTCGACCGTCTTGCGGCAGAAGAGAGAGCGCAAACGCAGCATCACGTCGTTAAACATGGAAGGCTCCTAGTTGGTCTCCAGGATTTGCGCAACTGCGGCGGCGAGTTTGCGCCAGGTGTTTTCTTCGAGCTCCAGTTGTTTTTGCCCCAGCTTGGTCAGTTCGTAGAATTTTGCGCGGCGGTTGTTTTCGGAGGTGCCCCAGCGCGATTTGATCCAGCCCCGGCGCTCCAGCCGGTGCAGCGCGGGATATAGGGAGCCTTGCTGCACGAAGAGGACTTTGCTGGATATCTGGTGAATGCGCTCGGAAATAGCCCAGCCGTGCTGGGGCTCGAGCGCCAGGGTGCGCAGAATGAGAAGGTCCAAAGTACCTTGCGGGAGATCGACTCGCGGTTCCGGCATTTCCCTACCCCTATTGCTTCTACAGGGAAAATACCGCTTCTCCTGTAGAAGCGCAAGGGAAAAGATTCAGCCTCGGCTCAGAATCGGTCGGGGAACCATCAAGGAATGCATTTTCTGGGGTCTAGAGATGAATCTGGCAAGAAAAGTTGGTGCCCGAAAGAGGACTCGAACCTCCACTCCCTTGCGAGAACTAGCTCCTGAAGCTAGCGCGTCTGCCAATTCCGCCATTCGGGCACAAGTGCTGGATTGCCAGGCATTTTCATTGTGCCCTTCGGCTGCGGACTTTGTCAACGCGGCGCGGGGGACGCTGGATATCGGCCTCAATTGCTGCGAAAAGACCATCCGAGACTTATCCACTTCGCTGGCCCTCCTATCAGTTTCTCAAATAGCTGGGACTGGAATTTCAAATGCAGAGTGCTATACTCCGCCTATCAACCCTAATACCCCTTGCTGGCCCGGTCGGGGCCGGCACCGCGGAACGGTTCCTACGGGAGGTCGCTATGGGGGAATCAACAACGCTAACGGGGCCACTGCTTTACCTGCTGATCGCCTGGGGAGTCGTAACTGCCATATTCCTGGTACTGCTGCTACGGCGGAGCCTGCTCGCCAGCCACGAGGATGATCAGATCTTTCTCGATGCCGCCCAAGAGCACATGGCCAAGGAGCAGCGCGAGCTCGTGGCCAAGATCAACGCGCTCTCCAAGCCCATCATGGGTATGGGCATCTTGGCCGGCGTTTTGCTTCTGGCGCTTGCCGGAATGTGGCTATATCCCGCGCTGAAGAACTTTTAGTTGTTGGGTCGGCATGAACCTTTTGCCCGGAACTAGGGCTTCGCGGGCGGATCGGCTGGCTTTGCCGGCGCCATGGGGGGAGGCCCGGGCACCTGCGAAGTGTGGTTGTGCACGATTACCCAATGACCGCTGCGCTTTTCCATGACCACCGTCGTATGGCCTTGTGATGCCGCCTGCTGGCCGTCGACCACGGCGGCGAAATCCCACTGGTAACACGCCCACGCCACCGCTCCGTTCACCTTGATGTAGGTATTGGAGCGATCCATCCGCACCTGTTGCATGCGCGTGCGCTGCTGCTGGTAGACCGCCAGATAGTTTGCCCAGCCGAAGACCGGAGGCGCCCAGGCGCCATTCACCACCGTCACGTCGTCCGCATAATCTCTGTGCAACCTCTCGATATCCCCCAATTGCCACGCGCCCAGCATCTCGGAAAGCATGTACTCGATCTGCTGCTCATCGGGCAGGCCGCTGACGTCCGTGGAGGCGTCCGCCGGAGGAGTGTCTTTCTTTTTTTTCTTGTCTTTCTGGGCTGCGGCGGGTGAAACACAGGTTAGCAAGAGGGCGATTGCTAAAAAGAAAAGGAAGACGGTGTGAATGCTTTTTGTGGAAAGGCGAATTGCGAAATGATTTTTCATTCGCGCGGCTCCTCTGGGAGAAGAGGATAGCACGGTGACTTGCGCGCGACGCCGCTGTGCCCAGTTGGTTTACTTGGCGCGCGAAGCGCTTAGTAGATTGACGAAAAGGCGGTATGCACCGGGCACGCCTTCCGGCAACTGGCGGAAAAGAGCCAGGCCCGTGTAAATGTAGGTCCCTTTGCCGTAACGCGCGTAGACCAGCGCGCCGTTCAGTTCGGGTTCGCCGGGGTCGTTCATGGCCAGCAGCGGCGTGTACTTGGGGTCGAATTGCGTCCAGAAATAGAGGCCGCGCTCTTGCACCCAGCCTTTGAAATCGGCCTGCGTAATTTTGTTTGGCATGTTCAAAAGCCGGTCGGCGGGCTTCAGGAATTTTACCGGAGAGTTTTCATCGGTAATGCGCGGGAGCGGTCGCGGCAATTGCGGAACCCCTTCCTTTGCCGGAGGGGACGGAGGCGAAATCAGCGCCAGATAGGGCGCGTACTTGAAGCGGTCCCAGGCAAACTCCCGTTCATATTGAACGACGAGAGCGCCGCCTCTCGAAACGTAGTCCAGCAGCCGCTGATTGGCGCCGGCAAGTTCTGGGCGCAGCTCATACGCCCGGACGCCCACCACGATGGCGTCGAAGCGCGACAAATTGGAGAATGCCAGCGCCGACGCGTCCAGCATCTCCACGTGGATGCCCAGGTGCTGCAAAGCTTCAGGGACCGGCTCGCTCTCCGCCGTAATGTAGCCTACGCGCAGATTCTGCGGCACGATCACGGCAAAGGCGTGCACGAGGCACTGCGCCGGCTCGCTCCAGAGCTGCGTGGGCAGGGTGGGTAGCGGCTCGAGCGAAGTGGTGAATCTTTCTGCTTTTGCTTGAGTGTGGCCGCCGCCACGTTCCGCATACGCCGCAATCTTATAATCTCCTGCGGCGAGCTTTACCGGCGGCGTCACCGTCAATTTCGTGTATTGGTCTCCGGCCCCAGCGAATTTCAGCGGGACCGATGCGCTGGCTCGCCACCCTCGCGGGGCGGAGATCCCCACTCGGATTTGGCCCGGCTGCGTGGCGTAGGAATGCACTCGCAGTAGCACATCGAACGGTTTGTGCGGCTTCGCGGCAATCTCGATGACCTGCTTGGGCTCGACCGCCAGCGTGTACGCCGGAACGATCCGCGGAGCGACGCGATCCGCTCGTGTGGAAGTGGCGTGCACGCTGGTCACCGGCGAAGCGATGGTGAAGGAATATCCATTGATCGACGCTTCCTGGCTTGCGGTCACCAACGGTGGAGTTTCCGGAAGTAACGCACTTGAACTGTCCAAGCCGTGCTGCGGGTTTTGCGCCGCAGAAATCGTAAATCGGATGGACCCGCCTGCCTCCGGCTCATCCTTGGCAGCGGTCCACTCTGGCGGAAGCACCAGCGATGGTTTCTGGAAATCGCTGGCGATGCCTTCCCGGTGATGGGACTCCACGCGGACGGTGAACGATTCTCCGGCGACGATTTCGCTGCGGTCGGCAAGCGCATCAAGACGCAGCCCGGCGACGAGCGCCAGCGCGCGGTCAATCTTTTCGCGCTTGCGCCCCAGGCTGCGCACCAGAGAAACGACCGGGGCCGGAGTCTGTGAAGAAACCGAGGGCCGCGGCACCTCGTCGATTTTCTTGCCTGCCGCGACGAGGGAATCTGCTGCCGCCTTCCAATCCAGCCGCAGCGCAGCATCCCGCGCGGCCACCAGCGACGCATCCACGGTTCGCATCAGCGGATCAACGCCCATGTTTCCCACTTCGTAGTCTTCATCAAGCGGGCCGAGGGACTGCGCGAGCAACGCGGGATCAAAATCACCGCCATCCTCGCGTTTGAGAGCAATGGGGCGCCGCAAGAAAGGCGAGCCCAGGAATCCAGTGATTCCTTGCGTGCGGTGATTGGCGAACGCATCGAGGCCAATTTCGCGCCAGGATTTTCCGTAGAGTGGAGAAACACCATCGAGCGGCAAGATGTAGCCTTTTGGAGCCTCACCCCGGTCGACATCCAGCAAAACAACGGGTTTGCGATCGCCCCAGGGTGCCAAATCTTGTTCCTCGGATCTCGATCTGCTTAACTTGTAAGCGGGATCGGCGGCGAGTTGTACAGCCTTAGGAGTTAGAAGCCCTGCGGCCTGATGATGGCCGTGGCCGGTGTGCACACCGCCCCAGCCGTTTAAGACAACGTTGGGGCGAAACGTGCGAATGACTTGCACCATGTCGTGAAGGACTTCGTCACCCCAGACCTTTTCAGTTTCCTCGGGCGTTTTCGAATAGCCAAAATCTTTCGCGCGCGTGAAGTACAACTTCACGCCGTAGCCGCGTGCGGCGGCAAGAAGCTCCTGCGTTCGAATCAGACCGAGTTGCGGAGCTTGTTCCGGGCCGAGGTCGTTCTGTCCGCCTTCGCCGCGAGTGAGCGAAAGCAATGCGACCTCCGCGTGCAGGCCGCGCGCGAGGTACGTCAAGACGGCGCTGGATTCGTCATCAGGATGCGCGGTGATATAGAGGATGCGCGTGGTAACGCGGGCACTCTCGATCGCCTCGATGGTTTCCGGCAGGCCGGGGCCCGTACCGGGCGCCGGTGGAAACTGCGCGCGGCTTGCACTAGCGCACGCCGCGACCAAAAGTAGCAACGCCCGATAGCGACTTAGACTTTTCACGATGCCCCCAGCACAATCCTTTGATTCCGTAACTTCAGAATTCGTTAGCGACTCGACGTTTCCGCCGCTTTCGCAAACGGCCACTGCTTCATCGCCTTCGTCCAGGCCAGAAAGGCTAGCACTCCCACTGCGATCTCCAGTAACCCCCATTTTCGCGCCGGACCGGTATTCCAGAAAAGCCACGCCCAGCCGATCATCGTCAGTACCGCGGGCACTGGATACAACCACATCTTGAACGGCAGCCGCGCCGTTCCCAATCGCCTGCGCAGTAGCATCACGCCCACAGCTTGCCCAATGAATTGCACAATCAATCGCACGGCAAGAATTCCGGCAATGGAAGTCTCCAGGTCCAGCTTCACGCTGAAGAAAAACGCCAGAGCGCCCAGCGTGAGTAGAGAGATATGCGGAAAATGTTTCGTAGCATGCAAACGCCCAAAGATCGGGAAAAAGTTTCCATCCAGCGCCGCTGAGTAAGGCACGCGCGAATAGCCAAGCAGCACGGAGAATACCGAAGCCAGAGCAATCCACAATACCATTCCTGTCGCCACCGATGCTGCTCCGTGTCCGTATAATCGCTCCACAAACGTACTAACAATAAATTTCGAATTCTGCGCTTCCCGCCACGGGATCACGCCCAGGATACTTGTCTGCATCGCGAGGTAAAGCACCGCAATGCCCGCAACCGAAAGAAAAATTCCCCGCGGAATGTTTTTCTCAGGTTCTCGAATTTCTCCACCCAGATGACAAATGTTGTAGTAGCCCCAATAACTGTAAATCGTGCTGACCATTGCGGATCCAAGTCCCGCGAACCACACCCACGAAAAGGAGAACGCTCCCGGTGGAAAATCAAACGCTAGCTTCGGGTCAAAGTGGCGTATTCCTCCCCAAATCAGCCAGAGCAGCGTGCCGACAACTCCCGCCCACAAGAATAGAGAAATTTTTCCAATTGTGGTGATGCGGCGGTAAAGCAAAATTACCAGTAAAACCACCAACCCGCCGGAAAGTGCCTTTGCTTGGAACGGGGAAAAAGGGTGCAAATACCCCGCATAGCGCGTGAAACCGATGGAAGCCGAAGCCACCGAAAGCGGGGCTTGCACAAACGTCTGCCAAACAAAAAGGAACGACATGAGCCGTCCCCACTTCCCCGGCCCGTATGCTTCTCGCAGGAATACATACGTTCCGCCGGCCTTGGGCATCGCTGCCCCCAGCTCGGACCACACAAACGCATCCAGCGTCGCAAGCACCGCCCCCGCCAGCCAGGCGATCAATGCCTGCGGCCCGCCCATTTCGCGAATAACAATCCCGCTTACGACGAACGGCCCGATTCCCACAATCTCGATCATGTTGAGCGCGACGGCCTCTTTCAGGCCGAGACCCCGCTCCAGCGTCGCGCCTCCCGCTTTGTCACCTGTGTTCATTGGCCCGCCGAGAATAACAAATGCGCCGCGCCCCTGCTAACCCCTGGGACCGCCAATCTCCCGATTGGTAGGAAAGGTCCCACCAGACCCATTTCAGTTTGCAACTCGAATCGAACCGCTTAGACTCATTGCACGCACAACAAAAGGACAAATGGTGCATAAGTCTCCTTGGAAGCAGGTCAGCTCATTCATGCGAACATGCCGCAACGCCTGCACGGTTTTTCTCCTCCTCTTTGCCTTTTCGGCTGCGACAGCAGGCGCCGCCAAGCTCACCCTGCCAGCCGAAACGGCTGTCGTCCTCGAAAAAATCTACTCCTTTGACATCGATGGAGCCGTCGAAGCCGCGAAGCGCATGGAATTGGAACACCCCGAGCATCCTCTCGGCTATTTGCTCGAAGCGGAAGCCTTATGGTGGAGAATCTGGTGCGCCTCGGCGGAGTTCAAATATGGCATGAGCGACGCAAGGCGCCGGCCAAAGCTCGAATCCGACCAGCACTATTTTCAACTCGCCGCCAAAGCTTCGTCGCTGGCGGAGGCGCAGATCAAGCGGCACGAAACCGCGGAGATGCAGTTCTACGCGGGGATGGCAGACGCCGCCGCAGCACGGCTTTACGGGCTGCGCTGGGAAAATCGCAACACTGCCCGCTCAGGTGTGCGCGGGCGCGAACACCTCTTGCGCGCAAAAACCCTGGATCCGGACGTGGCGGATGCCGACATGGGCCTGGGGCTATACAACTATTATGTCGACACGCTAAGCGCCATGGCCCGCGTCCTGCGTTTTCTGATGGGCATCCCCGGCGGCTCGAAGCAGGACGGCGTTCGCCAGCTAGAACACGCCATTGCTGAAGGGACTGTGACATCTGAACTCGCCCGTTTCTATCTGGCAATGAATCTGCACCGCTACGATCAGCAATATGAGAAAGCACTGGCGATCATCGGCCCCCTCGCGGAAAAGTATCCCGCAAACCCCATTTTTCAGCTGGCGCGCGGGGATCTCTACGCGAAACTCGGCCGCAAGGAAAAGGCGCTCCTCTGTTACCGCGCTGCCGCCTCATTGAAAACTCAGAACGCAGAATGCCAGGCGCATGTCCGGGAGCTGGCGCGGGTTTCGATCGAAGCGCTTGGCGTGATTGCTACCAGCAACGTGCGCTAAATCTCCATCCTGCTCTGGCTCGGCCGGCCCAACCGTACTTCGAAGCGGCCCGATTGCGCATTGACCTTTTCTCTGCCAGGATGATAAACATGTAGGTTGTGTGAGCCCCCGATTCGGGGCAAAGTGCGGCTGGAAGCAGGGGTGTAATCGGGCAGGGCAGCGTGGACGGATCTCCGCACTGTGGCGGTCAACGCGCAGCGCGATATCGGCATCTCACCCCCAAAGTACAAAGTACACTGGCGTCGCGGGTTCCTCGGCGTTCGCCTGGACAGGCCAACCCCGATCCGGTCGGGGCCGCCAGATTGAGATCAAGGAGTATTAATGATGCGGTCTTGGACAGCACTGGCTGTCGCAGCAGCGGCGATTCTAGCAGTAGCGGGTTGCAATGATTACGGCAACACCTTTCAGGGCAACACCGGCGCCACCCTCACCTCGATTTCTCCGTCTCAATGGAGCGCCGGCAACGGCGGTTTCACACTCTCCGTGTTCGGAGGGACGTTTGTGAAGGGGACGGTCATCCAATGGAATGGGAAGACTCTCCCGACTACCCTTCCCACCGACAGCCTGGGAAACATTCTCGGGAACATTGCTACCGCCAACATTTCTGCGGATTTGGTGGCCAAGCCCGGCGTTGTCAACATCAACACGCTGGGCCCAGCTTATGGCGCCGGGCAGAACGGCCTTTCCAATCCGTTGGCATTTAACATCAATCCCCCGAAGAATCCCGTTCCGGCACTTACCGGAGTCAGTCCCAACGCGGTCGGGGCGGGGCCGGCCACCGACCTGAGCATTTCGTTGACCGGCAGCAACTTCATTTCGAATTCGGATCCCACGTTGGCTTCCCAGGTGAATTGGGCCGTGGGAGCAACGACGACGAAATTGACCTTGGGAACCATCACTTCCACGCAGATTCAAGCTACAGTCCCGGCAGCCTTACTGGCCAGCGCCGGCACGGCTAGCGTGTGGGTTTTCAGTCCAGGTTCTCCACCACCGCCCGGTTGCACGACGCTTTGCACTGGAGGAGGTGGTGGAGGTCCGAGCGCTCAATTGACTTTCACTATTTGTGCGACGACTCCATGTACCGGGACAACGCCCGCAAGCGCGACTAGCGCTGCGGTGGCCGAAGAGACGCCAGCGGTCAGCCTCGACGGCCGATACGTTGCCTATACCGCGGTACAGAGCGAGCACGCGCAGGTTTTTCTGCGTGACACCTGCGAAGGCGCAGCCGCCGTCTGCCTGCCGCGCACTACACTGCTTTCAGCGGCCGCCGACGGCACCGCCGCCAACGAGGAAAGTCACGCGCCTTCCATGAGCTCGGATGGCCGCTACATCGCGTTCAGTTCCGCCGCAAGCAATCTGGTCGAAAACGCGCCTGCTGGACGGCAAGTCTATTTGCGCGACACCTGCACCGGTGCCGCGGACTCGTGCAAGCCCTCGACATCTCTCATCTCGCTTGATTCGAATGGCGCGCTCGTGGGTACGGAAAGCATTCTGCCTTCTGTAAGTTCCTCTGGACGCTTCGTAGCTTTTCTGGCTATAACGCCGAGCCACTCGTCGAGTGCGGCTTCTGTTTCATCCAAGACACCGGCAAGTAGCGTTAACAGCGGTTACCGCCAGGTATTCATCCGCGATACCTGCCTCGGAGCCACCGACTGCACGCCGAAGACAACGCGCATTTCGCTTCAGCCCGGTGACGACGCGAGCAGCGGCGCCAAGCCTGTGGGGCCCGCGTTGAGCAGCGACGCAAATCACGTCGCTATTACCGGCGGCAACGCGGCGACGCTCTTCAAGCGTTCCATCGCCGTCGACGATCATGTCTTCCTGGCCATTGCGAACCAGCAGCACTGATCGCGTCCATGCGGCTTTATCTTGCCGGCCTGATTCTCTTGCTCTTTCCTCTCGGTGCGCAAATACCCTAGCAGCGTTTCACCGTAGTTTCCGATACTCCCTATTGCACCGGAGCAGGGAAGCCACTGAGGCCTGGCCCAATTGCGTGAGCAACGCCGCCTGCGTTCCGCATAGCCCATTACTTCAT
>Ga0210409_10003910_pt1 | contig 16342 bp, 14 predicted proteins | sample IncBWH17MmetaG_FD_161649 | JGI IMG/M metagenome (GOLD analysis project Ga0210409, IMG submission 161649) | Forest soil microbial communities from Barre Woods Harvard Forest LTER site, Petersham, Massachusetts, United States - Inc-BW-H-17-M | ecosystem: Environmental > Terrestrial > Soil >...
AGAAACTCCGCTTTTTTCTCTCCGTAGATGTCTTCTACCGTGTATGTGGATGCCACCTCGTTCAGCGAATTGCGCACGACGTCGCGCAGGATGCCGTGCGTGAAAGTATCCATGTCCGAAACGCGGTACTTCACGTAGAAATCCGGCACCTTCGACGGCTCAATGGCGTAAGACAGCGAAACGTCAACGAAAATCTCCATGCCTTCCTTCGAGTTGAAACCCATCTCTTCATTGATGGGATGTCCTTCATTCACATCCTTTGTCCATTTCACGGTCTGCACGTAGGTAGGGAATTCAATGATTTCCGTGCTGAGCGGGGAATAGACCACCCAGCCGGTGCGCACCGGTATCTCGGATGCTCCGCGCTGGTTTCCCGCCAAATTGATCTGTACACCCACGTGGCCTGGTTCAATGCGCGTCACGCGAAGTAGAAACAGCCCCATTACCAGCAACACCAAAATCACACCAATCACAATGACGCCCAACTTCAAAAACGGAGCGGCCCTTTTCATCTCGAACTCGGCGTCGCCCCGCCCGCTCCCTCTGAACATATCCATACCGTTGCTCCCTCCGCGAGAGACCACTTTCACTCTGCGCTATTAGTTTGCCATCTGCTGCGTTAGGAAGTCATGATGCGCTAACTTGCAGAAAATAGACAGTTTTGACCTATTCGAGCTCCGCGGTTCAGCTCCACTGATAGTTACTTCGCCGTCTAACCTTCCTTCAAGTGATCTCGTTCTGGAAGCTTTTTCCGTGCGGTATTTCTCCACCGAAGTTTTGCGCGACGGTCTGGCCCATGTCCGCCAGCGTTTGCCGGACTCCCAGATTCACCCCCGCGCCGCTCCCTGGCGAATACGCCAGGATTGGTACGTACTCCCGCGAGTGGTCCGTTGTGGGCCAGCGCGGATCAGGGTCGCAACCATGATCCGCCGTAATCATAAGCAGATCCGAAGCGTTCAGCAGCCTCATGAACGGGCCCAGCACCCGGTCGAACTCTTCGAGCGATTCGGCGAATCCTTCAACATCCTTGCGGTGTCCATACAGCATGTCGAAATCTACGAGGTTGCAAAAAATCAAGCCTCTCCTTTTCTCATTCAGAGCTGCCGTAAGTTTTGCCATGCCATCCGCATTGCCCGTCGTCGTAACGTACTTCTCTACGCCGCGTCCATTGTAGATGTCATGAATCTTCCCGATTCCAAACACCGGCACGCCGCGTTTCGCAAGCACGTCCAGCAACATCGGCTTCGGGGGATCGACCGCGTAGTCGTGCCGGCGCGTTGTTCGTGCAAAATGTCCTGAAGTTCCCGCGAATGGACGGGCAATCACGCGCCCAACGCGGTTCGGCCCGTCGAGCAATTTCCGCGCAATTTCGCACATGCGATAAAGCTCTGAAATTGGGATCACGTCTTCATGTGCTGCAATTTGAAAAACGCTGTCTCCTGAGGTGTAGACAATCGGCTTGCCCGTCCGCACATGTTCTTCGCCGAGTTCCTTGATGATCTCGGTGCCCGAAGCGGGCTTGTTCCCAAGTGTTCCACGCCCAATCTGTTTTTCAAATTCCGCGATCAAGTCTTGCGGGAAACCGTGAGGATAGGTGGGGAAGGCCTGGTCCAGCCAAACACCAGCCATTTCCCAATGTCCTGTAGTCGTATCTTTTCCTGGCGAGTGTGTTGCGCCTTTCCCATACGCGCCAATCGGCGAGGCTTCGGGAGGAAGATGCGCAAGCGGCGCAATATTGGCAAGGCCGAGTCGCATCAGATTCGGCACCTTCAGCGGTCGCGATTCAGCAATGTGTCCCAAGGTTGTCCTGCCCACGTCACCATAATCCGCAGCGTCGGGCAATTCACCTATGCCCACGCTATCCAGCACAATCCAGATGACCCGTTCAAAATTCGCCATTGCTAGACCTCGTGCAACCCTTCATTCCAACTTCTTGCCTTTCGCCGCACTCTAGCACAAACGCAAGACATCCCCGCAGCCCTCGGCGCGAAGTCCCGGTCACGTTGACCATATCAAGCGGGGCCAGTATTCTTGAGAACTGACGGTTTATTTCTCAATTGGCGAACTTTTTTCCCAATTCCTGCGTAGTAGAGAGTGAAGAGGTGTGTGATGGCTCAAGACGGCACTCCCCGGCGCCCTTCTCTGGTTTTCCCGATCCTGCTAATCACGGTCGGTGCGATTATCCTCTACAGCAACTGGCGGCCTTCGTTTTATCCTTGGCCAATCCTCTGGACCTATTGGCCGCTCATTCTCATTTTCATCGGTGCGGGAAAAATCTGGGATAGCTGGCAACGCCGCCAGCATCCTGACGCGCCTTCCAGCGGTGGCTCGCTCGGCGCGACCTTGGGCGCCTGCCTCTTCGTTGTTGTCTTGGTCGCGCTTCTGTGGCACGGAAAAAGATTCAATCACTGGCGCGGCGGCACGGTCTACGCCATGCAACATCAATCGCACACGATCGACCGCCTAAATGCCAAAACCGTCCGCGCTACGCTGGAGATGGGCGCAGGCGAGCTTAACTTGAGCGGTGGCTCCAGCCATCTACTCGAGTCAGATTTCGACTATCGCTCTTCCTCCGGCACGCCGAGGGTAGATTATTCCGTTTCGGGAACTGTCGGCGACCTGCGCATTTCTCAAGACGATTCTGACAGCCACATTCGCACGACTACCGACAATCACTGGACTCTGCACTTCGCCAACGACGTTCCGCTCGAAATCAAGATCGACATGGGCGCGGGCCGCGGCAACCTGCGCCTGCGCGACATTGACGTGACCCGACTCAATCTGGACATGGGGGCCGGTCAGGTCGACGTCGATCTCACGGGCGACCGCAAATCCGATCTCACCGCGGATATTGAGGGCGGCGTTGGGGAAGCCAACATCCGCTTGCCGAAAAACGTAGGCGTCATCGTCAACGCGAGCGGCGGCATCGGCACCATCAGCGCGCACGGCTTCAAGCATGACGGTGACGAGTACACCAACGAGCTGTACGGCAAATCTCCCGTAACCATTCACCTCAAGGTCGCAGGTGGAGTCGGCACCATCACCCTCACGCAAGAGCCATAGTTGCAGCAAAGACCCTTGCAGAGACCGCTGCACGGTTCTCGGCAAAAGCCGGGCAAACGCCGTGTTTGCTCCCCTATTCCCATGGTCGTATAATTAAAAGTTTAGGCAGCACGCTCGGAGCGCGCTGTCTGAGCTTCCCCTTGGCCACTAAAGAACTCACACCGGTGCTGAGCGAACAAGAGGCTATCCGCGTCCGCGGGGCCCGCGTTCACAATCTTCGCAACATCACCGTCGAGATCCCACACAACGCCATCACGGTAGTTACCGGAGTCAGCGGTTCCGGCAAATCTTCGCTCGCTTTTGATACCGTTTACGCCGAAGGCCAGCGCCGCTATGTGGAATCGCTCTCGTCGTACGCCCGTCAATTCCTCGAGCGCATGGAGAAGCCCGACGTCGACGAAATCTCCGGCATCGCGCCGGCGGTGGCCATTCGCCAGAAAAACTCCACGCGCAACCCGCGCTCCACCGTAGCTACGTCGACGGAAATCTACGACTACCTGCGCCTCCTCTTTGCGCGCTGCGGCCAAACTTTCTGCATCAAGTGCGGCGCGGAAGTCCGCCGCGACAGCCCAGAGGAAATCGCCTCACGGGTCTTGTCTTTCGCCTCGGGACGGCGATTCTACGTCATGTATCCGCTTCGAATCGCTCAGCCGCCAGCTGCCACCGGCGGTGCACGCCGCGTCCCCAAGAAAAAGTCTCCCACGCCTCCGCAAGAGTCGCTCAAGCAAGCCCTCGGCGACATGCAAAAGCGCGGCTTCAACCGTCTCTATCAAGACGGACGCGTCCACGAATTTTCCTCACCGGAAACTCTTCTCGACGTTGATTTCTCGAAGCCCGTCTACGTCCTGGTCGATCGCCTCTCCGTGAATCCCGAATCGCGCTCGCGCCTCACGGACTCCATCGAAATTTGCTATCGCGAAGGCGGCGGCGAAGCCATTCTCGAATTCATTCCCGATTCCGTGGGCAATCGCGCCGAGCGCCTCACCTTCAACGAGCGCTTCGAATGCAAGAACGACGGCACTCTGTATCAGGAACCGGAGCCGCGTCTTTTTTCCTTCAACAATCCGTACGGCGCCTGCCCGCGCTGTCAGGGCTTTGGCAACACGATCGACTTCGATCTGAACCTCGTCGTTCCCGATTCGAGCAAGTCGCTGGATGAAGGCGCTATCGAGCCGTGGACCAAACCGCGTTTCCGCGCCCTGCTCCAGGATGTAAAGAAATGGGCCCGCGGCCGCGGCATTCCGCTAAACGTTCCCTGGCGCCAACTTACCGCAGAACAGCGCCGGCTAGTGCTCGAAGGCGACCCCGAAAACGATTTCGAAGGCGTAAAAGGCTTTTTTAATTGGCTCGAACGCAAAAAATATAAACTGCATGTCCGAGTTTTCCTGAGCCGTTACCGCGGCTACGCCACGTGCCCGGAGTGCAATGGCACGCGCCTCCGTCCGGAAGCTCGCGCCGTTCGTGTCGCAGGCCGTTCGATCACCGAAATCACCAAGCTCACGGTGAAAGAAGCACGCGCTTTCTTCTCCACGCTGGTTCTTTCCGAGCTGCAAGCCAAAGTCGCCGAAAAAATCCTCGAAGAAATCCGCAGCCGCCTGCAATTCCTCGATGAAGTTGGCCTCGATTACCTCACGCTCGATCGCCTTACCTCCACTCTCTCCGGCGGCGAGTCACAGCGCATCCAGCTCGCCACGTCGCTCGGCTCGCATCTCGTCGGCGCGCTGTATGTTCTCGACGAACCCTCCATCGGCCTTCACCCGCGCGACACTCAGCGCCTCATTGATATCCTCAAATCCCTACGCGACCTCGGCAACACGGTTCTCGTTGTCGAACACGATCCTGATACCATCCGCGCCGCCGATCACGTCATCGATCTAGGACCGGGTGCCGGAGAACTCGGCGGCAAACTTCTCTTCGCCGGCAGCTACGAGGGCATGCTCGCCGACCAGAAGTCCATAACGGGCCGCTATCTCAGCGGCGAACTCGCCATTCCCATCCCCAATAATCGCCACAAACCCAACGGCAAATTTCTCCGCCTCTACGGCGCAACTCTCCACAATCTTCAAAATATAGACCTGATGATTCCGCTCGGCACTCTCACCGTCGTAACTGGCGTTAGTGGGTCGGGCAAATCCACGCTCGTTCACGATGTGCTCTATCGCGCGCTCTCCGCAAAACGCACCGGCGGCAGTGTCAAAGAATTCTGCGACCGTCTGGAAGGCGACGCCAACATTCGCGAGGTAGTTATCGTTGATCAGTCGCCGATCGGCCGCACGCCGCGTTCGAATCCAGCCACCTATCTGAAAGCTTTCGACGCCATCCGTGAAGTCTTCGCGGCCACCCCTGACGCCAAGCGCCGCGGTTTCACCGCCGGCCACTTTTCCTTTAACGTACCCGGCGGGCGCTGCGAAACTTGCCAGGGCGATGGCACCGTCACGGTGGAAATGCAATTTCTCGCCGATGTCGAGCTAGTCTGCGAAGAATGCCGCGGCACGCGCTTCAAGACCAGTGTCCTCGACGTCCGCTATCGCGGCAAGAATGTGCACGAAGTTCTGCAACTCACCGCTCGCGAGGCCCTGGCCTTTTTCACTGGGGTTCCCAAAGTCGTCTCCAAGCTGCGCATCCTGAACGAAATTGGCCTTGGCTACTTGCGCCTAGGCCAATCCGCCACCACGCTTTCTGGCGGCGAAGCCCAGCGCCTCAAGCTCGCGGCGCATCTCGCTCGCACAGAAAACCAAAGCATCCTCTACATCCTCGACGAGCCCACTACCGGGCTCCATTTCGACGATATCGCCAAACTTCTCTCCGCCTTCCGCAAACTCCTGGAATCCGGCGCTTCTCTCCTCGTCATCGAACACAATGTCGATGTAATCAAGTCCGCCGACTGGCTGATCGATCTCGGCCCAGAAGGCGGTGACCAAGGCGGCAAAATTATCGCCACCGGCACTCCCGAACAAGTTGCGCGCAATCAAAATTCCCACACGGGGCGATTCCTGGCCCGCGTCCTGAATGGAAATGGGCAGGCAAAGCGCCCAGCCAACGGCGCATCCAAGTCCACGATGCCTTCAGGTACAATCGCCAATGGCGCAGGCAATCCTCCGCCCGAACAATGAATCTTTCGAGTTTCGCTAGACGTACGGCAGTCGCAATTTTAATCGTAGGGGCACGGCACGCCGCGTTTGCCGGGGCCTCAACTTTCTCGCTCCAATCCTCCACCCAACAAAAACCCACCCCATCCCAAACCCGCACACAGAAGTTAGCCAATCCTCTAAACGATCTCCTCGACGAAGCTCAGCACGACATCGACAGCAATCAGTTCGAAGCCGCGCTCATCCCCTTGCAAAAATTCCTGGCCGAAAAGCCCGACATCGCTTGGGCGCACTTTCAACTTGCCTACGCATACACCGCCCTTAAACGCCCCGACGAAGCCCGCACCGAATACGAGCGCGCCACCACGCTCGACCCAAAAATGTTCGAAGCGTTCCTGAATCTAGGCATTCTCCTATCCGAAAAGGATCCCGCCGCCGCCGTCACCCCGCTCCGCAAAGCCGTCGATCTTCTCCCCGCCCAAAGCCGCCCTCGTTTCCTCCTCGGCCACGCGCAAGAGCGCTCTGGCGACATTCCCGCGGCTGTCGAATCTTATGAAGCCGCGTTACGCCTCGATCCTCGCGACGTGGAAACCGTCATTCACCTCGGCAATCTCTATGTTGGACTGAAGCGTTATTCCGACGCGGAGACAGGATTCCGCGCCGCGCTCGAACTCGAACCGAAATCTCCGCAAGCACTCCTCGGCCTGGCGCAGGCTCTCGACGCGCAAAAAAAGCCCGAAGCCGCCGCCGCTTATCGAGACTATCTCGCCGTACAACCGGAGACTCCAGGCGCAGAATCTCGGGCCATCCATCTTCTGATCGAGCAAAAACAATATGACGCCGCCCTCGCTGAACTCGACCGCGCCGACGCTGGCAAGCCTCCCACACTCGATTCACTCCGCTCTCGGGCTGACATCCAAATCGCCCAGAAAAAATGGGACGATTCCATCGTCACCCTTCGCAAAGCGATCGCCCTCACCCCCAACGACGCCGAGCTTCACGGCGGTTTGGGCCGCGTCTATCTTCAAAAGCGCGATTTCACGTCCGCCGAAAAGGAACTAAAAGCCGCGCTGCAGCTCGACAAGAATAATCTCGTCTATTGGAAAAACCTCCGAACCACGTACTACCTCGGCGGAAACTTTCCGGCCACGCTCGCCATGCAGGACTTGATCGCTAAGGTAGAAACTCCGGGACCCGGCGAGTGGTTTATCCGCGCTCTCTGCTACGATAAACTGAACCAGCCCAAGCCTGCGCTCGAAGCCTACGAGAAATTTCTCGAGCTCGACCAGGACAAGAATCCCGACCAGGTCTGGCAAGCGCAGCAGCGCAGCAAGGTTTTGCGTCGCATGCTGGATCAGAAAAGGTAACCGCATGGGACCCCGCGAGGCGCGACGCGTAGCATTGTGGATACTGTTGGCCGCGTTATGCGGCGTCGCAAGCGCTGCGGACAAGCTGAGCGAGCTTCAGGCGCGCTTCGACAGCGAAACGAATGGTGTGCACAAGGCGAAAATGCTGCAAAAGCTTGGCGACGCGCAATTCGAGGAGGCCAGCCGCGCGGAAAAGGCTGGTGATTACACCACCGTCGACCTGATCATGGAGAAGTACAGAGACAACGTGCGCGCCGCGTCGCAGGTTTTGGAAAAGGAAAATCCGGATGGCGAGCGCCATCCCGGAGGCTATAAGCAGCTCGAAATGCACGTCCAAAAGGGATTGCGCCAAGTGGACGAGATTCTGCTCCTTGCGCCGGCCGAATATAAACCTCCTCTGCAGCTTGTTCGAGCCGATCTCCTGACGTTCGACGATGAATTGCTGAGGTTTCTTTTTCCGAGAAAGCATGAGAACAAGCCGGCAGCGCCTGCGGCTCCAGCAGGCGCTCCTCCCGAACCGGAAGTGCACTCATGAAACTTCGTCTCTGCATTTTGGTTCTGTCAGTTAGTCTTTTTCACGGCGCTAGGGCCGCTCGCGCTGCTTCTCAGACGCAGAAGGACTATCTTTCTTCGCTCGAGGCCGACAAAATCCGCGAAGCCGAAACCCCTAACGAGCGGATCACGCTTTTTCTTTCTTTCGCGGACGACCGCATCAAGAAGCTTCAGTACGAATTGGAACATCCCTCCGATAATAGGCATGTGGAGATGGTCAATTCTCTCTTGAATGCGTATGTCGGCTGCGTCGATGATGCTGCGGACCTCATCCAGCTCGGCATCGAGAAGCAGCAGAACATTCGCAAAGGCATCGACCTGATGGCTTCGCGGACTAAGGAATTCCTTGGCATTCTGCAAAAGATTCCGACGGATGCGCCCGACTCCGAGTTCTATAAGGACAATTTGGACGACGCCATGGAAGGTACCCGCGACGCTTCCAAGGAAGCGGAAGCCGCCAAGAAAAACGTCGCTCCGCCCCCCGTGCGGCGGAAGAAATGAGTGCGGCGACGCAAACACCTCCAGCGCAGCAGTTGAGTTTGGTGATGGACGCAGCTCCGCCCATCAAATTAACCCGCGCGAAGAAGTCTGCTTCAAAAAAGAGACTTCGGGTGCCGAGCCGGGCTAGCTCTCCCGTACCGGGAGGCGCACCTCTTTTTCAGCGCGTCTTCACGCGGCTCGGTTGCGACGGTCGCCCGCCGCGCTTCCGCGTTGAGTACTACCCCTACGCAAGCCTTGTCCTGACCATCCGGCGCCGCGAAGATGTAGTTTTCGTCCGTTTCTCGGATCTGCTGCAGCGCGCTCCACTACCCGTGCTCGAAGGCGCCGCCGCTTTGCTGCTCTCGCGCGTCTATCGTCGTAAAGCGCCTCGCGCATTGGTGGAGCCCTATTTGAATTACGCTCGCTCTAATCGCACCCGCAGCCGTATCAGCCGCATGCGCCGCGGCCGCGTTCGTCTTGCCCCCACTGGCCCGCACGGCCGTCACTTTGACCTCGAACGAATGTTCGGACAGCTAAACGAGAGGTATTTTTCTGGAAGTTTGCAGCGCCCGCACATCGGTTGGAGTCTACGAAGCTGGCGCCGCCAATTCGGCTGCTACGACCCAGGCCCCAATCAAATCCTGCTAAATCGCCGCATGGATCATCCCGGCGTCCCGCAAGTCGCCGTCGAATACGTGCTCTACCACGAGATGCTCCACGTAAAACATCCTACCCGCCGCTCCGGCTGCAGCCTCGTCTCCCATTCCTCCGAATTCCGCGCCGAAGAAAAGCTCTTCGCTGATTTCGATCACGCCCGCCGCATCCTCGATCGCTTGGCACGCTAGCTTCGAACGCGTCTCCCTGATCCTCGATCCACGCCTGCCATTTCGCACGAAAAACGCCTCAGGGAGTGGGGCTTGCCGCGCCCGCATTGCTTGCAACAGCGAAAAATTGCAAAATCGTGCCTTGAAATATTCTAGGAAATATTGTGCTAGTTTCCCCCAATGCCAACACTGAGGCTAAAACGACATGAGTGAAAATACTTCGGAGTCTTTTAATCGCTTGTTTTGGCATGACTCAAAGCTTCGCTCTCTACGAATAATCAGGAGGGATGACGTAGACGAAGTTGTCTTGGACGTGGAACTAAGGGGGTTGTCGGAAAAAGAACTCACGCCAATGACCGTCGTTCTAGAAGACGCTGTTTTCTTCTTCAGCGATATTGACCTGCAAGGGAAACGAGAATGCGCAGACGATATTTCAAGCGCAAAGTGCGAAACCAAGACGAACCTGATGATCACATTGCAGAATGAACGGCTGAAGTACGCACCAGATGCTTTGGCAGGATATTTTCACTTTGGGCTGTATCTAATCCCGCCGGGAGGCGCCTTGGACGTAATCGCATCTGGATTCAGATTGGAGGCAAAAGAGCCCGCGTTCTGAGTTGGCCGTTTTTCCGCTGCTGCCAATTCCGGACTAGCTCAGTGACTTCTTTTCTTTCTCCACGTCCTTATAGAGCTTGTCGATCTTTTTCTGGATTTTGTCTTTGTCTTCCGCTTTCGGATACAGATCCAGGTAGCGCTTATACGACTGGATGGCCTTTTTCTTCATCCCTTTTTTCTCTTGCGCTTCGCCCAAGTACCGGTAGGGAAGTGCGTAGCCGGGCTTGGCCAATGCGGCGTCTTCGAAACGGTCGATGGCCGCATCAATGTCGCCTTTGTGCATGTAGTACTCGCCCACCTGCATGTCTTTTTCCGCGCGCAAGGGGTCCCAAGTAGGCTGATTCGGCGCATTTTGGGCGGCGGTATCCGTATTCGGTTTCGCGGGCTTTGGCTTGTCTGTCGGAGCCGGGGGGTTGTCCGGCGGATTTGGAGGTGGGTCCTGCGCCCCGCTGCGTGCAGGTGCGCCGAGCATCAGGAAACCCAGCAGCGTTGCGTAAAGAACGTTTCGCGAGACTTTTTTCATGTAGTCCGTAAGATGCGGCCAGTTGCCCGGCATGTTGCTAATACTCGACTTCAACCGATGCCAACACCGGTCACCACTGACCAGCCGCTCTTGTAATTCTAGTATGATGGAAGTTGGCGCTTAAGCATAAATTCCGCGCTGCACTCCCATGGAACCCCGAGAAAGAGCCGATCTGCTTCCCGAAAGCCCCGGCGTCTACCTGTTCAAAGACGCCGCCGGCAACGTCCTCTACGTCGGCAAAGCTGCGTCGCTCCGCAGCCGCGTGCGTTCCTATTTTCTCGAATCAAGTTGGGTGAACGCAAAAACCGGTTCACTCGCGCGCGAAATCGCCGATCTCGAAACCATCCTCGTCGGCAATGAACGTGAGGCACTCGCTCTCGAGCACAATCTCATCAAACAGTATCGCCCGAAGTTTAACGTCATGCTTCGGGATGATAAAACCTACCCGTACATTAAATTCACTGCCGCGGAAAAATACCCCCGCGTCTATTTCACCCGCCGCATTAAAAAAGACGGGTCGCTCTATTTTGGCCCTTATTTTCCCGCGGGCCTGGCACGCCGCATCCTCCATTTCGTTCATAGGCGTTTTCTCGTCCCGAGCTGCACTGTCGATCTCACGCGCAGCCATCCGCGGCCTTGTCTTCAGTACTACATTAAGCGCTGCCTTGGTCCTTGCGTCGCTGGCCTCACCTCAGACGAGCGCTATGCCGAAGCCGCCCGCGATGTCCGCTTATTTCTCGAAGGGCGCCGGCACGACCTCATCAAAAGTCTCAAAGCGCGCATGATGGCTGCGGCTGAGAAAGAGCAATTCGAGCAAGCCGCGGCCTATCGCGACCTGCTCCGGACCCTCGAAGATATCGAAGAACGCCAGCGCATTGCGGCCACTCAAGGCGATGATACAGATGTCCTGGCCTACTACGCCGAGCCGCCCCTCGTCGCAGCCAATCTCTTTCACTTGCGCGGCGGCCGCGTAGTCGACCGCCGCGAGTTCTATTGGGAAGACCTCGAAGAGTTCGATCCTCAAGAGTTCGTGCCGTCACTTCTCAAACAGGTTTATTTGGAAGCGGACTATCTGCCCAAAGCCATTCACGTCCCCATTGATTTCGAAGACCGCGAACTGCTGGAAGAAACGCTTGCCGAGCGCGCCGGGCACAAAGTGGAAATTTTCACGCCGCAGCGCGGCAGTAAGCGCTCATTCCTTGACCTTGTTGAAAGCAACGCCAAGCACTCGTTCGAACAGCGCTTTCGCGTTCTGAAACCCAGTTCGAAAGCCATCGGCGAAGCGCTGCAAAACGCCTTGAACCTTCCCGAAGAGCCGCACCGCATCGAAAGTTTTGACATTTCCCATATCCAGGGAACAGACACGGTTGCCTCGATGGTCGTCTGGGAAAACGGCCGCATGAAAAAATCCGACTACAGAAAATTCATTATCCGTGGAGATGAGGGCCGCGGCGAAGATTCCAACAACGCCTCGCCCATCTCTCGACTGCCGGGCGCCGCATTGCCAATATGGAAGAACGACGACTTCGCCAGCATGCGCGAGGCGGTGACGCGCCGCTATCGCCGCCTGCAAGAAGAGAAAAAATCTCTCCCGAGTCTCATTCTCATTGACGGCGGCATCGGCCAACTCCACGCCGCAGCGCAGGCCCTCGATTCGCTGCAGATCATCAATCAACCGCTGGCCAGCATCGCAAAGAAAGAAGAAATTCTTTATGTGTTTGGCCAGGAAGATGAACCGATCGTTCTCGAACAGCACTCGCCGGTCCTCCATCTCATCCAACAAATCCGCGACGAGACCCATCGCTTCGCGGTCACATTCCACCGCCAGCGCCGCGCCGCGCGTCAGACCAAATCCGCGCTAACCGGCATTACCGGGATCGGCCCTCGCACTACGCAAAAACTCTTGCGCGAATTCGGCAGTGTGATGAATGTGCGTCGCGCCGGCCTGGAAAAAGTAAGTCAGGTAATTCCGCGAAAAACCGCTGAAAAACTATTCGAACGGCTCGGTGCGCTGCAATCCAGCGATATTCGCACCGATAACCAGACTGAGTAGCGCATACTGGTTAGCCCATATTGCACACTGCGTAGTGCTATGTTACGGTTTTTGTGGAGGTTCTCATGGCGGACAATGTAGGTTCCAAGGTCACCTATTTCCTAGTGGGTCTCGGCGTGGGCGCGCTGGTCGGAATTTTGTTCGCGCCGAAGTCAGGCGAAGAGACGCGTGAATTTCTTTCCCAAAAAGCCGATGAGGGCCGTGACTTCGCGCAGCGCAAAGCGAAAGAACTCCGCGAACGCGCGGACGACCTGATCGAGCGAAGCAAGGATGCTGCGACGCGCGGCAAGGATTCGATCTCCGCGGCTGTGGAAGGTGCGCGCGAGGCCTATCGTCGCGAAGCTTCAAAGTCCTGAAGCTGTGGTGTTCGGATGCCGCGGTGTCTTGAGGCATCGTGTTGCTAAAGCTGCGGCGTACTGAGGCGGCAAAGAATCTCAGCGGTGAAATCTGGCACGGCATGATTCCGTTCCCCTGAGGGGACGCGTGGGGCGAGTATGGAAACCTGGCTGATGATTTTCAGCATTGTCGCGTCGATCGCTCTTGTGGTTCAGGGCGCAATGCTCATTGCGTTGTTTATTGAATTTCGCCAGACCAATAAAAAGGTGAATGGACTCGTCACTGACTTGCACACGCGTGTGGGACCAATTCTGACGCGCGCGCAAATTCTTCTCGACGATACGCAACCGAAAATTTCCAACATGGTGGCAGACGCGGCCCACATCGTTTATCTGACGCGCGGGCAAGCCCAGAAAATGGACCGCGTGCTTACCGACGCCACCGACCGTCTGCGCGGGCAGTTGAATCACGCCGACCGGATTTTGACTGGCGCACTCGAAGCAGTCGAAGATGCTGGAACCCAATTCAAGAGCACGGTTTGGCGGCCGATGCAGAAGGCTTCCGCGCTGGTGCAGGGAATTAAAGTCGGCCTCGATCTATTGCGCTCGCGTCGCGAGCGCCGGCGGCCTGATGAACCGCTCGAGCAAGAGGAAGAACTTTTTATCTGAGCCCTTCGTAGTACTGGCCGTCTGAAATCTTTCTATCACTCCTAAACTGACCCTTCATTTTCAAATTACTTTCAGCGAATCCAAGCGCCGCCGAGGACGCGGTCGTCGTCATAGAAGACGGCGCCCTGGCCTGGGGTAATGGCTCGTTGCGGAGCATCAAACGTAATTCGAGCGGTGGTTGCGTCGAGCGGATGCACCGTTGCCGCGGCGGGCTCGTGCTTATGCCGAATTTTGACGGTCGCGCGAATGGGACCTGAAGGTTGTTCGATCGAAACCCAATTCACACCGGCTACTTCAAACGAAGTTGTGCGCAGGGAGTCGTCATCCCCAACGACGACGCGGTTGTTTTCCGGAACGATGGAGAGCACGTAGAGCGCCTTGCCCGCGGCAAAGCCAAGGCCCTTGCGCTGTCCGATCGTAAAATTGTGGACGCCGTTGTGATGGCCGACGACGGCGCCATCTTCCGTGACAATCTCTCCCTCGGCTTGCGACAGAGAGATTCCCGCGTCCTTTGAATAGGCCTGGATGAACTGGACATAATTGCCGGTTGGAACGAAACAGAGTTCCATGCTCTCCGGCTTTTCCGCCACGGGAAGATTTGTTCGGCGCGCCAATGCGCGAACTTCTTCCTTGGTCAATTCGCCAAGCGGAAATTCGCTGCTTGAAAGCTGCTCTTGCGAAAGTCCCCAGAGAAAATACGACTGGTCTTTGCTTTCATCGCGGGCGCGCAAAAGTTCCCAGCGCGCTGTTTGCTCGTTCCGGCGAATGCGGGCGTAGTGGCCTGTGGCCAAACGCTGCGCGCCGATCTGGCGCGCCATGCGTAGGAGCGGCTCGAATTTCACGTCGGTGTTGCAGTTGGTGCAGGCAATCGGGGTGCGGCCGGCGAGATATTGATCGACGAACGGGCGCACGACGCGCTGCTCGAACTGCTCCTCGAAGTTCACTACGTAATGCGGAAAATTCAGATGCTGTGCGACGCGTTTGGCGTCATAAACATCGTCGAGGGAACAGCAACGGTGCTGCTTGGGGCCGTCGCCCTGCAGTTCAGGGAGGCGGCGCTGGTTCCAAAGTTGCATGGTGAGGCCGACGATCGGGCGGCCTTGTTCCTGGAGAACGGCGGCGACGGTGGAGGAGTCGACGCCGCCGGACATGGCGATAACCACCAGGTCGCGCTGCGTTTCTTCGCAGGCGGGCAACGTAGCGAATTCGGTTTCGGCGTTCATCGTGACCATCTCAGTTTAGCGGATTCCGGCTCTAGAAGAAAAAGAAAGGGAATTTACACAGAGTGCGCGGAGTACGCGGAGATCACAGAGAAGAGGCGCTGGGTTAGACATGGGAAGCGGCCTCCTTGCGATACGTTGGCGAGAGGGCGCGCAATTGAGCGACGGCGGCGGGAATGACTTCTAGTGCAAAGTCGATTTCGGATTCGGTGGTGTGCCGGCCTAGGCTGAAGCGGAGGCTGGATTTGGCTTCTTCTTGGGAGAGGCCGATGGCGGTCAAAACGTGCGACGGCTCGACGGCCCCGGATGAACAGGCGGCGCCGACAGAGCACGCTAGACCTTTCAGGTCTAGTGCGATGACCAGGGCTTCGCCTTCGATGCCTGCGAACATGACGTTGGTCGTGTTGGGAGTGCGTGGAGCGCTGCCTCCGTTTACACGGACTTGCTGGATTCGCTCGACCAGACCGCACTCAAGTTTGTCGCGAAGTGTTGAGACTTGCTGCGCGTCGCTCGCGAGGGAGTTTCGTGCGATTTCCGCAGCTTTGCCGAGGCCGACAATTCCGGCGACGTTTTCCGTGCCTGGGCGGAAGCCCCGCTGATGATGTCCGCCATACAGAAGCTGGCGCAGTCGAGTTCCGCTGCGGACGTAAAGAGCGCCCACGCCTTTGGCGGCGTACAGCTTGTGGCCAGAGAGAGAAAGCGAATCCACATTTAGCGCGTTCACGTCGATGGGAATTTTGCCGGCAGACTGGACGCCGTCTGTGTGGAAATAGATTTTGTGCTGTTTAGCGATGCGGCCTATTTCTTCTAGCGGTTGCACGGTGCCGAGTTCGTTGTTGGCTTGCATGACGGTGATGAGGATGGTTTCGGGGCGGATGGCGTAGAGGACTGATTCGGGATCGACTCGGCCTTCGCGATCCACCGAAAGATAACTGACGCTTACGCCTTGCCTTTCAGCGGCTTGGCAGGCGTTTAGGACGGCTTCGTGCTCGATGGTGGTGGTGATGATGTGTGCTGGTCTGGGTGGGGAAGAGTGCACAGCCAGGATTGGCTGTGCCACATGGGAGTTGATGACACCGAAGATGGCGTGGTTGTCGGATTCGGTGCCGCCGCTGGTGAAGACGATTTCCTGGGCGCGCGCGCCGATGAGAGCGGCGACTTGTTCGCGGGCGGTTTCGACGGCGGCGCGGGCGCGCTGGCCGGGGGTGTGGATGGAGGAGGCGTTGGCAAAATCCGCGGAGAAATAGGGGAGCATGGCGTCGAGCACTTGCGGCTCGACGGGCGTCGTGGCGTTGTAATCGAGGTAGACGCGGTTCATGGGGCTGCTCTCAGGATACTACGAGAGCTCCGAAGCAAGAGGGCGAAGGGATTGGAGACGGACCCTCCCCCCTCCCCCTTTTCTCGTAAATGCGGATTCTAAAGGGCTTTAAGCGGCTCTGTTGACATCCTCGGAGACAATAGCGATGCCTCAAGCGGTAGAGGTTATAGGTGAGCCCGAGGAGCAGGGCTTGGCGGATTTGCACGGGCAAGCTGCGGCCGGGGGCGCGGGAAG
>Ga0210409_10003911_pt1 | contig 16340 bp, 12 predicted proteins | sample IncBWH17MmetaG_FD_161649 | JGI IMG/M metagenome (GOLD analysis project Ga0210409, IMG submission 161649) | Forest soil microbial communities from Barre Woods Harvard Forest LTER site, Petersham, Massachusetts, United States - Inc-BW-H-17-M | ecosystem: Environmental > Terrestrial > Soil >...
CAGCGGCCGGGCGCCCGTCACGACCGGTCGTCGGGACATCTCCGTCTGTGGGTGCTGGGAGGCCATGCCCGTGTCCGTTCGCTCCCCGCGAAGTTGACGTCAGGCTAGGGTCCGCCGGGTGGGCTGTCATCACCCAAAGGGGGTGAACCAAGCCACTTCGCCGGGTGGTGCGGGCTTGCTCGTCAGAGGCAGGCCCACGCCCTTGCGGTCCGGGACCGCTCGCTGAAGTATGGGTGGCCCACGAAGCGAGCTGGGTTGACCACATGCGCACGGCCGAACAACAAGCCAATGGCACGATTGCGCGGCCCGAGCGTTCGGGCGCGTCCTGCGCGGCTGCCGTGCTCGACCCTGCGCTCGCACGCCCGCGCGCCGTCCCCGGCTTCGTCCCGCGCCGGCGCCTGGTGCGACAGCTGATAGCGAGCCGCCGGGCGCCGCTCGTGCTGCTCGCCGCGCCAACGGGCTACGGGAAGACGTGTCTGCTCTCGGAGTGGTCGGACGTCGATGAGCGGCCGTTCGCCTGGGTGACGCTGGAGGCAGCAGACAATGAGGTGGAGCAGATGAGCGCGAAGATCGGACGGGCGCTCGAGCGGATCGGCATGGTGGGCGCCCAGGCCAACGGTCGGGTCTCCCAACGCCGCTCTCAATTCGAGGGCGCCGGACTGCCGCCGTTCATGCGGTTGCTCGCCCAACGGGGCCCGCTCGTGCTCGTCCTCGATGATTTCGAGGTCCTCGACTCTTCGAGCTCCCTGGAGACGATCCGTGTCCTCGCCGACCAGCTGCCGCACGGATCGCAGTTGGCGCTCGGTTCCCGCATCCACCCCGCTCTGCGCCTCGGCCGTCTCCGTGCTCATCACAGCCTCGTGGAGCTACACGCCTCGGATCTCAGAATGGACCAGTCGGAAGCCGCCATGCTGCTCGGAGCTGCGGGGCTCTGTCTGGACCCCGAGCACGTCGCAACGCTCGTCCGGAGAACCGAGGGTTGGCCGGCCGCGCTCTATCTCTCCGCTATCTCGCTGGGCGACGAGTTGGACGCCGCCGCACAGGTTGAGGACTTCGTCGGCGACGACGCCGTCATGTCCGACTACCTTCGCGAGGAGCTGATCGGCGGGATCTCAGACGACGCGAGGGGCTTCCTGAGGCGCACGTCGATCCTCGATCGGCTGTCGAGCTCGCTATGCGACGCGGTACTCGGGCGATCGGACTCGGCCGCGGTGCTCCAGGATCTGGCTCGCAGGCACCTGCTGCTCGAGCCCTGGGAGCGGACCGAGGAGTCCTATCGCTGCCATGGACTTCTCAGGGAGATGATGCTCCGTGAACTGCGTCTGCTGGACGGGGAGGAGGCCCGCGAGCTACATCGGCGGGCCAGCCTCTGGCACTCCGCGGGCGGCGAGCCGGACCAGGCCGTCGAGCACGCCGTCGCGGCGGATGACGTCGGACGGGTGGGAGAGCTGCTGTGGGCCAACATTCCGCGCTATCTGGATCGCGCGCGCGAGGCGCTCGTCTCGGGTTGGCTGGCAAGGTTCACCGAAGAGCAGATCGCAGGCGACGCCCCGCTGTCCCTGTTCCTCGCCCATCGCCATCTCAACCTGGGCGATCTCGCACACGCCGAGTACTGGGCGAGCGCGGCGACCGACCAGCTCGAACGCCCACAGCGCCAGGCTGACATACCAGGGCTGCGCGCAGGGATGATCCTGATCCGCGCCGTCGTGGCGCGCGAGGGGATCACGCGCATGGGAGAAGACGCCACGCGGGCGTTCGAGCTCGAGTCCGAGCACAGCCACTGGCGTGCGGTCTGCCGGCTCTACCAAGGGATCGCCTCGCACCTCGCCGGCGACCTCGGCCGCGCATGTGAGCTCCTCGATGATGGCGTGCACCGGAGCGCCCACATGCCGAGCGTCGAGTCCCTGTGCCATGCCCAGCTGGCGATCGTCTCGCTCTGCGATGACGACTGGGAGCTCGCCGAGGAACGGTCGGAGCTCGCACGGACACTGATCGATCGCAACGACCTTGAGGACAGTCCGTGCGCCGCACTCGTATTCGCGGTCGCGGCGCTGGTGCGCGCACAGCTGGGGCACGCCGACGAGTCGAAGGAGCTCGTGCGCCGAGCGCTTCTGCTGCTGCGGACATCCGACCACTACGCGCCGTGGTACGGGGAGGAGACCCGCATCATGTTGGCGCGAGCCGTCACGCGTCTGACCGACATGCGCAGGGCGAGGACGCTGCTTGCCGAGGCATCACGCGCCGCGCGACGTGTGCCCGACGCGCCGGTCTTGACCGCATGGCTGGACGAGGCGCTCGGCGAGCTCGACTCCGGGGCCGCAGCTGCGCTCGAGGGTTCCTCGCTGCTGACGCTCGCCGAGCTTCGCATACTGCGGTTCCTACCCACGCACCTCTCCTTCCGAGAGATCGGTGAGCGGCTGCACGTCTCCACCAACACCGTCAAGAGCCAGGCGCACGCCGTCTATCGCAAGCTCGACGCCTCCTCCCGCTCCGAGGCAGTCGCCCACGCCGCACGGGTGGGGCTGATCTGGAGCGCCACCTCTACCGAGGTGTAGGGCCCGCCGACGTTCCCAGATCACGCGACGGTCGCTCGGCACGGTCGAGGAGGCCGCGCGGACGATCTCGAGGGACTCGTGTGCGATGGAGCGGGGGCAGCAGACCCGCGAGCGCACCCAACCTAAAGACGATGTGCAGCGGCGTCCACCTGGACGGTGGTGGACGTTACACTTCGCCTGAGCCGATCGCCGCGCAACTCGACGCATCTCACGGACGCGAAGTTCGAAGAGGGGAGTGATGTAGGTGAGACGGCCAAGCCCCGCGCGTGAGGCAGTGGCGGCCGGCAATAGCCCCGCATACGCCCGACCGGCGCAACCGCCGACAGCAGTCCTCGAGCAACCCTCCAGTGGCTGGCGAGGTCGCCTGCCGAGTTGGCCAGGGGCAACCGCGCGGTCGCGCCCGGCGGCTGCGTGGACGAGACGCACACGGGGGCTCGATTCAGGGATCGGCGGTGTACGAGCACTCGTCGGCGTCGCCATCGCGGTGGCGGGCTACAGCGCGTTTGCGTATCCCCGTTCCTCGCCCGGCGGCGAATCGGCATTGATCGTCGGGACCGCTACGGTCGCCGCGCTCGTGACAGTGGGCCTGCACATGCAGGCGAGCGAGGTTCGCGCCCGCATGGGGCGGCTGCTGGTCTATGCCGGGGTGATCTTCAGCCTGGTCGTCATGCTCGGCTCGAGCAACACTCTGGCTTTCAGCGTCGGATGGCTCGGCGCCGGGTTGATAGCGCCCCTGTTCGCCTACCTGTTCATGGCGTATCCCTCGGGAAGGCTGCACTCCGCTAACGAGCGCCGGTTGCTCGTCGGCGCGGGCCTGCCCATCGTGGTCTGCTGGACGATCGTGGTCCTCACCTACCGCCAGTCCCCGTTTGCGACGCCACTGCTTCGCTGTGCGCCGCACTGTCCGTCGAACGCGCTGTTCATCGGCTCCCTAACAGGCACGGATGCCTTGCTCTGGCACATCATCCGCGTCTCATGGCTCGCGCTCGCGTCGGGCACGGTCGTCCTCCTTTCGACGCGCGTGCGGACCGCGAGTGCTCCGGTTGGATTGAGCGTTGGCCCGGTGCTGCTGCTGAGCGTCGTCTACACGCTCGCCATAACCGGTGCGCTACTGGTCGGAAGCGAGATGGGATCGCTGGCCGTGAGCTTCAGGTCTGCCTCGCTGGCGGTCGCCCCGGCGCTGCCCCTGGTGATGCTGCTTGGCCTGACCAGAGAGAGCCTCTTCATGGGCAGCGCACTGTCGGCGCTCGTCACACGCCTCGGGGAGGAACCCACTCCAGACCTCGAGGCGCTCATGGCCGAGACCCTCCACGACCCGTCGCTGCGGATCCTCTACCGGCGGCCGGCGCACGACACCTACGTCGACTCCTCCGGAGCGCTGGCCGCCAAACCCGTCGCAGGCGTCGGGCTAGGCGTCACATCGATCGAACGCGACGGCATGGCCGTGGCTGCCGTCGTTCATGACGTCGAACTGTCCGATCAGAAACGCTTCATCGAGGCGGCGGGTGCCGCGGGAGTGATCTGGTTTCGCAATGCCCAGCTGGCGGCCGACCTGAAGGCGTCGGTCGCCGACCTGGCGGCTTCGCGGGCCCGGATCGTGGAGACGGCCGACGCCGAGCGCCAGCGTATCGAGCACAGCTTGCACGACGGCGCCCAGCAGCACCTCGTCGGAATGCGGTTACGGCTCGAGCTTGCGGCCGATCTGATCGGGAGCTATTCCGAGCGCGGCGCGCGCATGCTCGCCGAGATCGGGACGCAGATGGACGAGGCGCTCGAGGAGGTGCGCAACCTGGCGAAGGGCGTGTATCCACCGCTGCTGCCGGAGCATGGGCTCGCGGAGGCGATCAGATCGGTGAACCGCCATTCGCCGTGGCCCGCATCCCTCGACATGGACGGCATCGGGCGCTACCCGCCCGACACCGAGGCGGCCGTGTACTTCTGCTGCCTGGAGGCGCTCCAGAACATCACCAAGCACGCCGGTCCGGCGGTGGGTGGCGCAATCCGTCTCTGGGAGGACCACGATCGCCTCCACTTCGAGGTCAGTGACGAAGGCGCGGGGTTCTCGCAGGAGATCGTGAAGCCGGGCGAGGGGCTCGTCAACATGCGCGACCGCATGGAGGCTGCAGGCGGGACGGTCGGCGTGAGCTCCCGGAAGGGCCACGGCACCACCGTCCGCGGCTCGGTACCGATCAGCTCAGGCGACCGGGAGCGACTGGAGACGATGTGATCGCGCTCGCGGACGACTCCGGCGCTTCGGCCGAGCATCCGATCAGCGTGGTGGTCGCCGAGGACTCCTATCTGATCAGGGAGAGCCTCAGCCAGATGCTCATCGAGGAGCCGGGGATCGAGCTCCTTGCCGTATGCGCCGATGGCGATGAGCTGCAAGCACAGATAGAGAACCTTGATCCGAAGGTGGTGATCACCGATATCCGCATGCCGCCGTCTGGCGGCGAGGAAGGTATTCGTATCGCGCAGCGGCTGCGGCACACGCACCCCGAGACCGGCGTCGTCGTCCTCAGCCAGTACGCCGAGCCCGCCTACGCGCTCGCACTCCTGGACGAGGGCGCCGGCGGGCGCTCTTATCTGCTCAAGCAGAACCTGCACAACCGGCGCGAGCTCCTCGAGACGATCCAGGAGGTGGCGAGGGGAGGCTCGAGGATCGATGCGCTGGTGGTAGAGGCGCTCGTCAGGGCGCAGACGCGACAGGCGCGCTCGCCGCTCGCCGAGCTGACCCCTCGCGAGGGCGAGCTGCTTGCTCAGATCGCCCAGGGCAAGAGCAATGCCGCGATCGCCGAGTCGCTCGTGATCACCAAGCGGGCGGTCGAGAAGCACGTCAACTCGATCTTCCTGAAGCTCGGTCTGAGCCAGTCGGAGGGGGAGAGCAGCCGTCGGGTGAAGGCTGCGTTGATGTTCCTCGCCGAGGACGACTCCGGCAGCGTGAGCGATGGCTCGGGCTCCGGCTAGCTGTAGTTCCTAAGCAGCTAGCGCCGCGGCGACCGTGATCTGATCAGCTGGCGTGCGGCGATGTCGCCCAGCGACGTTGTCACCCAGATGATCAGCGTTGCGAAGACGTAAGTCTGAAGGCCATGGATGGTGAGCCCGCTTACGATCGCGTTCACGATGATCAACGAAACGACCGTCGAAGCCAGTGCGAGCAGGCCTGCAAGCGCGATCGACGGCTGGCGGACGAGCACCCGCAGCGCCAGGACCTGCACGACGATGTGGACGCCCCAGAAGAGGAGGGTGGCCTCCACGACGGCTGTGGCATTCACCGAGAATTTGCTGAGCAGCGCGGTCGAGAGCAGGATCCCGAGTGCGATCGCCAGGAGCGAGGTACCTAGCCGTATTCCCAGACGTGCGAGCATTTGCTGACCGAGCTATGGACGGGAGCGGACGGGTTCCCGCACGACGCAGCGAAAGCCGATGTGGCCGGTGGACGTGTCGATCGCCTCGCCCTGGCGCGCGGCGGGCCGGAAGCGCAGGCAGTAGTTGGGGGCGCAGAGATGAGAGCCACCCTTGATGGTCCGCCGCGGTATGTGGCTGCCCGGCTCGCCGCTCACGAGGCTCTGCTGTGCGTCGAGGCGGCGCGGGTCATGCGCCGAGCAGCACGCGTTGCCGCGATCCGCGGGATGGCCGCCGGCGAAGTAATCGTCTGTCCATTCCCAGACGTTGCCGGCCATGTCGAAGAGCCCGTAGCCATTAGCCGGAAAGCGCCCGACGGGCGACGTTCCCTCGAATCCGTCCAGCCGCAGGTTCTGCCACGGAAACTCACCCTGCCAGAAGTTCGCCATCATCCGGCTCCTCGGCGCCATTCTCTCGCCCCAGGTGAAGGCCGCGCCGTCGAGTCCGCCCCTCGCGGCGAACTCCCACTCAGCCTCCGAGGGGAGGACCTTCTGCGCCCACCGCGCGTAGGCGGCGGCGTCGTCGTGGGTGAGGTGTACGACGGGATCGTGCTCCCTGCCGACGAGGTCGCTTCCGGGTCCCTCCGGACGGCGCCAGCAGGCTCCGGGCGTCCAGCGCCACCAGTTCGTCACGTCGCGAAGGTCGACGCGGCCGGCGGTTTTCGCGAACACCAGCGATCCTGGCACGAGCAGGTCGGGATCTGCATCCGGATATTCGGAGGGGTCCGGCGGGCGCTCGGCGTCCGTCACATAGCCGGTGGCGTTCACGAAGCGCCGGAAGTCGGCAACGGTCACGGGATGCTCGTCCATCCAGAATCCGTCCACGGTCACGCGGTGCACGGGGCGCTCCTCGGGATAGAAGCGTTCGTCTCCCATGCGGAACGTGCCTCCGGGCACCCACACCATGCCTGGCGGAGCGAGCTCGGGCACCGCTCGCCGGGCTGCCGCGCTGGCAATGCTCGGCGCAGGTGCGGCGGTTGTGACGGACGACCGAGCCGGAGTCACTCGCGCATCATCATCGCCACCGCCTCGCGCTCCATGTCCACGTAGGGCTCGCCGCTGACGTCCACCGCCACGAACGTGATCGAGCCGCCGGTGAGACGCCAGGGTCGCTCGCCGGGAAAGTCGTCGGTGATCGCGGTGATGCTGCGCCCGACGGTGAGGCCGGTGCCGCTGATGCCGAACTGACTGGGTTGGGTTTTGATGCGCTTCTCGCCCATCTTCTGATCGCCGTGGAATAGCGAGAGGATGCCGGTCGAGACTCCCGGTGGGTCTTCCCCGTCCTTCTCGAATGCGGCGGAGAGGATCAGGTTCTCGCCCGTGGGCAGGTCCTGGCCGGCGACGATCGTCTCGATGACGCTGCCGACGAAGTTGTAGACGTAGTGCAGGCGGTTCTCCTTGAGATACAGGGCGTGACCGCCGAAATGTGAGCCCTGGGCGAACAGCACTCCTGCGGCACCTGAGGCCGGCAGGTCCACGAGCGCTGCGATCGCGTAGGAGCGGTTGCGCAGGTTCACCGCCTGAGCCTCGGGAACCGGAGCGACGTCCGGGTAATAGCGGTATCGGTTCCGGGGCGAGGCGAGCTGCGGCCGCGGCGTGTTCAGGATCTCCACGGGGGAGCGGTCGTCGAGCGGGAACGCACCGTTGGCGCCAGCCTCCGAGAACCACAGGTTCACGAGCTCGCGGACCTTCTCCGGTTTCTCCTGTGCGAGGTCGTGAAGCTCGGCGCGATCTACGTCTGTGTTGTAGAGCTCCCACTCGTCCTGATTGAAGTTGCTCCATCCTGCGATCGTCGGATGATTGGTGACCGCCTTCCAGCCCTCGTGCCAGATCGCGCGCGAGCCGAGCATCGAGTAGAACTGCGTGGAGCGGGCGCTCGAGCCGTTGGCGGCGTCGAAGCTGTAGCGCATGCTGACCCCGTCGAAGCTCGACTGCACGTGGCCCTTGATCGTGTCCGGCGCCTGCACGCCCAACACGTCGAGAACCGTCGGCACGATGTCGATCGCGTGGTGGTACTCATCGCGGACCTCGCCCTTCGCCTTGATGCCGGCAGGCCATGAGATGATGCACGGGTCGCTGGTGCCGCCGTTGAACTCGTAGCGCTTCCACATCTTGAACGGCGTGTTGAACGCCATCGCCCAGCCGTTGGAGTAGTGGTTGTAGGTGTTCGGACCCCCGAGCTCGTCGATCATGCGGAGGTTCTCCTCGAGGTCGTCGGGGATGCCGTTGAAGAGCTTGTTCTCGTTGACGGAACCGTTGGGCCCACCCTCGCCGCTGGCGCCGTTGTCGGACACCACGATGATCATCGTGTTCTCGAGCTGCTCGCTCTCCTCCAAGAAGCTCAGCAGCCGTCCGATCTGATCGTCGGTGTGGGCGAGGAAGCCCGCATACACCTCGGCCATCCGTGCGAACAACTCCCGCTCCTCCGTGGACAGCGTCTCCCACGGGCGCGTGACGTCGAGCATCGGGAACGGCTCGCCGCCCGGCCCGGTTCGAGTCTGTGGCGTTCCGATCGGGTTCAGCGGCGGCAGCTCGGTACCAGCCGGCACGAGACCCAGCTCCTTCTGGCGGGCGAGCGTCTGCCCCCGCATGGCCTCATAGCCCGCGTCGAAACGACCCTTGTACCGCTCGATCCACTCCTTCGGAGCCTGGTGCGGCGCGTGGCAGGCGCCCGGCGCGTAGTACAGCAGGAACGGCTTCTCCGGTGCGACCGCCTTCGCATCCTTGATGAACTCGAGTGCCTTGTCGGTGATGTCGTCGCTGAAGTGGTATCCCTCCTCGGGCGAGCACGGCTGGTCCACCGGGTGGTTGTCGTACACGAGATCCGGATACCACTGGTTCGTCTCGGCACCGAGAAAGCCGTAGAAGCGCTCGAAGCCCCGCCCGGTCGGCCAGTTTCGCCGCACCGATGCGAGGTTCATCTCGTCCGTGGGGCACAGGTGCCACTTGCCCACCATGTACGTGTCCCAGCCGAGCTCGCCCAGGATCTCCGGGAGCATGCCGTTCTCTGGCGGCACGGTTCCGCTCGCGTTCGGGAAGCCGATGGCGGCCTCGGTGATGCAGGCCATGCTGTTTCGCGTGTGGTTTCGTCCCGTCAGCAGGCACGAGCGGGTCGGGGAGCAGAGCGCCGTCGTATGCCACTGCGTGTAGCGGAGCCCATTCGCCGCGATCCGATCGATGTTCGGCGTCTCGACCGGCCCGCCGTAACAGCCCAGCGCCGAGAAACCCACGTCGTCGAGCACGACGTAGACCACGTTGGGTGCGCCCTCCGGCGCACGTGCCGGCTCGAATGGCCCCCAGTCAGCTTCCGAGTCGCGGATGTCGACGTTGATCATGCCAGTGAACGGCTTGGTCACTGTTGCTCCCTTGCCTGTCGATTGATCGGGCTGAACGGCGGTCGGTTTCCGCGGCCGCGGCCGTTCACGATGAGCGCTCCTGGACCGGTGCGCATCACCCCGTTCGGGTGAACGCATCCGGCCAGCGCGAATTCGCCTTCAACCCGGGTAGTCGGGCAGGCCTCGCGGTCGATGGGTGGCCACCGGAACGCTCTCCATCGCCGGGCGGCGATCGTGTGGATGGGACTCGTACCAGCGTGCGTAGCGCTCAGCGAGCGGAGCTGCCGTGAGCCCGTGGGCGAAGATCGACAGCCCCACCGTCGCATAGGTCGCGACGAGGATCGTGTCCGCGTGGGGGAGGTGGGCCTCCTCGACGACGATCACCGCGAAGACAATCGATGCGAGCCCGCGCGGCCCGAACCATCCCAAGAACCCGACGGTGCGAGGGCGCGCCCGGCTTGCGAACATCGCGATGGCCACCGGCAGCATGCGAACCAGCGTCAGGCTGAGCAACGCGTACAGGACGATGCGCCAGCTGAGCTGCGCCAGCGCGGGTCCCAGCAAGACTGCCCCGAAGACGACGAAGGTCACGCCGCTGAGCATTTGACCGACCTCCTCCGAAGTGCGCATCGCGACCGCAGACTCATCGCTTGCGAGCGTCCCGAACAGCGCGCCGGCCACGAAGGCGGCGATGAAACCCGATCCACCCAATGCCGTCGCCAGCCCGTACGCCAGGGCGGCCCCCGCCACCGGTATCGCCTGCATCCACGAGGGCGTGATGAGCTGGCGGGGTCCGGCGAGCTTGACGATGCAGGCCACCAGCACGCCGCTCGCGACGCCGCCGAGGAGCCCGTAGCCGAGCTCTTCGGCGACGATCGAGATGGCGAAATGGCTGCTCTCGACATGAGCCTCGACGTCGGCCGCCGCGAGGGCTATGAAGAGCAGTGGGACGCAGATCCCATCGTTGAGACCGCTCTCGACATTGAGCCCCTGTCGAATCCGTGACGGTAGCCGCGGCTCCGTCACGACCGCCTGGCCGAGCGCCGCGTCGGTCGGTGCCAGCAGAACGGCGAGCACGAACGCCTCGGCGAGCGTCAGCTGGCCGAAGACGACCGCCGCCACCGCCGCGCCGAGCGCGATCGTCAGCGGCAGCCCGATGCCGAGAAGCCGTAGCGGCAGGTGGTAGTCCTTGCCGAGCTGCGCAAGCTTGATTCGTGACGCGTCGGAGAACAGCACCAGTGCGAGCGTGGCCTCCGCGAGGGTCCGGACCGTCGAGCCGGTGGGGGAGACGTCGATCCCGTCGGCGACCTCGGGACCGACGAGCACTCCAACGATCACGAAGACCATCGCCGGAGTGATCGGCGTGCCCGTCAGACGACGTGAGACGGCAGCGACGACGATCACCGCAAGCGCGAGGAGGGGCACGACCCATGTCACGAGGGTTGATTATGTGGCCCCGAGATCACGGCGATCTCACTCGATGGGGGTGACGCGCGGGCAGCACGGGCCGGGACGGAATCCTGGAGCAACCGCCTCCAGGCCATTTCACCTCGATCGGGTGATGCAGCAGGTGGGCACATGGACGAGCATCAGCCCAGGTGAGACCGAGAGCGAGCTCATTACCGACGCTGCTCGGGGGTGGCGATGGCCGTCCAGCCTGAATCCGCGGACAGCCCGAGCCCAGCCGGTAACGGCGCTCCGGTGGCGCGCGTTGCCTACTCGAGCCGCGCCCGCCGCATCTGGGTGCGCGTGATCCTGATCCTCGCAACGGTGCTCGCGGTCTTCGCGATCTTCGCGATCTGGGCCAACCGCCAGCTGATGAACCCGAGCAACTGGGCGAAAACGAGCACCGCACTGCTGCAGAAGCAGACGATCCGGACGGCCGTGTCCAGCTATCTGGTCGACCAGCTCTACGCGAACATCAACGTGCAGGAACAGCTCAAGTCGGGCCTGCCCGCGCAGCTCAAGCCGCTGGCGGGCCCCGCGTCCGGGGCCCTGCACAGCGTGGCCGAAGAAGCCGCCGAGAAAGCGCTTGCCACGCCCCAGGTGCAGAGCGCCTGGGAGAAGGCCAACCGCGCCGCCGATCAGACGCTTGTCGCGATCGTCAAAGGGGGTGGATCCCGGGTTCAGATCAACGGAGGGACGGTGTCCCTCAACCTCCACCAGATCGTCGCTGAGCTGGCTCAGCGTCTCGGCCTGCCCGCCAGCGTCGCCGACAAGCTCCCACCGTCGGTGGCCAATCTCAAGGTCGTCACGTCGAGCCAGCTCGGGGTGATACGCAATCTCGCGAAAGCCCTCCACGCGCTCGCCCTGGTGCTGACGATCCTGGTCGTGGCGCTCTACGCACTCGCGGTCGCCCTCGCCGGCGGACATCGGCGGCGTGCGCTGATGTGGGTCGGCTGGGGATTCGTGTTCGCCGGCCTACTGGTACTCGTCGGCCTGAAAATCGGGCAGGGGCAGCTGGTCTCGGCGATCACGAGCGATGCGTCCATCGAACCGGCTGCCAACGACGCCTACTCCGTGGCCACCTCGCTTCTCGTTCAGGTCGCGAGCGCCAGCATCATCATCGGCGTACCGGTCATCTTCGCCGCGTGGTTCGCCGGGCCGGCACGCTGGGCGACAGCGGCCAGGCGCTTCGTGGCGCCGCACCTGCGGGAGCGTCCCTCGCTCGCCTACTGGATCACCGCAGCGTTGCTCTTGCTGGTGTTCATCTGGGGACCGATCCCCGCGACGCGTAATCCCTGGGAGATGCTGCTGTTCACGATCCTCGCCCTTCTCGGCGCTCACGTGCTGCGCGACCAGATCGAAAGGGAGTTCCCGGACGCGCAGCCGATCTCGCTGCGCGCCGCGATGGGCGACAAAGTCGGCCGAGCTCGGGCAGCGATGAGCTCCCAGTCTTCCGGACCTTCCAAGGCGACGGAGCTCGAACGGCTCATGACCCTGCACGACAAGGGAGCGATCACAGATGACGAGTACGCAGCCGCAAAGCGGGAGCTGCTCGCGGTCCCGTGAGTCCCGGGTTCCTACCGCCGACCACTCGGCGTGTCGTCGAACGCTGTTCGACGGCTTCACACGGTCGCCCCGGTCGGCGTCCGGCTACCGAAGGGAAGTGATCACGTGAGAGGCGCTGGTAGTGCAGTTTTCGCGGGCATCCTGCTGATGATCATCGGCACGCTCGACATCATCTACGGCATCGTGGCGATAAGCGAATCGAAATACTTCGTCGGCGAACACGTATTCGTGTTTTCGGACCTCAAAACCTGGGGGTGGATCACGCTGATCCTTGGGGTCATCGAGCTGACGGCTGCGCTCTCGCTGTTCGCGGGCGGACTGTATGGGCGGATAGTCGGCGTCGCTGCGGCCTCGCTCGGAGCGATCGGCGCCCTCCTGAACGTCGGCGGCCCCCACCCATGGTGGTCGCTCGGCGTGTTCGCCGTCTGCATCGTCGTGATTCACGGGCTGGTGGTGCTCGAACAACCCGAGGTGTGACTGACCGCCGGGAGTCGTGGGGGGCCCGCCCGGTCGGGCCTCCTGCGACGACGACCGTCACACGGCGTGGGAGATGCCCGAGCGCTCGGACTGCGGGGAGGCTGACTTGGTGGGAGTAGCGGCGGAGCGCGAGACGGCCGCGGCTGGGAGTGTGCTCGTCACCCTGGCCGCAGGCCAGTTCCTGATGATCCTCGACAGTTCCGTGATGAACGTGTCGATCGCGACGGTCGCCAAGGACGTCGACACAACGGTGACGGGGATCCAGACCGCCATCACCCTCTACACGCTGGTGATGGCCTCCTTGATGATCACCGGTGGAAAGATCGGCCAGATCATCGGTCGCAAGCGCGCCTTCGCGCTCGGATGTGTCATCTACGGGTGCGGGTCCTTCACCACCGCCATCTCACCCAGCCTCGGCGTCCTGATGTTCGGATGGTCGTTTCTCGAGGGCGTGGGCGCCGCCCTGATCCTGCCCGCGATCGTCGCGCTCGTGGCCTCGAACTTCCCTGCCGAGGGTCGGCCGCGCGCATACGGGCTGGTCGCGTCGGCCGGCGCAATAGCAGTGGCCGCCGGTCCGCTGATAGGCGGGCTCTTCACGACCTATCTGTCGTGGCGCTGGGTGTTCGTCGGTGAGGTTCTGATCGTGCTCGCGATCCTTGCCCGCACGCGGCGAATGGCCGACGCGGCACCCGGTGATCGGGTGCGGCTCGACCTGGTCGGGACCGCGCTCTCCGCGCTGGGCCTCGGGCTGATCGTCTTCGGGGTACTCAGGTCAGGTGCGTGGGGGTTCGTCCAGCCCAAGGCGGGGGCTCCTGAATGGCTCGGCCTCTCGCCCGTGATCTGGCTGATACTCGGTGGCGGGGTCGTGGTATGGCTCTTCGTCCAATGGGAGCAGCGACGACTCGAGCGGGGCGCCGAGCCACTGGTCAACCCCGCCATCCTGCGCAATCCCGTCCTGCGCGGTGGCCTGACCTCCTTCTTCTTCCAGTACCTGCTGCAAGCAGGCCTGTTCTTCGCCGTGCCGTTGTTCCTGTCGGTGGCGCTCGGTCTCTCGGCCATCGAAACCGGGGTACGTCTGCTGCCGCTCTCCGTCACCCTGCTCCTGGCCGCAGCAGGAGTCCCGAAGCTCTTCCCCGATGCGTCGCCGCGCCGCGTCGTCCAGCTCGGTTTCCTGGCGCTCTTCGCCGGCATCGTGGTCATGGTGGCGGCGCTCGAGGAAGGCGCCGGCCCCGAGATCGTGACCTGGCCGATGCTGCTCGCGGGGCTCGGTGTGGGCGCGCTGGCCTCGCAGCTCGGCAGCGTGACCGTGTCGTCGGTCCCTGACGAGCAGACCGGCGAGGTCGGCGGCCTGCAGAACACCGTCACCAACCTCGGGGCCTCGATCGGCACGGCGCTGGCCGGGGCGGTGCTCATAGCGGCATTGACCACATCGTTCCTGACCGGAGTTCAGCACAACCCCGCCGTGCCGGAACAGGTCAAATCGCAGGCCACCGTCAAGCTGGCTGGCGGTGCGCCCTTCATATCGGACGCAGACCTGGAAAAAGCACTCGACAAGGCAGGAGTCACGCCGAGTGCTTCCGATGCGATCGTCGATGAGAACGCGAGCGCGCGTTTGGGAGGGCTTCGGTCCTCGCTGTCGCTGCTCGGTGTGATCGCGCTGGTCGCGCTGCTATTCAGCCGTGGGATACCCAGCCGCCAGCCCGCCGCAGCGCGAGCGGCGTGATCTAGCGCCTCCCGGTGACCCGCCCCGGCTGAACGGCGGGGCAGGTCACCGGGGAACGGCCCGACCGTGAACAATCCCTCGGTGTTCATCGGCCGGGCGGCGCAGCAGCGAGGCGATCACGAGCCCTCGCTGCGACCGCTGAGCTGCGACCTCGGCGTCATCCTTAAGCCACTCCGTCGGCCCGCTAGACGCCCTGGCCGTATCCCATGTCCTCCATCCGAGGAAGCGGCATCCGGGCCACCGATGCTCCACCGCGAGCATCTTGCCCTCCCAAGGTCTTAGGACATCCAGACTCAGCGGCATTGGCGGTGTCGTGAGCGTCACTATCCAATCCCGCCGGCCCGGCAGCCGCGGCGGCGAGGGGGCTACCCGCACCGCGCCGGCGGCCATCGTCCTCAGCTCGGCGGAGAGACTTTCCGCCTGTCGCAGGCACGACGCCTGAAAGCAGCAAAACAGGCGCGAGCCAGCGTGATCCAGGGACGACTGTCGGGAGTGGACGCATGGTGAGCTCACGCGTAACATGTTCGCCGCCGACCCCCGCCGGGTCGATACCGCGGCTGCGTGATCTTCACGCGCTACTCCAGGACGAGCCCTTCTCCGAGCGCCTTCGCGACCAGGTGGGCACGCGATCGGGCGCCGACCTTCACCATCGCGTTGCGCGCATGTGTGCGCACCGTGTCATGCGCGATCCGCAGCTCGTCGGCGATCTCCGGTCCGGTGTTCCCGAGCGCCACGAGCCTGACCACCTCGCGCTCTCGCGCCGACAGGTGCGCAGCGTGCTGCTCGGGAGTCGTCGCTCGTCGGAATCGCGGGCCCCAACGCGAGGTGCTGAGCGCGACGACCAGGACGAGGCGGCGACCGGTGATGATCTCCGTGGTGGCCGCCCATTGCACCCCTACACGGCTTCCGTCGGCCGGCCGCAGCTCCGCCTCGCCCGCGAACTCGCCCTTGCGCAGTGCCGCGCGCCATTCCGCAGACGAGACCAAGGGGCCACCGACGACGAACCGATACATCGGTCGGTCGATCAGCTCAGCTCGTCTGTAGCCCAACAGCTTCAGATATGCGCCGTTCGCATCGACGTGACAGCGGTTGCCGTCGAGCAGCACCATTGCATTGCGCGACTGCTTGAAGGCTGCAGAGAACAGACCCTCCCATTCTCGTTGCCCCACGGTTGGGACTCTCAGAAGCCGGTGTTCGTCTTGACGCGCTTGCGATCGAGGGGATGCAGCCGGCCCTTTGCCTTGAGCGTCGCGCACGCCTCTGCGATGTCCGCACCCAGGGTGGCTACCAGCGAGTGTCCGAGCGTCTGCTTGACGAGCGCCCGCATGATCTTCACCTGGTCCGCGTCGGGGGGCAGCGTATATGCGGGCACCATCCACCCACGCTCGGCGGCGAGCTGGGCCGCCACGTCGAACTCGTCGTAGTCGTGACCGTCGGTCAGTTTGAAGGCGACGAGTGGAAGCTGCTCATGACCCTCCCCGCCGATGATGGTGAACTCGCCCGTCGCCAGGATCTCCTGTGCCAGGGCCCGCGCGTTGTACTGCATCGTCTCCATGATGTACCGGTACCCGTCGTGGCCGTAGCGGACGAAGTTGTAGTACTGCGCGAGCACCATGGCCGACCCGGTCGAGAAATTCAGCGTGAACGTCGCGTCACGCTTGCCGAGGTAGTTCTCGTAGAACACGAGATCATCGGGCAGGTCGCTGGATTCCCTGAACACGAGCCAGCCGATCCCCGGATACACGAGCCCGAACTTGTGACCCGAGACGTTGATCGAACGAACCTGCTCGAGCCTGAAATCCCACTCCGTATGCGGATACAGGAACGGCCATACGAA
>Ga0210409_10003912_pt1 | contig 16328 bp, 10 predicted proteins | sample IncBWH17MmetaG_FD_161649 | JGI IMG/M metagenome (GOLD analysis project Ga0210409, IMG submission 161649) | Forest soil microbial communities from Barre Woods Harvard Forest LTER site, Petersham, Massachusetts, United States - Inc-BW-H-17-M | ecosystem: Environmental > Terrestrial > Soil >...
CGCGCTCGAGCGCTACGATCGAAAGCCCGGTCTCGCCGAGCTCCTTGGCGAGAATGCCGCCGTTCCAGCCGAGGCCGACGATGACGATGTCGACGCCTTTGAGCCGCGTGGCCATTGTCGTTCCCCTCAACCGAGATCCTGGATGCTCTTGGGCTCGACATCGTATTTCTTATTGCGGTAGTGATCGATCTCTTCGACGAACATGCCGATTGCGCCGGGGAAGCCGATCATCTTCCACACCGCCTTGTTTTGGTTGCCGCCGTAGAGCGGATCGCCGAAATACCCCTCCATGGTGGTCTGCAGGAGCATGTTGAAGAACGTGTGCGGCGGCACCTGCGCAAACTCCGCCTTGCCCTCTTCGACCAGCTTCAGGGCGGCGACACGGTCGGCCGTACCGAGCTGATCGAACGTCTTGCCGCCATGGGTTTTGGCAATCCAGGCGTTGAGGTCGGCAATGCCGACCCGATAGAGCTCCGCGGGGGTGAGGGGCAATTGGTACCCCTGCTGCGGTGTACCCGCGGCGAACGGCCCCTGCATGTACATGCGCGCCCCGCGGCCGAAGGCGCCAGCCATCTCGCGGTCGATGAAGGTCGGCACGCCGACCTCGATGCCGCCTGGACCGACGTCATCCTTGGGAATCAACGTGTCAACGAGCGCGACGATGACCGCGGCCTCGATGCTGGTGAAGAACCTGGGCGGCTCTATCCCGGCGACCGGCGCCGATGTCAGGTGATCGTGCACCTGGCCGGGCTCGTGGCCCGCCCCGGGCTGCTGTTCGGCCGCGCCAGCGGCAAGCGGCGCAACCGCTCCCACCACGCCGATGCCCTTAAGAAATTCCCGCCGACGCACGCCCTTATTGTCCGTCATGGCGCCCTCCAGGCCTAGCCTCGGCACCGCGTGCTTCCTATTCTCGACAACTACGGCGCGGAAGTTTCATGGCGCCCCCAAGGCATGACCAAAGTTATTCCAATTCGCGTGCCTCTGAAATGGGCGGCGATTTCCGGTTCTGGCCCTTAACGACGGGACGCATTTTGGCGGCTGACTGTCGCCTTCGGGGAGCAACGGACATGCGCCGCCTGTGCTGCGAGCAGACTTTCACGAAGCACAAGGTTACGGCGACAAAGATGCGAGAAGCAGCGTAAAGCCGGCAACACTGGTTAGGAGCCGAGGTATGTTTTCCGCACCTCGCTCATTTTGGCGTGACTCGGGCGACATCGGCGGCGCTGATCCCCTCCAATGCGAGCCCGAGTGTGACGCCCTCATCGATGATACGCCGCAGCTTTTGGGTCATCGCGATGCGCGTATACTTCGTGGTGAGCGATGGCAGCTTGGCCAGCCCTTCCGCGACCTCGCGGGCGCGGGCCAGCAGCTTGTCCGCCGGAACGATTTCGTTGACCGCGCCCCAGTCCTTCGCTGTCTGCGCATCGAGCTCCTGGCGGGTGAGGATGAAGTAGCGGCCGCGTATGCTGCCGATGGCTTCCTGCCACAACAAATGGACGCCATCGCCGGACGCGACGCCTAATTCGAAATGGGGTTTGTCCTGAAAAACAGTTGAAGGCGTCGCCAGCACAATGTCGGCAAGCAGGATGTACTCGGAGTGCAGCCGCACGGGGCCGTTCACTGCGGCGATCAGTGGCACCTCGATGTCGAGAATGTTCATGAGGACTTTCCTGCCCTCGCGATAGATTTTGTCGTAGCCTTGCGGGGTGAAAAAGTCGAAGCCTTCAGGACTGATTGTCTCCATGAACGCGTCGCCGCTGCCGGTTAGGATGACAACGCGGTTATCGCGGTCGGAGGCGACGGCGTAAAACAGGTCGACGAACTGTTCGTGGGTATATCCGTTAAAGGCCAGCGTGCCGCCATTTGTGTGCAGCGCCACTTCCAACACGCCTGTCTTGGAACGGGTCAGTCCAGCATTGGGAAAACTGTCGCGATAAGCGTCAAAGCGGCTCATGGACTTGCTCCGTTAGAAGGTTGGAACTCAACTGTTGCTGTCCGACGGAAAGATGGCAGAGCGGTCAGCCGCTAGGTAGATGCGGCCCACGAATAGGATTTATTCCTGACAGATATGATGTCGCGAGGGGCAACAATATGGATCGATTGGCCGCTATGGAGGCGTTCGTAGTCGTAGTCGATACGGGGTCATTCACCGCCGCAGCACGCCGCCTCAACGTAGGACAGCCAGCCGTATCGAAATTAGTGGCTCAACTTGAGGATCGGCTCGGCGTCAAACTCCTGGTGCGCACGACCCGTGGACTGACGGCGACCGAAGCGGGCCTCAACTATTACGAACGGGCGCAGCGAACGATTGAAGAGGCCGACGAGGCGGAGTCGGCGGCGCGCGGTGCGGGCAAGAGCCTCGCTGGCAGGCTCCGTGTTGCTGGCGCAGTCACTTTTACGCGCATCCACCTGATGCCGCGTTTGCCGGAGTTCCTCCAGCGACATCCGGATTTGGAGATTGAAGTCGTGCTCGACGATCGCAAAGTCGACCTAGTGCAAGAAGGGATCGATGTGGCTTTGCGCATGGGACAACTCGTAGACTCCAGCTTGACAGCCCAGCGCGTCGCAAGCGGGCCGCATGTAGTCGTTGGTACCCCGACCTATTTCGCGCGGACTGGCGAACCTACGGCGCCTGGCGACCTCGCCGCGCACGAAGCCGTGATTTACGACCAAGAAGGCGGTGGTGCTGAGTGGACATTTCAGCGTGATAGCGCCGAAATTGGGGTCACGTTGAAGGGTCGCCTGCGCGTCAGCGCTGCTGAGGGAGTGCGTGCGGCCGTACTCGCCAATGCGGGTATCGCCATCGTTTCTGAATGGATGTTCGCGCCCGAGATCGCGGATGCCACGATTAAGGTCGTTTTACAGGATTGGGAATTGCCCCGGATCGATCTCTGGGCCGTGTTCCCGGCCGGGCGACCAGCAACCACTAAAGCCCGCACCTTCACTCAGTTCGTCCAAGAGGTGATGCGTGTCCCAAGCGGCGCTGCGAGTGCATAGACATCCTGATCTACTGCCAATGTCTGAAATTGGCCCATCGCGTCATTTCGCTGCCGCGCGGCAATTCGGTCGCTTTCGGACTGAAGCGGAGATTGGGCCGGATTTTATGAGCACGCGGCCTACGAACCGCCGTTGATCTCGGCGAGGATTTTTTTGATCTCGGAGCGGAAGCCCGGGGCGATGTCCTCGCGCGCCAGCGCGTAGGAGACGTTGGCGGCGAGGAAGCCGATCTTCGAGCCGCAGTCGAAGCTGCGGCCGTCGAACTTCAGGCCGTAGAACGGCTGCGTGCGCGCCAGCGCGATCATGGCGTCGGTGAGCTGGATTTCACCGCCGGCGCCGCGCTCCTGCTTTTCCAGAAGCTCGATGATCTCCGGCTGCAGGATGTAGCGGCCGGTGAGGATCAGGTTCGACGGCGCCCGCTCGCGCGGCGGCTTCTCCACCATCCCGGTGATCGAGAACATCTTCCCTTTGCGCGCGCCGACGCCGACGACGCCGTATTGGTCGACGCGTTCCGCCGGCACTTCCTCGACGGCGACGATGTTCGCCCGCTCGCCGAGTTCGCTCGCGGCGTCGATCATCTGCGCCAGGCAGCCGCGCTCGTGCTGCACGAGGACGTCCGGCAGCAGCAGCGCGAACGGCTCGTTGCCGACGAGTTCGCGCGCACACCACACCGCGTGGCCAAGCCCGAGCGGCTCCTGCTGCCGCGTGAAGCTCGTGGTGCCGGGCTGCGGCAGCTCCTGCCGCAGGAAATCGAGCGCCTCGTGCTTCTGCCGTTCGAGCAGCGTCATCTCCAGCTCGAACTGGCGGTCGAAGTGGTCCTCGATGACGCCCTTGTTGCGGCCGGTGACGAAGATGAAGTGCTCGATGCCTGCTTGCCGCGCCTCGTCGACGACATGCTGGATCAGCGGCCGGTCGACCACCGGCAGCATCTCCTTCGGCATCGCCTTGGTCGCCGGCAGGAAGCGGGTGCCGAGCCCGGCCACGGGAAAGACGGCTTTGCGGACGAGTTTCATGCGTTGGCGTGCTGTAAGAATTAAGACGACTTCATGAGGCGGTTCTCACCTGATTCTTCATCCCGGCGCGGTGCGGCAGCGGGACGAGGAACAGGCGGCCATGCGTTGGTCACCCTCTCGGCTGCAGGCTCAAGAGCGGAGCAGGCCGAATCGCGACGCTCGTGGCAAGACCGAGGATGGTGCTGCATGGCTGCGGGGGGCGGTCGGAAGCCGCCGTCATTACTTAGCCGCATCGTATTGCTGTTATGTGAATCCATGCCGGAGGCGAACTTTCGGAGACGAACGCCGACGAATTGGAGGTTAATCGTTCGGTAACATAGCAGGTGCCCATTCCTCCGACTACCGATCGACGCCAACGTCCGCCATCGAGGCCGCAAGCCATGCCCATCTCCGCGCCGATTTTTCGCCGGGCCGCGGCAACTCTCCTTGCCGCAGCCTTTGCCGGCCCCACTCTGGCGCAAGAGACTTCCGACAACTGGCTGACCCGGTTGTTCCAACCGCCGGCGGCCAACTCGGTTCCCGCACCGGCGGCCGCGCCCGCCAGCGCGCGCGAATGGAGCGGGCAATCCGGCGCTTCGGGCCATCCGCTGATGACGGCAGAGGCTATTCGCGCCGCCGCTGCCGAATTCGGCGATTGCCTCGCCGGGCTGTGGCCATTGGCGGCGCGGCGCGGCGTCGCGCGCGAGACCTTCGAGGGCTATACCGCCGGTCTCACCCCCGACCTGCGCCTGATGGATTTGCTCGACGCGCAACCCGAATTCACCAAATCGACCTGGGACTATCTCGATGCGCTGGTCAGCGACGAGCGCATTGCGCGCGGGCGCGAGATATTGGGGCAACATGCGCCGACCTTTGCGGCGGTCGAGCGGACCTACGGCGTCGACCGCCACGTCATCGCGGCAATCTGGGGCGTCGAGTCGAAGTACAGCACGATGGGCGGCGACCGGTCCGTGATCCGCTCCACGGCGACGCTCGCCTGTGTCGGCCGCCGCCGCGATTTCTTTCGCGAAGAGTTTCTCTCGGCGCTCGAAATCCTGCAGCGCGGCGACCTCAAGCCCGAGCGCCTGATCGGCTCCTGGGCCGGCGCCTTCGGCCCGACGCAGTTCATGCCGACCACGTTCAAACGCTACGCGATCGACTTCGACGGCGACGGGCGGCGCGATGTTGTCGATTCCGTCCCCGACATGATTGCCTCGACGGCGAACAATCTGAAAACGGACGGATGGGCCAGCGGCGAGGGGTGGGGCTACGAAGTCGTCCTGCCGCAGAATTTCGATTTCCTCCTCGCCGACCGTTCGCGGCAGATGACGTTGCGCCAATGGCAGGCGCTCGGTATCGCCCGCGCCGGCGGCCAGGCATTCCCGCGTCCTTCCGATCGCGCCTATCTGCTGGTGCCGGCCGGTGCGCGCGGCCCGGCGTTCCTGATGCTGCAGAATTTCCGCGTCATCATGAAATACAATCCGGCGGAGGCCTACGCGCTCGCCATCGGCCACCTCTCCGACCGGCTGCGCGGCGGCGGTCCGCTGCTGCAGGCCTGGCCGCGCGAGGAGCGTCCGCTCACGGTCGCCGAACGCTACGAGCTGCAGCAGCTCCTCGGCCAGCGCGGTTTCGACATCGGCGAGCCCGACGGCCGCATCGGCCCGCGCACCCGCATCGCCATTCGCAACTTTCAGGTCACGACCGGGCAAATTCCCGACGGGTTCCCTTCGAGCCACGTGCTCGACCGTTTGCGCCAGCCATGACCGCGCAATTCTGCCGCACCTCAGGCGGACGGTTCGCTAACGATGCAGCGATCCTCAAGTTGACATTTTTTGGGTAGTATGGGGGTTGGTTGAAAACGCGAGCAGCACCGTGAGCTTGGCGGTGCGGCGAAGCTCGCTGGGCGAGGAAATTGGTAGCGCCATCGATGACGGCACGCAGGGCAGGACGGATGGGACGACGGCTCGCGAGCGCGCTCGTATTGGCGGCGACGGGCGGCGCGCTGTTTGCTGCCTCGGCCGACGCGCAACTCTTCGAGCGACGCCAGGATTTCTTCCCGTTCTCGCTGTTCGGCGACCGCGGCCCGCCCCCGCCTTCGGTCTTTCCCGGTTTCCGCGGGATACCGCCGCCGCCCTCCGAGGGCGCCAAGGCGCCGCCGCCGCGCAAGGCAGAGACCCCGCCGACGAGCACGGTGCTGGTCATCGGCGACTCGCTCGCCGATTGGCTCGCCTACGGGCTCGAGGAGGCGCTCACGGACACGCCCGAGATCGGCGTCGTGCGCAAGATTCGGCCGCTCTCCGGTCTCGTCCGCTACGAAGCGCGCAACGAGGCGATCGAATGGCCGCAGGCCGTCAAGGAGATGCTGGCGGGCGAACAGCCGGGCGTCATCGTCGTGATGCTCGGCCTGAATGACCGTCAGGCATTGCGCGAGCGCATCAATCCGAAGCCGCAGAAACAAGAAACGGCCGCGCCTGCGCAAGGGCAGGGGGAAGCGACGCCCGCGCCGTCCGGTTCCGAGCCGGCGCAGCAGTCGTCGGGCGAACCCGCCGCCCAACCGGCCCCGCCTGCGGCGGCTGCCGCGCCGCCGAGCGAACCGGCCCGCCCGGCGCAGATGGTGAACTACGAATTCCACACCGACAAATGGACCGAGGCCTATACCAAGCGCGTCGACGAGATGATCGTGGCGCTCAAGGCCAAGGGCGTGCCGGTCCTGTGGGTCGGGCTGCCTGCGCTGCGTACGCGCACCAATAGCGACATCACCTACCTCGATGAGATTTATCGGGCGCGGGCGGCGCGCGCGGGCATCGTGTACGTCGATGTCTGGGACGGTTTCGTCGACGACCAGGGACGCTTCGCGGTGCAGGGGCCCGACTTCGAAGGCCAGATTCGGCGGCTGCGCGCCGGTGACGGCGTGCATTTCACCAAAGCCGGTGCGGTGAAGCTTGCGCATTACGTGGAGCACGATCTGCGCCGCGTGATGTCGAATCGCCCGGTCCCGGTGGCGTTGCCGGGCACGGACGAGCAGGCGCCCAAAGCCCTCGGCGGCACGGCGCGCGCGGCCGTAGGCACGGTCGTTCCCCTCAATGCGGGCGCGGCCGAGACCGGCGACCTTCTGGGCGCCGTCGGCACTCCCGCTCCCGGAGGGGCGGCGGCCGATCCGATGGCCGCGCGCGTGCTCAGCCGCGGCGATGCCATTCCGGCGCCGCCCGCCGGCCGCGCCGACAATTTCTCCTGGCCGCGCGCCGGCGCGACCGCGAACATTTCGAACGAGGTGGAAATCGTGCCGGCCGCGCCCGCGCCCGCGCCTACGGCGCAGCCTGCTGCCGCCGCCGCGAAGGTCGCGCCCGGCAAGAGCGTAGCCAAGAAGCCTGAGAAGCCCGAGACCAAGCCTGACGCGAAGAAGGAAGCGGCACCCGAGACGCCGCCGCTGCGCTCGCCGCGCCGTTCGCGGGCGGACCTTGACGGCGCGATACGGCCCCCATCGCCCATCGGCCCCGCAGCACCGAACGTTCGTTGATCCGATGCGCCTCGTTGCGACGCGGGCAGCATCGACGGCGTAGCCCGCATGGAGCGAAGCGCAATGCGGGATTGGGCGACGAGGTTCGTGCCGGATTGTGCGGAACCTGTTATCCGACCGCCACTTCAGCACGTAGCGAGTAGCACGCAGGGGTGGATTAGCGAAACGTAGTCCGCCAATCCGATGTATCCAATATGGCGGGTTACGCCCGCGGCTAAATCCGCCCTACGGGCTGATCGGCATGGACCTCCATAGCCTCCACGAACTCGGTTGTCTGCCCTTCAGTATAGGCAACTAAAAGGGACTTATGGGATGGTGTATTCTTCCGGCGCAATAATATCGTCGATTGTCACGTGCTCTGATCTGTTCCGACCTTCAACACTTTCTGCCCGCGCAATAGGAGCATCTTCTTCCAAGGCTCGCCCGTACCAATACTTAGCCGCATGCAAGTCGTTCATTCTTTCGTAGCACTGACCTATTTTCAAGCCGAGATAACCGGCGTCCAACGACTGGTCTCCGTCCGCCATGAAGAGATAGATCTTGATGGCATCTGCGGGGCGATTTTCGACCAACAACTGTTTGGCACGTTTTTCCAAGACGTTGAAATCATACCGCATAGTGCCGCTCCTACGGCTTAAGATCGATATGTTTATTGTCCAGGCCTGGATATTCCAGATTGAATATGGGGACCCTGTCCTGACAAATACTGGCCCGGCCACGGATCAAATCTAAGTCTCATACCATTTGGAAATATGAACATAGTAGCACGTAGGGCGGATTAGCGAAGCGCAATCCGCCAATCCGATGTATCCAATATTGTGCGTTACGCCTGTGGCTAACCGCCATACAGGATTCAGCGCGGCAGCAGCGTCGAGCCCATCAGAAACTTGTCGACCGCGTGCGCCGCCTGCCGGCCTTCGCGGATCGCCCAGACCACCAGCGACTGGCCGCGGCGCAGGTCGCCGGCGGCAAACACCTTGTCGATCGAGGTGCGGTAATCGTCGGTGGAGGCGCGCACGTTGCCGCGCTGATCGAGCGCGAGCCCGAGATCCTTGACCAGCCCCTCGTGTACCGGGTGCACGAAGCCCATGGCCAGCAGAACGAGCTCGGCGGCGATCTCGAATTCGCTTCCCGGCACCGGCTTCATCCTGTCGTCGACATGCACGCACTGCAGCGTGTTGACGAAGCCGTTGGCGCCGGCAAAGCGCGTGGTCATCACCGCGAAGTCGCGCTCGGCGCCTTCCTCATGGCTCGACGAGGTGCGCAGCTTCAGCGGCCAGTTGGGCCAGGTGAGCATCTTGTTCTCTTGCTCCGGCGGCTCCGGCAGAATTTCGAAATTGGTCACCGACAGCGCACCCTGGCGGAAGGAGGTGCCGATGCAGTCCGAGCCGGTGTCGCCGCCGCCGATGACGACGACGTGCTTGCCGCCGGCGAGAATGGTCTCTCCGGTCGCCGCGGGCTCGCCGCTGACGCGGCGGTTCTGCTGCGGCAGGAAGTCCATGGCGAAATGGATGCCCCTGAGCTCGCGCCCGGGGACCGGCAGGTCACGCGCCTTCTCGGCGCCGCCGGCGAGAACCACGGCGTCGTGGTCGGCGAGGAGCTTATCAGCAGCGAGATTCACGCCGACATGGACGTTGTAATGGAAGACTACGCCCTCGGCCTCCATTTGCGCGACGCGGCGGTCGACGTGATGCTTCTCCATCTTGAAGTCGGGAATGCCGTAGCGGAGCAGCCCGCCGGCCCTGGCGTATTTTTCGTAGACGTGAACCTCGTGGCCGGCGCGCGCGAGCTGTTGCGCGCAGGCAAGTCCGGCCGGCCCCGAGCCCACGACCGCAACGCGTTTGCCGGTCCGATCCGTCGCCGGCTCGGGCTTGAGCCCCTGGGCGATGGCCCGGTCGGCGATCGCGCATTCGATCGATTTGATGGTGACCGGGTTCTCATCGATGTTGAGCGTGCATGACGCTTCACACGGCGCCGGGCAGACGCGGCCGGTCACTTCCGGAAAGTTGTTGGTCGAATGCAGATTGCGCGCGGCCTCGTCCCAGTTGCCGGTGTAGACGAGGTCGTTCCAGTCCGGGATCTGGTTGTTGACCGGGCACCCCGGCGTGCCGGGCGCGAGCGAGCCGGTGCCCTGGCAATAGGGCACGCCGCAATTCATGCAGCGCGCCGCCTGGATGCGGTATTCGTCGTCCTTGAGCGGCAGTATGAATTCGCGCGAGTGGCGCACGCGCTCCTCGACCGGCTCGTAGTCACGGTCGTTGCGTTCGTATTCGAGGAACCCGGTGACCTTGCCCATCGCTACCAGTGCCTGCACGCCAGCGCGTATCGGCTGTTGTCTGATCTCGGCTCGCGCACCGCGACATCGATAGCGTCGCCCGGCTTTCCTTCCCAGATGGCACAACCGCCGATCAGCGCCGACAGGGCCCGCATCGGCGCCTATTCCGCCGCCTGCATCGTGCGAGCCTTCTCCATCTCGGCGAGCGCGCGGCGGTATTCGACCGGCATGACCTTGCGGAACAGCGGGCAATAGATCTTCCACTCCGCCAGGATCTTCGCCGCCAGCCGGGAGCCCGTGAAGCGCGCGTGCCGCGTGATCAGGAGGTGCAGCCGCTCGGCATCGTCGCGGGTCATGTCGTCGAGCACTTCAACGCGGCCGTGCGCCTGCAGGTCGTGAATGTGGTGATAGATGCGCTCGGACGCCGCTTCCTCTTCGGGGATCGGCTCAAGCTCGACCATGGCGAGATTGCAGCGCGAAGCGAAGGTGCCGTCGTCATCGAGCACGTATGCGATGCCGCCGGACATCCCGGCGGCGAAGTTGCGGCCGGTGCGGCCGAGAACGACGACGACGCCGCCGGTCATGTATTCGCAGCAGTGATCGCCGGCGCCCTCGATCACGGCGATGGCGCCGGAATTGCGCACCGCGAAGCGCTCGCCGGCGACGCCGCGGAAGTAGCACTCGCCTTCGATCGCGCCATAGAGCACGGTGTTGCCGACGATGATCGATTGCTCCGGCACGATGCCGGATTGCTGCGGCGGCCGGATCACGAGGCGGCCGCCGGAAAGCCCCTTGCCGACGTAGTCGTTGGCATCGCCGTCAAGTTCGAAAGTGACGCCGCGGGCGAGGAAGGCGCCGAAGCTCTGCCCGGCGGTGCCGGTGAACTTGGCAACGATCGTATCGGGCGCGAGGCCGGCGTGGCCGTGGCGCTTGGCGATTTCCCCGGAGAGCATCGCCCCGGTGGTGCGGTCGGTGTTGCGGATCGGCAGACTGATGCGCACCGGCGCACCGTGCTCGAGCGCGGCCCGCGACTGCGCAATCAGCTTGCGGTCGATGATGTCGAAGATCTTGTGATCCTGTTTCTCGCAATGGAAGATCGCAACGCTTGCCGGCACCTCCGGCTTGGTGAACAGCCGCGAGAAATCGAGCCCGCGCGCCTTCCAGTGGTCGACCAGCGTGCGCGCGTCGAGCATCTGCATCTGGCCGATCATCTCGTCGAAGGTGCGGTAGCCCATTGCCGCCATCAGCTCGCGCACTTCCTCGGCGACGAAGAAGAAGTAGTTGATGACGTGCTCCGGTTGGCCGCGGAAGCGCTTGCGCAGGACCGGGTCCTGGGTCGCCACCCCGACCGGACAGGTATTGAGGTGGCATTTGCGCATCATGATGCAGCCCGCGGCAATGAGCGGCGCCGTGGCGAAGCCGAACTCGTCGGCGCCGAGCAGCGCACCGACGACGACGTCGCGGCCGGTGCGGATGCCGCCGTCGACCTGCACGGCGATGCGTCCGCGCAGCCGGTTGGCGACCAGCGTCTGGTGCGTCTCGGCGAGCCCGATCTCCCACGGCGAGCCGGCGTGCTTGATCGAGGTGAGCGGCGAGGCGCCGGTGCCGCCTTCGAAGCCGGCGATGGTGACGTGGTCGGAGCGCGCCTTCGAGACGCCGGCGGCAACCGTGCCGACGCCGACTTCGGAGACCAGCTTGACGGAGACATCAGCCGCGGGGTTGACGTTCTTGAGGTCGAAGATGAGCTGCGCCAGATCTTCGATCGAATAGATGTCGTGGTGCGGCGGCGGCGAGATGAGGCCGACGCCGGGCGTCGAGTGACGCACCTTGGCGATGGTGTGGTCGACCTTGTGTCCGGGCAGCTGCCCGCCTTCGCCGGGCTTGGCGCCCTGGGCGATCTTAATCTGCATCATGTCCGAGTTGATGAGGTACTCGGCGGTGACGCCGAAGCGGCCGGACGCCACCTGCTTGATCGCCGAACGCATGGAATCGCCGTTCGGCAGCGGCTTGAAGCGGTCGGCTTCCTCGCCGCCCTCGCCGGTATTCGACTTGCCGCCGATACGGTTCATGGCGATGGCGAGCGTGGTATGCGCCTCACGCGAGATCGAGCCGAACGACATGGCGCCGGTGGAGAAGCGCTTGACGATGTTCTTCGCCGGCTCGACTTCCTCGATCGGCACCGCGGCGCGGCCTTCGTCCGCCGGCGACTTGATGCGGAACAGGCCGCGGATGGTGAACAGGTGTTCCGACTGCTCGTTGATGATGCCGGCGTATTGCCGGTATTTCTCGTACGAATTGCCGCGCACCGCGTGCTGCAGCGCCGCGACCGTCGCCGCGTTCCAGACGTGGTCCTCGCCGCGCACGCGCACCGCGTAGTCGCCGCCGACGTCGAGCATGGTGCGGTAGATCGGCGCATCGCTGAAGGCGTCGCGGTGCCGGCGCACCGCCTCTTCGGCGATCTCGTCGAGCCCGACGCCCTCGATGCGGGTGGCCGTGCCGGTGAAGAAGGTGGCGACGAACTCCGACTTGAGCCCGACGGCATCGAAAATCTGCGCGCCGCAATAGGACTGATAGGTGGAGATGCCCATCTTCGACATCACCTTGAGCAGCCCCTTGTCAATCGACTTGATGTAGCGCTTGAGAATTTCCTTGTCGTCGAGCTTTTGCGGCAGTTCGCTCTTCATCGCGATGAGGGTCTCGAAGGCGAGATAGGGATTGATCGCCTCGGCGCCGTAGCCGGCGAGACAAGCGAAATGATGCACCTCGCGCGGCTCGCCGGATTCGATGACCAGCCCGACGGAGGTGCGCAGACCCTCGCGGATCAGATGATGGTGCACGGCCGCGCAGGCGAGCAGCGACGGGATCGGGATGCGGTCGGCGCCGGCGCGGCGGTCGGAGAGAATGATGATGTTGATGCCGTCGCGCACCGCGACATCGGCCTGGCTGCACAGCGCCGCGATGGCCTCCTGCATGCCTGCCGCGCCGGATTCCGCCGGCCAGGTCGCGTCGAGCGTCAGCGACTTGAAATGCGACTCGGCGACATCGGAGATCGAGCGGATTTTCTCCAGGTCCGCATTGGTGAGGATCGGCTGGTGCACCTCCAGCCGCTTCGTGTTGGACATGCCTTCGAGGTCGAACAGATTCGGCCGCGGGCCGATGATGGAGACGAGGCTCATCACCAGCTCCTCGCGGATCGGATCGATCGGCGGGTTGGTGACCTGCGCGAAGTTCTGCTTGAAGTAGGTGAACAGGAGCTTCGGTTTGTCCGAAAGTGCCGAGATCGGCGTGTCGTTGCCCATGGAGCCGACCGCCTCTTCGCCGGTCGTCGCCATCGGCGTCATCAGGAGTTTCAGATCCTCCTGGGTGTAGCCGAAGGCCTGCTGGCGATTGAGCAGTGCCAGGTTGGAGATCGGCGCGGCCTCCGGGGCCGCCGGCAGCTCCTCGACTTGAATCTGCGTGCGGTCGAGCCACTCCCGATAGGGGTGGCTGCGTGCGAGTGTCGCCTTGAGCTCCTCGTCGGGAATGAGCCGGCCTTCGTCGAGGTCGACCAGCAGCATCTTGCCCGGCTGCAGCCGCCACTTGGTGACGATCTCCTCTTCCGGGATCGGCAGCACCCCGACCTCCGAGGCCATGATGATGCGATCGTCGCGGGTGACGATGTAGCGCGCCGGGCGGAGCCCGTTGCGGTCGAGCGTCGCGCCGATCTGCCGGCCGTTGGTGAAGGCGATCGCGGCCGGGCCGTCCCACGGCTCCATCAGCGCGGCGTTGTATTCGTAGAAGGCGCGGCGCTCCTCGCTCATCAGCGGATTGCCCGCCCACGCCTCAGGTATCATCATCATCATCGCGTGGGCGAGCGGATAGCCGCCCATGGTCAGGAATTCGAGCGCGTTGTCGAAGCAGGCCGTGTCGGACTGGCCTTCGTAGGAGATCGGCCACAACCTGCTGATGTCGGCGCCGAACTTCGGCGACGACACCGACGCCTGTCGCGCCGCCATCCAGTTGTTGTTGCCGCGCAGCGTGTTGATCTCGCCGTTGTGGGCGATCATGCGGTAGGGATGCGCGAGCGACCAGGTCGGGAACGTGTTGGTCGAGAAACGCTGGTGCATCAGCGCGAGCGCGCTCTCGAAGTCCGGATCGTGCAGATCCGGATAATAGGTGTTGAGCTGATCGGCGAGGAACATGCCCTTGTAGATCAGCGTGCGGCACGAGATCGACACCGGGTAATAGTGGGAAAGGCGCCGCTCGCGCCGGCCGTAGAGCGTCGAGGAGATGGTCTTGCGGAGGATGTAGAGCCGGCGCTCGAAATCCTGCTCCGAACGCGTCGCCGGGCTGCGCGCGAGGAAGACCTGCTTGTGCACCGGCTCGGTCGGCTTGACCGATTCGCCGAGCGTCGAATTGTCGGTCGGCACGTCGCGCCAGCCGAGAACCTGCATGCCTTCCTGCGCCGCGATTGCGACGTAGGTGTCCATGATCTCCTGCCGCCAGGCCTCTTCGTGCGGCAGGAACAGCACGCCGACCGCATAATGGCCGGGCGGGGGCAAGGCGAAGCCGATCTCGGCAGCCTTCTTGGCGAGGAACTTGTGCGGCGTCTGCACCAGGATACCGGCGCCGTCGCCGGCGCGCGGATCGGCACCGACCGCGCCGCGATGCTCGAGGTTGAGCAGGATGGTCAGCGCGTCCTCGACGAGCTTGTGCGATTGGCGGCCCTTGATGTCGGCGATGAATCCGACCCCGCAGGAATCCTTTTCCTGCGCCGGATCGAACAAGCCGAAGCCTTGTGCGCCCATCGTCGTCCTCGCGCTTCCGCGCCGGGCCTGCACGGCCCGGTCGAGGTTCGGCGCATCGCTCCCCGCGCCGCCCCTCCTTCCATCTACGCATGCGCAAGAGGGAAGGGAGGGGGCGCCCGAGGGCGAACCACATCAAGGAGGCAACCTTCGTGCCGCCTGGCGGCCTCTGGCTGCTTATTTCGCCGCCGTCCGACGCGCCCTCGCCCCGGCGGTTGGCCCTCGCACTTGCTGCTCCCGCTTTTTTCTCATCCGCTCGCGGAGAGGCCACGGGGACGCACGCGTCGGCCAAAAATTGGGACAGCAATGCTGTCCTATGCGGAACATGGCAAATTCCGGCTGCAAACACAAGAGCACCGTCCCTTCTTTCCTGGCCCACGCGGCGCGGAAAGGAGAGCGGATCAAAGCTTTCGGCTTCGGCCCTTTTGCGGCTCGGTCTTCCGCAATGTCCGGCGGCGGCAAGTGGACCACGGCAGGCGCTTAAGCGCAATGGCACTGCCGATCGAGGAGGCCGCGATTCGGAGCCTGCGGTGGCCTGACGAGTCGACGCGAGTGATCGAAACCAAGATTGGATGGCGGTTCGAAAGGAAATGCCCGAGGCTGCCGCGTCTCAGTCGACGGCTCGCAGCAACTCGGCAACCCAACGGGGGCTACCACCCACCAAACTTAACGTTGAGACCGATCTTGACGGTGTGGACGGTCGTCTTCTCAGACAGCGAGAACGGCACGCCCGCGATGGTGCCGCTGGTGATGCCGTCAGTGCCGAGATTGAGGTAGAGGTACTCGGTCTTGAACGACAGCCACGGGTTGAAGGCGTATTCGAGACCGCCACCCGCGGTCCAGCCGTTCTTCTCATGGCCGACCGAGGCGGCAGCCGCCAAGCCGAACGCGGCCGCACTGGCTGAGCTCGTCGTGTGCCCATACGCCCAGCCGCCGGTGCCATAGAGCAGGGCGCTGGGCGTCACGAGAAAACCGACCCGGCCGCGCACCGTCCCGAACCAATCAAGCTTCGTTCCTACGGCGCCCGAAAAAAGGGTCGCCGAAGTGTTGGCCTTACCCTCGATGTCCGCGGCGTCGAAATCGCTTTCCACGCCCAGGACCCAGGTTGGCGCCGCCTGCCAATTGAAACCGGCCTGGCCGCCGCCAAAGAATGCGCTCGAGTTCAACGTCGCGGTCCCGGTGGTCGCCGCGGCGATGCCCAAGGCCGGGATCGGTCCTCCGATCGTGAAGGGATACTGAACCCACGCGAAGCCACTGACGCAAGCATTTGATACTGACGAATTTTCCCGTTCGGCCTCATAAACCCCTTGGCAAATCGCGGCAACTCGTTGACGTAAAGGGAATGTCGTGACAGTTTGGCGGCACGTTGTGACACATTTTGACGCTGACGAATCACTGACTGGGGGAGGCTGGGATGGGTGAAGGGACCAATAAACCTCACAGGTTCGATAACGACTTCGTCCGCAGCGTCGAGGTGCCCGAGACTGGCGCGGTGACCTATTGGGACAGCGACCCGAGGGTGATCGGCTTCGGCGTGCGCATCTATGCCGGCGGCAGCAAGTCCTTCTTCCTCAACTACCGGATCGACGGTCGCGAGCGCCGCTACACCATCGGGGCGTTCCCGCGCTGGTCGGTCAGTGCGGCGCGCGAGCGCGCCAAGGAGCTGCGCACGCAGATCGACCAGGGCCACGACCCCGCCGGGCAGAAGCGCGAGCGCCGGGAAGCACCCACCATCCAAGACCTGATCAGCCGCTATATCAGCG
>Ga0210409_10003914_pt1 | contig 16327 bp, 26 predicted proteins | sample IncBWH17MmetaG_FD_161649 | JGI IMG/M metagenome (GOLD analysis project Ga0210409, IMG submission 161649) | Forest soil microbial communities from Barre Woods Harvard Forest LTER site, Petersham, Massachusetts, United States - Inc-BW-H-17-M | ecosystem: Environmental > Terrestrial > Soil >...
TTCCCCTTCGCCGCGCAAGCGGCGGTTAATGCTTCATTTCCGTAATGGTCTAGCAGGCGACGTTGTTCTGTGGATGGAAGGCGTCGGAATAAATCAAAACTCCAACGCACACCCTCCGATTTGCCTGGCGGAACGTAGGTGGGAGGAACTGGCTCATACCGCTCATACAAAGCCTGCCGCTGCCGTACGGCATCGGTCTTGACCACAGCTCGAAGTTCTTCAACCGGTGCCTTGCGCTGCGCACGAGCGGTCATCACGGTGTCGTAACGAGCCACGAGTTCAGAAAACGGCATTGCTCGAAGACTGGCAACTTTTTCGTTGTACTGGCGCTGGGTATATTCAGGCTTCGGTTTGCCGTTTCCGCCCAACATGTAAGCAGTGATTTCAGAAATCATGCGTTCGCGTTCGCGGGCCTCGACTTGCGCCTGACGGGCCTCGGCGGTTAAAGCCAGTTGGTCTAAGACACTGTGAGGGTTTCCTGGCTGCAAGAGTTCTTCCAAATTATCGGCGGTAACGCTTTCTTGTAATTTGATTAGCGTCTCGTCGAGAATCCTTATGTTCGCATCAAGCCTGTACTCTGGGTGCTTCTCGAAAAATACTCGATACGCTTCCGCGTAATCACTGTTGGTAGCCATCTGGTGTTTGATTCGATTGAAGATTTCACTTATAACGCTGTAGGTTATCGGTCTACTTTCTGCGTGAATGGCGTCGCTCATCATCTGCACATTGGCCTCGATTCGACGGTAACGAGGCTGCGCATCAAGAACCGCGAATCCCGTATTCACTTCTCTGTTGGTTGCCATTTACTTTTCCTCTTTTGCTCGGCGCAAAATCTCATTTACCCTCGCCCGGAATGGAAGATTAGGGTTGTTTGAAGGGCCATACAGTTTGCGATAACGCTCGGGTGGCATGCGGTTGATATCGCTAACAGTAAAGATTTGTGGCTCGCCCATGCCAGGGACTGGTGGCAGCGGCGGCAGTTCTTTCTCGGCGACAGCTGGGGCTTCGAGTTTGTTCAGCAAGAATCGGTGGCCCCTTTTCGTGAGTTCGTTATACGCCTCGATACAAGACTCAAGACTGAACACGAGATTCTTTTCTTTCAAATATTTATCAATCGCAGCGGAGTTTTCCTGACACTGGCGAAACACAATTCCGTTCGCGAGCAGCCACTTCAAGAATTCCATTGCGACGTGGTCGCCGTGCATTTGCGCCTTCAATCTTTGTATTTCCAAATCATCTGACATTTATTTCTCCTCGACGGCATGCGCCGCTAAATCTTTTTCAACGATGGCTTCCAAGCTTTCCCAGAGAGTTCCGCCGTCTGCTTTCCGGTTTGGTCTGAGTCGCAGTCGGACTTTGGTTCCTATGGTGGAACTGCCAAAACTGCGGCCAACGGTGCTGCGGTGAATGTAAACTCGATAGCGCGGGTCGCCGTTGGCCCCTTCTAAGGTCGCTATCAAATAATGTTCGTCGTATTTAACGACATAGCCGGTGTACCAAATATTTTCGTACGCCGGTCTCCACACTTCTTTCGATTCGGTTGTCATAGGGTCTCCAAAAAGCAGCGACAGCACCCGGAGAAAAAGGTAAGCCGAATGCTGCCGCGTTCCGTCGAAGGATGACGGAAAATTAATGTTCGGTGATGATTCCCTGATACAGAAGTTGCGGGGTTTTGATTTCGACTGTTTGAGTCTTAGAGAGGTCCTGGTCTATTTCTTCTTTAGTTCGGAGATGTGATTCCAATACCTCGCGATTTTTCTGCTTTCGCTTCTCTATCTCTTCGTGCTCCCACCAATCTTTATAGCTATCGAATCCTTGTTGCTTCCATACCGGTACAGGCTTTCCTACCATTGGCAAAGCGGCGATTTCGTCTGACGTGAGGGCCTTATTGAAGACTGCTCCCGGTGTCCAGCCATTCTCCCAATCAACGGGTTCATCTCTCTGGAATCCCAAATCGTCATCAAACTCACAATTGTCCAAACCAACGAAGTGCATAACTGTTTTCAATGGCGCTGAATACCAAAGCTTCTGAACTCGAAGCATGAATTCGTTTATCGTTTCCTCGGCCTGAATGTCTGGGCAATCACGGTCATCGGTGGTTCTAAAGGCGTAAGCAAACATCCTCGTGACGGTCAAATATTCGCTCAAATATTTGCAATCTACGAAGGGCGCGACTTCATCTGGGTCAATGAGACCCCCACCCTTGGTCAAACGCTCCATATCAAAACTAACTTGCCAGCGCACCGACTCAGCATTATCTCCCTTTGCCCGGGCGCGACGCTGGCGTAGTGCATCAGCTTTCTTTCGCAACTTGTCGTCCACTTCCGCCTGCCGCGCTGAAAAGACTTTGTCGAGTGCTTGAGCCTCTTCGGACGAAAAGGGCTCTAAGGATTGTTGAAGGATTTTCTCCGTCTGAATCCAAATATTTTTGTTAAGCATTTTGTCTCCTGAAAATCGTGGGCGACGGTCTCCACCGTTGTGATTTCAACGTCTTGCTGATAACGCCGCCGTTGACCCGCTCATGCATGGCTGAGTGCACAGTCGCTGCAAGGCGGAAAAATAAAAGGCGAGAGCACAGTCGTTAAGACTGCACTCCCGCGCCCATCTCTGAGGAGGATGGGGAAATTTAGAAACTTACTGAGTTGGCCGTTCGACGTACAGAGGATGTCTGAATCACTGGCAAACCTTTGGTCCAAACGTCTGATGTCTTTGGTTTATCCCAACCACTCGCCTTTAATGCTTCTCGAACTTTCCACTGCTTTGCACCAGTCAACTCAAGAAGTTCTTTCAATGTGCGCTTCGAGTCTGTGGTCAACAGCTCGTTGACCTTCGATACTAGTGCGTTCATCTGCACGTTGTCGGATACAACAAGGAAATCGCCGTGCTCGTCGATATTGCTGACAAGGCCGGATTTGTAATTTGTGATGAAATTGTCTGACTTTCTGCTGGCCGCGATACGAAACGGCACTGGTGGATTAAAATCCCTTGGCTTTACACACCGGACATCAATCTCTTCAGGCCCTCTGCCCTCATCGTATAACCTATCGTCGCGCTGCAATCCATAGACGCAATCGGCTGATGCCGCCATATCTCCGGTGCCACGCAAAACGTTTTCCAAAGTCATTTCTTCTTTGCGCATCGCTTTGGAAGAGTGATGAAGTGCGATGACCGAGGCCGCGCCGAGCTGACGCAAAATAATCATTGCGTCCACCAACGCCTTGTTCTGCATCGCGGAGTTTTCATCCGTGGCGTTATTGAATCGAATCGCAGTGTCGAGAAAAACCACCGGCTTCATCGCCTTGATGGCCCCGATGAGAATCGGGTCGCTCAAGGACAGGATGGAGCCCTCCGAAATAGTCCTGCACAAGAATAACTTCGGGTCGTTTGGAATTTTGAACTTTTCCAAACGCTTGCGAAATGCCCGTGCGCCGACTTCGGGGATGAGATAAAGCACTGGCGTGATAACCGGTACAGTGAAATCTTCGCGCCCGAGAAATGGTCGGCCCGTTGTTAGCGCCTTAACCATCGAGAGCGCCAACCATGTCTTACCGCCGCCGGGCAAGCCGCCGATGAAATTCGTGCCTTCCGGCATGAAACCGTTGATGAGCATTCGGATTTCGCCACTGTCAAGCTCGCCGACCGAACGAAAGCTGTTACGCCATTCAGACTCTTTGTCAGCCTGTTTCTTGGCGACAGCGTCGTTGACCATCTTTTGAATAATGATGTTGATTTCTTCAGCCGACTTCCCTTGCTTGTGTAAGTCACTGGCCAAAGATATCGGCACGATGTCATGGACTTCGGGCTGCTCGTCAAGTGTGCTGCTAAAAAGGATGTCGGTATTCTTACCACTCTCCCAATTCTTAGCCGAACGAGCCATCGCTTTGATTTTTGCATCGTCGAAGCCGTTCGGGGGTGTCTCACACTCCTCGTGAACGCGACGACGAAGAATCGGTTCGATTTCCTCCGGTGTGAGCCTGGCATTCCGAAGTGTTCCGGCAACTGTGGCCATGAAGCTGTGGATGTAGCCGACCTGAACCAGGTTTTCAGAATTACGCTGAATCTCTGGCTTGCTGGTTTCCGCTTGGTGGACCTTCAATGCATTGAAATCCGCAAACGTATATATCTCTTTCCCAATTTCACCGACAACTTTAACTTCGGGTGCATTCGGATATTTGTGATTTGTGAAACCCGGAACACGCAAGACACGGGCAATCTCAGCGACAGCTGGGTCCGTATGAAACTGCTGGGCGATTGCCTTCAGCAGTGGTTCTGCGGTCTCTCGTGACAAACCGCTCGCATTCCAAACGAATTGAAATTTGTCCGGGCTGGATTCAAGCACTACCGAAGGCGGCGGTGTAATTGTACTCGATAAAATTTCTTCGAGAACAACCTTGCCGTTGATATCGACCTCAGCGTAAAGACGCTTTACCTGAGCGACATTTTCTTTCGTACGGCCTTTGTCCGCGCCTAGCAATTCCGGCTTGAACGGATTCATCGCAACGTAGATATTCCAACGAGCTTCGTTGGTCTTCTGCAACTCTATAAAATTCTTTTCAGTGAAAGCCTCTTCGGCTCGCATAAACTCATGGTGAATCTCTTTCTTGCCGTTGAGTTCCCGAGCGTACATGAAGCAAACCGTGTCGGTCGGCTCAAACAGCGTCTGCAAGACTTTCTGGTACTGGTCGTAGGCACTCATTGACCGGCCTCCGGAGAAGCCTTGCCACTCAACGCTTCGAGACCCGGGATTTGTGGAGCCACCACAAACACATCGACGTTAACGGCCATCGGACCTTTTTTGCCTTCACCGATTTCAAACTGGACTTCGAGCCGGACCTTCGGCTCACACAGACAACTGGAGATATGAAAGAACCACTGATTCAACTTCTTGGTGCTAGAAGCGTCGGCCACGTATTCATGGATGAACCCGAACCCACGCTCTTCGAAATATGTAACTATACGTCCTGTTTTCATTTGCTGTTTTCCTAACCCCTATTCGGGGCACTACAAGCGCCAGCTCTGCTGGGGCCCTCAATTCACCTGCTTTCTACGCGGGCACTGCCGAATTGTTTTTCTTGTTTTCTTCTTTTCTAAAATCAATCATTGCGAAGACAATGCTTCTGGCTTGCTCTCTAATTAGTCTGTCTTCGATATTCCAGTTTCGAGAAACTTCCAGATACTCACAAACTCGCCAAATCTCCGCGAGAATTTCTTTCTGCTTCGGAGATAGGTTCTCCAAATCTAATCCTGTCATTGCAACCTGCTTCGGCATCCCTGCCGTCTTGTTTTTCTCCTCGACTCAGATTAGCTGCCCGAAAGAGTGACTACGCTTCACGACTATTGATTCACTACTCGCCTTGCGGCGGATTAAATTCGTTCACGAAACAACTGCAAAACCGTTTGCTGAATCTCTTCGCTCGACGCCGTCAGATTTTCTAACAAGTATCGAACGTCCGTTGGGTTTTCCCACGAGATGGGCAGAGGCGCGAATGCGTCGCGCAAATCGACAAGTTTTTGAGTCAAGGCGAGCAGTCGAACAGCGTCGGCGTTTTCCAAGTGTTGAAGACCACGTAAGGCCCGATTGAGCCGTGTCGTGCCGATACGGCCATCGAGCTTGCACAAGAACGCCGCAGTCGTTTTTAATTCATCCAATCGGTCCTGAATGCGGACCTCGGCGGCGAGTGCTGTTAGCATAATGTCCGTGAAATTTTCTACGCCGTGAAATGCAGACGTAAAAAATCGCGCAACCAATATTCGGTCGCTAGATATTTTTGTTGACGGGATTTCCTGCTAGGGATTATCCGCCCGCTGTCCAAAATAAAAGAAGGGGCTCTTTGGGGGAGCCCCCACTTTCGGATTCACCGTTAGGTGTCCAGCGCCAGCAGGTTGCGCTAGAAATCAAAATTGTTATTGAGAGCGTTCAAGGCGCTCGGGGTTGTAGGGGAACGTCACTGATACCCCTATCCATTCAGCCGCGATTTTGTAGCAGCATTTATTAAACGCTTTAAGTAGTTCACAATACGATGCAGGCTGGCGGAACAGGCGAAGGTCTTCCACGACGCCTTACACCGTGCTTCCCAGCCCCGTCGGACCACAAACCTTTTGCAGCTCTCTGAAGGCTTTGGACGGTACGTCTAACCTGGCCTGGGGTCAGGTTCATTTCTTTAGCAATTTGTGTATTTGTATAACCCATTCGGAAATAAAGGTGAACAACTCTAGCCCATCGACGAGCCAATTCTTGCTGACGGGTATTAGTGGATAGTTTGGGAAAAGCCCTGGTAATAAATTGCGTTATCTTCACATCGTTATTAGCCCACGCAGGAATTCTCTTATTATAAGTGCGGGCCTTGCCGACCTGGTAGCCGCCATAGATGAAAGAAGTATCACCCACTACTCGTCTAAGGATGTCGGACTTTTTGCTCATAGGTATGCGTTGCTTTTACTTCCGCATCGCTCTATCAACGATATCGGCAACTTCCTTCGAAGAAACAACTATCGGTGGCTTGGGCTCCTCTTCTCCAGCCATTGATTTCATTCCGCCTTCCATGTGCGCCGTCTGTTGTGCTTTCAAAAATGGGGAGTCCACGGGAGCATCGAGTTCTTTGCGAATTGCCTCCATTTCATCGACCACCTTTTCAACACGCTGCCTTTGCACTTCTGTATATGTTTGCTTGAATTCGGGCCCCAAATAAGCCCGCAAGTCAGTCACTGCCTTTGCTAACACGTCGCTAATCATCATTCACCTCTTTCCCCGCGAGTAAACCGCTCGTGGTCGGTTATTGAATTAAATCCGTTGGCGTCGGCATCCGAATCAAGCGCTGTTTCATAATGGCCGTGGATTCTTCCAAGCTCTTCCGCGAACGCTCCAGCAAGACTTGTTTTTCTTCCTCTGTAAGCGGTTGGAGGACGGAGAGGAGCTGAAGGATACTGGCGCAGGTTCCGCAGGTCACTTGGGCTCGTCCGCTTTGATGTTCAAGCGCAAACTCTGCTCAGTCGATTCACCTGCGACCTGCGGTACGACCGGCTGGTCCTCGAATCGGACAAGGTTGGCGTCAACCCAGATTTGAACATTGTTGAAAAAATCGCCACCAGGCTCCACTAATAACTTGCCCTCCCGAGCACTCAACACCAGCACTTTTAAAGAGCCCTGTCGGTCGACGTATTTTCGAAGCCCGCCGAAGCCTATGGTGATGGGCGGCGTCATTGCATCAAGGTACCGCCGCACCAGCTCGGCCACGGGCACGCCTGACCGCTGGGACTCGGCGGCAAGCCGGTCGCGCAGGTCATCGGGCAGAAAGAAGGACGTTCGTTTCATTCTCGCATTATACTACGTATGCCTGTGTGTGTCAAGCGAATTCTTCAGGCATACCATGGACTGCGTTTAGGAATGGGCACCAGTGAAGCACAGGCGGTCGGAGCGAGGCGATAGACCGGGGAGGCTGGGACTACCGGCTGGGCGGCCCTAGACCGGTGGGATGGCGGCGTCTGGAAATTGTTGAAACTATGTGGGATATGGCTGTATTTAGGGGGTACCTTTTGGGTCCCTCCCCGGATTTACAAACCCGGCGTACGGTTCCCCTGGGGGTCCCTTTTTGGATGGACAGTGGACAGTCAATAATGTCCCGTAAGTTGTTGAGCCACGTGCACTTAGCTGGGACAGGTGACCGGGTGGGGTTGGGGCCGCGCTGCGTCTCCCCAGGTATGTCATTCATTAGAAAGGCTTTATTGGCTGTAACCGTAACATACATGTTAAAGCACTTGCTTGGTAGGGTAATTGCAGGCGGAAATTTCCGGGCTCTATTTGCTTGCATCTTGTTGATTCCACGACCTTTGCTTGCATTTCCTTGCGGGAACGTGGGTACCGTTGTCAGGCGCGGGTTAAGTGGGGATTAATTTGCTGTTTTTGACCGGTCGCGAGTTAGACGCGAAAAGGGTTCCCTTTTCAAAATACTAAAGCATGCAGTTTCAACGACTTGAGACTTCTAATGACATCTTATGTCTATCCTATGGACACTTTTTTGACTAAACATGACATAACATGACACATTTTGTTAAAAAAAAGAGCGCTCAAAGGAATTGCCTGGTTCATACAATGGCAATCAATCGTCATGCCGTCAGACCTGTTGCAAAATCCCGCTAAGATAGGCGGGATATTTTCGCACAGCTCGGGCTATGACCTGTTACAAACTTTTTGAGCTGTTTCAAAATGTTCGCACAGCATAGAGCCAATTGAACTTAACACTGTTTCAAGACGAGCTGTGCGAAACGCTCTTGCAACAGCTCCAAAATGGCTGTGCGGAGCTGTTTCAAAGGGTCTTGTAACAGCTCGGCTCACTGCAAGACTTCGAAATCGGACTTTTGAGCAGACACCGGAGTGACAGCCTAAGTGACACCAGGACGCGACCACCCCAACCGGACTAGCAGGCAGTACCAAATTACTGGAACAATTATCTTGACATAATAAGTCATTATATGGAATAATGTGACCATGGAGACCACCATGGAAAGCATACAGGCAACGAAGCCCATCGCTCTTTATGCCCGGGTCAGCACGTCCGACAAAGGACAGGACGCCGACCTCCAGCTCCGCGAACTCCGCGAGTATGCCCAGCGGCGAGGCCTACAAATCGCACACGAATATGTTGACCACGGCGTCTCTGGAGCGAAGGATTCCCGGCCAGAATTAGACCGGTTGATGGCCGACGTCCACGCTTATAAATACTCTGCTGTTATGGTCTGGAAATTCGACCGATGGGCTCGCTCGGTCCAGCATCTTCTCCGCTCCTTGGACCAGTTCAACAAGCTGCAAGTCGGCTTCGTTTCGTTAACCGAAGGCGTCGATACCTCCACTCCGATGGGCAAGTTTACTTTGACGGTTTTGGGAGCGGTTGGCGAGCTGGAACGTAGCATGCTAATCGAGCGCACGAAGTCCGGAATGCGCAACGCCAAGGCCAAAGGCATTCACTGCGGCAGGCCACGCAAGGTTGTCAGCATCACAACGAGGGCAGCGTAATGAGCCCCCGCATCGGTCGTCCGAAGCTCCCCAAGGTCGCGAGGCGCACCGAACGCGTCCCGGTGATGTTCACTGCGAAGGAACTGGAAATCATTCAGCAGCGAGCCCAGCAAGCGAATTGGCCGGTATCTACGTGGGTCCGCGAACAGATTTTGAAAGCAATCAAGGTGTCAGCATGAAGGTTCGCACAGGTCAACCAAAATGGGCCATCGTTCTGTTATTCACGATGCCTGTGTTCGGGCAGGGGCAAGCGCCAAAGCTGGCCGATCTCTCAGTTTATGCGACTTTCTTAACCGCTGACGGTGTCTGGAGACCGGACAACCTTAACGAGAAAACTGAACTGGCTTTCGATGCTGTCACTCATCTGGAGTGCTACAAGCACGGCGGAAAAGATTTGGTCGGTGCTGACGGTTATTGCGCTCAAATGACGGCATCCATCGTCCTTGGAATGCCCGATATAAATGTAGAATACCTTCCCGTTATAAGTTGGGGCGCGGATAAAGTCATCGCTGCGGAGTCTTCGACCGCCGCTCTTCCCATTTGTACTTGGACGCAAATCACCGTTAATCTGCAGGACCATTCAATTATGGCAACGGATACACGCAAGCTGGGCAAGGGGCACGAGGGGTTCAACGATTCCTGCAAAGAAGCGCCGTTAGCGCAAACGTATCATCTAGTAGATAAGTCACAAGAACTGACCCGCAGGCGGATACGAGCAGCGGAGCTTGCCAAGCAAAAGAAATAGCGGGGTCCACGGAGAACAACGATGAAAGCTCAAACTATTTCGGCGACTCAGTTCCGCGCCGAACTCTGGACAACCGTCACCGAAAAAGAAATCTGGGCTACGGTGATGCAAGACGGCAGCGATGCCGGTTCGCCTTGCGCATTCGGTCCCAAGCAACGCATGGAAGACTATGCGAACCAACTGAACGAATCAAAGGGAATAGTCCAGCCATGACGCGAGCGGAAATTGTCTACACTGTGACCATCAGTTTGCTGATTTTCTTCTTCGGCTGGATGGTTACGCCAATGCTAGACAGGGTGCGTGAGAAGTTGCGCGACCGCATGAACAACGCGCCGCTCGCACCAGAAAATCAGGCAGAGATGCTGAAGCAACTGAGATGGCAGCAGGCTTCACTGGCACGTCTGGAGCAGTTTCGCGCACATCCGAAAGACACAATTGTGTACCTGCCAGGTCTGTTAGGCGCAGGGTTGCTTCTCTTCGCTGTGGCTGTGTTTCTCTACCCCTTCCACATTGGAGTACTGAATCTCAGCGTTGTGCCTGCTGCGATGTCTCTGTTTTTCTTCATGGCTGCAATCTTCGAATCTCGCAACATGACTGACAAGAAGATGAGCGAAAACTTGACCAAGCTGAAGAAAAGCATCGAGGAAGGTAAAACTAAACTGAAAATTTCTGACTAGCTTAAAGGGACAACCGATGGACAAGAAAAAACTGGAACGCATGAAGAAAGAATTCGGTCCCTCACAAAGCCAGGAAATGATTCGCGGTTTGGTCGCAGCCGCCGAGAAAATCCACGAAGAGAATTCTGGAGTCCGCGTGACGTACGATGTAAAAGCCTGGCACCAAACTACGGAGCACAGCATCGCCATTCGCGCCAAGTCTGCGGATGAAGCCATGTCTGAAGCGCTAGTCGTGTTGAAAATTCCGTTTGAATCTGTCACTCGTATGGAGGCGAAGGAACGGCCATGAAAGACTACGTGCTCGACTACCTTAGAAAAACTGGGCAGCCCCTCACAGTTGAAAATTATTTCCAAGCGAACTGGGGAGGATGTGACGGCATCGAGAAAATTGAAGATTTGGACGCCGAGAATCTCGCCATGGTTGAGCAGCTGGTGAAGCGCGACATGTTGGTCGACACGAATTCGAATCTGATACAGTAAAAGAGGAGTGATTTTAATGGGTCGTAACTACATGCGAAGAGCCCAGATTGTCGGTTTGTATTGTATCGGTCTATCCGCAATTGGCTGCGGCCACACTCTAGATTCAGAAGCACCAGTTCCAGAAACGCCCGTTCGCTACCAAAGGTTTGTTCTTGTTCAAGTGGAACAACCCACCCAAGGATGTAAGGATGTCATGCCGTGCGCCACTGTCGTGTTGGCTTTGGATACCAAGACGGGACAGGTTTGCAGGGCTGCGACTCTTCACGGAGAAAACTATCCTCTGTGCTTGCACTTGTACGAGTCCTACCCGGATAACAAAGCAGAAGTCGAGCGGCTCAAAGAGCAAATTAAAGCCGACATATCGGGTGACTGGTCTCAGCAGCAAGTCAAACTAGCCCCCTGTCCTACAGATGACCCACTTGGCTTGAGGACAACGCAACAACCCTGCACGCCACTGCCGCCAAAGAAGTGAATTTGGTCACGCAGTAAGGTCGGCTCATATCGCGATGCCCGCCTTTTGAGCTTTCACCACCAAGTAGTTCACGAATGCGGAGCACGAAACCAGCATGAACTTTGCATCCTCAATATCAAGCGTCGGTTCATCCATCAGCGCATGCCGAATGCCTTGGGCATCGCTCGTATAGCCGTATAGTTTCTGGAATGCTTCCTTGAGGGCGGGATGCAGCTTGGTCTTTTTCTCTACGGCGTTGAGCGCCGGACTGAGAGTCGTAGTTGGTTGACCCGCAAGAATTTTGCCTAGAGATTCGATAGCAGATATCGATTCCTTAATTGAATTTCTGTAATCAGGTGATTTCCTGTCGGCTAAAAGCGTGAGCGACTGGCGCAAATGTTCCCTAACAGGCTTCAACGAATCTGGCAATCCGAGGGCCTGCTCGATGGACACAATTTCTTCCTCGCTGTTAATCTGCACGATGCGCCCGGACACGAAGCGATAGCCAGACACTTCTTCCTTGAGGGTTGCGTTAACAGAATCAATAAAAGTTTGCTGCCAGATTGAAGGGCTAGGTTCAGCCAAGAATTCAAGCAAGTCGTAGACACCATACCAAGCGCACTCCATAAAATACTTCTTCAACTCCTTCAGTGCCTTGACATAGGAAGTTCCGATACTGTCTGTGGTCTTCTTAAAGTAGTTGTGCCAGATTCGCTTGAAGATAGAATATGGGCCCTCTTGATGCGGGAGATAGTCGGAATTCACCCGTTCAGCAGGCGGGGCCGAATAGAAAAACGAAGTGCACACAAGATTCCACAATCTGTTTCTCAAGCCATCATCAATTCCGTCTATTTGGAGGGCGGAACGTACAGGGACATGCCCATATCGCTCAGAGAATTTCATCATGTCTGAAGCGTGATTCTAGCTCAGTTTTAGTCAAAAGCGTCCGGCAGTACTTCCGTACCATTTGAATCGAGTTCGAGCTGCGATATTGTGCCGTTGTATCAAGAGCAAGCCGTCACGGCGGCTTCAGCAACCGAGGGGTTCCTCCCAAGAATCTCCACGGTGCTAAAGAAAGATACGGCTCTAAAGGAGCAAAAATGTCTTCTCACAACGATTCGTTTGTATCTTCCGGCAATTCACCGACTCAGTCTGCTTCAAGAATCCCGCCTGACTTCATCGTAGAAAACCACGGCAGTATTTTCCTGCTTAATCCTCAGACACCTGCAGCCACTTTTTGGGTCGAAGGATACATCGGTCAAGACAACGGTTTCCAACCTTACTGGCCTACCGTCGCAGTAGAACACCGATACATCGCCGACATCGTTGCATGTATTCAGGCCGATGGATTAGCGGTGCAATCGTGAGCACAGACGTGGGAGGCCAAAGGCAAATCCCTTCACCGGGCAAACCCGGCGGCCCGTGCGACCGCGCATGCGGCCATACCGCGTGCCATGAAAAATTCCAAATCGCAGGAACGCGCTGCGCAAAGTGCTCCCGACCGATTGGTTTTGAAATCGAGTTCTATCGAGATGCTACCGGCAGACTCCAACACGTCGTTTGTCAGGACGAGGCCGCCGAGTGATAGACCCCAATTTGATTCGCTATCTGCGCGAAGCACGTTCGATGACGCGACCAAATCTAGCCCTCCGTTCAGGCACGTCACGTTCGCATTTGTGGTCCATCGAAAACGGGCACGTTGTTCCCGGCATTGCGACGTTGGAAAAACTTTCCGAAGCCCTCGGTGTGGGTTTGAATCGGCTCCTTAGGAAATCGGGAGCCGAAATGTTGCTCGAAGACCCGTTCGTTCAAAAAATACAGCCGCTTTTGCCGCGTCTAAATCGCGAACATCGGCAGTTAATCCTGAAAACTCTGCAGGCAGCTCCGAAGAAGAGGAGGAGAATCCATGAGTAAAGACATCGTGCTCGATTACCTTAGAAAAAACAATTTGCTGACCGGCGACCCCGGCAAAGATAGGCGCACGTACATCGCTTTGAATTTTTGTGGCGACATCGACCCAGATGAAGACCCGCTGGATGCCGAATTGGAAGCGGAATTGCCTGAGGAATTTCAGAAAGTTAAGCCGCTGGATGTGATGTAAGTGGGGCTGTTCGAATTTCCCGGTAGGCAAGCCGCCCGGGCTGGCAGAGGAGATTCAACTTTGAAGGCTACACGAAAATTGTTTGAGACCCCCGTTCGAATTGTCATCCGCATCGGACGAAAAAAGATTCTCGACATGTCGCTACCAGCGGGCAGCTCAGTATCGATGGTACAGCGAGAAAAGAAAGCAAGAAAAAAGCGATGAACCGCCGAACATTCCTTTCTTTTCTCCTAACGGCGTGCTGCTGGCTTTCGAAGCTGATAAATAGCGATGTCCAAGGACTGGACAAGAAGGCGCAAACCAAAACGCCAGGCCGATTGAGGCTCGAAGAGTTTTGGGCGGAGGACAGATGACAACAGTCAAAATTAATGGGCGCGAACTCCTGCTCAAAGAATGCCCCGAGTGTCACCGTGAAGTTATCAGCTTGTTGCGAGAATTCCACGACGGCAAAGTTGTCAGGACCTTCTGTCATTTATGCTATGAAAACCCTGACTCACCGATGGCTACAGTCGCCCGGAAGATTCATGACCATGCCATCGCAGGGACACTCGACCATTATCCGCTGGCGGAACGCATCGCCGACCTCAACGGGGAGAAATATTTCAAGCCAAACTAGCTGGGATGGTTGTTATTGGAAGGCGAAAGAACGGCGCGAATCGGGCGAGAACAAGCGCGAAACTCGCACACGCGAAACCGGCGTATGCGGCACCCCGATTCGTCTTAGAATTCATCGTCTGTGCCACCCGCCCTCAGCCGATTCATTTCTGTTCTGTCTCTAGAATCATTCTCAATGACTTTTCCGCCCGTTCGCGGTTGAACGGATTTTTCATCTCTTCTATCTTGTGCCGAACGACTTCGACAACGTTCTTGTTCTCCTTTAAGGAGGTCATCTCAATTGACATCACTGCTAAAGCGCTGATGAGGTCTCCTTGGTTGATTTCATCAGTCTCTGTGCTGAGGCGATTCAACAAGGTGGGGAGAACAGATTCTCCATTCGCGGCCAAATACGTAGCTAAAGATATCGGCGGCATTTGTTTCATGGCGTACAAGTAAAGATCGATTTGTTGACAGTAAGATTTGTTTTTGAACTCCTCAATTTCACGGGCAGTATTTCGCATGCCAAGAATGGAGTCTAGTTCGCGTTGCTTCTCTTTGTCTATCCTTACGCATCCTGTGCACATAGCCAGGATTCCCACTAAGAGCAACGTCGAAGCGCCCGTTCGCAAACCGCAATCAGCCGCATGGTTTCGTCTGCTCCGGACAAGGATCTTTGGTACCAAATTTCTTTTCAAGATTTCGCTCAATGTAGTCCCCGACATCCCAAGCCTCCTTTTCGAGAGCGATATCCCGATGCGCTTGATAAGAGTCTCTATCCCAGCAGTAGTTGGTGAGATATCCAAACACGTACCAGGCGACAAAATCGTTTATACCCATGTCATGGAACTGTTGGGCGTGGGTAAGTTCATGGGCAATCTCGCATTAATCCGTTCGAGAATGAAAGCGGCATCCTCGATGGCGCGGTCCACGAAGAGTCCCTAGGCCTCATGAGCGCGACGGAATGGTCGCACGTTCGATTAATATCTTGATCTCTCTCGCTGGAATCCGGACCAGTCGGCCAAGCTTTACGTATGTAATCTTCCTCTTGGATACCCACGCACGGACCGTGGCTTCTTTAATCCCAAGTGCGTCCGCAACCTCTTTGACTGTCAGCATTTGCTTTTCATCCGAGACTTCCGGTCGCCGTTCAGCTTGAACCCCTGGCGACGCAGAGGGCAAATTAGCACAGTGGGCCACCTTCTGTTGTTCTTTCGCAAGTTCTTGCGATTGCGCAAGATATTCTCTAACAAGAATCGGGACAATCACACGCTCAATAAAGTCCTTAAGGCGTGGGTCGATTCGCGATGCATCCTTTTTTGAGAGTTTGTCGTCGGCCACTGTATCCTCCTCAACTGTAAATGTATCAGGCTTTACTTGCGTGCTCTTTGACCACGCTGCGAGCGTCCTTGTCCTCGCGGAGGCCCACGAACTTCGAATGCCTGAGATGGTCAGCATCAGTCCATTCGAGGAATTCAATCTGAGCAACGATCTCAGGCTTTAGCCAGACAGCTTTCTTCATCTTCTCGGCGTTAAGTTCCTCACCAAACCGTGATTTCTTTGTCTCTGGCAAATTCACGAATGGGCACTCAGGTGTCACGAGATGTTTCAACTTCGAAAACACCTGTCGCCTGGAAGCCGGAACAAATCCGTTTCGCGTCCTTGCTACATAAACAAGATCGTCACTTCGGTAGTAGCCCAGGATAATCGAATCGAATCCTTGTGGCCCTGGGAAATAGCCGCCGATCACGAATTCTTGTCCTCGGTTGATTCGATACTTAACCCAGGTTCCGGTGCGACGTCCTGGCTGGTACAGACTGTCCTTTCGCTTCGCGATGACGCCTTCCAATCCCTGTTGTTTGGCGGCTGCGATCATGTTGGCCGCGGAAGTTTCGAGGAAATCCAAAGATTGAATCCTTGGAGATTGAAACTTCAACTTGCGCAGAAGCGCACGACGTTCGACCAACGGCAGGGATGTGGTATCACGATTGTCGTAGCAGAGCAGATCAAACACGAAATAGCGAATGCGGCGTGCTTCGCCCCGATAGTTTTGCAAGAGATTGAACTGTGGTCGCGCAAAATCGTCCAATGCCACAATTTCACCGTCAATGACGGTACCGTCCGGCAGATCGACAAGCGCTTCGACTATGTACGGGTATTGCTGATTGAACGACTTCTGACGACGGGAGAACAGGCGAACTTCGCCATCGGACTTGACCGCAATCGCCCGATATCCATCAAGTTTGATCTCGAAGACCCATTGTGAACC
>Ga0210409_10003915_pt1 | contig 16325 bp, 15 predicted proteins | sample IncBWH17MmetaG_FD_161649 | JGI IMG/M metagenome (GOLD analysis project Ga0210409, IMG submission 161649) | Forest soil microbial communities from Barre Woods Harvard Forest LTER site, Petersham, Massachusetts, United States - Inc-BW-H-17-M | ecosystem: Environmental > Terrestrial > Soil >...
TAGCGCGGACGACCTCGGCAGCACGTCTGCAATCTTGACGCAAACCGTCAACTGACGTTCTGTCCTGGCCGAAATCCAAGGGTACAACCCGCCAGGCGCTGGCGAAGGCAACCTGGCGGGAAACCCTGTTAAGAAAAGAAACCTAAGCAATGAAACTCTTTCACTCAGCAGGCTGAGCGTCAAGAATCTGCTTGTGGTGTCCGAATTACGGGCACCCGGAAGTTATCCCGCAGGTTCCCATAAAGCGAGGCAACAATCCACTTGGCCCACCAGTCATTAGGTCGGTGAAGCCCATTCTGCGAGACCACCTGCTCTGCAAGCGGGGAGCCAAATTTGCTAAATCTTGCCGGAGCCGACGCAACCCGCTAAAAAGCAGCGAGTTGTGACAAACCACAGCAAGCCGTTTTTCTCCTTTTTGTTCGCTTTACTTTCCAAATTTACGGGGCTTTGCCGCGACTTATACTACGTTTTTACTACGGTAGCGTCGGCACCGGTTGCGATCCTCTGTAAAACCCATGAGCGCTACCTTGACACGGTAGAGGTCTGGGGTTCGAGTCCCCACGGGCCTACCATCGTTTTCAATCACTTAGCAAAAATCATCAGAAAACTTCACCTGTAATTCTTCACCTGTAAATTGGCGATTCGGGGTTGCCCAGGTCGGTGCTGTTCGTCGACTTGCCTCAGAGAAGCAACCTACAATAAGATGACGGCACTATGGCGGCTTCCGACGCGTTCATCGGGCAGACCATCTCTCATTACCGCATTCTTGAGAGACTCGGTGGCGGGGGTATGGGAGTTATCTATAAAGCCGAGGACGCCTAATAACGAAGCAGAATCTCTGTCCAGATGGATCGTTGTATTCGGATGCTCGCGTAAGATTGATGCGGGTGCCAACGGACTGATTTCGCCCTCCAGGCATGCTTTCACGGCCTTGGCCTTGCGGGCGTCCGGCACGACCGCAATAATCTCTTTCGCGCGCAAGATTTGGCGGACAGACATGGAGATGGCTCTCGAGGGGACTTCTTCCGGCTTAGCGAACCATCCCTCATTGACTTGCTGCTGCCGGCAGGCTTCATCAAGCTCGACCACGAGATACGGCTCCTCCGTCTGAAAATCCGCTGGTGGATCGTTGAACGCAAGGTGGCCATTCTCACCGATTCCCACAAAGGCAATATCCACTGGCTGGGAACTCAATTCCCTGCCGACTTCCTTCACCACTACTTGCGGGTCGCGCTGACCATCCAGAAAATGGTATTGCGTGATTCCCGTCTTATGGATTAGCCGTTCGAAGAGGTACTTGCGAAAACTGGCTGGATGTGTGATCGGCAGGCCCACCTATTCGTCCAGGTGAAAAAGTTCGACCTTAGCCCAATCGATGTCGGGTGCCCTCGTCAAAGCCTCCTGCAATTCAAACTGAGATGCGCCGGCGATGATGCGTGCGAGACCTCTGTCACGGATTGCCTCGCAGCGATCGCGCGGCATGCTCGGCTGTGGTTCGGCCCAACGATTGTTTGTCTTCCAGAATTTTGATCTGCAATTTAGGCATTTTCTTTCTCTCGCTCCGGAATTATCTGGTTGTTTCCAATTCGATCCGTTTCCCTGAGGCACACGCGCCGTATATGGCTTCCACCAGCGCTACGCTCCCACGCGCGTCCATACCGGAACACCGGGGCGTTGCGTTTGATTCGATCGCATGGACAAAATCCACCAGCACCGCTTGGTGCCCTCGCACATCGCTGACCGTCGGAGAAGAAGCGCTGGCGTTCTGGTCATTGCCGGTGGCGCGAAAGTCTTCGAGAGGTTTCCGCAGGTCTGCTGCGAGCAAACGGTCATGCTCGATGATCACGGTGCCCTCCGAACCGGTTAGCTCCACTCTACGCGGATATCCCGGGTATACGGAAGTGGCCGCCTGGAGTGTTCCTATCGCGCCGTTCTTGAATTCCAGAGTAGCGGCCAGCGTGTCTTCGGCTTCAATCTTGTGAATTGCTGTCTTCCGCACAGCCTGAACCGCGGAAACTTCCCCGCACAGCCAAAGCAGGAGATCGACGGTGTGAATGGCCTGATTGATCAAGGCGCCGCCGCCGTCCAATCGAAGCGTCCCACGCCAACGAGAATCCCCATAGTAGCTGGCGGGCCGGAACCACTTTACCCTTGCGTCCGCCAGAATCAGTTTCCCTAAAATCCCCGCGTCAACCGATTCCTTGACCTTTATCAAATCCGTTTTGAAACGGTCCTGAAAAAAAACGCCCAGCTTGACGCGTGCTTCGGCTGCCGCGGCAATCAATGCGTCGGCACCGGCAGTGCTTATGTCCATCGGCTTTTCCGCCAGCACGTGCAAGCCGCGGCGGGCGGCTGCAATGCCCTGCTCTGCATGTAGTCCCGAAGGACTCCCTATGGTCACGAAATTCATCGGACGGTGTGCCAGAAACCTTTCAAAGTCGGAGTAGGGTGTGGCACCGTACTCGGCACACAATCGCGCGACTTTCTCCCGGTTGGTTCCATAGACGGCGGCAATTTTCACTCCAGAAATCCCGCCCGCCGCGCGCGCGTGCGTTTCCGAAATGTTGCCACCACCGATCAATCCAACATGAATTGTCATGGACGATCGGATGAAGCAGCTAAGGTCTCAGCCATGTGTCTCGTCCTTCGCGAACAAACTCGTCGTCATTCAATTCCGGATAGGCCCGATATACCCGGTCAATCTCCTCTTTTTGTCCGGGACTGAGAGTCTCCTGAGGATCCAGGCACCAAATACCCTCGAACAAGCGTTGTCGCCGCAATACTTCATGCAATCCGGCGATGCACCCCGCGAAGTTGTTACTTGTATCAAAAAATGCCGCATTGGAATCGGTCACCGCTATACTCTGTCTGAGCATCGCTTGCGGTACCGGCCGATCCGCCAGCCCGCGGCATTCCCTCAAAAGGTCAACCGCACGCTTCGTCCAAACCGCCCAGTGGCCCAGCAGGCCCCCGACGATGCGGAGTTCTCTTTGCTTGCCGTTGATTTGGAAGCAGTAGGGCGTGATCAGGTCCATCACGATATTGTCATCGTTACCAGTGTACAGCGCGATCTCTCGGCCCGATTCGGCGACGGCCCTGACGACATCCAGAGTGTGGTAACGATTGAAAGGCGCAATCTTTATCGCTACCACATTTTCGATCTCCACAAATTGGCGCCAAAACTTGTAGGAAAGCACGCGGCCGCCGACCGCTGGTTGCAGGTAGAAACCGATAATCGGCAGGATCTCAGCAATCTCCCTGCAATGGCCGATGAGCGCTTCGTCATCCAAATCTCTTGCCGCAGCCAGGCTCAAAAGACCCGCGCTGTATTTTAGATCCCGAAGCAGCCGCGCTTCGCTCACTGCTTGCACGGTCCTTCCGCAAATCCCGCCGATTCGCACCAGCGGCACACTTCGAACCCGGTCCGCGCGATCCATCTCTTCAGCAGCCAATCGCAAAACCGCCTCAAACAGTCCGACGTGGGGCTCTCGAATCGCGAACTGTGTTGTGTGTACGCCGATGGCGATGCCACCCGCTCCGGCCGCCACATAATAGCGGGAAACAGCCCTCTGTCGGCGCTCATCCAACCGGCGGTCTGCGTTCAGAGCGAGCGGATGCGCCGGAATCACCGTTCCCGTTTTCAAAACCTCGTGGATTCGAGCGTCCATCTTTTGCACCATTGGCCTGTCGAGCCCTCCACTTTACAGGCAATTCAGAAGCGGCCGGCACGCTCTTCAAAGTGCGTAGGCTTCGCCAAAGTCGTTCCCCTTTTTCTGACCCAATCCGCGATCCCCTCGATCATCTGTGGCGCGCTGACGCAGGGACGGCCAAAAAGTTCGTACGACTTCGCCGCATTGCTCAGCAGGGCGTCACTCGATTCTGTCCCGCCAAACCGGGCTGTCTTGCCGAGTCTTTCCCCAAATTCTTCTGCAACGCGTCGAACGCTGAGCAGTTCCGGTCCGGTAATATTGATCACGTTGGGCGGCGATGTCGCACAGCCGAGCGACTGCAGGCTCATCGCCGACGCCTCGGCTTGCCAGATGGCGTTCAGATAGCCCATCGAGAGCGATACGTCCTGCCCGGTGTTGACGCGTTGCGCGATGTCCAACAGCACGCCATAGCGAAGTTCGCACGCGTAATTCAGGCGCAGAATGGCCATCTTCGTCCTATTCTGCCTGCTAAAATGCTCAAAGACCCGCTCGCGGCCAACGCAGCTCATCGCGTATTCACCTGAAGGATTCAACTCATCTTCTTCGCGGGAACCTCCTCTGGCAATGGGTGTGAGCCCGTAGACATTGCCCGTTGAGAAAACGGCGATCCTGGCGTCACGATATCGATCCCCAATCAGCCCTGGCAAAAAAGTATTAATCGCCCAGGTCAGCCATTCTTGTCCCGTGGAACCAAATTTCATCCCGGCCATGAAGATGACGTTTGCAGCATCAGGAAGCGCGGCAAGCGAACTCGGATCGAGCAAATCGCAACGCACTGTTTCGATACCGTATCTGTCCAGTCGGTCTTCGAGTGCAGACGACGAGAATCGTGACACACCAATGACACGCCGCTTTACTCCGGCCATCTCGGAGGCTTTCTTCGCCATTCGCGCCAGCGTTGGCCCCATCTTTCCGCCCACGCCTAACACCACAATGTCCCCGTCCAGGCCGCCCAGGATGCGGACAACGCCTTCCGTTGGTTCGCTGAGAAGTTCTTCCAGTTGGGCCACGTCTTGAATGGAGGTCAGGTTAGCCGACATGATGACTCCGTCTCCCGCATGCGCCATTCTCGCACTGTGGCGTGATTGTACTTGAACTGTTCATCGACCGCTTCTCGTTTCAGGTATTCTCCTACGCAGTAACATTTCCTGGGAGGACTTTCCCGGATGCGGCTTCGCATCATGACCGAGCAAGATGTTCCGGCGGGCCTGCGCCTGAACACTCTTTCAGGATGGAATCAGACTGCCGCCGATTGGCACCGCTTTCTCAGCAATAGTCCGCATGGGTGCTTTGTGATGGAACACGACAGCAAAGTCGTTGGCACCGCGACCACCCTTGCTTACCAGAATCGGGTTGCCTGGATAGGCATGGTCCTGGTCGATCCTGACTACAGAAAGCAAGGAATTGGAACGCAATTGCTTGAAAAAACTATCCAGCATCTCGATCACACGGGCATTCGGACCATGAAACTCGACGCCACTCCGCTGGGGAAGCCGCTCTACACAAAGCTCGGCTTCGTCGATGAATATGAAATCGAGCGCTGGATTCTGAAAAGGCCGCCAGCTGTTTCAACAACAGCACGATCAACGTGTCCGCGGCTGGTTCCGGTCCAGTTGGAACAGATCTTCCAATTCGACTCAGAACTGTTTGGCGCGGATCGTAGTTTCCTCCTGCGCTCTTTACATGATCAAAACCCAGAATTTGCAGTGGCTGTCTACGAAAACGGACTGCCACAGGGTTATGCCTTCGGGCGTCGTGGCTTGTTTGCGGATCATCTCGGACCGTGGATGGCCGGGGGCCGTGTGGCCGCGGAAAAGCTCCTGCAGGTATTTTTAGCCCAATCACTCCGCGAGACTCTCATCGTAGACTGCTTGAAGTCCAATCCGGTGTCTGTCGAATTGTTGCGCGCTTGCGGCTTTGTTCCTTCTCGGCCGCTCTCGCGCATGGTCCGCGGCCCGAATGACTATCCCGGCAGACCCGATTCGTTTTGCGCAATCCTCGGACCCGAATTTGGATGAAATCATCCCCTGAATCAGGCTAAGCTTCGCTTCCACCTGCAGAAACAAAACGATGTTCAGGAAACGGATGGTCCTCAGCAAATCGAGCACTTCTTCTAATCGCATTTATTACGGCTGGTGGATCGTTCTCGCGACCTTCTTGAATCTTTTTTTCGCGGTTGGAATTATTTTTTATGGTTTCCCGGTTCTTTACCCCTACTTCATTGAGTCCCTCGCCTTCACAAGAGCTCAGGTAACGCAGGGTTTCTTTCTCGGATTCCTTTTCGCCGGGCTTCCTATTGGTGTATTGGCGGGAGCGCTGATTGACCGCTTTGGTGCGCGGCTTGTAATTCTGGCAGGAGTTGGGCTTGTCGCGCTCCCTCTGCTGTTCATGGGGATGATGAATCGCTTCTGGCAGTTCGAATCTCTCTGCATCGTCGAAGTGATCGGATACGTCCTGGCGGGACCAATCGCCAATCAGGTCTTGATTGCGCGCTGGTTCCATCGCCGTCGCGGTCGGGCGATGGGATACGCTTACCTGGGCCTCGGCTTGGGAGGCGTAACTGCCCCGATGCTGGTCAATTTCCTCGCGCGCTACCTAGGCTGGCGTCACGCTCTGGAGTTGCTTGGAGCACTCATACTGGTTGTGCTTTTCCCCATAGGCATTCTGGTCACACGCTCTTCGCCGGAAGACTCCGGCGTTCTTCCCGAATCCTTCGGTGAGATGGCACTGCCGTCAGAAATTTCCTCGCCTACGGCGGTGCGTTCCATTGGGGTATCCGAAGCTGTCCGTTCAGCGCCTTTCTGGCTTCTACTAGCAGGATCAACTTTAGCCATCGGCGCAATCGGTGCGGTGATTCAACATTTTATTTTGTTTCTCAAGGACGCCGGTTACTCCGCAAGCGCAGCCTCACGCTATTCTACCATCCTGCTTTCAGCCAGTTTAGCAGGCCGCGTGATCGTCGGCTACCTCGCGGACCGTTTTCGGAAATCCTACATCATGGCTGTTTTTTATCTCCTGATCGGTGCGTCCGTATTCTTGCTCGCGAACCCCCATTCGCCCCTCAGTTTGTGGGCCTTTGCACTCCTTTTCGGGTTCTCGATGGGTGCAGACTACATGCTCATTCCCCTGGTGACTTCGGAGTGTTTCGGCACCGCTTCGCTTGGCAAGCTTCTGGCTCTCATTATCATGGGCTACTCGATTGGCCAGTGGGGAGGTCCATGGCTGGTGGGCAGAATCTTTGACGCGCGGCACAGTTACGACCTGGCGTGGAGAATCATCGCGATTAGTGGTATCGCCGGGGCAGCGGCTATTTATGCCTTATCATTCTTCCGAACCCGCTCAGAATGAGCACCGGAGCAGTGAGCGCAGCCGCCGGGTGTGATTAAATGTGGAAGGGTAGAATTGAGTCGAGTGGAAAATCGGTATCATCATGAATGGCGTGACCGGAAGGATGGGCGCCAATCAGCACCTTGGGCGATCCATCGCCGCCATTCGTAAGCAGGGAGGCATCCAGTAGAGTGACCAATCAACCGCCCTTGCAGATCCAGTTCTGTTGGGCCGCAATGAGAGCAAACTTCAGGCCCTTGCGTCACAATGGGGTGTCAGCCGATGGAGCACCAACCTGCCGGAATGTCTCGCCGATGCACAAAACCTGATTTACTTTGACGCGCAAGCAACCCCGTTGCGAGTTGACAGCGTTCGCGCAGCACTCCGGGCCGGAAAGCATGTTTACTGCGAAAAGCCGCTGGCCCCTAGCGTACACGAAAGTCTGGAACTGGCCAGGATTGCCGCGGCTGCTCGAGTCAAAAATGTGGTGCAGGACAAGCTCTTTTTGCCGGGCCTGCGCAAACTGAAACAGGTCATGCACGCACGCGGCTTTCCCAATTTGCCCATTCCCAATACTAGTCCGGTTTCACATTCTAGTTGTTGGTCTGTCCCTACCGAAAACGTGATCCAGTGCGGATGCCTTTGAAATCAGCAAACATTGAAGAAGATGAAATCCGAGTATCGCAAGCCAGACGATCAGAATGTAACAATGTTACATTCCGTAGAAAGCTGGCGGATGAAATCTCTGCGTACCACAGGTTGTGGATTAGTGGACAGTGTTCGTGTTGTTTTTGGGCGGAGCAAGAGCAGAAAGCGCGAGCGAATCCGCCGTCCTACGTAGCTCGTTACGTTGATCGCTACGGTTCGAGAATACCTTTTTGGCCAAGTCAAAGATGCCGGTGTATGCAACCATATCGCCAATACTGAACAAACTATCAGCAGCATTCTTGATGACCCTTCGGACGAGCGCCACTGCCGCCTCGGAAGGCTCGTCCGCGCTTTCGTTCAGGGCCTGGTATAACTTATGCGCTTCTTCAAGTTGTTTTAATTGAGCATCTGCGAGCGTCGGCTGCTTTTCCTGCATCTTCTTGACGCGTTCGAGTATCTCTTCCATTGTTTTATCGCGTGCCTTTTGCTCTAGCTTTGCTTGGCGTGCTTCTTTGGCATCTTCAATCTTTTCGAATAGGAAGCATATGAACGAGAAGACAGTCAAAGTGAACCCAATCCACACGGCCTGCGGCAGGGTGAAGTGTCCATCTCGAACGAGGTCGGGTGTAAATGCCAGGAAGAAAGCGAGCACACCAACGATTATGAGTCCACGAGCGACGTGATATGCTTGGGGCTCAAATTCGTAAAGGGACTATAGCAGGTTGAAGATTTCCGCGGCCGTCAATTTCACTTGCGCTTTGTGCTCGAGAATCGACCGCGGCACCAGTGCAACAAGTCCCCAGTTACATTTCAGTGCAGAGCGCGATCTATTCAAGACTTCGGCGCAGGGTGCTTTACCTGGATTACGAAAATCCCTCTGTTGTTATCAGCGAAAAGAACGCGGACCTGAAGGGACGAAAACCACGTTCCGCCTTCAAAAACCTATTTGAATAAACATTTGCTTGTGCCCAACTGAAAAGAAGAAATCGTGATATTCGGCTCCAATCTGCGAGCATTTCCATCTCCAGCGAGTCACTAATTTCCTACACGAACCGCATTCATGTGAGCACTACGAAAACTATGACTCCGATCGAACACCTTCTTGGGCAAAGCAACGCGCATTTACTTGCCCGTTCTCGAATTCAAGTCGATCGCATCGCCCAGCGCGGATACAGATCAATGTGGCACGGAGAACGGCGCGCCTAAAAGCATTCCTGCGATATAATCCCTGCCGCACGGACAAACCCGCTTCTTGATCGTCGCGCGGGTGTCACGACGTCCTCTTCAAGGCCGCCGCTGACGGTGGAGTGATCATTCAATGGAGGAATGCCACAGTGGAACGGCGCGATTTGTTTAGAGGGGCTCTCGCCGCAGGATTGTTTGGGGTGCCCCAACTGCCGACCCAGACTGTGCCCGCCGCCGATATCGTGATCGAGCGAACTGTATCCGGAACGCCACACCAAGGCAAGGTACTGGCCCTGATCACGCCTCACCTGGATGACGGGCCTTTTTTTGCCGGCGGCACCGTGGCCAAACTCCTCCAGGAGGGCTATACCGGATACTTCATCCGAACCAGCAACGACGAGAAGGACTCCTACGACCTCACTCTGGGTGAGACCGTGCTCGGCAACGAGCGGGATGCAAAAGCTTTCTTGCAGATGTCCGGCCTGAAGCAGATCTTCGACCTCGGCTATCGAAATCACCGCATGGACGATCTGGCTCGCACCGAAATACGTGCCCGGCTGATCTTTCTGTTTCGTCTACTGAAGGTCGACACCATCTTCAGCTACGATCCCTGGGGGCACTACGAGGAAAATCCGGATCACTACGTGACTGCTCAGGCAGTGGAGGCGGCCTGCTGGATGTCCGGCGGGCATCTGGATATGCCGGAGCATTTCGCGGCCGGCTTGAAGCCGCACAGTGTGTCAGAGAAATACTATTTCGCCAGAGGCCCGCAGTTAGTGAATCGTGTGGTGGATATCGGCCCGACTTTCGAAACCAAACTCGCTTGCCTGAGGGCATGCCGAACCATGGTGACCCACATGATCAAAGACCTGAACGCCGCTCTCGTTGAGCGGAAACTGCGCGTGCCAGCGTTATCTGGAGCCGACAGCGCCGCCATCGATGAGTTCACGAAAGTGGCGATTGAAACCGGCGACGGCGCCGTCGGCCGGAAATACGGCCTCGGCTATGCCGAAGCGTTTCACTACATCGGGCCCGACCGATCCATGGACGAGTACATTACACGCCACGCTGTGCCTCTGTAGAGTTCATTGGTGTCGATGCCGGGAGCTAAGCCACGCCATTTCATGCCATTCGAGTTTCTTGACCACACGAGGTTGCGTGAGTGAAATCCTAAGCGAATCTAGTCTTTCATAAACGGACAGAGCGCTCGACGGTCCCGCTATTTGTCAGTGTTGGTGTGCTATCGTTGTGTGAGTGTTTTTCCCACTGCTGCTCGGAGACCGTGCGAGTGACGAGCTGTTCCAAGCTTTTTCAGAACTACATTAACGGCCGGTTCGTACGCGGCACGCGCGAATTTGCCGACGTCAATCCGGCTGATGGCTCTTTGATCGCGCAAGTGACGGAAGCTGATGCAACCTTGGTGGATAAGGCCGTCGCAGCGGCGCGTTGTGCGCTCACCGGCCCTTGGAGCAAATTGCCGATTCCTGCCCGCGCGGCTGTGCTGCACAAAATCGCGGACGGGATCGAGGCTCGCTTTGACGACTTTCTGCAAGCGGAAGTCGCAGACACGGGAAAGCCCATTTCGTTAGCCGCAAGGATCGATATCCCGCGGGGTGCCGCAAACTTTCGCGTGTTCGCCGACCTCCTGAAGACGACCGGTCTCGAAGCATTTCGAATGGAAACTCCCGACGGCGTCTCGGCGTTGAGCTACGCTACCCGCAAACCTCTCGGGGTCGTGGGGATCATCACCCCTTGGAACCTGCCGCTTTTGCTGACCACTTGGAAGGTCGCTCCGGCTTTGGCTTGTGGCAACTGTGCGGTCGTGAAGCCCTCTGAAGAAACTCCGGCCACCTCGACGCTCCTCGCTGAGGTAATGCACTCGGCGGAACTTCCTGCCGGCGTTTTTAACTTGGTTCATGGTTTCGGTTCCAGCTCGGCGGGAGAGTTTTTGACCGGCCACCCAGATGTTGATGCGATCACCTTTACTGGAGAATCGTGCACCGGCTCAGCCATCATGCGAACCGTCGCACCCACAGTGAAGCCGGTCTCTTTTGAGCTTGGCGGCAAGAACGCCGCGATTGTTTTCGCGGACTGCGATTTCGAGGAGACGCTCCGCGGGCTCACGGATGCCGTTTTTCTGAATACCGGTCAGGTGTGCCTGTGTGCCGAGCGCGTTTATGTGGAGCGTTCGATTTTCGACCGTCTTGTCGAGGCACTGAAACAACAGGCTGAGAACTTGCGGCTCGGATGGCCGACCGATAAATCCACAACGACGGGTCCGCTGATTTCCAAAGAGCATCGTGAGAAGGTTCTCTCTTACTACCAACTCGCGCGAGAAGAACGCGCTACCGTTGTCACCGGCGGGGGCATACCAGAATTTGGCGACGGTCGTGATAATGGCTTCTACGTTGAGCCAACCATTCTCACTGGCCTTCTCGAATCGTCTCGCTGCGCGAGGGAAGAGATTTTCGGGCCCGTGTGTCACATCGCGTCTTTCGATACCGAAGAAGAAGCTATTGCCAAAGCGAATGACACAAAATATGGCTTGGCCGCTTCCGTCTGGACCACAAATTTGAAGCGCGGACATCGCGTGGCAGAGAAGTTGAGATCTGGTATCACTTGGGTAAACTGTTGGTTTTTGCGCGATCTGCGAACGCCGTTCGGAGGAGCCGGGCTGTCCGGCATTGGGCGCGAGGGCGGCTTGCACTCTTTGAATTTTTACTCGGAACTAAATAATATCTGCATCAAACTGTCACAATAGGCGGCGCGCTGTCGACTCGCGCCGTCCGGAAGTTGTTGTTCGATGGAAAGCAGAATTGTAGAAGGCAAAGCAAAACCCCGCGGCAGATTTCCGCACATCAAGCGCGCGGGCGACTATCTGTTCGTGTCGGGCACTAGCTCGCGCCGCGCGGACGATACCATAGCCGGTGCGGAAGCGGGCAAGTCCGAAACCATGCGCCTCGATATCCGCGCGCAGACGCGCGCCGTCGTCGAGAACATCCGTGATATTTTGGCCAGCATGAATGCGGATCTGAAAGACGTCGTCGAAATCTCTACGTACCTCGTGACCATGGATGATTTCGCCGGGTACAACGAGGTCTATGGAGAATACTTTGATGAGCAAGGACCCGCTCGCACCACGATCGCGGTTCACCAATTGCCGCACCCCCACCTCTTGATTGAAATGAAGGCTGTCGCCTATAAACCGATCGCTGAAGTACAGAGGAGAAAATAATGCCATCGATACAAACGCTAAAGGCATTTAACTTTCAAAGCTGGATCGACGCGAACCGCGAAAAATTCAAGCCGCCCGTGGGAAACGCGCAAGTCTGGGAAGACGGCGACCTCATGGTCACCGTGGTCGGCGGCCCCAATTCGCGCAATGATTATCACGACGACCCCACGGAGGAGTTTTTCTATCAGTTGAAGGGTGACATTTTTTTGCGTGTGATGCCTGAGGAAGGCAAGCCGCCCGTAGAGATTCCCATCAAGGAAGGCGACGTTTTTCTCTTGCCGAAGCATCTGCGCCATTCGCCGCAACGACTCAAGCCGGGCACGATCGGGTTGGTGGTCGAGATGCCCCGCCCCGAAGGCGCTATGGACGGCTTCGAGTGGTACTGCGATAAATGCCACCGTCGCGTGTATCGTGCCGAAGTGCTTTTGAAAAGCATCGTGCGAGATTTGCCGCCGCTCCTCGAGCGGTTTGACCTGAGCGCTGAATTGCGGAAGTGCAAATTCTGCGGAACAATGCATCCCGGAAAGCCACAGCCCACGAAATAGCGACAGGGGAAACGATGTGCAGGTGATAGACGTTCACGCTCACTTTTTCCCGGAGTCCTGGCCGGACTTGCCCGCGCGGTTTGGCACGCCCGATTGGCCGTGGATCAAACACACCGAGCCGGGCAAAGCCGACATCATGATCGGCGACCGCATCTTCCGGCATATCACGTCGGCTTGCTGGGACGTGAACGTACGTTTGGAAGAAATGGATCGCGATGGCGTCGATCTGCAAATCATTTCCCCCACTCCGGTTCTTTTCGCCTACGGTCGCGATCCAAAACACGCTCTGGACTGCGCCCGGTTATTCAATGACGTTGCGCTCGAAATGTGTGATCAGGGGAAAGGCAGATTGCGGGCGTTGTGCCAGGTCCCGTTGCAAGACATCGACGCCGCTTGCAAGGAACTGAGTCGCTGCAGGCGAGCGGGTCACCTCGGCGTTGAGATCGGCAATCACGTCGGCGAAAAAAACCTCGACGATCCTGGCATCCTCACGTTTCTCGAGCACTGTGCCGGTGAAGGCGCAGCCGTTCTGGTGCATCCTTGGGACATGATGGCTAGCGATCGCATGCCGAAGTACATGATGCCCTGGACGGTCGGTATGCCAGCCGAAACGCAGTTGTCGCTGGTGGCGCTGATTCTGAGCGGAGCGTTCGATCGTCTGCCGGACAACCTGCGCATCTGCTTCGCCCATGGCGGCGGAAGTTTCGCCTTCCTGCTCGGCCGCCTGGAAAACGCCTGGCGGCATCATCCGGTCGCCCGTGGCGTCTCGGAATTTCCGCCGAGTCACTATCTCAACCGCGTTTATGTGGACTCCGCGGTATTCGAGGAGCGCACGCTCCAGTTCCTGATCGAAGTGATGGGGGCTGAGCGTGTGGTGCTCGGCTCCGACTACCCCTTTCCCCTCGGCGAGGCTCGCGTTGGTGCGCTGATCCGTGAAAGCCAATTGTCGCCGGATGTACGGAAGAGGCTCCTGAGCGCAAATGGACAGAAGTTTCTCGGACTCGCAGCCGAATCCGGTGATATTACAAAGGAACCACAGGCTTCGCACTCACCCGAGCTAAGCTCTTCCTTGAGCTCTCCTGTTCAAAACGAGGCTCACGCTGCTCGTTCTGAGAAGCGGCTGACCTATAGCTCTTACCTGCAAATTCCTCAATTGCTCGGCCTTCAGCATCCCGTGTCGGAACCTCATCATCACGATGAGTTGCTGTTTATCATCGTCCACCAAACGTACGAACTGTGGTTCAAGGAATTGCTGCACGACTTGGACGGCGTTGTCGTCAACCTCCGCGCAGCTGCGTCCAATCCGTCTTCGCGCGATGAAGTCTACGAAGCCGCACGGCTGTTACGTCGCTGCACAGAGGTCATGCGAGTTCTTGTAGACCAATTCACCATCCTGGAAACGATGCTGCCGACGCACTTCCTGGCGTTTCGCGGTAAGCTCAATCCGGCGAGCGGCTTCCAATCCGAGCAGTTCCGCGAGCTCGAATTCCTTTGCGGCTTGAAAGACCAGAAAATGCTCCGCTACCACGAACTTACCCCCGAAACGCACGCCATTTTGCATCGCAGGCTTCGCGAAGACTCATTACGCGACGTTTTCTTTAAGGCCTTGAAGGCGGTGGGAACATTGCCGGCTTTGAGCGCGAAAGCAACTGAGCGAGAACGTTTCGAGGTTCGCGCCAAAGCCATCCGCGCCCTTTACCGTGACGAGCACAATCACCGCGACTGGATCGACGTTTGCGAACGTCTGACAGAGTTCGATGAGCTTGTCGTGAGCTGGCGCTTGCGTCACATCCAGATGGTAGAGCGCACCATCGGCGCACGCATGGGCACCGGAGGTACCGCCGGCGGTTCATATCTAAAGCTTACGCTCGACAAGAAATTCTTTCCGGAGCTGTGGGAAGCACGGACGATCTTGGAAGAATGAGTCGCTCGCCGCAGGCATGCGGTATGCGCCACGCTCCGGCACAGACATTTCGCCACATGAAAGATTCATCTGAAACAATCACAGTGATCGGCGCGGGACTCACCGGCCCGCTCCTCGCCATCTCTCTGGTGCAGCGCGGGTTCCGCGTGCGGATCTACGAGCGGCGTCCGGATATTCGGAAAGAGCCAATCCGCGCGGGACGGTCGATTAATCTAGCCATCTCGACTCGCGGGATTCACGCGCTGCGCGAAGCCGGCCTTTGGGAATCCATGCGAAGCATCATCGTCCCGATGAAAGGTCGCATGATGCATTCGACCGTGGGCGACCTCACCTTCCAGTCCTACGGCAAAGATGAAACTGAAGTCATCAACTCCATCTCGCGCGCAGACCTCAATGCGTCCTTGATGAACGAGGCCGAAGCGCGCGGCGTTTCCATCCATTTCAATGAGCGCTGTAGGGGATTCGACTTCGAATCCGGGGCGCTGCGCTTGTGCAACGAGCGGACTGGTCAGACGATCACAGTGCGATCTGACGTAGTCATCGGCACGGATGGCGCGGCTTCCGCGATTCGGCTCGAGATGCTTAGGCTGCCGCGCTTCGATTTCTCGCAGCAATATCTCGACTACGGTTACAAGGAGTTGACAATCGCAGCTGGCCCCAATTCCAAGCATCGTCTCGACCCGCATGCGCTGCATATTTGGCCGCGCGGGTCGTATATGCTCATCGCGCTGCCAAATATCAACGGCACTTTCGCATGCATCTTATTTTTGCCTTTCGATGGCGAAAACAGCTTTGCGAATCTCGACGCGGATTCCAATGTCGTTGCGTTCTTCGAGGCGAATTTCGCCGATGTTCTGCCCATGATGCCGCGCTTGAAGGAAAACTTCGAAGAAAACCCAACGGGCTCGATGATCACGGTCAAGTGCTCGCCGTGGCACGTCGCCGGAAAATCTCTGCTGTTGGGCGATGCGGCCCATGCCATCGTTCCGTTCTTCGGCCAGGGCATGAACTGCGCATTCGAAGATTGCACGTGCTTGCTTGAGCTTCTCGACCGCCACGGCTCGGACTGGGCCAAGGTGTTCTCGGAATTTGAGCGCGCCCGCAAGGAAAACGCCGATGCCATCGCCGATCTCGCTCTGGAGAATTTCGTCGAAATGCGCGATCGCGTTGCCGATTCGCGTTTTCTCTTCAAAAAGAAGGTCGAGCTGGCACTCGAAGCCAAATATCCACGGCTTTTCGTGCCCAAGTACTCGATGGTGACCTTTCACCGCGTTCCGTATTCCGTGGCTTTCTCGCGAGGCCGAATCCAGGACACCATGTTGGCGGAACTCTGCGACTCAATCGACCGGCTGGAAGATCTGAATTGGGCGAAGGCAGATACGATGATTCGCCGGAATCTTACTCCCTTGGAGCATCTATAGGTGTCACTCCCTTCATTCGAAGCGACGAAAGATTTCGCGGCCGCAATGACTGCCTGCGACCCTCTGGCCGGTTATCGCTCTCGCTTTCATATTCCTCAAATGCCCGGAGGGAAGGATTGTGTCTATCTCTGCGGCCACTCCCTCGGCCTACAGCCAAAATCGACGCGCGATTACGTCGAACAGGAATTGAAGGATTGGGAACGGCTCGGTGTTGAGGGCCATCTGCACGCGTGCAATCCGTGGTTGCCTTACCACGAACTCCTGACTGAGCCGCTCGCGCGTCTGGTTGGTGCGCGGTCCAGCGAAGTAGTGGCGATGAATTCACTCACT
>Ga0210409_10003917_pt1 | contig 16323 bp, 9 predicted proteins | sample IncBWH17MmetaG_FD_161649 | JGI IMG/M metagenome (GOLD analysis project Ga0210409, IMG submission 161649) | Forest soil microbial communities from Barre Woods Harvard Forest LTER site, Petersham, Massachusetts, United States - Inc-BW-H-17-M | ecosystem: Environmental > Terrestrial > Soil >...
TTGAGGAACACACTTCAGCCGAGCAGCAAGCCGCGCAACAGCAATTCGTCATCCAGCGTATTGATTTTATCGGTAACCGCCGCGTGCGCAACGACACGCTGAAAGCGCGCATTTTCAGCCGCGAAGGCGACCCCTACAACGAAGAAACTCTGCGCCGCGATTTCCAGGCGCTGTGGAATACACAATTCTTCGAGGATGTGAAGCTGCGCGTCGAGGATTCGGCCACACGTCCTGACGGCAAGATTATTATTTTTGAAGTGAAAGAACGGCCGCAGATTCGCCGTATCCGTTACGACGGCGCCCACTCGGTTTCCGAATCGGACATTTTGGATCGCTTCAAGGAGCGCAAGGTCGGGCTGAGCGTAGAAAGCCAGTTTGACCCCACGAAAATTAAGAGAGCCGAAGTGGTGCTGAAAGAGCTGCTGGGGGAGCACGGGCGGCAATTCGCCAAAGTTACGCCACAGTACGAACGAATCGCCTCGAGTAACGCCGTGATCCTGGTGTTTAAGATCGAGGAAGGCCCCAAAGTTAAGGTTGGCAAGATCAAGTTCACGGGGAACCACGCGTTCAGCGACCGCAAGCTGATTCGGGCTATGCGCCACGACCGGCCCTACTCGATTCCTCTCTATTTCTGGGACATCGCAGTACTCACCAAGACCTACGATCGCCAAAAGCTGAGCGAGGATCTCGAGGTGGGGGTTCGCGAGCTGTACCGCGCCAACGGCTATTTTAAGGCCACGGTCGGTGAACCCATTCTCGAGAATATCGACACGGAGAGCCCGCGGTTGGGAGTTCCGGTTCCGCTGATGGGGCACAGTCACGGCAAGGCCGTGAATATTACCATCCCCATCGAAGAGGGCGACCGCTACCATATGGGTACGCTGAAGATCGTCAGCTCGGATCCCGACAAAGACCTGTCTCTCAAAAAAGATGCCCTTCTGGCAGCATTTCCACTGAAGAAAGGCGATATTTTCTCGACTGAAAAGGTCCGCAAAGCCCTGGAGACCTACGGCAAGATCTACGGCGAATATGGATTCATTGACTTTACGCCGGAGCCGGAAACGGAGATTGACGAAGAGAAGAAAATCATTAACTTGACGCTCAAGTTCGACGAGCAAAAGCAGTATTACGTCCGGCGCATCGACTTCGTAGGCAATACCACCACGCGAGACAAGGTAATCCGCCGTGATTTGATGATTGATGAAGGCCAGCTTTTTAACAAGCGATTGTGGGAGAACAGCATTCTTCGCCTCAACCAGCTCGACTATTTCGACAAAATCGAAGCGGACAAGGCCGCGGAGATCAAGCGGAACAACAAAGACGGCACGGTCGACATCACGCTCAAGCTCAAGGAAAAAGGCAAGCAGTCCATCGGTTTGCAAGGCGGGGTGAGCGGCCTGGCCGGCAGCTTCATCGGGCTCACCTACCAGACCAATAATTTCCTGGGTCTGGGCGAAACGATGACTTTTTCCGCGCAATTTGGAAGTTTGACGCGCAGCTTTATGTTTGGTTTTACGGAGCCGTATCTCTTTGACCGGCCAATCTCCACGGGCTTCACCATCTTCGACACCCGGTACAACTTCAACCAGGCCAAACAGGAAGCAATTCTGCTGCAGCAATCGGTCAGCATCAATCCGCAGTTTGTTCAGAACTACACCCAGAACAGCACGGGTTTCACGATTTTCGCTCAACACCCCCTGCGGCGCCTTTCGTTCGCGCGCTTTGGGATCACTTACGGGTTGACCCGAACGAACATCACCTCCTTTAACGCAGCGTCCACGTTGCTGTTCGAATCATTGCAGTTCCGCAGCCTGACCGGCCCCAGTGCACTGGACGGCATCGTCTCCAGCACGATCACGCCCTCGATTTCGTATAACACCGTCAACCACCCCATCAACCCCACGGGCGGCAAGAGTTTCTTCTACTCGGTTGGCCTGTCCGGGCTGGGCGGAAACGTCAACAGCATCACCAATGTGTTTGACACGAAATACTTCCGTTCGGTGCGCAAGCACCGCAATGTGATAGGGCTTCACTTCAGCGTGGCTCAGACGACTGGTTATGGAGGCAAGGAAGTGCCTCCTTTCAGCCGTTTTTATATGGGTGGAGAAAGCGATATTCGTGGATTCGACATTCGTTCCATTTCGCCGGTGACATTCATTCCGGAAGCGACCGCGCAGACCATCTCGTATCATGATCCTACCTCCGGTGGAGCTGTGCGCGCCTTTACCATCCCGGTGCTCGCTTATGTTGCCACCCTTCCGGGCGGGGACCTGCAGAGTTACGCCAATTTCGAGTACCGCATTCCACTGGTCAGTTCGTACGTGACGATGGGCTTTTTCGTCGACGGAGGAACAGTCGGAATCCTCCGCCGAAGCGCCTTGCAGCTCAACCAGTCGGGTTTCGATAACCTCGTGGGGAATCCCAATAGCCAGCCCCCTATCATCGGCCAGTTCCCCCACGCGCCAGAGCTGGGAGGACTAACGCAGCAGCTGGCCATCGCGCCGGGAACGAATTTCCGGATGCGCGCTTCCACCGGAGTCGAATTCGTCGTGCAACTTCCCATCATTCAGGCGCCGTTCCGCATCTATTACGCCTACAACGTGCACCGCCTGTATCAAGAATTGGTGGCCAAGCAACCTTTCATCGAGCCGACGGAAATCGAGTACCTGAAAGGCATATTCAATACCGTGGACCCGACAATCTATCCGGTGCAAATCAAGCCGCAGCTTGATTTCATTCTGAACAATCCTGGGCGGCTGAATTACTTCGAGCCGAAAACGACATTTCGCTTCACCGTGAGCCGCACGTTTTAGGTGTGACGGTGTGGCGTGAACCCTAAACCGACGGGGACAAAGGATTTCTTGCGAAGAATATATAACTCGAACGCCAACGGTAATTCCGTGGAGCGCAACTGTGTGGGGGAAATTGTGGGAATGAGATTGCGGAGGATCACCAATCTTCTCGTCATTTGGCTTGCGCTTGTAGCCATGTGTTTTGTTTTTTCGAGCGGGTGCGGCAGCAGTGCCACCGCCAACGTCGTTAACGTCAGCGTAACTTCGTCCGTAGGGACAGTCCTCATCCTGGGCCAGTCCACAACACTCACGGCCACGGTGACCGGAGCGACCAACACCAACGTGAACTGGGAGCCGGGGCAACCAGCCGGAACACCTTGCACGTATACCATCACTCCTGCAAACGCGACGAAGCCCAACGCTGCCGTCGCTTGCCCCAAAGACGGCTCGTTTGGAACACTGTCGAACATACAGGCCACCGGTACGGCGACATACCTTGCGCCCAATAAGCTCCCCGATCAAACGACATTCCCCAGTCTCCAGCTTATCTTTACCGCGCAATCGCAGCAGAACACAGCAAAGACAGGCACACTCACGGTCACGCTCAATTCCGGCGTCAGTGTGATCCTTACTCCAGTGACCGCATCGGTTCCCACGAATGAGCAGCAGCAATTCAACGTGACGCTCACAAACGACCTTCAGAGCAAGGGTGTGACCTGGTTGCTCACACAGCAGGTTCCCACGACGACGATTCCTTACCCTCAACTCAAGACTTGCAGCCCCACATGTGGCAATATCGTTCCGCAGACCAATAACCCCAACATAGCTATCTATACGGCCCCGTCCAGCGTGCCGACGAGCATCACGCCTGCCGATACAACGAATAAGAATTCGCCGGCAGACCTCACGATTGTGGCTACTTCCGCGGCCGACAATACCAGGATAGCAATCGGAACCATCACCATCTTTAAGGGCGGGCCGATCACTTTTAATGGCATCAGCCCCACCATCGCTCCTCAAGGAGCAGCCTTGTGGGATATTTATCTCGATGCTCCGAACATCTCCTCGGCTTCCAGTATCACGCTTACAGGTCCGGGGATTGGTACGGTCACCAAACTCTCCAGCTTCGGACAGATCAAGATTCTTTTCCCGATTCCTATCATTACCACCACCACGACCAATGGGGTCACCACTACCACCGTTAGCAACCCTAACTCTACGGGCGCCCGCCTACGACTCAATGCTTCGGATCTTGCCGCCGCAGGCCCGGTGACGATTACCGTCACCGATCCGGGACAACCGGTAACTGCGCCGAATCCACCAAGCGCGTACACCTTTACAGCCATTCCGGTAAGACCTACCTCCACCGCCACTGTTCCTGAAGATGTTGTTCAGGGAGCACTGGCACAAGATACAAGAGTTATTGTTAATGGCGGTTATTTTGGACCGAACGGCAACCTCGCGCGGGTAGTTTTCCAAGGCACCACAGTTTCTAAGGATGCGAATAACCCTTCTTCCTCGCGCCAACTGGATGCTTTACTTTCCACCAGTCAAATCAACACCGGCGGACCCGGGCTCTATCCGCTCTCGGTTTCAAGCACAATTCCGCAAGGTAGCCCCCAACCAAGCCCCAACAATCCTGCGGTGACAAGCATTGCAGTATTTCCGGATTACTCGAGTGCTAAGCCGCAAATCGCGGGCGTACCCATTGCGGCAGGGCAAAACCCGGGCGCCATTGATATTGACCCGATCCTGGGCGTGCTGGTCGTCGCTGAAACAGGGTCCAATGCGATTCAGTTCTACACCATCGGAAATGCGTCTCTGACCCCGCTGAGCACAGTAACCACCACCGCGCAAGCTCCGATCAATGTGCCTACGGGAGTTTCTGTGGATCGTATTCACCACACCGTGGCGGTTGTGAACTATGGCACGCAGCCGAAGGATGCGAGCGGCAATGTCCTGCCCCCAACCGGCCAGAGTGTTACGGTCCTCCCAATTCCTGGTGCGCCGGGGACTCCAATCACACCCTTCAGCATTGATATCTCCAACGCCCTTCAGGGTTCGATTTCACCGGCTCCCATGCCCTATGCGATTGGCATAGACCCGGATTCGAGTTTGGCGCTCGTGGCGTACTCTTCCACATCAACTACTTCCGGTTCCAACGTTGGATTTATTGTCAATTTGAATCCGAATACAGGAACCAACCCATACGGCTGCGTGCTCGATCACGCACTCAATCCAGCCTCGACTAAAGTAGGCCAATGTCTCTCCTCGCAGGTTACTCTCAACACAGGGACCTACCCGCATATCGCGGTAGAACCCCACGGACATCTGGCGTTTGTAACTCCCGGTGGATCGGGTGTCGTGAGAGGCGTAGATGTAACCAATCCTTCGAGCGCCAATGTGATTCTTTCCGTCACCCTTACGGCTGGTCTCGTTACCGTGACAATTGATCCCGCAAAATGTCCACCTCCGCTGGCGAATCCCACCACTACTTCTAATCCGTGCCCGTTTTCCATGATTCCCGGAAATGCCGGCACCGTACTGATCACCGGGGTGAGCAAAGGCACAAACGGTACAAATTTTAACGGTGTATACAGTGTTGGAGTCACAAGCAATACGAGTTTCACTTATGCTCTGAACTCCACGGTTAGCGACACGGGCTCTGGCGGAACGGTCTTCTACGGTGGTCCCAATTTGAATTTCCCTATCTCCTCGACTGCCCAAGGGATAGCCATCAACCCCATCACGAACACGGCGGCCATGGCCGATGCCAATGCCATTGGCACCAATGGCCCACAGATTGACTTGCTCGGCGCCCTGGACCAGTCGATTAGCTCGATCTCTTTCTTCGCCACATGCACGGTGTTCAACACTCCATGCTCCTCCTCGCCGGAATTGCTCGCGACCACGGATGTGGCCTGGCAGCCGTACACCAACGCCCTGGTCTCCTATAATCCTCAGCAAAAGCAGGTTTCCATCTCCGACCCGGTCGGCCGTCAGAGACATGTCATTGTCAACAATCTGGGTCCGAGTGCCGTGGCTTTCCCTGTGCAGAACGGCAGTACCGGCACACTCACGCTCTGGGGCGGAATTGCCGTAGACCCGAAATCGAATCAGGCGTTCGTCCTGGAATCGGGGAGCGGCCCGCAGCAAGCAGGCCAGATCGAAATTATCAACTTAGGGCCGGCGGCCTTTAACACCATCAAATCTACACAGATCACGGAGCTCGTTGTTCCCAGTCCCACTCCTGGTCCTGGAATCATCGGCGGCGTGCCCAATGCTCTGGTCCCGCAAGCGACCCTGACTTCGACGCAACCACTCGTCGGCGTGCAAATCTTTGGTTCAGGGTTTGCTTCCGGAGCGCAAGTACGCCTCGATAGTGTGGATATTGCGACGAAGGGCGGAACGATCAACACCATCAGTGCCAACGGCCGCGAAATGGACGTTACCATTCCGGCGTCCTTCCTCTCCGCGCCCCATCATTATTCGGTTGATGTGATCAGCAATGGCGTGCCGTCAAATGCCACGGAATTCATCGTGATTCAGGCCGTGGACATGTCCAAGCTTTGTTTCGATTCGAGTACGCCGCCGCAGCCGCTGAACACGATGCCGAGTTCTGTGGTCATCGCGGACCAGCTTGCTAACGGACCCTTCTCGCCCATTGCGGTGATTTCTAACAGCGGCTGCAACAGCATTTCGATGATCGACATCAATCCAGCCAGCGCGACGTTTGGCCATTTGATTGGAAGCCCCATCACGGTGGGAACCACACCGAAGGGCGTGGCTATCAGCCAGCGCTATGGCCTCGCGGTTGTCGCGAACAACGGCAGCAACACTGCCTCCGTCATTGACTTAACGGCGAATCCTCCGGCGCAAAAGGTTCCCGATGTCTCGACCGGAACAAATCCCACCGGAGTAGCCATCAACGACGCGACCGGTGCGGCCATCACTGCCAACACGGGTTCCAACACTATTACCATGCTCAATCTCGGCTCGCTCTTCCCGGCGGCAGGCACGACTCCTCCTACGACGTTGACGCCGACCAGCATTGGCGGCATTCAGGAGCCGATTGCGGTGGCCATCGATCCCGATCGAGGCACAAACAATCAAGGCATCGCAGTGGTCACTTCCTTGCAATTGCAGAGTGGTTCAGCTCCCTTTGGCGCGCTGGCCGTTGTTGAAATCGGCCTCGCTACCCCCAGCCTGAGTACCGTCATCCCCTCCGGCAGTGTCACGGCTACTCCAACGGGTATCGTTTTCGATCCGACGGTGGTCACAACGACGGGGAATAACGGAGTGTTCTACGCCAATTCCAGCGGCTCGAACGTGATCACCGAATTCAACCCAGACACGGGCGGGGGCAGTTCCGTCAGCGTGGGCATCAACCCCACTTCTCTGGCTTTGAATCCTCAGACTGGGGCGATTCTCACTTCCAATTCCGCGAGCAATACGATCTCCATCGTGGATACGCTTTCGAATCCATTCAGGACGATTAAAAGTCTTGGACTGCCCGGCTCAGGGACTTTCGGGGTGGCCATTGACCAGTTCACGAATCTGGCTGTGATCGTGGATCAGGCGAACAATCGAATCTTGTTGTTCCCGATGCCGAACTGATGGACCAGCGGAGGGACCGCAACCACGGGCCCTGCGTCGAAACGCAGCGCGATGGGCATGGTTTCTGATTGCGGGAACGGAAGTGCGTCAGCTATACTTTGAAGTTTGCAATACGGCCGCAGAACCCGCCAGGAGAGCGGAAATAATTTTGAGCCAAGCTGACTTGGCAAAGGTTGGTTTCGGGATAGCCGGAGCAAACCATAACAAGGAGAAAAAAGTGAATTCTAGAATGGTATTCCGTACGGCTGCCCTCGCTGCTGCGTGCCTGTTGAGCACCGCATCCGTTTGGGCACAAGCAACTGCCGCACCGGGCGCGTCCGCGGCGGGAAAGGTCGGAGTCATCAGCATTCGCCAGGCCATCGTCGCGACGGCGGAAGGGAAGCAAGCATCCGCCGAATTGCAGTCGCAGTTTGCGCCGCGCCAGACGGAGATCGAGAATCTGAACAAGCAGATCAACGACATCCGCCAACGGCTCGCGGCTTGCGAAGGCAAGTGCAGCCAAGACGAGATCGCCCGGCTCACCACGCAGGGGCAGCGCGCCGCTGCGCAACTGGAGCGCAAGCAGAACGAATATCAGGAAGACGTCAACGCCGCGCAGCAGGACGTTATCGACCGCATCGGCCGCAAGATGGTTGATGTTATCGACCGCTATGCCCGAGAGAACGGGTACTCCGTGATCCTGGATTCCTCGGCGCAAAATACGCCGCTACTCTATGTCTCGACGCAGATCGAGATTACGCAGGACATCATCCGCCTTTTCGATTCAGCCTATCCGGTTAAGGCCGCCGCGCCAGCGCAGCAAAAGCCCGCGCCAAAGCCGGCTGCGACTACGCCGCCGACCGCGACCCCCACAAAACCGTAGCGCTCCCGTTTCAATTAGCGCAGATTTTCGCGTCGCCAGGGCGCCCCGACCTACCCGGGGCGCTTTGCTTTTAGCCTGAAAAGCCAGTCCTGGGAACGCAAAAATGTCGGCCCTAGGCAGGACACGGCCCTTATCTTGCTTTTGCCGTGCGGGGGGAATATACTGATTTTTCGCTCTGAAGCGGTCGAACGACGAGGTGGGCGCAAGCCCACTTTTTTGTTGGCGCCGGACGGAGTGTAGTGCTGACCGGCTAAGGTCGGGGAGTCTCTGCGTGGATTTGGAGAAAATCCGCGAAGCTGCCGAGCGAGTAGCGCGTTCGGAAGGCCTGGAAATCGTTGATGTCGAGTGGAAAATCGGCAAGCAGCGGTTCCTGAGGGTGTACATCGACCGGGTGCCAAAGCCGGCGGCGGGGATCGGCGACGCGGCAGGGCTCCTGGGGGGTACGGAAGTTGTGCACGACCCCTTTCCGAAGATCAGCCACTCGGATTGCGAGAGCGTCAGCAAGCAACTGAGCGTGATTTTGGACGTTGAAGAGCTGATTCCGGGGCCCGGGTATGTCCTTGAGGTCAGTTCGCCGGGAATGGACCGGGCGCTGAAGAAGCCGGCGGATTTTGAGCGCTTCAAGGGGCGCTTGGCGAAAATTTCGACGAGCGAGCCGGTGGGCGAGGCAAAGTTTTTTGAAGGGCGGCTGGCCGGGTTTACAGATGGGAAAATCCGCATGGAATTGAAAGGCAAGGAAGCGCGGACTGTGGAGTTGCCGCTCGAAGCGATCCGCAAGGCGAACCTGGTCGTGGAGTTTTAGCGGCCGGTTTCACAAGGAAGAATTTTAGGGACACGACATGGCGAATTTGCTTTACCAACAAATCGAGATGCTGAGCCGCGAGAAGCACATCGAGCCGGAGATCGTGGTGTCGGCGATTGAAGACGCGATGGTGGTTGCGGCGCGGAAATATTACAAGACGGAAGAAGACCTGCGTGCGAAGTTCAACCAGGAAACCGGCCAGGTGGACGTGTATTCGGTGTATACGGTGGTCGAGGAAGTGACCGATCCGAAGAAAGAAATCACCTTGGCGGAAGCGAGGAAGAAGAATCCGGCGGCGGAGATCGGCACGGAGATTCTGACGGCCAAGCCCACGGACGTGCTGGGGCGCATTGCGGCGCAGACCGCGAAGCAGGTGATTCTGCAGAAGGTGCGCGAAGCCGAGCGGGACACGATTTTCAATGAGTATCACAACCGCGTGGGCGAACTGGTGACGGTAATCGTGAAGCGCGCCGAAGGGCCGGACCTGATTGTGGACATGGGACGGACGGAAGCGCGCCTGCCAAAGCGCGAACAATCGAAGTTGGAAACCTACAACATCGGCGAGCGTTTGCGTGTGGTGATTAAGATGGTGGACCGCGCGGCGAAGGGGCCGCAGGTGATCGTTTCGCGCGCCGATGCGAGCCTGGTGCAGCGCTTGTTCGAAATGGAAGTGCCGGAAATCTACGACGGAACGGTGCAGATCCGTTTTGCGGCTCGCGAGGCGGGCGAGCGCACAAAAGTGGCGGTGGCCAGCCGCGACAAGGATGTGGATCCCGTGGGCGCGTGCGTGGGGATGAAGGGCATGCGAGTGCAATCGATCATCCGCGAACTACGCGGCGAAAAAATCGACATCATCCCGTACAGCGAAGAAACGGTGGCTTTCGCGCAGAAAGCTCTGAGTCCGGCGAAAGTAACGCGCGTGCAGATCACCGACCCTGAAAACAAGAAACTCGAAGTGATCGTTGAAGATTCGCAGCTTTCGCTGGCCATCGGGAAAAAGGGTCAAAACGTCCGCCTGGCAAGCAAACTGATCGGCTGGGACATCGATATCAAGAGCGAGGAAGAAAAGCGCCAGGAGATCGAAGAGCAGATGACCGCGCTGACCGCTCCGGCCACGCCGCTGACGTCGCTGGCGGGCGTCGGTGCCAAAACCATCGAGAAGATCGAAGCTGCGGGAATTAATTCGGTGGAGAAGCTCGCGGGGATGACACCGGAACAGTTGATGGAAATCCCGGGCATCGGCGAAAAAATGGTCGACAAGATCTATCAGGCCGTGAACCGCTTCTATGAGAGCGGCACCGAAGCCGCCGGTGCGGCCACGGAAGGCGCTGCGGCGGAAGGTTCGGCCTCGACCGAAGCCCCCGCAGAAGAAGGTGAAGCAGCGGGAACCGAAACCTCGGAAACAGATGAAACCAGTGAGGCGGCCTTGGAAACTTCGGCCGCGGAAACTCCGGCCGTGGAAACTCCCGCTACAGAAGAGCCTGCCGCACAAGCAGCGCCTGCCGAGACTCATCTGGATGCAGAGCAGGCGGAAGGCGAGAAGTCGTAGTCCAGAACGGAGCCCATGAACGACGCGAATCAAGTCCGAATTAACGAGCTGGCCCGCGAACTGGAGGTCAAGGCGAAAGCCATCATTGACCTTTTGCCCGGGTATGGCGTCACTGAAAAGAAGACGCATTCGAGCTCGATTCCGGCCGATGTCGCGGAAAAGGTGCGCAAGCAGATTCAGGGAGTTGCCGAAGCCGAAGCTCAGGCGGAAGCGGCTGCCAAAGCGGAAAAAGAAGCCAAGGATGCTGCTGCGAAAGCTGCGCGTCTGAGGCCAGCTGCGCCCGCCCAAGCCACCGTCGCGCCTGCGGCTGTGAAGCCGAGCGCGCCCGTCGCAGGTCCTGTATCAGTAACAAAGCCTGCTGCACCCGCTGCGCCTGCGGCCGTTGCTCCCGCTCCCCCGGCACCAAAAGCACCTGCGCCTGTCGCCGCTCCCGCACCCACGAAGCCCAGCGCACCGGTAACGCCGGCCCCGGCGCCAACTCCGATTCGCCCCGCAGCGCCTGCGGGACAGCCTGCAACGCCGGTTGCGGCACGCCCCGCTGCTCCAGCAAGTACACAACCTTCTGCCGTTCGCCCTGCCGCTGCTGCCCCGGGTGCTGCGCGGCCCAGTGCACCAGCACGGCCTGGCGCTCCGTCACGGACATTACCGACAGGAAATCGCGGCCCCATGCCCACTGGCAACCGCGGGCCTCTTCCCGATTCAAATCGAGATTCGCGTCCCAGCGGCCCACGCCCCGGGCAGCCGATGCGCCCCCAGCAACCCGGCCAAGGCCGGCAATTCACGCCACGTTCGGGAGGCCCTGGCGGTCCTGGCGGAGCGCCATCTCGGCCTTTCGAGCAGCGCCGCGGCCCAATGCCTACCGGAACGCGTCCAGGACCTCGTACGCCCGGGCGTCCCGGCATGTTGCCTCCCCTTCCGGACAAAATGCCGTCGAAGGCGGAGCCCGGCAAGCCGCTTTATGCGCGTAAAGCTCCACAACGGCAGCGCCCTATTGTCGACAAGCGCGAACAGGAAGGTGAGCGGAAGCTGCATCCGACCCGGCAGCGTCCGGGCGCCGGTCGCGCCGCTGCTGCGGCAGTCATCGCGCCGCCAGAGCCGCGTCCCCCGCGCGAAGTCACGATCACCGAAGGCATTACGATTCGCGAGCTAGCTGAGAAACTGGACGTGCGCGCGAAAGAACTTCTGAAGACGCTGCTCGACCGCGGGGTGTTCGCCAGCATCAATCAGGCTTTGGACGTGCCGACAGCGACGACACTGGCGGAAGCATTCAGCGGCGTGGTGAGCGTGGTTTCCCTCGAAGAAGAAATGGTGCTTGAGGTCGCGAAAGAAGAAACCAAGGAAAGTTTGAAGCCCCGGCCGCCGGTTGTGACCGTGATGGGGCACGTGGACCATGGCAAGACGAGCTTGCTCGACGCCATTCGAGAGGCCGACGTCGCGGCCGGTGAAGCGGGAGGGATCACGCAGCACATTGGAGCGTACAAGGTGCTCGTCAATGATTGTGCCGTGGTCTTCGTTGACACGCCGGGTCACGAAGCGTTTACGCGCATGCGCGCGCGAGGCGCGAAGGTAACCGACATTGTGGTGCTGGTTGTGGCGGCCGACGACGGAGTCATGCCGCAAACAAAAGAAGCGATCGACCACGCCCGGGCCGCCAAAGTGCCTATCATCGTGGCGATCAACAAGATCGACAAGCCGGAAGCGCAGTTGGAGCGCGTGAAGCGGCAACTCACGGAAGCTGGCCTGATGCCTGCCGAATGGGGCGGCGACACGGAATTTGTGGAAGTCTCCGCGAAACAGAAGAAGGGTATCGACAAGCTGCTGGAAACGATTTTGCTGGTCGCCGACTTGCGCGAACTCAAGGCCAATCCCGATGCCCCCGCAACCGGCACTGTGCTCGAATCGCGCGTGGATAAGGGCCGCGGCCCCGTGGCCACGGTGCTCGTCCAAAACGGGACGTTGAATGCCGGCGACTTCTTTATCTGCGGCGCCGTATTCGGGAAAGTCCGCGCAATGTATGACGATCGCGGGCGTCCGGTGAAGAATGCGCCGCCGTCCACACCGGTTGAAGTGCTCGGTTTGCAGGGCGTACCCGATGCGGGCGACAACTTCCAGGTTACTGATGAGGCCAAGGCCCGGCACATCGTCGATTATCGCCAGGGGAAGCAGCGTGACGCGCAGATGGCGCGCAGCAGCGGCGCGCGCATTACGCTCGACCAGCTCCACGAGCAACTCAAAGCAGGCGAGGTCAAGGAGCTTCCGATCGTCATCAAGGGTGACGTCCAGGGCTCCGTCGAAGTGCTCGGCGAAATGCTGCCGAAACTCTCGACCGACCAGGTCAAACTGAAAATCATCGGTTCGGGCGTGGGAGCGGTCACCGAAAACGATGTCCTGCTGGCGTCGGCTTCCGGTGCAATCGTCATCGCGTTTGGCGTGCGGCCGGACCGCAAGGCCCTGGATCTGGCCCAGCAGGAACATGTAGACATTCGCACGCACAACATCATCTATGAAGTTTCCGACGAACTTAAGAAGGCAATGGAAGGCCTGCTCGAACCGGTGGTCACAGAAACGTACCTGGGCCGGGCGGAAGTGCGGAACACGTTCCGGGTCAAGGGCGCGGGAACAGTGGCAGGCTGCTACGTCGTTGACGGCATCCTCAAGCGCGATGCGCAGGTCCGTGTGGTGCGCGACGGCACCGTCATTTACACGTCAAAGCTCAGCTCGTTGAAGCGTTTCAAGGACGATGCGAGCGAAGTACGCACCGGCTTTGAATGCGGCGCGGGCGTCGCCAATTTCAACGATGTGAAGGTCGGCGACATCCTCGAATGTTTCAGCGTCACCAAGATGAGTGCCGCGGAAGCTGCCGGACAGGGCGGCGGGACCGCCGGCAAGAAGTAGACCGCTAGGTTTTCCCCGGAGCCGCTCATGCCGGTCGGCTTGCTCACCCTCGAGCTGCACATCCCTGACGCGCAATCGCTGAAGGACAAGCGGCAGGTTCTGCGCAGCTTGAAAGACAAGCTGCGGCGCGATTTTAACGTGGCGGTCGCGGAGCTGGAACATCACGACACCTGGCAGAGGTCGGTCGTGGGGGTGGTTACACTATCGAACGAAGAGAAGCATGTGAAAGAAGTGCTGCAGAAGGTTCTGGATGAGGCCGACCGCATCCTCGGCTCTTTTCTGATCAATCAAGCGGTGGAGATTATTTAAACAGTGCTACGGGAACGCAGATGAGTCCGGCGAATCACCGTCACGAACGCGTGGGGGAAGAGATCGCTCACGAGATAAACGCCATGCTAGCGGGCGAATTGAAAGACCCACGCTTGGAAGGCATGGTGGTTGCCAGCGAAGTCCGCGTACAACCCGATATGAAGCATGCGCGAGTGTTCATCAGCGTGAAAGGGACGAACAAAGAACAATCCGACGCCATCAAGGCGCTGGAACATGCTTCCGGCTACATCCGGCGTGAATTGGTCGAGCGGCTGCAGCTCCGGCGCGTTCCCGAACTGCATTTCATGCTCGACATGTCCCAGGAATATGTCGAACGCATTGAACAGCTTTTGAAGGAAATGAAGAAAGACAAGCCCTCCGCTTGGTGAAAGTTTCCGGTTGAGAAGAATTAGAACCAAAGACTGACTGCCGACCCACTGATTCATGTCACGCCAGCCACAGCCGGCGCCGTTTGACGGCGCGCTCGTCATCAATAAACCGAAAGGGAAAACGTCGCACGACGTCGTGGATGCGGTGCGTCATCTGGCCGGATTCCGCCAGATCGGGCATCTTGGCACGCTCGATCCACTGGCCACGGGTGTTCTTGTGCTCTTGCTGGGGCGAGCCACGCGGCTGGTGCAATTCTACGCGGGGCGGCGCAAGCGCTATTCGGCGGGATTTCGTTTTGGATTTGCAACGGATGCCTACGACTCCGACGGCGAAGCTCAGGGGCCGGACACTGCGCCGAAGCTGGATGCGGAAGTGCTGCTAAAATTCGCTGCGGAACGCCTCGGCCGGTTCGAACAGATGCCGCCGTCATTTTCCGCGAAAAAGGTGCAAGGGCGGCCTGCCTATGAACTCGCGCGGAAGAAGCAGCCGGTCGAGCTGAAACCCGCCGAAGTCGAGATTTTCGACTACAAGTTGACGGAGATCGAAGGGAGCGTGGCCCGCTTCAACATCGAATGTTCTTCCGGGACCTACATTCGTTCACTGGCGCATGAGATGGGGCAGAAGCTGGGGTGCGGAGCGCATCTGGCGGAAATTACGCGCACGGCAGTGGGAGAGTTTTCGCTGGAGCAGGCTATCACGCTCGAGGAGCTCGCGGAAGCCAAGCAAGCGGGAAAATTCGCTGACTGCATGATCAAGCTTGAGCACCTGCTGCCGAATTTTCCGCGGGTCAACGTCTTGCCGGTGATTGAGAAGCGCGTTCGGCACGGCACGAAGTTCAATATTTCCCTGGCGCAACTGCAGCCGGGGCGCGCTGAGCTTCCTCCCGGCGCGACGACTCAGCTCGATGGCGGCGAGCCGAAGCCGCCGCGGCTGCGAGTTTTCAACCAGCAGGAGAAGCTCATCGCGATTTCGGAAGCCGTTGTGCCGCGCACCTATCAGCCTATTGTGGTGTTTGAACCACTGCCGTAACCGGTCCGCGCGAAACCTAAACCTTTTTCAGAATCACATTTAACGCGTCTAGTCGGGAGTTCGAACGCGAGGGGGCCTTTCAGCGAGTTACTGCTGAGGCTGCGGCTGCGGTTGTGGCTGCTGGCGTGGCGGGCCGGGTACGGCTGGCGCTCCCGGACCGGTATTGCCGCGGCCGCCGGTATCTCCGCGGCCCGCGTAAATCGTACGCGTGAGATGATCCGCCAGTCGTAATTTGCGCGGCGTCACTACAATGAGTAGTTCCGTATCCTGCAGCGAATTGCTCCTCACCCCGAAGGCATACCCGGCGCCCGGAATTTCCGCGAAGCCCGGCAAGCCCGTAATGGTGTGAGTGTCTTCCACATCGGTGAGCCCGCCGATCAAGGTCGGTTCTTCTGTTCTCACGCGGACGGTTTGCGTCAGGGTGCGATTCGAAAGGATCGGAATCCCGTTGACGTTCTGTCCGGAAAGCGCGCGAATCTCGAATTCAAGCTGCAGCGTCACCTCATTGTTGGGATGGAGCGTGGGTGTCGCTTTTATTTTGACGCCGAGGTCGACATACTCGGATGCCGGATAGGGCTGCTGCACGGCACTCGAATTCCCTAGACTGGAGAAGAGATTGGCCGGGCTGAGAACGACGGTGACGGCACCCGCCGCGCCAGAGACATCGTTGGTAATGGCCACATCGGGGAAGCCGCCGCTCACCAAAGTGCCCGCCACGATAGCCGTTGGCGAACTCCCTGCGGGTCCGGCTGGGGGCTGGAAAGCCGAGGTGAATAGCCCGGCTGCAACTCCCAGGAACACGTCGAAGGTGTTAGCGTCCGCGCTTGTTACGGCGAGGTCAGCATGACCGTCCTGATTGAAATCCGCGATGGCGATTCCCGTGGGATTCGAGGGAGTTGTAAGAGGTGAATTCGGACCGGCAACAAACGTTCCGTCGCCATTGTTTAGCAGAATGGTCACCGAACCATCCGTCCTGTTCACAATCGCAAGGTCAGCGGTTCCATTGCCGTCCAAATCGGAGGACGCGATCGCAATGGGCAGTTTTCCCACGGTGATTGGGGAGCCGGTGACTTCCGTG
>Ga0210409_10003920_pt1 | contig 16315 bp, 18 predicted proteins | sample IncBWH17MmetaG_FD_161649 | JGI IMG/M metagenome (GOLD analysis project Ga0210409, IMG submission 161649) | Forest soil microbial communities from Barre Woods Harvard Forest LTER site, Petersham, Massachusetts, United States - Inc-BW-H-17-M | ecosystem: Environmental > Terrestrial > Soil >...
GGAGCAGGGCACTATGGCCGCTCCAACGGCGGCAACTCTGGCGCGGAAGACGACGCCGTAATCCTGTCCCAGGCTGTTGGAAAACCTGTGCGCGTTCAGTGGATGCGTGCCGAAGATTTGCAGTGGTCAACTCAATCCCCGGCTGCTTTCGCCGATGTCGAATTCGCTCTCGACGAAAAAGGAAGAATCGCCGGCTACCAGATAGATCATTACATGCCGGCCTTCCAGGATGATCGCCCCATCGGCGCTATTCTTGCTGGGCTTCCTACCATGCCCGCGCCCGGAGGCGGCTCGGGATTCACCGGTTCTACGGCCAACTTCTTGTCCGATCCTTGGTCTTACGATCTCATTCCCAATGTGGCCGAGCGCGGCCACGGCACGTTTCAGGTGGGACAAAAGGCTTCGCCGCTCGCCGTCGGCCTTCGCGATCACAGCATGCGCACGCCCGGCCAATACCAGCAAAACTATCCGCGCGAACTCGCCTTCAGCGAAGCCGCAGCCCTCGCCGGCGCCGATCCGATTCAATTTCGAATGGACCACGCCAAAGAAGAGCGCCTCATCAACGTTCTCAAGCAAGTTCGCGACGCGAGCGGCTGGAGCACGCGTCCCTCGCCTCGCCCTGGCGCAAAATCTGTCGGCTCAATTCCCGTTCGCGGCCGCGGAGTGTCTGCCATGTTCCGCTCGGGAACCTATTGGGCCTGCGTCTGCGAAATCGCCGTCACGCCCAGTACTGGTGCCATCGCCGTCGAAAAATACACCATCGCCGTGGATCCCGGCATTGTCGTCAATCCTGCTCAACTAAAACGGCAAGTCGAAGGCGGCGCCATGATGGGCATCAGCCATGCGCTCTACGAAGAAGCGATGTTCGATGAAAGCGGCATTACTTCGCGCGACTGGAATACATATCCCATTGCCAAAATGACGGACACTCCCGAATTCAAAGTCGTCCTCATTCACAATCCAAAAGTCGGCGCCTACGGCGGAGGCTCCGAAGCCGCCAACGCCCTCGCTGCTCCAGCAATCGCGGCGGCCCTCCACGATGCCACCGGAAAGGTCCTCCGGCGGCTTCCGTTAAAACGCGCTTATGTGCAGGCGCTTCTGAAGGTTTAACCGAGTATCAGGAGAGGACGGTCTATTGGAGATCAAGAGAATCGGATCGCAACCCTGTATCAAGGGACCGTCGGATTGGTTCACTGGCACGGTTCGGATCGATCCGCTATTTCAGGCACCCGATCCAGCATTTGTTCAATCGAACCGGGCGCGCGGACAGCATGGCATACACACCCGCTCGGCCAAACTTTAATTGTCACGGCTGGCTGCGGCCTGGCACAGCGCTGGGAAGGCACGATTGAGGAAATTCGGCCTGGTGATGTAGTTTGGTTCGCGCCCGGCGAGAAGCACTGGCATGGCGCCACAGCAACTACGGCGATGACGCACATCGCCATTCAGGAAAAACTCAATGGTAAGGTTGTCGACTGGATGGAGCAGGTCAGCGACGACGAATACCACGCCCGGAAATAAAGGACATTTGGATGAGCAATAAGGCAGCGCGCAAAGATGATATAAGAGAACGCCTTTCCCGATCTCGCGAAATTAACATCAGTGTGACCGGGAGAAAGTCAGGACGAACTATCTCCATCCCAATCTGGTTCGTCGCGGATGACAAGAAGTTGTACCTCTTGCCGGCGCGCGGGTCAGATACGCAGTGGTACAAGAACGTGCTCGAGAAGCCATCGATTCGGATCAAAGCGGGCGGCGCGGAGGCTGAACTAAAGGTTGTACCTGTTCGAGACGCCGCACAGGTGTCGTCTGTCATCGAGAAATTCCGCGCCAAGTACGGGGAGAGCGGCATAAAGCTTTATGCAAAGCTCGACGTTGCCGTCCTCGCCCCGATACGAGGCGCGCAATCATGATTGCAAAAGAGGTATCCTCGGAGGCATGAGCGCCATCGGCAAAACGGTATCATTTCCCCAGGCAAACAAGCCTGCGGGTACGGGCGAATCAGACACGGCTCAGCTGGCGGGCCTAATTGCAGCATATGCCCCTCACGACGGCAGTTTTGAGATGCGCGTCCCTGGGCTGAACGCGAGTCGCTTTTCACGGATCAACGGCGAGTGTGTGCATGCCCTGCGGTTGCCCTCGTTGTGCATCATCGCGCAAGGGGCGAAGAGCGTCATCGTAGGGGAGGAGGTCTACGAGTACGACGCTTCGCGCATGATCGTCTTCTCCGTTGCTCTACCCGTTGCTGCGCAAGTTACGCAAGCGAGCCATTCCAGACCTTACCTTTCGTTCAAGCTAGACCTCGACCCGCGCAAGATTGCCGAGCTGGTTTTGAAGGTGTTTCCCCGCGGCGTGCCTCCCGTTCAAGAGAGGAGCGCCGTTTACGTCACACCGCTCGACTTGAGAGTCCTCAACGCCGCAACGAGACTAATGCAGTGTCTCGCGCAGCCAAGGGACGTTGAACTACTTGCTCCACTTGTGGTGGATGAGATTTTGATTCGGCTACTGCGCAGTCCCATTGGCATTCGCGTAGCTCAAATGGGCTTTGCCGAGTCCAGCGTGCACCGCATTGCGAAGGCGATTTCCTGGCTGCGCGCCAATTTCTCCCAACCCATGAAGGTCGACGAGCTGGCCGGCCTGGTGCACATGAGTGTTTCCTCGTTCCATGAGCACTTTAAGTCCGTCACTTCGGTGAGCCCACTGCATTATCAAAAGGTGCTTCGCTTGCAGGAGGCGAGGCGTCTTATGTTGTCATCGATGATGGACGCTGGTAGTGCAGGTCAGCGCGTGGGCTATTTGAGCGCTTCGCAGTTCAGTAGAGAATACAGCCGCTTCTTCGGAAGTGCGCCGACCAAGGACATCGCAAAACTGCGTAACGATTCTCAAGCCTGGGCCTAACGGAATTTGAATTAAATTCGTCCTTTTCGGCTTTTACGGAAGCTCATTCCCTCACCGCATTCAGCTTTTCAGAAGGAGTTTATGAAGGGTCAGGTCGGCAAGCAGAAAGAAGTGGCTAATCCTGTCACATGGAGCAATCAGATTTCGTAAATATAGTTGGAAAGACTGGTTGATGGAGGAACACAACCATGGCTACTGCGAGCGCGCCGGTGAGTCAGTGCCAAAAACCGAGAGGACGGCTGGGCCGATTCACTTTGTGGCGCATGAATTCGTCGCATTCCAAGCTGACTGACTGGGGCTTGGAGCAGATCGCGATAGAGAAGGACTACACGATCCTCGATGTTGGCTGTGGCGGGGGCAGGACGATCAGCAAGCTCGCGGCGATCGCTACACAGGGGAAAGTCTATGGTGTGGACTATTCCGAAGAGAGCGTCGCCGCTACCAAGAAAATCAACGCACGCGCGATAGAAGCTGGCAGAGTCGAGGTGCGGCATGGCTCTGTCTCTCAGTTACCGTTTTCAGACGGCATGTTCGATCTCGTCACAGCGGTGGAAACCCACTTCTGGTGGCCCAACTTGCCCGCGGACATGCGCGAAGTCTTTCGAGTTATGAAGCCCGGCGGCATGCTCATTGTCGTCGCGGAAGTCTATAAAGGAGCTGGCACGATGACTTCCAGGCTTGCAGAAAAATATGCGGCACGAACGGGAATGAAACTCCTGAGTGCCGATGAGCATCGCGAACTCTTCGCAAACGCCGGCTATTCGGATGTTCAGGTGATTGAGAAACGCGACAAAGGATGGATTTGTGGCATAGGTAGAAAACCTTCGATGCCGAAAAACAGTTAAAGCGGCGAAGAGCGGCGAGGGAAAACTTGGGCGAGGAGAGAAGGGGAATGGGAATTTTACACAGAGGACGCAGAGTGCGCCGAGGACACAGAGAAGAGAGGAGTACGAGGGAGCGAGAGTTTACAGCCGGCAGCAAAGAGCGATGGAACGTGAACGGTACTACTTCCTAGTCTTCCTAACGATATGCAGCTTCACTTCTTTGCCATTGACGTCGAGAACGTACGCGTGTTTCCCCTCGATGGCGATTTTGGTCACCTCATTTACCGGAATATCGCGTGCGTGGCTATCGTTGTGCGGACCCGGTGTGTAGGTATAGTCGGCAAAATAAACCATGTCCTCGGTCTCAATCGTGTAGTGGATAGTGTTTTTTTCGCCAAACAGTTTCCACGAAACATCGGTTTCCGAAGCAGCTTCTATCTTCGCTGGTTTCCAATCGCGCGTCTTCGCCAGAGACACGGTCGCGAACAACAGCATGAGCATCAGAGGCCTAAGCTTTTTCATTGGGACTCCTCCGCGGAGTATATGCCATTCCCATCTCTACCTTAGGGTTGAAAGCTGACGGCTAACAGCTAAGAGCTAACAGTGGGCCCGCCCACGCAGAAGCTAATCGCGTGCGCTGGGCTCCTAATTGCTAGGTAAACCGGCGCCATGGTGGCCACGTGTCGGGGTCCGTTTGGGGGTCGGCGTCAGGGATTTCGTGGCCTTCAGCTGGCGGAGCCAGCACTTCGCGCGCATCAGTGGCGTCTTCCTCGCGCACCAGAATTTTGAAGCCCGCGCCGGACCACGCGAGGTGTTCCGCATTCCTCCCACCGAGTCAGACTGGATCATTGCCTGGATGCCGGCAGCTTCGAGGGCACCTTTGGCAAAGTCCGCATCAGGGCGGCTAGCGTATGACTGGACGACGACCAGCTTAGGGTGCTGCATAGTCAAATTATATGCCCGGATGGGGGGAGCGCTCGCTTCGCAATGCTTTCCGCGAGACATTCCGCTGGACGAATTTTCGATTTATACTCTGTTCCATGCCGAACCCCAATCCACTCGCCGGGATCGTTCCGCAGGTCGTCCATCCCGTAAACGACGGCGAAACCACGATCAGCGAATACGTTGAGAAGATCGAAGGCGAAGTCGCGCTCGATACCTACGTGAAGGCGCAGATCTCTGCGCCCGAGGTCGTGAAGCGGCTCACCGAATTGGAGAACTGCGTATGGCGCCTGGCCAGTGCCGCTTTGGCCCTAAGCGATGTAGATGAGCATCCGGAATTGCGCGCTGCTGCCGAGGAAGCAAAACTGATCCTTAAGAATCGGCTTGAGGTCGATGAAAGCAAGCATCGATTCCACAGTGAATTGGGAGCGTTCAAGGACGAATTGCGAATCATCAAAGACTAATATCTGCCAACTGTCAACTGTTGACGGTTAAGAGCAACAAAGGACAGATGCGCCCTCGCAGAGACTTAGTCACGAGGCTGGGACGCTCGGCTAAGCGATCTCCTACAGAAGGTCTTGTTTCTTCAACTCTTTCACAATCAGTTTAACGATCCCGTCGATTGCTTTTTGCGCGGACTTGGGATTGAAGGAATCGCTGGTGCCGGTCCAGATGAGCTCTTCGTTCGGCGGGGTCGCAGAATAGAAATTGGTTTCTACGCGAACAGACGTGTCTTCACGCAGGTAGCCGGGAGAATAGACTTGTTGGTAGACCGTGCCGTAATACCCGTAGAACGAGCGGTAGTAGGCATACGGGACCGCATAGCTATAGCCGGGAATGTTGGTAATCGTTTTGTCGATTTTGACGAGCCGTGAAACGAGGACGGCGTCGATCTTGAAGTCGCGGATTTGGCCTTCCAAATAGTCACGGTCGAGTTCGCCGGAGTGCGGCCTGAAGAAAATAGTGTTACCGGGGATCGGCTCGAGGCCGTCACTTTTGATGGCAGCCGAAAGATCATCTTCGAAATCCGCACGAACTTCCGGATTGCCGCTCATACCGATTACGAGAACACAATGAGGCTTCGGCCCGGAATAGACGGGATTTTTCCAACTCACCAAGAGTTTCGCGGCCGCGGCATATGCAACCGGCGAAATAGCCAGAGCGCAAAACGTCAGTACCCAGATCAATGCGCTCGCGCGACTGGCGCGACACCTTAGCATTTATTGTTCTCCGATTCGTTGGCCACGGTGCAGTAGGGCAAGAGATCCCCCAGGACGAAGCCTGCACGACAGCATAGGATGTGCCTGGTGAATTGGAAACTGTTAGAACTAACAGGGTTCACTGCGAATCCGATAGCGCCCGATTGGCGTAGTAGTTGGAGGCTCGCCTTCTGCGTCCGGTAACGACAGATACATTGGCGGTGCTTTATGCTTTAGAGGTGCGCGATTGAAAGGGCAAGTTTTGACAATCCTGCGAAGCGAAGTTGTTGGCATCATGTCCGGAACGATTTTTGTGTTTATTGGGCTGGTGGCCTGTGCAGCTGCATGTGCCTTTGCGGCTGTCCGCCGCCAGAGCGGAGTGCGCCTCTTTGCATGGCTGGGAATATGGAGTGCGATGTACGGAGTGCTGCTCTTGGCTGATGCGCCGAGCTTGGTGGCGGCACTGCCACACCAGGTGCGAAGCGGTGTGCCTTTCCTGACGATGGCAATCGACTATTTGTTTTTGGTTGTTGTTTCGCTTGCGTGGCTGGAATTAAGCGCCGGAAAAATGCGGGTGTTTCTGAAGACAATCATCGGATTGGGTCTGGCCTTCGGGATCGCGGGAATCGGGTTTTTCGTGGTTACGGGGTCCGTCGAAAAGTTGCTCCCTTACGTCCATTTCATCGCCGCCGCGGCCCTCATCATTTTTGTAGTCATCCTTGCGGCGCCCGGACTCTCGCGCAAGTACCTGATTCTTCCGAACCGCGCCGTCATGGTTGTTGGCACGCTTGTTTTTGCCGCGGATGCGCTGTATTTCAACCTGGCGCGGCTTTTTCACTACCCGGCGTACCGGATAACAGGCTCGCTGGGGCTTGCCGCTCTGCTCTTCTCGTTTGGGTATGTAGGCGTGCAAATGGCATTGGCGGGAGAACGGCGTTTGCACTCGATTGAGAGCGAACTGGTGATTGCGCAGGAGATTCAAACTTCGATTCTTCCCGGCAAAAATCCTGAGGTGAAAAACCTTTTGGTCGCCGCGGTTTATCGTCCGATGACGGCCGTCGCTGGCGATTTCTATGACTTCATTGCTGTCGATGAGAACCGGACTGGATTTCTGGTGGCAGACGTCACGGGACATGGAGTGCCGGCCGCGCTGATCGCGTCGATGATCAAAGTGGCGATTCAGTCGCTCGTGCCATGCGCTCACGACCCGCGCGAGGTGTTGAGGGGGTTGAACCGCATACTGTCCGCGCAACTCCGGGCACAGCTCGTCTCGGCAGCGTATCTTTGGATCGATATGGAGAAGCGCAGAGCGCTTTATTCGGCGGCCGGGCATCCGCCACTGCAGCGTTGGCGCGGAGGCAAGCTGGAGCGCATCGAAAGCAACGGGCTGCTGCTGGGAGTGCTACCAGATGCCGAGTACCCCGTCTGCGAGATGGACATTCAGGCGGGTGACCGATTCCTGCTTTATACCGACGGCATGAGTGAGCCGGAGAATGGCGGCGGGGAAGCGTTCGGGGGGCACAGGCTCGAGCAAGTCGTTCGCGACAACCGGCTACGGGCACCCTCTGAATTTTTGGAGCAATTACTCGCTGAGATTCACAAGTGGCAACCTGCATCGACCGAGCAGAAGGACGACATCACGCTAGTGGCCATCGATGTTTTGTCCTGACGAGTCCGATTTCCACCAAAATTGTCGGCGATCCTCCATCGAATGTGTGGGTTAGGCGTTCACCTTTTGTTCATTCCTTCTCCAGGTTGCGTGCATTGGCAAGAAAAGGGGAGTGTGCGAAAAATGTCTCACGATGCAGGGCGTTCAACGCCACCGGCAAGGGGCGTTAGCAGCCGAGCAGACTCGAAGAACGAAAGGACAATCGCCATGAATTATTTCAAAGTTTTGCTACCCAAAACGCTGTGGATCGGGACCATCGGGGTTGCGGCGATGCTGCTGGGGTGGACGCCATCCTGCAAAGCGCAGGAAGTTAGCCCGGCGATTTTCACGGATACGGGGGTCGAAGACGTTTACCCGGCGGCGAAACCGCTTACAAAGAAGCCAGCGAAAGTGCAGATCGCTGCGCACCCCCATCAGGGCGTGGCTAACAACGACGCGGACGCTCGAAAGCAAAATGCGCATCGCGTCGCTCGCAAGCCGAACGTGGTATCCGCGCCAGCGGTCTGAAGACCGAGCGAGAGGACTTGCCGCGAAGGTTGGTGACAAGTCCTCTCCGAGCAGCGCGCCCAACGGTTACATATCAGGGATAGCGGTCGAATGATTTACTGTTTTTTTGCCTCGTGCTCAACCAACCTCTACAAACACACCCTGCACGGCCCGCCCGTAAATGAGGGAGTTGCCTACATTTCCATTTTTCCGGGCGGCATGAGATCCCAAACGCGCCAGAATTCCTTCATTTGATCGGGGGTGCCGAACGAGATACGCACATAGGTGTTCATGGAAGGAAATAGCCTTGCGATGGCGATGTTGTTTTTCCGGAAGTGTTCGATGACGTCCACAGCCATTCGGCCCGTCTTCAGCATCGCGAAATTCGTGTGCGAGTCGATGCCGCGCACCATGCGTGCGTTTGCCTGATTGAAGAATTCCTGGCGATCGTCGGCGTTGCGTTTGATGCTCAGCCGGACATAGTCGAGATCGTCGTAGGCGACGAGGGCGGCTCGAGCACCGATGGCGTTGAGTCCTTCCGGAAGACGGCGCGCGGCAAGAGCTTTGATTTTTTCGGGCGCGCCAACGGCGTAGCCTGCGCGAATTCCTGCGAGGCCATAAACTTTTGAAAAAGTTCGAGCGACAATCACTCGATCATCGTCGATAGGACTATCGATAAAGGAGGCGTAGTCCGCGGTAGGGGCGACGAAGTGATGGTACGCCTCGTCGATGAGGACGGTTGTGGACGGGGGAAGCTTGCGGATGAAAGCTTCCAGATCTTTGCGAGGCGTAAGGCTGGCCGTGGGGTTGTTGGGATTGCAAATGTAGACGAGGCCGGTGGAGGCGTCGGCTTTCGCGAGGGCGGCGGCTAGATCATGAGAGTAGGTTCTGGTGAGTGGGATTTCGGCGACTTCGGCGCCGAGAGTTTTTGCGCAACGGCCAATGGACTCGAAGGTTGGCAGCGCCGTAATGAGTTTTTTGCCTGGTGCGAGAAAGGCCGACGCACAAAGGCTGAGGATTTCGCCGGAGCCACAGCCGAGGACCAGTTGTTCGGGTTTTATGGAGTGGGACTGCGCTATTCGTGCGTGCAGGGCGCTGACGGCGGGGTCAGGGTAGCGATTGGCAAATTGCAGGGAGTCCTGCATCGAGGCGATGACTCTTTGCGAGGGGCCGTAGGCATTTTCGTTGCGGCTGAGAATGATTGGGCCACCGGGTTCGCTGGCGCGGGACCCGGGGATGAGTTCGCTGAAAGCGAGATCGGCCATGACAGGCAGGCCGGCAGTTGCGGCTACGCCAGCGGCGATGTTACGAACAAAACCTCTTCTCGTTATAGACATAGGCCTCTATCCGCTACATTTCTGTTGATAGCAGCTACGAGTGTAACAGGTCAAGAAGGCGCGCGGATGGATGAGCACGACTGGACTTCCGCACGTTTCCCCGGTCCCCTTAAGGGTGTGCTTTGAAGGCCACCATCTGCATGCCCCGGTTTGGAGGCGAGGGCATCGCGTACGGCGAAGAAGGCTGCTTTGGGGTTGAGTTGGGCGTCGAAGGGGAGAGGACGCTGGGGGAGACCGTCCTTGCGGGGGCGGAAGTTTTGCAGCCAGGAGTCGCGGTCGGAGAGGCACCAGGTTAGGACGGCTTTTACCGAATTGTGACGAAGAATGTTTTCGAGGAAACTGCGATAGAGTTCGGCGACTTGGCGATCGCGTTCGGGGATGTCGGCGGGCATCGCGGAATCGTCGACGTCGAGTTCGGTGACGAAAACCTGCAAGTTGAGTTTTTCAATTTCTAATAAAAATCTGTTGAGGCCGGTCCAGGTGGGTGCGCCTTCGTTGGTGCGCAGATGGGATTGCACGCCGAGGGCCTGGATGGGGACGCCTTTTTTGATGAGGCGTTGCAACATCGCCAGCACGGCCTCGCGTTTGGCTTGCTGGCTCGGGGAGTCGGTTTCGATGTCGTAGTCGTTGTAGGTGAGGATGGCGGCGGGATCGGTTTTGGCTGCGGTGCGGAAGGCGAGCTCGACGTAGTCTTCGCCGATATTTTGCAGCCAGAGAGAATTGCGGAGACCTTGGGGATTTTTGTGTGCGGGATCGATGGCTTCGTTGAGGACGTCCCAGGAGTGGATGCGGCCCTTGTAGCTGCCGACGACGGTTTGGATGTGAGTTGTGAGAAGAGAGACGGCATTTTGCGGAGTAATGGCGGAGTCAAGCCAGGAGGGATTGTGTTCGTGCCAGCAGAGATTGTGGCCGCGCGCGGGGATGTGATGGGATTCAGCGAAGTCCATAAAGAAATCGGCTTGGGAGAAATCGAAGCGGTCTTGTTCGGGATGGGTGGCGCGCCATTTCATTTGGTTTTCGGCGACGAGGATGGAGCATTGATCGAGGAGGAGAGGAGTGAAGTCGGGGCGCTTAAGTTGGGCGTCGGAAACGGCGGTGCCGAAGTAGAGGCTTTTGGAGTGGGCGAGTTCGCTGAGCTTGGGTGTCTCAGCGGATTTCACGGTTAGCGGAAAGGTAGCGGCCGCGAGCGAAGCAAGAGACAGTTGGACGAAATTGCGGCGGTGCATTGGTGGTCAGTGACCGATTAATTTGAGGGGGAATTTTAACACAGAGGGCCCAGAGAACACGGAGAAGGGGGAGCGGGACGTCTAGGCGCGGGCAGCGGAGGATTGTTCCAGGACGCGGCGATAGTAGGCTTCGTAGGCGGGGATGACGTCGTTGGCGCAGAATTTTTTCTTGGCGTGAAGGCGGGCGATTTTGCCCATTTCGCGACCCCGGTCGGAGCGCGAGAGAATTTCGATGGCGTAAGCGGCGGCGGATTTGACGTCGCCGGGTTCGACGAGATAGCCATCGATGCCGTGCTCGACGACTTCGGGGACGCCGCCGACATTGGTGGCGATGACCGGAACTTCGCAGGCCATGGCTTCAAGAGCGGCCAGCCCGAAGGATTCCAGTTGCGAGGGCATCAGGAAAAGATCGGCGACGGAAAGCTTTTCGTAGACACCGTTTTGCTTCCCAGTAAAAATTACGTCTTTCTGGAGGCGTTTCTTGCGGAGCAGGTATTCCGCGGCGCCGCGGTCTGGTCCGTCGCCGATTAGGACTAGTTTGGCGGGCATTTTGGCGCGGACCAGGGCGAAAATTTCGACTACGTCCGTGAGACGTTTGACCGGGCGAAAATTTGAGAGGTGCATGAGGATAGGTTCGCCGTTGGGCGCCCATTGTTCGCGGAGGGCGGGCTGTGGGGTGCGCGTGTAGAGATCGCAATTCACAAAATTGGGGATGACTTCGATGGGGCGCTTGATGTCGAAGTCTTTAAGGGTTTGGTTCAGCAGGTATTGGGAGATGGCGGTGACGCCGTCGCTTTGCTCTATAGAGAATTTTGTGATGGGGAGGTAGCTCCGGTTGCTGCCTACGAGAGTGATGTCGGTGCCGTGAAGCGTGGTGATGAATGGCAGACGACGCGGGGCGGCCATGGAACGCGCGAGCATCGCGCTTACGGAGTGAGGAATGGCGTAATGGACATGGAGGAGATCCAGGGATTCGGACTCAAAAACTTCGAGCATCTTGGTGGCGAGAGCGAGCGTGTAAGGTGGGTGATCGAAAAGCGGGTAGCTGGCGACTTCGACTTCGTGAAAATGGATGCGCGGGTCGTTGGGATTCATGCGGATGGGCGGGGCGTAGCTGATGAAATGGATGTCGTGGCCCCGGGCTGCGAGTTCTTGTCCTAGCTCGGTGGCGACGACGCCGGAACCGCCGTAGGTGGGATAACAGGTGATACCAATCTTCATAAATGAGGATCTCCGTGGTCCTCAGTTGTGAATCGCGGGCAGATAGGGCAGCATTCTACCGGCAAAGCGCCTTCATTGCGTGGGCTTAGAGATTCCTTAACATACATCAGATGAACTGGCTCTAGATTTGGCTGCAATGGCACTCCATTAGACGCGGGAGGGGGCAAAACCGTGACACGACTTGCGGGCAAGGTGGCCCTGATTACGGGCGGAGGAACGGGGATTGGGCGGGCGATCGCTCTGGCTTTCGCGCGAGAGGGGGCAAAGGTTGCCGTCGCGGGACGGCGGAAGGAGAAACTGGAGGAGACACTGCGCGAACTGGAAAAGCAGGGGAACGTAGGGTTGGCGATTGTCTGTGATGTGGCGAAGGCCAAGGATGCTGCGCGCGCGGTGAGAGAAACGGCGAAGGCATTCGGCAAGATGAATGTGCTCGTGAATAACGCAGGGGTTCTGCATGCGGCCACGATTGAGGGAACTAGCGAGGAGCAGTGGGATAAGTTGTTGACGATCAATTTGAAGGGGCCTTTCCTGATGTGTAAAGCCGCGTTGCCGGAGTTTCGCAAAGCCGCCGGGGGCGCGATTGTGAATGTCGGCTCGGTGCTGGGTTTGGTGGCGATGAAGGATCGTGCCGCATATTGCGCTTCAAAGGGTGGAGTGACCCTGTTGACGAAGGCGATTGCGCTCGATCACGCGCATGAAAGTGTGCGGTCGAACTGCATTTGCCCCTCGATTGTGGAGACCGAGTTGGTGCAGGGACTTTTCGCGGCTTCGGCAGAAGGGAAAGCTTTGCGAAAGGCGAGGATTGGGCAGATTCCGCTGGGGAGGATGGGGCGTCCCGAAGATGTCGCGGAAATGGCGGTGTTTTTGGCGTCAGAGGAATCGAGCTGGCTGACCGGGGCGGCGATTCCGCTGGATGGCGGGCTTTCGGCCTATTGAGAGGAGCATGGAGATTCGATGAAGTCAGAATTGTTCAACGACTTGAAGAAATACGAAGCGGCGCTGCGCCGTAGGACGAACGACGCTGGAGCGACCTCGCTGCTGGGCCTCTCGTTGGAGAGTTTAGAAAAGGGGCATGTGGTTTTCACCATGAAGATAAAGCCGCGGCACAAGCAGCTTCACGGCGTAGTACATGGAGGAGTTCTGGCTACTGTGGCGGACACTGTCGCGGCGATCGCGGCCTATACGACCGTTCCGGAGGGCACCGAGATCGCCACCGTGGAACTGAAAATAAATTTTCTGGAGCCCGTACCGGGCGGGCAAATCAAGGCCATAGGGCGCGTCTTAAGAACTGGGCGGAATTTTGTCGTAACGGAATGCGAGATTTACAAAGAGGACGGCGCAATGGCTGCCAAGGCGCTGCTCACATTTGGAGCGGCGCGTGGGCACTCGATTAGCCCACGCTGAAACCTTCAAGAGCAACTAAAAGCTAAAGGAACTACTCGTCCCCGCCAGCTGCGGCTTCTTCTCCGTCTTTGTGAACGTACTTGATGACGCGCTTGAAAATGAGCAGGTTGGGGTTGCCCTGACGCGTGAGCTTGATGCAATCGCGGTCGTACCACTCTACCGTTCCACGAAGCGACTCGCCGTTGTCGAGAACCACGACCATCGGCGTATGACCTTGCATCTGCTTGACCCAATAGAAGTTCTCGGCGTGGGTCGTTTCCGGGGGTGCCGGCTTCTTGCTGGGAGCCGGCCCGTTGTGTGAAATTCTCTGAGGAGGCTGCTCCTTCACGTCCGGAAATCCCGGGCGAAACATCCTGCGGTTCACCATGACTTCTCCTTGCGGCTAACGATGGGGTGAGTTCATTTGGTGAGATGCATGCCTGAGGCGCCCGGTTACAGTCGGAGTTGGAAAAGTTTGGGACCAAAAAAGAGGCCTATATCGGGGAGTTGAGGGTTGAAAACGTTAAGATTCTGGTGCGAGTGAGGCCGCCAGAGCGTCGAGACCGAGCTGGCGATTCAGGTTACGGCGCGCGCCAGAATGGAGTTCGTCGAAACCGGCGATGGCGCGCATAACCCACCGGGAATCAACCGACTTGGCGAGGACAGCGAGCTCTCTTGCCAACGGAACATTTCGTAAGGCTGGTTGTTTTATTCCGGAAGTGAGCTCCAGCAGATCGGTGAGTAGCCCATAGAAAACACCGAGCTGATCTTCGAAGCTCGACTCGCGGTCTTTGGAGAAGGCTGATGTGCTGGCGAAAAGTTCCGCGAAGCCGTGGCCCTGCGCGGCGCGTTCGAGGATACGGAGCGCGTTGCGGCGGCGGTCGGCGGCTTCTTCCACATTCATTTCGATGGCTAGGCCGGGGCTGCCTTCGGCGAGTTGCGCGGCGAGCTTCAGTTCAGGCGTCTTGCGATCGGTTTTTTCTTTGAGAATGTTTTCGACGTCGACCTGTGAGAGCGGCGCGAAATGAAATTGCAGGCAGCGCGAGACGATGGTCGGGAGCAGCGTGTAGGGTGAGGGCGCTGTCAAAACGAGCGTGGCGGAGCCGGGCGGTTCTTCGAGGATTTTCAAGAATACGTTGGCGACGTTCCAATGCATAGTTTCGGCGCCGTCCAGAATAAAGACGCGGCGACGTCCCATAGGCTGGAAGTACGCGGCGCGCTGAACGGCGCGGAGCTGACCGATGCGGAGCATGGGCCGTGCGACTGGACTCTTCAAGCGAACAGGGTCGGGCACAAGGGCCCAAACGTCCGGGTGCGTTTGAAGGATCAAGGGGACACGTTCGACGGTGGCTGCGTCGGCACTTTCGCCGCGTTCGGCGAGGCCTTGTTCGATTAACTTTTCAGGGTCGGCAAGTAACGCGATGCGCTTGCAGGTCTCACATTCGCCGCAGAAGTCATCTTTCAGGCGTTCACAATTGGCGGCTTGCGCAAACATGCGCGCCAGCGTGTACTTGCCGAGGCCGCGAGGGCCGCTGAAGAGCAGGGCATGGGGAACACGCTCGCTGCGCAGAGCGCCGCGCAGGGCGGCCACGATTCGCTCATTGCCGAGGAATTCGGTGAAGCCCATGGGTCAGCGGCCCTCCTTCGCAACGGGCTGCGAAATAACTTGCAAGACAGCGGCGAGAATTTCCGTGGCGATATGCTTTTGAGGGCGCATCGCGCCTCGAGTTTCATCGAAACACGGAATGGTAGCCCAGTTTGGCCGGCGCGAGAGCTGATCGTACATCGCGGCTGCATCTTCAAGGTGGCGAAGGCTGGCTTCCTGCAGATCTTGCTTGACCTTGGTATAGCTGCGGGCGGATTTGCGCGCCACGAGCTGCTGGGCCTGGCGAGGCGGGACTCGGAGATAGAGCACCAGCGTTTCTCGCGGCAAATTGTAAATGTTGTATTCCAGATGCTCGATCCACGAGATGAACGCCGAGCGGTCGGCGGCGGGGGCGCGGGCAGTTTGGTGGGCGAGATTCGAGCCGATGTAGCGGTCAGCAAGAACGATCTTGCTTTGGTTCAGGGCCGTTTCCAGGCGGAACTTGGCTTCGAAGCGATCGCCAGCGTAGAGCAGCGCGCTAAAGTGCGGGTCAACAGTCTCGAGAGCGCCAAAATCGCCGTTCAAGAATTGGCCGACCATTTTTCCGAACCAGGAATCGTATTGGGGGAAACCGGTGGAATAGACGGCATGGCCATTGGCCTTCAAGGCTTTTTCGAGCAGCTCGACCTGGGTACGCTTGCCGCTGCCGTCGATGCCCTCGATGGCAATGAGTTTTCCCGGTGGAGTCATGTGCGAAGGCCAGTCTAACCGCAGACTCTCAACGCTGCAACGCTGTGCATGCTACGATTCAAATTTGAACATGGCGCAGACATCGATTCGAGAAAACCTAAAGCGAGTGCAAGAGCGTATTTCTGCTGCCGCGCAGCGAGCGGGGCGGCGAGCTGGAGAAATCATCCTCATTGGAGTTTCAAAGACGCATCCGGCGGAGGCCATTCGCGAGGCTTACGAAGCAGGCTTGCGGCATTTTGGAGAAAACCGCGTACAGGAGTGGGAGGGGAAGCAGGGCGGTTTGCAGGATTTGAACGCCACCTGGCATCTCATTGGGCATTTGCAGAGCAATAAGGCACATAGGGCGGCGAAGCTTTTTCATAGCATCGATTCCGTGGATGATCTTGCGTTGGCGCAGCGATTGGACCGGGCAAGGAGCGAATCTGGTGTAACCGAAAGGATGCGTGTGCTCATCGAAGTACACATCGCGGAGGAAGAGGCCAAAAGCGGAGCCGACGTGAAAGATCTTCCATTGTTGGCCGAGAAGCTTTCCGCTCTGCCTATGCTGGAACTGGCCGGGCTCATGTGTATACCACCCTTCGCGGAGGATACGGAAGAGGCGAGGCCGCATTTTAGGCGATTGAGGGAATTGCGTGACGAGTTGTCGGAGCAACTTGGCCGCGCGCTGCCGGTACTCTCGATGGGAATGTCGCACGATTTTGAGGTGGCGATTGAAGAAGGGGCGACAGAGGTGCGGGTGGGAACAGTTTTATTCGGAACGCGCGATGCGGCGAGGGTTGGTCAATGATCTTCCCT
>Ga0210409_10003921_pt1 | contig 16312 bp, 16 predicted proteins | sample IncBWH17MmetaG_FD_161649 | JGI IMG/M metagenome (GOLD analysis project Ga0210409, IMG submission 161649) | Forest soil microbial communities from Barre Woods Harvard Forest LTER site, Petersham, Massachusetts, United States - Inc-BW-H-17-M | ecosystem: Environmental > Terrestrial > Soil >...
TGTCGCGCAAAACCTCTATGGCCGCGGCGAGCGCACGCTTGGCGTGATGCCGCTTTACCACACCATGGGCGTTCGCTCGCTGCTCGCGATGTCCTTGATCGGCGGCACCTTCATCTGTCTGCCGCGCTATGACAGCCGCCAGGCGCTGGCGCTGATCGAAAAGGAAAGGATCAGCAACCTCTATCTGGTGCCGACCCTCTATCACGATCTCGTCCACCACGAGGCGTTTTCCTCGACCGACGTCTCGAGCGTGCGCAAGCTCGGCTTTGCCGGAGCGTCGATGACCGACGGGTTGCTGAAGAAGCTGAACGAGGCCTTCAGGCCAGAGCTGTTCGTCAATCACTACGGTAGCTCGGAGATCTACACCTTTACGATCGACCAGAACGCCGCGGCGAAACCCGGCTCGGCCGGCAAGGCCGGCATCAACCAGCATGTCAAGGTGGTGCGGATCGGCGCGCGCTCGGTCGCTGAACTGGCCGCGGTCGGCGAGGAGGGCGAGATCATCGCGCTGCTTGCCGGCGACGAGGCGTTCGAAGGCTATTGGCGACGGCCCGAGGCGGATGCCAAGGCGCTGCGCGATGGCTGGTACTTTACCGGCGATACCGGCTTTGTCGACCCGGACGGCGACCTCTACGTCACGGGTCGCGTCGACGACATGATCATCGCGGGCGGCGAGAACGTCTCTCCGGTCGAGATCGAAAGCTGTCTCTCGCTACATCCCGCCGTTTCTGAGGTCGCTGTGGTCGGCATTGCCGACGAGAGGTGGGGCAAGATCGTCGCCGCCTTCGTCAAGCGCAACCAGCCGGTGTCCGAGGTGGAACTGGAGCAGTTCTGCCGCACTTCCGGGCTCGCCGATTTCAAGCGGCCGCGCCGCTACGTCTTCGTCGACGCAATTCCGAAATCGCCGGTCGGCAAGCTGCTGCGGCGACTGCTCGTCGCCGGGGAATATGAGACCGAGCGGCTGCCGCCGTCCGACGCCGCATGATCCGAATCATCAACAGAAGGAACCACAGATGCCGTCACCCTACACATTTGCTGATCCCCGCCTTGCCAAGCTCGACGGGTTCAAGGTCGAGATCGATGAAGCGCATGAGCGTGCCGACATTATCCTTGGCCGCCCGCCCTATAACATTGTGGCGATGCCGCAGCGCGATCAGCTCCGGCTGACGTTCGAGACGCTCGACGAGGATCCGCGCATTCGCATCATCGTGCTGCGGGCGGAGGGCGAGCATTTCTCCAGCGGCGGCAACATCGGCGGTTTCATGGAGGCGAGTCCCGAACACGTCTCGAAGCTCGCCTGGAACATCGCGGCGCCAGCGCGCTGCGCCAAGCCGGTGATCGTCGCCAACCGTGGCTACTGCTTCGGCGTCGGTTTCGAACTCTCACTTGCGTGCGATTTCCGGATCGCGTCGGAAACAACGCAATACGCACTGCCGGAGCAGAAGCTCGGGCAAATCCCGGGCTCGGGTGGTTCGGCGCGGTTGCAGAAGATGGTCGGCATCACCCGCACGAAGGACATCGTCATGCGCTCCAAGCGCATCTCCGCGAAGCAGGCGCTGGAGTGGGGTATCGCGACGGAATGCGTGCCGGATGGTGAACTCGAGAAGGCGACCGACAGGCTGGTCGACGAGCTTCGCACCTTCTCGCCGCTGGCGCAGCGAACGGCGAAGAAGCTCCTGAACGACACCGAGGACTCGACGCTCGCAATCGCCATCGAGCTAGAAGGCCACTGCTACAGCCGTCTGCGCCAGTCGGACGATTTCAAGGAAGGCGTTGAGGCGTTCAATGCCAAGCGCCCGCCGAAATTCGTCGGCCGCTGACACGCGCAGTAACCAACCGCCGCGGTTCATTAGTTAACCGCGGAAATATTGAAACGGGGAGGGCAAAATATGGCTGAGATTGAGGCATCGATTGCGAACACGAAGTCGTCGGCAGGTAACCAACAGATGGTCAACGCGATCATTGCGTCCGTCATGGGATGGGCGCTCGATCTCTTCGATCTGTTCATTCTGCTGTATGTCGCGCCGGTCGTCGGCGCATTGTTCTTTCCCTCGAGCAACCCGGCCCTGTCGCTGGCCGCGGTCTATGGGTCGTTTGCCGTCACATTGCTGATGCGGCCGCTCGGCTCGGCGATGTTCGGGCACTATGCGGACGTGCATGGCCGAAAGCGCGCGATGCTGATCGCCATCGTTGGCGTCGGAATCAGCACGGCTGCGTTCGGTCTGCTGCCGACGATCGCGCAGGTCGGCGTGATCGCGCCGATGGTCTTTCTGATCCTAAGACTGGTGCAGGGCATTTTTGTTGGTGGCGTTGTGGCGTCCACCCACACCATCGGCACCGAGTCGGTGCCGGCCCAGTGGCGAGGCGCCATGTCGGGCCTAGTTGGCGGCGGTGGTGCTGGCATCGGTGCACTACTCGCATCGTTCGTCTTCCTGATCACGTCCTCGATCTTCCCCGGTGACGCCTTTTCCGTATGGGGCTGGCGCTTTATGTTCTTCTCCGGCCTGCTGAGCTCGTTGCTCGGATGGTTTATCTTCAAGAACCTGGAAGAGTCTCCCTATTTCAAGGAGCTGAAGCGACAGCAGAGCGCGCAACCGGCGAAGGTCTCCAAAGCGCCGGTCAAGGAGGTGTTTTCGAAGGAGTATCGTAATGTGCTGCTGCTCAATCTGCTGATCACCTTCGGAGGCGGGGCTGGCTATTATCTGACGTCCGGTTACCTGCCGAGCTTCCTTAAGGTCATCAATGCGGTTCCGAACCAGACGTCGTCCCTGATCCTGATGGGCGCAAGCGTGGTGGCATTCTTCTCCGCCGTGCTGGTGGGCGCGCTGAGTGATCGCATCGGCCGGAGGAAGACATTCTTGTTGGTGGGCCTGTGCGCGGCGGTGCTGCTGCCACTGTGCTATCTCGGTATGGCCGCGACCACGGATCTCACGCGGATCACGCTGTATGCACTCGCCATCGCATTCATCGGTAATGCCGGCTATGCGCCTGTCCTGATCTTCCTGAACGAGCGCTTTCCAACCGCACTGCGGGCCAGCGGCACGGGATTGTCCTGGAATATCGGGTTTGCGCTCGGCGGAATGACGCCGACCTTTGTCTCTCTTGCAAGTGCAAGCACCGCACAGATCCCGATGTCGCTTGCAATATTCGCGGTCGGCGTTTTCGTTGTGTACCTGATTGGGGCGATTGTGATCCCGGAAACGAAAGGAGACTTCCGCTGACCGTCGTGCGACGTGGTCATGCAGCCGCGCCGTCGTGCTTGGACTTGCTATCCGGAATGAGTTGATGATGGATCGGCTGAAATTCGACGACGTGGTCGTCGGTGGCGGGGCGGCGGGCCGAGTGCTCGCCAACCGCTCTCGGCCGGCGGACGACGGCGCGTTGATCGAAGCCGGGATGGACACTCCGCCGGATGCAACGCGGTCCGAGATTCTCGACAGCTATGCGATGCCGCTGTTCTTCGGAGACAAATACATCTGGTCGGGCCTGTTCGAACCGCCGAAGGACGTTTATGAACAGGGGCGTGTCATGAAAGGTGGTTCGAGCATCAACGTGCAGTCCGGCAACCGAGGCTTGCCTCGCGATTATGGTGAATGGCGCGACCTGGGCGTCCACGGTTGGGGTCGGGAAGATGTTCTCCCGTATTTCCGGCTGCTCGATCATCGTGTAGGGACCCGAGGAGACACCGGCGAGCTGCACGGAGCTTGCGCGTGCCTATGCGCACTAGTGAGGACGAGATGAAGGATTTCCCGATTGCGCACCGCAAGGTGCAAGCTAATGGCATCGAATTACATCTCGCAGAGTCGGGTGACTCGAATGCACCTCTGCTCATCTTGTTGCACGGTTTTCCTGAATTCTGGTTCGCATGGCGCGATTATATGTCCAGCTTGGCAGCGTCCGGGTTCTACGTTGTCGTTCCCGATCAGCGCGGCTATAACTTGAGCGAAAAGCCCCGCGGCATCAACGCCTACCAGCTCAACACTCTAGCCGACGATATTACCGGCCTAGCAAGCGCTCTCGGGCGCGAGACCTTTCAGATCGTCGGCCATGATTGGGGCGGTTCGGTCGCCTGGTCGATCGCCTCACGACACCGCTCCCGATTGAAGCGCGTGGTGGTCCTCAACGCGCCGCATCCGGCGGTCTGGTTGCGTGCCATGAGGAGTGATCCCGATCAACGACGCAAGAGCAGATATGTACGCTTCCTGCAGGTACCTTGGCTGCCGGAAGCGGTTATGCGGCTCGGCCGGTACGAAGCATTAGGCAAAGCGTTTGCAACCGCATGCCCGAAAGCGTTCACGACCGATGTCATGCAAGCGTATCACCATGCTTGGCGCATGCCGGGTGCGCTGACAGCCATGTTGAACTGGTATCGTGCGCTCTTGCGACAACCTATGACGATGCCAACGCCCGGAACATTGCCTACACCGTGCCTCATTCTTTGGGGCGACAGCGATCTTTTTGGCGTCCCCAAGCTTGCCGACGAGAGTGCCGTACTCTGCGCCGAGGCAGAGGTCGTGCATCTGCCAGGCGTTGGTCATTGGATCATCCACGACGCACGTGAAATTGTGCTCACCCATCTGCGGCGATTCTTGAGATAATTGTCGCGAGAGCTGGCATGGAACGGGCAAACCAGAAACTTAAATCGTTATGGGAGTTATGGAACGAAAAGCATGGCGAGCGCGCTAGGCCAGCTCGCCACGACTTGGCGGTTAATGCTCTCAAAGCCGTGGTTGGGCAACCTCGCGCTGATCGAATTAAAGAACGCAAACGGTCCAAGCTTTCGGTTGTGCGGGACAAATCTACACGGTCGCTTTGGCGGGGAGGGGAATGGTTGCCAGATCGAAGCCTTGAAAGACGGCATCGCGGCATCCTTGCACAATGCCGCGCGCCGCTTGCCGGAGACCGTCGAACCCATCCAGACCAAGCATAAAGTCGAAAAAACAGAGGACCGATCGTCTTCCAGATGATGGTGTTGATATGGATACAATACTATTCGCGAGCTGTGCGGAACAAGACTGACGTCGATCGAGAGACGAGAACCGTGGCTGGCGGGTTCGCTCAAGCTACGGGGACGGTCGAAACTCTAGCGGACTTCTCCCACGGACCGGTGGTCCTGGCTTGTCCGCAAGAATACGAAATTAAAATACAAGGAGCCAACTTCATGTTCGGACTAGAGCTCCGTTGCGAATCTTTCGACGGCTAGGCCGCACATGCCGTCTTTTTCAAAAATCGGTTCCGTGCTCATGTTGGTTTCACGGGCCGGCCTGAGCTGATGTCCGGCTTGCCCGACCGCAAGCTAACCTGGAGCTAAATGCATGAAACTATCCGGCAAGGTCGCCGTCATCACCGGTGCGGCGCGCGGTATCGGCAGAGCCTGCGCCGAACGATTCCTCAAGGAGGGCGCAAAGGTTGTTGTTTCGGACATCGATGCCGATGGCCTGGCCAGGACGGCATCCGAATTGGTCCGGCCCAATGATGTACGCGTGGTTTCGGTCGATGTGGCAAAACGCGCCGATGTCGATCGTCTCGTAGCGACCGCGGCAAGAGAGTTCGGTCGGATCGACATCATGGTCAACAATGCCGGCGTCGCGCGTAATCAGGATCTGCTCGAGATTTCCGAGAAGGATTTTGACGACGTCATTGCCATCAACCTGAAGGGCGCCTTCTTTGGTGTGCAGGCCGCAGCGAAACAGATGATCGCGCAAGGCGGCGGCGGGGTGATTATCAACATGTCTTCGGTAAATGCGTTGCTCGCCATTCCCTCGCTTGCGACCTATGCCATTTCCAAGGGCGGCATGAAGCAGCTCACTTCTGTTGCGGCCGTGGCGCTCGCCCCGCACAAAATCCGCGTGGTGGCGGTAGGGCCGGGGACGATTTTGACGGATATGGTAGCATCAGCGATCTTCTCATCCGAAGATGCGCGGCGCAGCGTACTATCGCGAACGCCGATCGGACGCGGTGGCGAACCAAGTGAAGTTGCCTCCGTTGTGGCGTTCCTGGCGAGCGACGATGCGTCTTACATCACCGGCCAAACCATCTATCCCGACGGCGGCCGCCTGATTCTTAACTACACGGTGCCAGTCGAGGAGCCAGGTTCATGAAACAGGCTCAGAACTAATAGCTGGCGGATGGGCGGTCGAATCTCTGGATGCCTTTCTCTGCCGACCGGTGGTCATGGTTCACATCCAAGATGTTCGGCTTTTTTAAGAAAACCCACTTATCGGTCCCTTTTCCGCAGCGATCATTCGGCTGCCTGTACCTCTTGAGCTGACAAATTAATTGGCCCATGCGGCTTTGAAAATGTTTGTTCCAACGACATTTCGAATCCAGCAGGATCATATTCTGTCCCATCTGCGGTGGTGATCGTTACTTGCCAGCCGCCGCTGGCCCACACGCGGGCGTTCGCCAACACGACCAATGCGCTATTTCGTTCGTTTCTGAATTTGTCACCTTCGCGCTCCGCAACCATTTTGTACGCCAAGATACTGCCTCCACTAGATCGCCAAGCCAGCAGTTTGAGCAGATGCATTGGCTTCAGTTCGTCCACAGGATGACAATTTAGCGGCACGACAGACTGCGGCTATCGCGCGGGCAATCCCGAAATGCCTTCGTAAGTACGGCGTCGGGACAGGAAAGATGTAATCCAGCGGATTTAGGTTGCTTCTGGGGGAACTCATCCAAGCGCTTCGCGGCAGAGATTATGCCTTACTTTAACGTCGCTCATATATTGCAGGGCTCCAACGCCGCGAAAATTTCCATTTTTACTTGCAGCGGTCGCGACGTCGCGGCGACCATTGTTAAAGTCGTGACGACGACCAATACCAGACCTTGGCCGCACACGGGGGAAAACGACGAAGGCATTGCGGTGCGGAACATGCCGCCCATATCGCCGAGGCAGTACCGGCGGCGCTATTTGGGGCCGCCGGCCGTGACCGCAGCCGGCGATTTCGCAATAGAACCGGCCGGGAAATAGTGGTGTGTGACATAGGCCGCGGTGACCGTCGCAACCACAGAAAGGAAGATGTCCAGAAGGATCTTTGACGCGTATTTCCGCATTACTGATCTCCCTTCCTGCCCGCCGCCCGCCACAAGGGGACCCTTCGCCATTTCGCCGACTTGCAGATCAGTCCATTGACGACGCAGCCCGTCAGGCTGAGGTTGGATCCCTCAACCGACATTTTGGCCAGGTAGACCGACCCGTTCGAGGGGCTGACGGCTTTGCCGCTCCAGGAGTTCGTGCCGTCGCGACGCATGTCGTAAAACAGGCGCTGCCCAACCTTGGCTTTCACATCTGAGTCAGGCCTGACCCAGACGACATTGCCGCAGAGCGCGTCGCCGCACGGGTCGAATTTGACATGCATGACCTCTTCGTCGGACGTCCACGTCCCCAGAACCTCCTCTGCGAAGCAGGGACTCGCGGCCAACAGGAATGCCGTGAGGGCCAGATAGAGGCGTGTTGCGTTCATCATAGTCTCCGCGTTACGGTTTCTGATTGACGAGATGCAGGTCGCTCAGGATGTTTGGAAGGCTGCGGATGACGAGGTCAACGATCGCTCGACGCAGGTTCTCGTCTCGCTCATCGAAACTCGCGTCGATCAACCGGCTCGGGCCCGGGATCCTGACATTCGACGCGTTGTCGATCGGGCCGGCAGCAAGTTTTTCGATGATGTCGAACGTCTTGCCGTCGACGACCCTGATTTCGTAAAGCGCGTGGAGCTGGCCATAAGATTCCAGAACCGTGCTGTAAGTGATCAGGCCCACTCCCTCTACCTTTCGGTTGCCGCCGCCGAAATAGGCTTTGGCCTTGGTGATGACGATGTAGGCGTCGAGCCCTTGCGGGGACACCTCGGTCTGAACGAGCTTCTTGAACGGATCGCCGCGAACGAGATTGACGGCGGTGATCGCCGATTCCTGGATCGTCGCGAAGGTGGCGCGTGCATAGGTGACCGGCTGCACCTGGAAACGGCCGCTCAGTGCCGCCGTGACCTGCTGCACGATCAGCTCGTCGAGCCCCCATGAGGCGATCGGCACGCTTCGCGGTCTGTTGTCGAGACCGGTGAGCCCCGCCTTTGCGAAGGTGAACTGATCGCCGATCGCCGAGACGATGCCGACGGTCTTGACCGACCGCAATTTTGCGTCGCGGGTCTCGAACAGCGCATAAGCGCCGCAGCTCAGGGCAAGCAGGACACCCATCGCAATACAAAAGAGGATAACCGTCGCAACAAAAGCGCATCGACTACTGAAGCGCATGGGCATTCCTATTGAATTTTGAAGTCGAAGGAGTAGGACGCGCCGATGCCGACCTTCGTCTGGTTCACCGACCCGCGCGCGGTCACGAGCGGGCTTTTTGCCGCGTCGCCGAGCAGCCGATCGTATTCGACGTAGGAATGCACCTCCCATTGCGGATTGATCCGATACTTCACCTGTGTGCCCGCGCCGGCCGAGTGTGCACCGCCCTTGGCGTCGAACACCGCAAGCCCCGTCACCATCGCTTGAACGGCGTCGATGCTGAAATAGGGCGAGACGGCCTTCGTGCTTTCCCATGTGAAGCGCGGGCCGGCCGAAACAGTGATCGCCCCCGTCACCGGCACGATGAAATCCGCCGAGAAGTCGGAGACGACGCCCTGATGGCCGCCAAAGCCCTCGCGGGTCTCGTTGCGCAGGCGAAACCAGTCGACAGGAAAATATTCGACGAAGCCGCCGAACTCGAACGCAGGCTTGACGTCGCCGAGACCGTTGAGCTCGGAATAGCTGCTTGCCTTTCGCGACGATACGAACTTGCCCGCAGGGCCCGCACGCAGATCGCCGAAATCGATCAGCGCGATGCTTGCGTTGTCGCGCGGGCTGCGAAACTGATCGACCGAGCCGGCACGCCGGATGGAGAAGATCGGGACCGGGCTGAACAGACTGTGGTTTGCTCCTTCAAAGTCCGGCCCGTACTGACCCTCCGCGCCGATCATGACGGTCCAGCTGCCGGACACCGGCGGTAGCAACGGCAGCTCAAATGGGGGCGCCGGCAAGCTGAATGCAGTCTGGGCTGATGCGCGGTCGAAGACGGCCACCGTCGCGCTGAGGGCTGCGAGCATTGCGGCGAAAAGAGTTCGGTGCGCCCCGCTTGTGGGAAAGCGGAGGGCGACTTCGATGGCATGCTTCATTGACGGGGCCCTCTGGCCGCGGGCCTCTTTAGTCGGGGCCAGCTGGTGTGGATTCGAGCCCGCTCCAGATCGCTGGCCAACATTGCCCCAAGATTGCCGCCCGCGACATCAACGATGGTGCATCGAGCGGTAGCCAAACATTGCCTGAACATTGCCTGCGCCGAAGCCGATCGTTTTTCTTTATGCGAGACCGGGAGGTGCCCGCGGCGCCACAATCGGGCCAAAGAGGGAGTGTCACGATCCCTGGGTTTTATTGGCCGCCTGCTGCAAGGAAGACCCAAGGAAGAATCATTGTGCGCTCCCTCGTGATCGAAGACGAACCACAGATCGGCGCCTATCTCAGTCGCTTGCTGACGCAATTGCACGGTGTGGTCGATACGGTCGAATCGGTTTCGGACGCGCGGCACGCGCTCAGCAATTTCAAATACGATCTGGCGATCGTTGACCGCATGCTGCCCGATGGCGACGCACTTGCAATCGTCACGGCGTTGAGCCAACTGCCGGAACGGCCGGCCATCATTATGCTGACTGCAAAGGATGCCAAAGAGGACGTGATCGAGGGCCTCAACGGCGGAGCGGATGATTACCTCGGCAAGCCGTTCGAGCCGGATGAATTCATCGCCCGCGTGCGCGCCGTGCTGCGGCGGCCGCGGCTTCTCGTTCAGCCGGTGTTGTCGTTCGGAAACGTCGAACTGCACCTCGGCAGCAACGAGGCCGTCGTAGCCGACAACAAGGTCTTGTTGCGGCGGCGCGAAGCCCTGATCCTGGGCGCATTGTTGATGCGGCGCGACCGCGTCGTCACCCGCGCTGCCTTGATCGATCAGATCTATGGCTTCGATGACGAGATCGAATCCAACACGCTGGAGGCGCAGGTCTCGCGGCTTCGCAAGAAGCTGTCCGAGCTTGGCGGCAATGTCGAGATTCGCAGCATGCGGGGCATCGGCTACATGCTCAGGATGGCGCCGAGCCGATGAAGTCGATCGCCCGGACGTTTGCCCTTTCGCTCGGTCTTGCCGCAACGGCGATCTTCCTCGCCACGATCACCATTGCCGTCTGGCAGTCCCAGCTCCGCGAATACGAGCCGGTCATGTGCCGCGTCGCGGCCGGCATTCTTTACGACGCCGCGGTCGTCGATCCAGGCAAGGCGCTGACAATCCCTCCCACACGCCGTGTCGAGGAGCTGAAATCCTACAGCCCAAACCTCTGGTACGTCGTGTCCTACGAGAAGCTGATCACCGAGTTCGGGGGCGAACACAGGCCGGCCTTGCCGTTCTCGCTTCCCTATAGCGGGCCGATCGGCTTCTCAGTCCTCAATACGCTCGACCAGCACTCTACGTTCTGCCTGGCCGTCATCCGATGGGGGCCTTCCGATCTGGTGATGATGATTGGAGAGGCGCAAGTCCGCTTCGGCCAGGTTCTGAGGTCGTTCGTTGGCCGAAATAACTTCCCTCTGGCGCTTGTGGCCTTCGCCTTTGCTTCGATCGTGACGATCGGCGCGTGGTTGTCGGGGCGCTTCGTGGCCCGCGGCATCGAACGCGTGACGCGGCGTGCGCTCGCGATCGACCCCGCGGCGCCGCAGGGATCGATTTCGCTCGATGAGGTCCCGATCGAGCTTAAGCCATTGGTCGAGGCGCTGAACCGCGCCTTCGACGAGATCAACGCCTACATCAAGATGCAGCGCCGTTTCCTCGGCAATGCGGCCCATCAGTTGCGGACGCCGCTGACGCTGTTGCGTGCCGGGATTGAGGATGTGGCGGAACCCGAGTTGAGGATAGCGCTGGTGCGCGATGTGCGTCGCCTGACGTCGCTGGTCTCGGCCATGCTGGACCTGGCACGACTGCAAAATCATGCGATTGAGAAGGGGCCGATTGATCTTGCGGTCGTGACGCTGGAGGTGCTTGCCGATTTCAGCCCGTCGGCGCTGGATGCGGGGATCGAATTGTCGCTGGAGCAGGCCGAGGAGGATGCTGCGGTCGTGCAGGGTGTGGAGGCTGCCGTCCGCAGCGCCCTGGCCAATTTGGTCGGCAATGCGTTGATCCATGCGGAGGGCGCCAAGCGCATCACGGCGACGCTCGGCCGCGGCAGCGTGTCGATCAGCGATGACGGAGCCGGAATCTCTCCGGGCGATGAGCGCAAGTTCATCGAGCCGTTCCAGACCGGCAGCGCCGCAGAAAATGGCGCAGGCCTCGGCCTCTCGATCGTCCAGGAGATCATGGCGGCCCATGGCGGTGAGTTCATCATCACCTCCACCCCAGGCGGCGGGACAACCGCTAGCTTGCGCTTTCCGGAAGCGGTGGCTGGAACGTCGAGCGAAACCAGATCCGCCAGTGTGGAGACGGCCTGATTTGCCCGAGCTAATGGTTTTGGAGCAGTGGTGGACAGTTGCTTATCACTTCGAAGCGGCCGGCATATGGGCTTTAGCCCAGTCCTCGTGTTCATCGGAAGGTCCCCCACGCCAGCTCTCAGGAAGCTCCCAAACCCAACTCCGGAATACGTAATTTTAGACTCCCATGTAGGGTTATTGCCCAATCGCTGAGTATATGCTCTGTTCAGATTGGGAAATTTGCGATGATCGAGCCCGATCTCATCATTTTCGATTGCGACGGCGTGTTGGTCGATAGCGAGGTGCTGAGTTGCCGCTGCCTTTCGGAAGTGCTGGCAGGATATGGCATCAACCTCAATCTGGATGAGGCGCTCAATCTGTTCCTCGGACGAAGCTCGACTGCCGTGCTCGATCACTACCGGGCGCTGGGACGCTCGATTCCGGCGCAATTTTACGATGAGCTGCGAATCGGGGTTCGCGCGGCGTTTCTTTCCGCGCTTTGCCCGATCGACGGCGTGCGCTCCGTGCTGGAGGGATTGGAGGTCCCGCACTGCGTCGCTTCGTCCAGCGATCTTGATCGGGTATCCTTCTCCTTGTCCCTGACAGGTCTCGCGCCGCATTTCGGCACACGGCTCTATAGCGCGCAGATGGTGGAACGCGGCAAGCCCGCACCCGATCTCTTCCTTTACGCGGCCGAAAGGATGCAGGCCAATTCGCGTCGTACCCTCGTGGTCGAAGATAGCGTCAGCGGCATAACGGCAGCCAAGGCAGCCGGAATGACAGCCTGGGGATTTGTCGGGGGCAGCCACTATCAATCGCGGGATGGCAAGGCCATCCTGCTTGGCGCGGGGGCCGACCGCGTCTTTGAGCGAATGGCGGATTTTTGGCCGAACGAATCGGAACCATTTTATGGTCGTGCCTGATAGCGAAAAATCACGCCTCGATGAGGCCGCGCGCGCCGGCTGGCTCTACTTCATTGCCGGTCACACTCAGGACGAAATTGCAAAGATGCTCCAGGTCTCGCGCGCCTCGGCGCAGCGCCTCGTCTCGCTGTGCCTTGCCGAGCGCCTGATCACCTTCCGCCTCGAACACCCGATTGCGGCGTGCATGGAGTTAGCCGCGCGGCTGAAGGACTTGTTTCATCTCGCCTATTGCGAAGTGGTGCCGACTGATCCCGCCGCTCAGCTTTCGACTGCCGGCATCGCAGAGCGGGCTGCGAATATCCTCGAATCGACGCTGCGTACCCAGAAGCCGACGATCGTGGCGCTCGGCACCGGGAGAGCCGTGCGGGCAGCGGTCGAGCGCGTCTCGCCGATCGATTGTCCGAACCACCAAATCGTGTCGCTGGTCGGCAATATCTCGACCGACGGCTCGGCGAGCTTCTTCGACACTGTCGGTCGCCTCGCCGATCGGACCAAGGCGCGGCATTATCCGATGCCACTGCCGTTTCTGATGTCATCCGAGCGCGAGCGCGACCAGATGCTCAAGATAGATCCGATCGCCAAGGTGAGGGCGGTCGCTGCCAGGGCCGATTTGCGCCTGGTCGGCATCGGGCAGATGGATCAGCGTGCGCAGGTGTTCGTCGATGGCTTCGTCTCCCGCGAAGAACTGCTCGAGATGATGCGGCTGGGCGCCGCCGGCGAACTGACAGGCTGGGCCTTCGACGCGGAGGGCCGCATTATCGACGGCGGAACAAATCGCCGCCTCACCAGCATTCCGCCGCGGGTTCCCGCCGAAGCGTTGACCATCGGGGCGGCGGTTGGCCGCGCCAAGGTGTCGGCGATCCGGGCGGCGCTGAAGGGGCGGTTGCTCAACGGGCTGATCACCGACGAAGCAACCGCGGGCGGCATCCTCAAGCCGTAGCGAACGACGGGCCTTCCAGGCGTCGTTGGTTGGGGAGCGGTTGGAAGCCGATCCGGGAGCACGCGACCGCATCGCACCATCGCCACGCATCAACTTCGGTGCAGAAGCCGAATTCCGATCCTTGACAAGGTCGGGACTCGGTGTGAACATAATTGCAAGGCGTGGGCATATGCTCAACGCCAACTAGGGAGGTTAACGTGAAGCACGTCCTCAGCGCCCTGCTGGGCGCGGTTACCCTGTTGGGCTCAGTCCCTTCCATCGCTCAGACAACGCTAACGGTCGCTACCGTGAACAACGGCGACATGATCCGGATGCAGGCGTTGACCAACGAGTTCACTGCCAAAAATCCCGACGTGACAGTGAAATGGGTGACGCTTGAAGAGAACGTCCTGCGCCAGCGCGTCACCACCGATATCGCAACCAAGGGCGGGCAGTTCGACGTGCTGACTATTGGTACTTACGAAGTCCCGATCTGGGCCAAGAAAAACTGGCTCATTCCGCTCGACAATCTCGGACCCGATTACGACACCGCCGATTTGCTGCCCAAGATCCGCGATGCCGTGTCGGTATCGGGCAAGCTATTTGCTGCGCCGTTCTACGGCGAGAGCTCGATGGTCATGTACCGCACCGACCTGTTCCAGAAGGCCGGTTTGACGATGCCGGAAAAGCCGACTTGGGATTTCGTGGTCGACGCGGCGAAGAAGCTCACCGACAAGTCCGCTGGCGTCTACGGCATCTGTCTGAGGGGCAAGGCCGGTTGGGGTGAGAACATGGCGTTTCTGACCGCGATGTCGAATTCCTTCGGCGCGCGCTGGTTCGATGAGAAATGGCAGCCGCAGTTCGACAAACCGGAATGGAAGACGACGCTGACAACCTATGTCGATCTGATGAAGGCAGCCGGTCCTCCCGGCGCAAGCTCGAACGGCTTCAATGAAAACCTGGCACTGTTCGATTCCGGCAAATGCGCGATGTGGATCGACGCCACGGTGGCGGCGTCCTTTGTCACCAATCCCAAGGATTCCAGTGTAGCCGACAAGGTCGGCTTCGCGCTCGCGCCGAATGCCGGGTTAGGCAAGAACGCCAACTGGCTGTGGGCGTGGAATCTTGCGATCCCCGCGGGCTCGAAGAAGACGGCCGCCGCGGAAAAGTTCATCGCCTGGGCGACCAGCAAGGACTACACCAAGCTCGTCGCCTCCAAGGAAGGATGGGCCAACGTCCCACCCGGCACGCGAACCTCGCTCTATCAGAATCCGGAGTATCTGAAGGTCGCGCCGTTCGCCAAGCTGACGCTGGCATCGATCGACGCCGCCGATCCAAACAAGCCGACTGTGCAGCCGGTGCCTTATGTCGGCGTGCAATATGCGGCCATTCCGGAATTCCAGGGCATCGGCACCACCGTCGGCCAGCAATTCGCGGCGGCCCTGTCCGGTTCCTCGACGGTGGACGCGGCGCTCGCCGCCGCGCAATCGGCCACCGAACGCGAGATGAAGCGCGCCGGCTATATCAAATAGCGCGCCACGCCCATTTTTGGCTGCCGTTCGGCGCAGGGACGGCAGCCACATCTCCTTACCCCCAGAGAACAGGAGGCGGCGATGGCAACCCAGCAAACCCAGGTCCTCGGAAGGGCTCTGCTGACGCCGGCCGTCGCATTGCTGTTCATCTGGATGATCGTCCCGCTGGCGATGACGATCTACTTTTCGACGCTGCACTACAGCCTGCTCGACTCGGAAACCTGGAGCTTCGTCGGGCTGGAGAATTTTCGCTACTTTCTCACCGACCCCGCATTTCTGACCGCGCTGCAGAACACGCTGGTGCTGGTCGGTTCCGTGCTCGCCATCACCATCCTGCTCGGCACGCCGCTGGCGCTGCTGCTCGACCAGCAGGTGGTCGGACGCAGCATCGTCCGCTTGATGGTGATCGCGCCGTTCTTCGTGATGCCGACCGTCAGCGCGCTGGTCTGGAAGAACCTATTGATGCATCCGGTGTCCGGACTGTTCGCCTGGATCGCGACGCTAGTCGGCGCAACCCCGATCGACTGGTTCAACGATGCGCCTCTGATCGCGGTGATCCTGATCGTGGCCTGGCAATGGCTGCCGTTTGCGACCTTGATATTGCTGACGGCGCTGCAGTCCCAGGACGAGGAACAGAAGGAGGCGGCCGAGATGGACGGGGCGCGCGCGCTTTCGACCTTCATCTATCTCACCTTGCCGCATCTGGCGCGGCCGATCACCGTGGTCATCCTGATCGAAACCATCTTCCTGCTGACCGTGTTCGCCGAGATCTTCGTCACGACCGGCGGCGGCCCGGGCCTGCAGACCACCAACATCGCATTCCTGATCTACTCGCAGGCATTGATCCAGTACGACGTTGGCAACGCCTCGGCCGGCGGACTGGTCGCGGTCGTGATCGCCAATATCGTCGCGTTCTTCCTGGTGCGGATCGTCGGACGGAATCTGGAGGCGTAGGCGATGGCACGCAAGGTAACGGCGAGACGCGTCTGGGTGTCCACGGCGGCAGCGTGGTTCTTTGGATTTTTGATTTTTTTGCCGATCCTGTGGATGGTCCTGACGAGCTTCAAGACCGAGCTTGATGCGTTCTCCATGCCGCCAAAATTCCTGCTGTTTCACTGGACTACGGAGAACTATGCGACGGTTCAGGAGCGCAGCGACTACGTTCACCATGCCTTCAATTCGATCATCGTCGCCGGTGGATCGACGCTGATTGCGATGATCATCGCCATTCCGGCGGCGTGGTCGATGGCGTTTTCACCGACACCACGCACCAAGGATGTCCTGCTCTGGATGCTCTCGACCAAGATGATGCCGTCGGTCGGCGTGCTGGTTCCGATCTATTTGATCTTCCGGGATTTCGGCATGCTCGACACGCGCGCCGGCCTCGTCATGATCCTTTGTCTCGGTAACCTGCCGATCGTGATCTGGATGCTCTTCACCTATTTCAAGGAGATCCCAAA
>Ga0210409_10003922_pt1 | contig 16311 bp, 12 predicted proteins | sample IncBWH17MmetaG_FD_161649 | JGI IMG/M metagenome (GOLD analysis project Ga0210409, IMG submission 161649) | Forest soil microbial communities from Barre Woods Harvard Forest LTER site, Petersham, Massachusetts, United States - Inc-BW-H-17-M | ecosystem: Environmental > Terrestrial > Soil >...
CTCAACGGCACGATCGCCGAGCTCGCCAAAGAGCACACCGCAGGCGGCGCCACGCAAATCGAAAAAGCGCGCCACATTTACGAATACGTCGTGGCCACCATGCGCTACGACAAATCCGGCGAAGGCTGGGGCCGCGGCGACGCCGTCTGGGCTTGCACCTCGAAGCGCGGCAACTGCACCGATTTTCATTCTCTTTTCATCGGCATGATGCGCTCCTCTGGTATTCCCGCTCGTTTCGAGATGGGTTTCTCGCTCCCCGAAGGCAAGACCGAAGGCGACATCGCCGGCTACCACTGCTGGGCCGAGTTTTATCTCAATGGCGTAGGATGGGTCCCCGTCGACGCCTCGGAAGCCTGGAAAAATCCCGCCAAGCACGATTATTTCTTTGGAGCTCACGACGTGAACCGCGTTTTCTTCACATACGGGCGCGACATCCGCCTCCCAAACCAAAAGGGCGATCCACTCAACTATTTCATTTACCCCTACGCGGAGATCAACGGGCAAACGGTGAAAAACCTGCAGACCCACTTTTCCTTCCGCGACATTGCCACAACACAGCAGGCGGCTGCCCGCTAAGCTCGAGCCCAAACTCGGTTTTAGACTGCAGCCTGGGCATTGGCCAAGAGCAGCTCAGGAGAGGCGCGGTTAGACTCTACAATTCCCCTCCCGAGCGCCAGTTGCCACATTCGCGTCATCCGAGCCCTCAGGAATTGTCGTCCGCTAAGGGCGGAGGTATCCTTAGGGTTGACCCTGCCCGTAGCTCAAGAGGTATAAAACCATGTCACTTTGCATCTCTTTGCGCTTGGCCCTTGCTGTCACGATTGCCGCTGCCGTTATTCCGCTATCAACGCGAGCGCAATCGCAGGACACGCAAACTCAATCCGTAGCCGATGCCGCCCGTCGCGCCCGCGAACAGAAGAAAGCTGCCGATAAGCAGCCATCTCCGGTCATTACCAATGACACTCTGAAGCCAGCCGCCCCCGCACCATCCTCGGATACAGCGCCTGCGCCTTCAGCTCAGCCTGCTGCGGATTCGTCCAACGCACCTGCGACTAGCGCTGCGCCCGCTCCGGCCGGGCAGCTTGCTCCAGGTTCACCTGCCGGGGATGCCGACCCAAAATCCAAGGACTCCGTCGAAGTGGCCCGGCAAAAGCAGCAGCTTGCCGAAGCACAAAAAGAGCTTGAGCTTCTTCAGCGCGAGCTCGCCTTGGAACAGGATAACGTCTACTCGAAAACCAATTACGCCAGCGACACCGCTGGCAAAGCCAAGGTGGATGACCTCAAGCTGCAAGTCGCGGACAAACAGCAGGCGCTCGACGCTTTGAAAGCGCGCCTTGAAGCTCTCCTGGGAACGGCGGCCACTACCGCTCCAGCAGCGCCACCAGCCCCGCCGCAACCCTGATTCTCAAAAATCCGGATTCTCGCTTGCGCGTTCTTTCTACGGCTCGGCCGGTCTCGTCTCTAGTTCGCTAATTCCGTAAACTTTTCGCCCGTTTTCCTCGTATTCTCTCCAGCACGCGCGGAGGGTTCTTTCCGCGGGACAGAATCCATGCAATTGACTGTCGAAAATTTGAGCAAAAACTATCGCGGCGGTGTCCAAGCGCTCCGCAGCGTGCAGCTTTCACTCAAACCCGGCGTGCTCGGACTGCTTGGCCCCAACGGCGCAGGCAAATCGACGCTCATGCGCATTCTCGCCACCATTACGCAACCTTCTTCCGGCCGCGTCCTCTGGAACGACAATGACATCGCGCGTCAACCCGACGCGCTTCGCGGCGTGCTCGGCTATCTTCCCCAAGACTTCGGGGTCTACCCCCATCTCAGCGCCATCGAGTTTCTCGACTATCTCGCGGCCGTAAAAGGAATTCCTGCAGACGCAGCTCGCCGCCGCATCTCCGAGTTGCTCGCCCTCGTGAATCTCTCGGATGCCGCGAAGCGCCCTCTCGGCGGTTATTCCGGCGGTATGCGTCAGCGCGTTGGCATCGCTCAGGCGCTCCTCAACGATCCGCAACTCCTGATCGTCGACGAGCCCACGGCCGGTCTCGATCCCGAAGAACGCGTGCGCTTCCGCAATCTGCTCTCGGAGCTCTCCGGCGAACGCATCGTCATCCTCTCGACCCACATCGTCTCCGACGTCGAAGCCGTCGCCACCGATATCGCCATCCTTGCTCACGGCCAGCTTCTCGCGCACGGCTCGCCCGAAGCCTTGCTCTTGCAAGTCACAGGGAAAGTCTGGGAAGTTGTCGTCTCCAGCGCCGAACTTCCCGCTCTTCGGGCGAAGCACCTCATCAGCAGCACCGCTCATCGTACTGACGGCGTGCACGCGCGCGTCGTCGCCAATGCCCCGCCTTCTGCCGCCGTGCGCCAGCTCGATCCGTCTCTCGAAGACGCTTACCTCGCCGTCCTCACCACGCAACGCAACGCCGCTGCACTAGCCGGAGCTGCGGCTTGAACGCCCTCCGCGCCATCTTCGCCATCGCCCGCGCCGATTTCTTCGAGCGCACGCGCCGCTACAGTTTCTTTCTCGCACTCCTCTTCGCCGTGTTTCTCGGCTATGCCACCGCCACCGGAAAGATCTTCATCCAGTTCGACGAATACCGCGGCCTCTATACTTCCGGATGGATTGGCACCTTGGTCGCGCTGGTGATCACCTGCTTTGTCTCTCTCGTCGGCTTTTACATCGTCAAAAATTCCGTCGACCGCGACCGCTCCACCGGCGTCGGACAAATCCTCGCCGCCACTCCTCTTTCCAAAACCACCTACGCCTTCGGAAAATTCCTCAGCAACCTCGCGGTGCTCTCTTCCATGGTCGCCTTGCTCGCCGTTGCCGCCCTCGTCATGCAGTTTTGGGCCGCGGAGGATTCCAGGATCGACCTGTGGGCTTTGCTCTCTCCCTTTCTTCTGTTGGCGCTGCCGGCCATCGCTCTCACCGCGGTCTCCGCCCTGTGCTTCGAAATGTTGCCCTTCCTGCGCGGGGGCTTCGGAAACGTTGCCTGGTTTTTCGTTTGGGATTTCGGCATTGCAGCTCCGGTCCTGAGCGGCCGTCGCTGGCTGGATCCAACGGGTCTGATCTCGGTCATGAATTCGCTGGGCGCCGAAGCTAGCCGTTACGTGCCCGGCTACCACGGTGGCATGTCTTTCCAGATCGATATCGGCCAGCACGTGCAAGTCGTTCAAGCCTGGCGCTGGCCGGGAATCGTTTGGGACGCGCCATCCGTCCTTCTACGCCTCATGTGGTTTGGTGTTGCCTGCGCCATTGTTCCGCTCGCGGCTCTGGTTTTTGACCGATTTGATTCCACCAGGTCTCGCAAAACAAAAAATCGCGGCGAAAAAACAATGCCGGCCTCCACGTCTCAATCGCCCGTCGCGGTGAACGCCTCCCACGGCGCTGCGCCCGTGCATCTCACTCCTCTTGGCGTCACCGCACGAGCAAACGCATTTGCGCGCATTTTTCTCGCCGAGCTTCGTCTCGCTCTCTTTGGCATTCGTTGGTGGTGGTACGCCATTGCCATCGGCTTCCTGATCGCTCAACTTGTCGCTCCGCTTCGAGTTTCTCGGGGTCCAATCCTCGCCAGCGCCTGGATGTGGTCCGTCTTTGTCTGGTCCGGAATGGGCGCCCGCGAATCGCGCTTCGCCACTCGCTCGCTCCTCTTCTCCTGTGCCAATATTCTTCCGCGTCAGTTCCTCGCCTGTTTTCTGGCTGGCCTGTCCGTCGCGTTCCTCATCGGCGCAGGTGCCGCCGTTCGTCTCGCCATGGCGGCCGATTCTCAGGGTCTCCTCGCGTGGTTTGCAGGCGCCCTTTTTCTGCCATCGCTCGCCCTTTTTCTCGGCATCTTCAGCAGCACTAGCAAACCCTTCGAAGGACTCCTCACCGCCTTCTGGTATGTCGGTCCGATGAACCACACTCCCGGCCTCGATTTCACTGGCACCGCCAGCGGCTCACACACAATTTCCTACGCGCTCTTCTACATCGCCCTCGCCGCCGCGCTCCTTATTTCCGCCCTCGCCCTCCGCTCCCGCCAACTCCAGCATAATTAAACACTCCGAATCACCTATCATCTGCCATTGCAACCCCACCACAAGCTATGGTGCTCATTTCTCTTGACACCACAGGCTTGTCGCGGCAGAATCCACGCCAACAATTCTGTTTGGGCCGCCCAAGGGAGCTTCTGCCGCACCCGCTATATTGTGCGCCCGCAGAGCTGGCTGGCCACTGAGGGAGTGCGCATGCAGTATCTGCCCGGTTTCACCGTGCAATGCATCAATCCGTTGTGCGACTTGCGTGGTCACTGGCTCCGCGCCGATGCCACCGGCCCTATCGCCGACGACGGCCGTTGCCCCTGCTGCGGCGACTTCCTCCGCAACGTCCCTCCACCGCTCAGCCCGCGCTTCCGCATGCGCCCTCGCCCGCTCACAGCGCGCCCGCCCCTCCGCCCGCGCCCTCGCTGACCACTTCATCCGGGCCCGAAGTTCGCATCGCCGCGTTCCCCTCTCGGGAACTTTTCCGCCGCTCTCGGCAGCCTTTCCGGTTTTTCTTGACTCGGTACTACCCGTGTTGGTAATGTTTTTTAGGCGATTTCTGGACTGCGGCAGCCTTGCTGCCGCTTTTTCATTTCCAGTCGCGGTCGCCGGGCGTCACCAAGCTCCCCAGAAATAATCACCCAGGAAAACGCCAGTCTCCCAACGGTTCCCAAAACGTAAGTCCTTCAGACGCAATGTTTACGAGCACCATGGCAACCGTTGATTCTAAACGACTTGCGAGATTCTTAAGTCCTTTAAATGCAACGTTTACAAAAAAAGGGGGAGGAGTGGGCCGTTATAAAGGCAAGAGCCGGAAGGCAGCATTGCCCCCGGCTTCGGATCGTTCCTCGGAGTTGGTTGATCTGTTAGCTCTCGACGAGTCCTTTTTCCAGCATCTCCTCGTCGCTGAGCCACAGATCGGGGATATTGGCTGAGCCGAGCCGCAGAATATCTTCCAGGGCCCCGCGGACTTCCTTGAGCCTAAAGTCCACGCCGATGCGCTCCAGGAGTTCGATCAAGGCCTGCGCGCCCTCGGCGAGGGCTGGCTTGGGATGCGTGTGCTCGTGCGGCAGCGCGCTCTCTAGCCGATTCTCAAGCCGATGATACGTCACGACATATATCGCGCTGGGGCCTCCGCCGTGCCGAACGATGTGCAGAAATCCCCGCGTCGTCGGCTTTTCAGGGGCAAGTCTTGCGGCCAGCCCTGAACCGGAAGAGAGAACGCTCATCGTGGGGTGTCCCTCGATCGCCTCAATGTCCTCAACTGCATCCGCTCGTGCTGCCGCAGTTTCCACACTTGTAGCACGCGCCGTTGGGCACCATGAGCATGCCGCACTCGGAGCACGTCGGCGCGCCTTCGTGCGCGTCGCGCAGCTTGGACGAGGTGTTCGTCGTCGGCAGCGAAGCCATTGCGGCGTCCATCATCATCTGAGGGGGTTGCACGGGAGCGACGGTCACGGCCTGGTCGGTGTTCAGCTTCAGATAGTCAGACGAGATGAACCGTCCGCCGAGCCAGCGCGCGAGATAATCCAGCACCGAAGAAACGAAACGGATATTCGGATTCGCTGAAATGCCCGACGGCTCAAACCGGGTGTTCACGAGTTTGTCGACGAACACCTTGAGGGGCACGCCGTATTGCAAACCGAGGGACACGGTCAGCGCCAAGCCATCCATCACGCCGGAAAGCGTCGAGCCCTCTTTCGACATCTTGATGAAGATTTCGCCGGGCCGGCCATCTGGGTACATACCCACGGTGATGTAGCCTTCGTTCGCGCCCACGCTAAACTTGTGGGTGATGGATGCGCGCTCCACCGGCATCTTCTCTCGCACCGCGCGAGCGAAGAGTTCGCGCTGCATCGGCTCTTCGGCCGCGGCTGGCGCAGGTTCGATTTTCTTTTCGTCTTTCGAGCCGCCTGCGTTGAGCGGCTGCGACCGCTTCGAGTTGTCCCGGTAGATGGCTACGGACTTCAGCCCCAGCTTCCAGGATTCGATGTAGGCGTTCCCGATGTCTTCAATCGTGGACTCTTCCGGCATGTTGATGGTCTTGGAGATCGCGCCGGAAAGGAACGGCTGAGCTGCCGCCATCATCCTGACGTGTCCGGTCCAGGCGATGGATCGTCCGCCGCCCAGGGGTGCAAGCGAGCAATCGAAAACCGGCAGGTGCTCAGCCTTCAGATAGGGAGCGCCTTCAATCTTTCCTTCCTTGTCAATGTAGGAAACGATTTCGCTGGTCTGCTCCGGCGTATATTCGAGCCTCATCAGCGCTTGCGGCACGGTGTTGTTGACGATCTTGATCAAGCCGCCGCCGACCAGTTTCTTGTGCTTCACAAGAGCGAGATCCGGCTCGATTCCAGTAGTGTCGCAATCCATCATGAAACCGATCGTGCCCGTCGGCGCCAGCACGGTGACTTGTGAATTCTTGTAACCGAACTTTTCGCCATGTGCCAGCGCGGTGTCCCATGATTCCTGCGCCGCCATGAAGAGTTCCGTCTGCACGTGCTCCGGCTTGATGCCGCGCATCGCGTCGCGGTGCATGCGCATCACGTCGAGCATTGGCTCACGATTCACTTCGTAGCCGGGGAACGGACCCATTCTTTCAGCGATGCGCGCGGATTGCGCATACGCTTCGCCGCACATCAGTGCCGTGATGGCTCCGCCCATGTCGCGGCCTTCGTCAGAATCGTAAGGCAGCGCCAGGGACATCAGCAGCGCGCCGAGGTTTGCGTAGCCCAAGCCGAGCGGTCGGAAGTTGTGCGAATTCTCAGCAATCCGCGGCGTCGGGTAGCTGGCGTTGTCCACCAGAATTTCCTGCGCCGTGATGGTTACGTCCACGGCATGCTTGAACGCGGTGACGTCAAACTGTCCACTCGACCCGAGAAACTTCATCAGGTTCAGCGAAGCCAGGTTACACGCGGTGTCGTCGAGGAACATGTACTCCGAGCACGGATTCGAGGCGTTGATGCGTGCCGTGTTTCTCGATGTGTGCCAGCGGTTGATCGTGGTGTCGTACTGCATGCCCGGATCGCCGCAGTGCCACGTGGAATCGGCGATTTTGTAGAGCAGGTCGCGCGCACGCATCTTTTCCGCAGGCTGACCGTCCGTCACGTTGCGCGTCCACCAATCACGGTCTTCTTCCGCCGCGCGCATGAAGTCGTCCGTCACGCGCACCGAGTGGTTGGCGTTCTGGAAGAAAATCGAAGCGTAGGCGTCGCCGTCAATTCCGGCGTCATAACCCTGTTCGATAAGGACTTGCGCCTTGCGCTCTTCCTTCATCTTGCATTCGATAAATTCGACGATGTCCGGATGATCGATGTTCAAAATCACCATCTTGGCCGCGCGCCGCGTCTTGCCGCCGCTCTTAATAACGCCTGCGAAGGCGTCGAAACCTTTCATGAAGCTGACCGGTCCGGATGCAATGCCGCCGCCCGACAGAGTTTCTTTGCTGCCGCGCAGCGAAGAGAAATTAGTGCCCGTTCCCGAGCCCCACTTGAAGAGCATCCCTTCGGTCCGGGTGAGGCCCATGATCGATTCCATGTTGTCCTGCACGGAATTGATGAAGCAGGCCGAGCACTGCGGCTTCGGCTGCACGCCCACGTTGAACCACACGGGCGAATTGAAAGCCATCTTTTGCTCGACGAGCAGGTGCGTCAGCTCATCGCGGAATGCATCGCGCGAAGCGTCCGAGGCGAAGTAGCCGCCTTCCTGGCCCCAGCGCACAATCGTATTCACGACGCGGCTGATGAGTTGCCGCACCGATCCTTCGCGCTCTCGCGATCCCGGCTTGCCGTGAAAATATTTGCTGGTGACGATGTTGGTCGCCGTCTGCGACCAGCTCTTCGGCACCTCGACGTCTTCCTGGCGGAAGATCGTCACGCCCTTTTCGTTTCCGATCAGGGCGGTGCGCTTTTCCCATTCCACAGCGTCGAACGGAGAAATCTTTCCGTCCGTAAAATACCGTTCAAAAGGAAGACCTTTGTGTGTTGCCGCTCCCGTATTCTCCGGAATCGTATCCGTGATCGGGGAATTCGCAGTCATTGCATGTTTCACTGTTGCCATCCCGTTCCTCCACAACTTCGGGCTCCCACTCTTCGCGGGGGAACCCCTTAATTTTACTCCACTGCGTCCCGCAGGGTGCTGGGTGGACCCTGAAGGTCACCACAGGTTAAATCCAAGTGTCCCCGTATGCCCGACCAGAGAAAAAGGCGACCGCTGAGCAGCCGACCTTTTCATCGACCGCCTCGCGGTCACGTTCAAAGCCGCAACGAAACGCCAATGCTCTGCCGCTGGCCGGTCTCACACAGCCGCACAGCAAATCCCGCGCCTGAAATGCGGGCGCGGAGCAGAGACTTCGCGCTCGATTTTTTGTTTAGAACCCGGGCTGGCTTCGTGGAGTCATTACGGACCTACTGCACATCCTCGACTCGGCCCGCCTGGCGCTACCACGTCCCCCGAATCTGGAATCGAAGTATCAACGGCTGCGAATTTCCTGTCAAGAGAAAAACGCAAAATGTGGTTGACGTTTTGGTACCACGTCTATTTGTAGTGGTGCCCTTTCTGGGCAACTACTTCGCTTGCAACGACTTTCGCGAGCTACCATCGCGCGCTACACTGACAGCATCTAATCTAATATGAAGCGCGCGACGCTCCTAATTTCAGCGATTTTTCTTTTCGTTCTTTCTGCACGGCTCTCCGCGCAGAAGCAAGTGCAGCCATCCACGCCCTCCTCCATGCACTCCGCGTACGGCGAAAAACTGCGGATTGAAGGCGTCCCCAACTCTGGAAAGATCAATGAGCATCTGTTTCGCGGCGCGCAGCCCAGAGATCCGGGACTGCTGGAGCTGAAAAAACTGGGCATAACCACGATCGTCAATCTCCGCGACGAAGACTCCGCAAGAATTAGCTGGGAAGAAAAAAGAGCGGAATCATTGGGGATTCGCTTCGTTCACATCGCGGTCAGCGAGTGGTCTCCTCCGACAAACGAACAGGTCGCACAGTTTCTCTCCCTCTTTCGCGATAATCCGCAAGGGAAGGTCTTCGTGCATTGCCACTTCGGCGAAGACCGCACCGGCGTCTTTGTCGCCAGCTACCGCATGGCTTTTGAAAAACTGCCGCCGGATCAAGCTCTGAAAGAGATGCGCTATTTTGGATACAACGGTCTCTGGCATCCCTCGATGACTGCCTTCGTCCGGGATTTCCCCGCGCGCCTGACCACGGCCCCGAATCTCGTTCCGTTCAAAAACAAGGAGTGAAGCTCGACATTCTTGTTCCGCGCGGCGCGTGAAAGTACTCGGTACTCTTGCATTTTTTCTCTTAGAGAAATTCCCAGTGTCTTCTTTGCTCCCGGCAAGAAATTTTATCGCGCGCTTTGCTGCCTCCGAAAACCGAGCCTCGCCGACAGTACACGGGGCGCTTTGCAAATTAGAAGCTGCTCATCTAAACCATTTGCTCTAGTACCTTCGTACTCTTCTCAGTAGCACGGTTGCTTCATTTAATAGAACAACCCCCTTCGATATTCTTCCTACATCTCGGCAAGGCACTCTGAGGGAAAGGCCACCATGCAAGTAGGCCGTTATCAGGTTATCGATGTAATCGGCGCCGGCGCTAACAGTAAAGTCGTGCGCGCGCACGATCCCATGATCGGGCGCATTGTCGCCATCAAGCTCTTTTCGCCAGCGCTGGCGCAGGGCGCGGGTCGCGACCGCTTCCTGCAAGAAGCGCGCGTTGTCGGCCAGCTCTCTCATCCCTGTGTGGTCACTCTACATGACATGGGAATCGACGAGCCGACGCAAACGCCCTATCTCGTCATGGAGTTCATGGAAGGGCAGCCGCTCGACAAGATTCTCGCGAAAGGAAGCATCCCTCTGCCGCGCGCTTGCGCCTGGACCGGAGAGATCGCTTCGGCTCTTCAAGTCGCTCACCGCAGAGGAGTGATTCACGGCGACATCAAGCCCGCCAACATTTTGATTCTCGATGATGGCCGCGTAAAGCTCACGGACTTCGGCATGGCGCGCCTCGCCAGCCACGACAAAAAGGACACGCCGCTGCTCGGCACTCCGGCTTACTGGTGCCCCGAGCAGATTTTGGGAAGGCCCCAGGACGCGCGCTCTGACATTTTTTCGCTGGGCGTGGTTCTGTATGAGATGGCCACGGGTAAGCGCCCGTTCGATTCCGATTCGCTGCAGGGAATTTGCACGCGAGTTCTTTCCTCGAAGCCGCTGCCGGTTTCGCAGGTAAACCCTTCCGTGCCGACGGCATTCGACGCGATTATTGCCAAGACTCTGGAAAAGGACCCCGCGCACCGTCATCAGTCCGCGGATCTCCTGGCCACCGAATTGTATCCACTAGCTCGCCGCAAGATTGCGGCCCCGGTCCCACAGCACACTAGCTTCCGCGAGCGTGCCACTCGATTGCTGCGCTCCGCATGAGCCCTACGCTCCAAACTGGCCGCTACGAAATCATCGAGACTCTCGGGTGCGGCTGGACTAGCCGAGTCGACAAGGCGCGCGATACCCTCATTGGCCGCACCGTCGCGTTAAAATCATTTCTTCAGGGCTTCAGCAAGAACAGCGAACAGCAATTCCTTCGCGAAGCGCAGACCATTGGTCGTCTTTCGCATGGTTCGATCGCCCAGCTTTATGACGTCAGCACGGATACCGGCGGCACGGCTTTTCTGGTGATGGAATTTGTTTCTGGAAAAAACCTGGAACAAATGCTGGCGCAATCCCCGATACCTTTTGCCAGTGCGGCCGTGTGGGGCGCCGAACTCGCATCCGCGCTGGCCTACGCTCATCGGGCGGGAATCATTCACGGCGACGTGAAGCCCAGCAACATTCGCGTCACGGAAAATGACCAAGTGAAACTCGTGGATTTCGGCGTTGCGCGATTTGCTTCCCAGGTTTCCGGCTCCGACCGCGTGCTTGGCACGCCCGCTTATCTATCGCCGGAACAGATTGCAGGGCAGAAGCAGGATGGGCGATCGGATCTCTTTTCGCTGGGTGTGGTGCTGTACGAGATGATCACCGGTGTCCGGCCGTTTGCGGGGAATTCGCTGGGAGAAGTGTGCGCGCAAATTCTTACAGTGGACCCCATTCCGCCATCGAAGCGCAATCCGGCCGTTCCGGCTGCTTTCGACAGAATCATTGCGCGGTGTCTCGCGAAGAATCCGGAAGAACGCTACCAGTCTGGCAACGATCTGGCACGCGCGCTTTATCTGGTCGCTCGCGCCGGAGACAAGCTTTCTGTGCAACCGAAACGTCCCTACTGGTTTATGCGCCCGGCACATCCGCGCGATCTGTTGGCCATTGCGTCGGCCGTACTGCTGCTTGTAGGAGCTGTGAGCGCCGGAGATTCTCTGCGCGATTGGATTCGGACTCGTTCCACTCCAGCCATCGCTTCCGTGGGTCCGAATTCCTCAAAAGACGGAGGGTTTGCGACGCACGCCATGAGTCCGTCGAATCCGCAAATTCCTGCAGCGATCGAGGGCGTTCCACAGAAACCCGCCAGCAAATCCTCAACTCAGAAACGCAGTTCCACTAACTCGGTGCCTCAAGCGCGCGAGGATTCACCCCTCGATCCTCTTCTGGAGCGATCTCCGCTTCGATAGTCGTTCTGATTCATTCTGGATTGTAAAAACCTTAGATGCTTCGGGGAAAACCCAGAGTCGGCGCTATTCGTAACGAAGCGCCTCGACAGGGTCCAGCTTCGCCGCTTTCATGGCCGGCCATACTCCAAAGATCAAGCCGATGCTCACGCTGACGATGATGCCCGTGGCTGCGGCCCATATCGGCACGCTGCCAGGCCATTTCAGCCCCAGACGCACCAGAATCACCAGGCCGTTCACCAGAACAAGCGCAATGATGCCACCTGCTCCGGTGAGCGTCATGGCCTCGAGCAGGAATTGCCAGGTGATATCTTTGCTCTTCGCGCCGATGGCTTTGCGAATGCCGATCTCACGCGTACGCTCCGTCACGCTGACGAGCATGATGTTCATCACGCCGACGCCGCCGATCAGCAAGCCGATGCCACTGAGGACGATGGTGGCGAGAGCAACCATGCCAAGGATGCTGTGGAACTGCTCAATCTCTTGCTGAGAGGTGTTGATCGAAAAATTGTTTCTGGCTTCGTACGGAACGTTGCGGCGGCGGCGGAGCACTTCTGTCGCCTGGTCCACGGCCTGGTCCAACTGGTTCGGATAAGCTTGGAAACGAATTTGGTTCTCGTAAGCGCCTGGATAAATCTTGTGAAAGGTGTTGTAGGGAATCAGCACGCGCTTGTCTTCGTCGTCCGCACCGAACATGCCTTTGGGCTTTTCGACCACGCCAATCACGCGAAACGGCGAGCCATCGATCATGACGTCTTTACCGACGGGCGAGCCCTCGGGAAAAAGCACGGGCGCGGCGTTTTCTCCGAGCATCACAACTTTCTCGCGATGCAGGTCGTCACCTTCACTGATGAAGCGGCCTTCGAGCGTCGAGGCATTTGCATAGACCTGGCCGAAATTCGGTTGCACGCCGCGGAAATCGATGGAGGTCACTTCGCCGGATTTTGTGCGCACCTTGTGGTCTTGCTCCCACCAGGTGAGAAAAACCGTGACATCCTTCACGGCAGGGCAGCGCTCCTGAATAGCGACGGCATCTTCGAGCGTTAGAGGCTTGCGTTCACGTTCGTCCTTAGGACGGCGGCCGCCGTTGTGTGGACCTTGCTCGAAGCGGGAGACGAAGGCGGTGTCTGCGCCGTACTGCTTGATGTTGTCCTGAACTTGCGCGTCGAAGCCGGTGATCAGAGCGGCCACCAGCATGATCACGCTGACGCCGAGCACGACTCCAAACACGGTTAGAGTGCTGCGCAATTTGTGCGCGCGGAGAGTGTCCATAGCCTGTTTTAGATTTTCGCCATGTTGCTGTGCCATTGTTGTTTTGTGTGACCCGGCTTTGCCGGAGTCAACGCTCCTCAGCCGTCCGCCCGCAGTGCTTCGATGGGATCAAGTTTTGCCGCACGCATAGCAGGATAAATTCCAAAGAAGAGGCCTACGGCCGTTGAAACACTGAGTGAGAGAATCACGGCAGCCATGGACGTGCGCATGGGAATCGACGTCGCGGCGCGCGCGGCGGCGACCACCAGGTACGCCAAGCCTATTCCGATCATGCCTCCCGTGGCGGCTAATACCGCGGACTCCGTTACAAATTGAAGGATGATGTGTTTCTTTCTCGCGCCGAGAGAGCGGCGCAGACCGATCTCTCGCGTGCGCTCGGTGACGCTGGCGAGCATGATATTCATGATGACGATACCGCCGACGACCAGGAACACGGCCGTCAAACCGACAGCGACCATGAAGATGTTTCCCGTCAGTTGTTTCCAGAGGCCCATGATGGAATCGGAGCCGATGATTCCAAAACCGTCGGGCGAATCCCAAGATTGGTGGCGCCACGCGCGCAGGAGCATGCGCGCTTCATCCTCTGAGGAGGACATCATTTCGGCGTTGCCTGCCTGCATGAAGAGGGTGAGTGAATCTCTTTGGTTGCCCCATTCCTTGGAGTACGTGCCGAGAGGAATGTACATGAAGCGGTCTTGCGATTGTCCAAAGGCGCTGCCGATGACCGCCGCGACGCCAATAACCGTGTAGCTGTGGGAGCCCGCGCGAATGGTCTTGCCGATGGGGTCCACGTTGTAGAAGAATTTTCTTACCAAGTCTGCGCCGATAAAGGCCACCGGCGAGTGATGTGTTTCATCCGCTTCGGTGAGGAACCTGCCTGAAGCTACGACTACGTTGCGAACGTCGGAATAGTTAGGCGTAACTCCGTCGACGTTCACATCTTCGAGGAGTTCGTTTCCGGAGCGCACATCGGAGGAGGTACCGAGCACGGCGGCGATCTGGCTTGTGGTGCGCATGCCCTCTTTAAGCTTGCCGAACTCGTCCTGGGTGATGAGCGGGCGCTTTTGAGCTTTTATCCATTCATCGTTGCTCGTAATAATGCCGAAACGGGTTAGGACGTAGACGTTAGCACCAAGGTTGGCGACCTTGTCTGCGACGTAGAAAGTGAGGCCGTTGACTACGCTCATAACCACGACGAGGGTGGTTACGGCCAGGATAACTCCCAGTAAAGTCAAGAAACTACGCAACTTATGGGCACGGAGGGCGTCAAGAGACAATTTGAAGGTCTCAACCAAGGTGACGGCGGCACTGCGAAATCTCGCCAAGCTAAAGGGCACCCTAGCCGTTCGCGGGATAACCTGCCCGATGCTACCCAATCGTTCAATAGGAGCTACGCCCAAACAGACCTCCGCATGCATAAGGTAATACGGGGAAAAGGGTTAATTCGTTCCCAGATATATAGACGGTGGAGGGACCTGTTTGCTTTCATTAAATCTTGGCAACTATGCTTCAGCATTGATTCTAATGAGTTTACAGATGCCTCGCTCGGGCTACGCTGAGGACGGGTTGCGAGGAACACTGAGCACAACGGCCGAGAGGACCAAAAGCGGCGATTTGTCTTTGTTTTCCGGAACTTACGTGGGTGCTCAGGAAAGAGACGGCCATGTCTTGAAAGCAACAATTGTCCTTGAGCAAGAATCAGATTTAAGATGTTCTGGCGGCTTCTTTGCCGCTTGGCCGTATGCGCGCACGAACTCTCATTTTGGTCTCCGGGCTGCTCCCGGCTTTCACGGGCATCACCCTGGCTCAGGATGCCGCTGTGCCCCCTCCTCCACAGACGGAAGCAGAAAAGAAGGCTCTGCTGGACCTTGTTTTGGTGAATGAAAAAAAGAGCGACGAGGCCATGAGTTTTTACGAGCGGGTCGAACGCGTGGAACTGCTTAAAAACCTAGGTGATCCGCAGCCCGGGGATATCAAGGTATCGCGCGTTGTTCCGGCAGGCACGGGTGTCGACCACATCCCGATAGGCCCGGATGGCAAACCGGTGGACACGGACGCTTATCACGCGGATTTAGTGAAGCTCGAGCGTGCGCTGTCCTGGGCTGCGGACGACGGGCACGCCCAACACGACGCCTACGATAAAATCGCCAAAAAACAAAAGGAGCGCGACGATCTGATTGACGCCACGCGCACCGCTTTTCTATACACATTTGTATCCACGGAAACGCGCGCGGGCCGCGTACTTTACAAATACAGCATGGAACCGAATCCGGCTTACAAGGCCACTTCGCGAACCACGTCTATTTTTGCGAAGGTTCGCGGGTTTGTATGGATCGACCCTGAAGCAGGACAACTCGCGCGCGTGGAAGGCGAAGTCACCGGAGACATCACGGTCGGACTGTTCCTTGCGAAAGTTTATAAGGGCAGCCACTTCATGCAGGAGCGATATGAAATGCTGCCGGGTCTATGGATGCCTTCGTTTTCTCAGTACGATTTTGACGGCCGAAAACTCTTCAGCACTATTTCCATCCACGAACGGACTTTTTATGGGCAATACCACCGCATTGGACCTCCTAAAGAAGCCCTAGCTATGATTCGTGCCGAATTAGGCAAGCCGGGCGGCGCCGTTGCAGATCGTTGAAACTTTCTCCTGTATACTGGGTTTAAGGTACTAGGACCAGCCTCGACCCTCGGAAATATCGGAGGCTTTATGACCCGGTCATGCCATTTTTGGAGTGCTCTCGCTTTCTGCGGGATGCTCAGCGGTTCCGCGTGTTTTGCGCAGAGCCCTGCGCCTTCGAACTCTCCAGGAGCAAGCCCGGCCCCGGCAACTTCACCGACGCAGCCGCCGGATGCGACTGCCCCTGCAGCAGCTGACACCAAAAAGACCAAGAAAGTCTGGACGAATGAAGACGTCAACGGATTGACCGGCCCCGTTTCGGTCGTAGGAAATTCGAAGAATCTCGGGAAAGCGGGATCCGGCACAAAGGCAGACCCGCAATACATCGCGAATACGCGCAAGGAACTTGCGAAGCTGCGGTCTCAGCTGGATGACGCGGACAAGCAGCTTACGGATCTTAAGGAGTTCAGCGAAGGGAAGGCGCCAACCACTTCCAGTGGCTACCAGATCAATAAAGGCTACAACCGCGAGCCGGTAGACCAGCAAATTACCGGACTGCAGGATAAGAAGAAGCAGCTTCAAGACAAGATCGATGCGTTGCTTGATGAAGCGCGCAAAAAGGGTGTGCAGCCGGGCGATTTGCGGTAGCCGCGTCTGCGTTCTTGTAGTGGGCCGGGCCAGTTTCGCTAATCTCTTCGACAACGGTTTCAGGGCGCTGTAAAATTCGTGGGCCCGGTGGATGCGGGCACGTATGGGCCGCCGTTGGCACGGCTTTCGAGTCGTTCACCTGCTAATTGTTGTT
>Ga0210409_10003923_pt1 | contig 16307 bp, 14 predicted proteins | sample IncBWH17MmetaG_FD_161649 | JGI IMG/M metagenome (GOLD analysis project Ga0210409, IMG submission 161649) | Forest soil microbial communities from Barre Woods Harvard Forest LTER site, Petersham, Massachusetts, United States - Inc-BW-H-17-M | ecosystem: Environmental > Terrestrial > Soil >...
GCCGTACTAGTTTACGAGTATCTCTTGATCGGCACAATTCCAATTCTCGCAGACAATCCAGATGAGGCACGGTTAAGATTGTTCGGTTTTGCAGGGATTGTCGATCCTCAATTTGACAAGCTGTATATCAAGCTGCTCCATCCCTTTGTGGATTTCATTAAGTACGGAGTATTTCTGACCGTCATTGTTCTTTGTCAAAAAACGACCAAGAGCAAAAAGGTAGTGGCTCTCAGCGTGGTTCTCATTGTCTTCGGGACGTTGATGCTGAGCTCTCAGGGCGGCCGCGGATTCTTCGTTAATATAGTGGTAGCAAGCATCGTGCTGTTCCACTACCTACGCCGCCGCGTGCGTTTGGTCGAATTCGTTCTGGGTTGCTTGGCCTTGTTCCTTATCGTGGGGGTTCTTGGCTCGATGAGAACCAAAGCGAGCGGTTCAGGCCCTGCTTTCGAGCGGGCTATGAGCCGATCAGGTTTACCCGAGGGGGAAATCTGGGAGGGAATGGCTTATGGGTACGCGACGGTTACGAAGTCGTTTGAGGTTTTTCACCAGTTGACGGTCGATCTGCCAACGACGCAGCATCCCGGCGGGGGCTTCCTATTCTGGGCCTTTCATCGATTCTTCCCGCGCTCCAATATTCAGCTTCTTGATGAGCAATTGTATACGGGTGAGATGATCACTCCTACGTATCTGGGCGAGTTTTACGGTGATTATGGTTATTGGGGTGTTCTTTTCGGTTCGCTTGTGCTCGGAGTTGGATACGGCTACGCGTATGTGCGGGGCGAGGCCCAGAACCGAATCTACTGGATTTACGTGCGCGCCATGCTCATCCAGATGCTTATTGCCTTCCCGAACATGAATCTGTTTTCGTACCAGTTGACCTGGATTTGGGATCTTTTCTTTATGTACTTGCTGGTGCGCTATCTGACAGCAACGGAAAAAAGCAGCTTCCCGCAGCTGCTTAGTAGGTCTCCGGGCGTGTCCCAGGCGTAACTGTGGGGTCAAATGGCTGAGCGGGGGGAAACTGTTGATGCCTGAGGTGAGCGTGATTGTCTTGAACTGGAACGGAAAGCACTTTCTCGAGGTGTGTCTGACCGCATTGCGGCGGCAGACCTTCCGGGATTTCGAGACGATTGTGGTGGACAACGGATCCGAGGATGGGTCGGCAGAATATGTACGGGCGAATTTTCCGGAAGTGAATCTGGTGGCGCTGAGCGATAACCGCGGATTCTGCGGCGGAAACATTGCGGGGTACGAGCAGGCACGGGGACAACTGATTGTTCTTCTGAACAACGACACGGAGGCAGATGCTCACTGGCTGGAAGAGATGCACAAGGCAAGCGAGCAGTATCCAGGACTCGGATCTTTTGCCAGCAAAATGCTGCTGTTTGACGTGCGCGATCGGATCGACAACTGCGGCTTCGGATTGACCAAGGTTGGTACGCCCGTCGATCTAGGCCGCAACGAACTTGACGGGCGAGGCTGGAGCGAACCGCGCAAGGTGTTCGGCGCTTGCGGAGGAGCGGCGGGATATCGGCGGAGCATGCTACAAGAGGTTGGTTTCTTTGATCCTGATTTGTTCATGACCTTTGACGATGTGGACCTCAGCTTCAGAGCGCAACTGCGAGGTTTCGAGTGCATGTTTATCCCGGGTGCGATGGTCTATCACCACTTGGGACCGACTATTACGAAATACCCGGCCCGGAAAGCTTATTTTGAGCAGCGCAACATCGACCTAGTTTATCTGAAAAATATGCCGCGTAGCCTTATCCTGCTCGCGCTTCCGAAGCGCCTGATATTCGAGCTCGGCTGCGCACTGTACTTTTTCAGGCTAGGGGTGGGAACTGCGTTTTTCAAGGCAAAGCTGCACGTGATCCGAGAATTGCCCGCGGTGCTGCGCAAGCGGAGGGAGATCTTAGGTAAAAGGACTCTAACGAACAGCCAACTTCGCGCGATGCTACTGCGTTACCGGCTTCGGTCGAAGTGGATGAAATTCTCGTCAGCTTGGCGCGTATCGTCTCAATCAGCAGCGCGAGCGTCTCAAGAAAAACTCTCCACCTAAGCCTGCTGGCTGGACCAAGAGGAGGCTATTGAATGCCTGACATGAGTGTCATTGTTTTGAACTGGAACGGGAAGCATTTTCTGGAAACGTGTCTCGGGGCGCTGCGGAGGCAAACGTACCGGGATTTCGAGACGATTGTGGTGGACAACGGATCCGAGGATGGGTCGGCAGAATATGTACGGGCGAATTTTCCGGAAGTGAATCTGGTGGCGCTGATTGATAACCGCGGATTCTGCGGCGGAAACATTGCGGGGTACGAGCAGGCGCGAGGACAACTGATTGTTCTTCTGAATAACGACACGGAGGTGGATGCTCACTGGCTGGGAGAGATACACAAAGCGAGCCGGGAGTATCCGAAGGCGGGTAGCTTTGCGAGCAAGATGCTGTATTTCGATGAGCGAAACCGAATTGACAACTGCGGGTTTGGACTGACACTGGCCGGATTGAGCCTTGACCACGGCCGTGGCGAACCGGATGGGCCGTCCTGGGGGGGACCTCGGAAGGTGTTTGGCGCTTGCGCGGGAGCGGCTGCTTACCGGCGTAGCATGCTGGAGTACGTCGGTTTTCTTGATCCAGATTTCTTCACGTTCTATGAAGACTTTGACCTCAGTTTCCGCGCGCAATTGCGGGGATATGAATGCATGTTTATTCCGGGGGCAATTGTTTATCACCGCTATCGCGCGACCATGAACAAATACCGCGCAAGGCAAATCTTTCTCACGCAGCGCAACATCGAGTTTGTGTATATGAAGAATTTGCCTCTGGGCCTGATTCTGCGGTCGATTCCCCAAAGGCTCATTTATGAACTGGGAGGCATGGCCTACTTTTTCAAGGTGGGTGTTGGAACCGCGTTTCTCAGAGGGAAGATAGATGCGGTTCGGCAGCTTCCGGCGATGCTCCGAAAGCGCGACCGGATTCAAAGGGAAAAGATCCTCACGAATACCCAGCTCCGCTCCACGATGGAGAAGAATTGGTTTGGGTTGAAGTGGAAAAAATTGATGTCCGCTTGGCGCGAACCCTCGCAAGCGTCTCTGTCGGGTTCGCGATCTTCTTCCTAAGACAGGGCGCGCGGTCAACATCACGAAATAAGGATGACTCGGTCCAGGGACAAAAGGAGTGGTGAAATGTCTGTTTCATTAGTTACCGGTGGTGCGGGCTTCATCGGATCTCATGTTGCCGAACATCTTCTGAAGCTCGGCCATGAGGTAGTAGTTTTGGACGATTTGAGCGGGGGATTTGCCGACAACGTTCCCGAAGCGGCGACTTTTATCAAGGGGACGATAGTGGACGAGAAGCTCATTGACCGCCTTTTCGGGGAATATAGCTTCACGTACGTCTATCACCTCGCTGCCTACGCCGCTGAAGGCCTGAGTCACTTCATCAAGCGATTCAACTATCAAAACAATTTGATCGGCTCCGTAAACTTAATCAACGCCGCAGTGAATTACGACGTGAAGTGCTTCGTATTCATGTCCTCCGTCGCCGTCTATGGGGCGGGCCAGTCGCCGATGACAGAAAAGATGACCCCTGTCCCGGAGGACTCTTACGGGATTGCGAAGCTTGCCGTTGAGCAGGAACTCAAGGTCAGCCACGAAATGTTCGGCCTAGACTACATCATTTTTCGGCCACATAACGTGTACGGCGAACGGCAGAACATCGGGGATCGCTATCGCAATGTCGTCGGCATTTTCATGAACCAGCTACTTCGGGACGAGCCCATGACAATTTTCGGTGATGGTAATCAAATGCGTGCGTTTACACACATCAGTGACATTGCGCCCACCATTGTCGCATGCGTGGATTACTCGTCCGCGCGAAATCAGATTTTCAACCTGGGTGCGGACGAGCCATGCACGGTTAATGACCTTGCCGGAGTCGTTGCTGACGCAATGGGTAAAAAATGTCGAACTATCCATCTTGATCCGCGGAACGAAGTGAAGATCGCTTTCTCGGATCACAGTAAGGCTGAGGCCGTGTTTGGAACATCGCAAAGAACATCCCTGAAGTTGGGCGTTCGTGCAATGGCCAAATGGGTCGAGAAACACGGTGCGCGAGAAGCGAGTCTCTTCAAAGAAATCGAGGTATCGAAAAACATGCCTCCAAACTGGGCCAAAGTCGCCCACGCCAGCGTTTAGCTCTACACGGAAACTGGGCAGAGGAGAGCTTGAGATGGCAAAAGTGCTGGTAACGGGTGGTGCGGGATTCATCGGATCACACCTCGTGGACGCGTTGGTGAGGCGGGGCCACGAGGTGACGGCATTCGACAACCTCGATCCGGCGGCACACCCGCAGCCCCCGAAGTGGCCCGCGTATGTGAATCCGAAGTGCCGTTACATTTTGGGGGATGTGCGGGACAAGGAAGCGCTGAGGCGAGCTTTGGACGGCATTGAGGTGGTGTTCCATCACGCGGCAGCGGTGGGATCGGGAATTTCGATGATCGACATCGCGCGCTTCGTGGGAGTGAACTCGCTCGGAACGGCAAACCTGCTGGAGCTGGCGATCGAGAAACGGGACCGGATCAAGAAGTTAATCGTAGCGTCGTCCATGACAGTGATGGGCGAGGGCACGTACCACTGCGGCGTGCATGGAGTGCAATATCCGTTTCTGCGGCCGCTGGAACAATTGGCGCGGCATGAGTGGGAAGTGAAATGCGAAGAATGCGGGGCAGCGATGAAGCCGCTGGCGATGAAAGAGGAGCGACCGCTGCTGCCCCTGACGATCTACGGATTGACGAAAATGGACGAGGAAGTGGAAACGATGCTGGTGGGGAGGTTCTACCAAATTCCGGTGGTGGCGTTCCGATACTTCAGCGTGTACGGGCCGCGGCAGTCGCTGACGAATCCGTACACGGGAGTGATCGCGAGGTTTGGGACGCGGCTGATTGCCGGAAAACCTGCGCTGATTTATGAAGACGGGCAGCAAATGAAGGACGTGATTCATGTGCGGGACGTGGTGCGCGCGAATCTGCGGGCGATGGAATGCGAACGGGCAAACTATCGGGTGTTCAATTTGGGTAATGGGGAAGGGTTGAGCGTATATCGCATCGCGGAATTGATCGCGGAGAAGCTGGGGAGCCCGTTACGGCCGATTTTGACGGGGCAATACCGCTGCGGGGACGCCCGGCATGGATGGGCAGATGTGTCCAAGGCGCTACGCATGATGGGCTGGGAGCCGTCGCTATCGGCAGAAGAAGGATTCGCGGATTTGTGCAATTGGCTGCGCGAGCTGCCGAAGGAACAGTTGCAGGAAGCGATTCAGGCTTATGAAAGCGCGGAACGCGAATCGGAGACGCGTGCGGTGGCGGTTTAGATAGAGAGACGAGCGGAGAACCGATGCGATGCTGGCGAGCATTATCATTCTGACGAAGGACGAGGAAGGGCACATTGGCCGCTGTTTGGAAGCGGTTTATGGACAATCAGCGGATTTTCCGTTCGAGGTCGTAGTGATCGATTCGGGGTCGCGGGACCGAACGATTGAAATTGTCAGGAAGTACCCGGCGCGGCTATTGCAGATTGCGCCTAGCGAATTCCATCATGCCCGAACGCGAAATCTCGGCGGAAGGGTAAGTTCGGGCAAGTACTTAGTTTTTCTTTCGGGCGACGCGCTTCCAGTAGACGAGGGGTGGCTAAGCGCGCTGGTGAGAAATTTCCGGGAGTCAGCGACTGCTGCGGTGTATGGGCGACAACTGGCGCAGCCAAACGCAACGCCGGAACGGGCATTCTTCGTGCATCATCGTTACGGCACAGAAAGACTGGTGAAGACCGCCACCAGCAATGGTGCGGGAAAATATCTGCTCTACCAATTTTCGAACGTCAATTCAGCGGTTCGACGAGAAGTGTGGGAGAAGGTGCCGTTCCCTGAAGATATTAATGCTTATGAGGATTTCTCCTTTGCCGTTCAGATTGTGCGGCAAGGACGCGCGATCGTGTATGAGCCGGAAGCTGCGGTGTTTCATTCGCATAACTACAGCTTGATGAAGTCGTTCCAGCAGTATTTTGACAACGGAGTGGTATACCAACGGCGATGTGTCTTGGATGGACAACAAAAGAATCGAATGCGCTCTGACGGTTTTCGTTACCTTTGGAACGAAATGAAGTATCTGCTGGAACACGGGGCGGGACACAGATTGCCCTATGTCGCGTGTTACGAGGCTGCGCGGTATCTGGGGGTTGTTTTTGGGCGGCAGGAAAGACTGCTACCCGAGGCGTTCAAGAAGAGGGCTAGCTCGCATCGCTTGTTCGGCTGATAGCAATCCCGAAGCGAACATGGCGCACGACGAATTCTCAAGGGATTATCCCTACCCAGAAATAAAGAGTGCTCGAAAGTTTATGGAAGGGATTCGCGTCGTTCCATTTGTTCGATTGGCGTGTGGCTTTAGATTCTGTGTCATGACTGCTGCGCAGCGGCGGAGAAAATCCAGCGATGGAATTTAGTGTCAAGAAGTCTGCCCTACTAGGGGGATTGAGTCGCGCCGAAGGCGTCGTCGAGCGCAAGACTACCATTCGCCGTCAACTGAACTATGTTGGCTTTTTACTTCGTTTGACAACTCTGCTCCTACCCTTCTTGGCATTTGCGCTCGCGGGTTACGTGAGCTTTTCCTCTCACTTGGTCCCAAAGCGTGCCGCAGAGGTGATTCCAAGACCCTATTTTGAACTCCTTTTGATGATGGGTATCGTGTGGGCGTTGGCAACAGGCCATTTCGGTTTAGATCGAGTTGAGAACTTGTTTGCGGCCAAAGGAAAAGCTCGCAGATTGCTTGCGGCCTGTATTTTCAGTTATGCCGCGGTGATGGCGGTAGCCCTGTTCGATAGGGGGGTACACTACTCGCGACTGTTCATGGCACTAAGTGCAGTAACTCTTTTTGTCATGGCTAATGCGACCAGAGTGGCATTTCTGGTTGCCCTGGATTCAAGGCGAAGGAACGGGCAAGGGGGAGTTCGGCTACTGATTGTGGGGACGGATGAGTACGCGCGGAAGTCCGTGTGTTCATTGCTGCAGGGGCAAGTTATGCCCTGTCGAATTGTTGGCTACGTGCGTCTCCCAGGTCAGGAAGTTGTCGTGGAAAACGGTCCTGTATTCGAATTGGAACACATTGGTGCGTTAACAAACGGAAACGGGGCAGACGACGTCGTTATAGCGCTCCCCGTCTCGCGGTTGGGCGAAATCCAGAAGATTATGCCGGCCCTGGAAGCCTTGTGCGTCCCTACGAGGGTAATTCTTGACTTCGGCGTAGGAGTTTCGATTCGAGATAGGCTCTTTGATTTCGGCGGGGTTCAGATGTTGGACCTTGGGGCAACGCCGGCTGAAACTGCTTCCTACATTGTCTTTAAGCGCATCTTTGATGTGATATTTTCTGCCTTGGTCCTCTTGGTCGGGGCACCCCTGATGCTTCTGATCGCTCTAGCAATTCGACTCGGAAGTTCCGGCCCGGTTCTATTTGCACAGGACCGCGTCGGGCTAAACGGTAAAATCTTCCGCATGTTTAAGTTTCGCACGATGAAGGTCAGCGACTCACAGGAGAGTGACACCCGATGGACCGGACGCGATGATACGCGGCGCACCTGGCCCGGAGCGCTCCTTCGGCGAGCGAATCTTGATGAACTGCCTCAGTTCTTTAACGTTTTGAAGGGGGATATGAGCATTGTTGGACCGCGGCCAGAGCGGCCTTACTTCGTCGAAAAGTTTTTGCATGAAATCGATAAATATAATTCCCGCCACGTTTTCAAGGTTGGGATTACCGGGTGGGCCCAGGTGAATGGGTGGCGGGGAGACACTTCTATAGCCAAGCGAATCGAATACGACCGTTTCTATCTGCGCAACTGGAGCATGACATTCGACTTCCAGATAATTTTTCTTACCATGCTTCGAATGTTTGCAAGCAAAAACGCCTACTGATTCGGCGCAACGCTTTAGGCTGCCCGAACGCACTATGCAAGTGGTTGTTTGCCGGAGACCTGAGAAGTAGTTCCATTGTTGATAGAGGAGACACAAATCCCCATGCAAATTAAAAAGGAATCGACACACCTAGGGGAAATCGTGATCGTAGCCCCGGAAATATCCGAGGACGAGCGCGGCTTCTTTATGGAAACTTACCGCGCCGACCAATTCAAAGCCTTGGGCCTGCCCACAGACTTTGTGCAAGACAACCACTCTCGTTCCAAGCAGGGCGTGCTGCGGGGCCTACATTTTCAGTACGAGCCTCCGATGGGCAAGCTGATGCGCGTGACTTACGGACGCGCGTTTCTGGTTGCCGTGGACTTACGGAAGGGGTCGCCTACGCTTGGAAAATGGTGGAGTACGGAACTCTCCGCGGAGAACAAGAAATGGATGTGGGCCCCGGCAAGTTTCGCGCGAGGTTTTTGTGTGCTGTCGGAGTGGGCCGAGGTGCAGTACAAAACCACGGGAATCTACAACGGGCAAACGGACATTTCCATCCAGTTCGATGACCCGGACATCGGGATAAAGTGGCCCATCTCCAATCCGCAAATCTCCGAACGCGACAAGAAGGCCATAACGTTCGGGCAGTGGTTGCAGTCTCCTGAATCCGATCGCCTTCAGTACGAACACATTCCGGAAGGAAACGTTGGGAGCAGGAGTTACGCCGCAGCAAGGCCTTAAGACGAGGGGAAAAATGAAAACAAATAATCACGATAGATCTCTGGTACTGGTGACGGGCGGCGCAGGCTACATTGGCTGCCAGTTGGTGCCAACTCTTCTTGAGAGTGGTTACCAAGTCCGCGTGTTCGACGTGATGTTTTATGGAGACGCCGGGCTGGATCGCGTACGTGAGCGCATAGAAGTGGTTGAGGGAGATATCCGCAGTGTTCCGGCAAACCTTCTCGACGGGGTCTCCGCCATCATCAATCTGGCCGGTCTCTCCACTGAACCGGCGGCGGAGTATCGTCCCGAAGCCAACCAAGAAATCAACTTTAAGGCCGCCGTCGATCTCGCCAGGGTGGCTAAGGAGAAAAAGGTCCGCAGGTTTATCCAGGCCTCGTCCGGCTCGATCTATGACGTGGGAGCCGGGCACCCCGAGAAGGACATTATGCACACTGAAGACTCCCCGGTGGCACCTTTTCGAATTTATTCGATCACGAAACGCGAGGCTGAAAAGCAGATATTAGTCATGGCGGATGACAGCTTTACTCCTGTGGTCCTGCGTAAGGGATCCGTCTACGGTTACTCGCCGCGCATGCGCTTCGACCTGGTCGTAAATGCATTCGTCCTGAACGCTCTACAGACGGGCATCCTCGTTCTTCACAACGGCGGGGAAACGTGGAGGCCGCTGCTCAGCATGCAAGATGCTGCGGCAGCCTACAAACTGATGTTGGAGGCTCCGGCCGAGAAAGTAAGGGGTGAAATCTTCAACGTGACGAATGGGAATTATCGCATCTCCGAGCTTGCGCTGCGCGTGCGACACAAACTGGGAGAACTGAACATTCCGTGCGAACTCCGACCGGATTACAACTTTCAAAATTTGAGGAGTTGTCAAGCTTCGGGACAGAAAATCGCTCAACAGTTAGCATTTACTCCGAAAGTAACAGTGGAAGAAACCGTACAAGACTTGGTGCACAAAATCCGTACCGGAGCTTTCCCTGACGTCACCGATCCGGCGTTTCACAATATTCGTTGGCTGGATCACTTGGAGGAAGCGAGGACTAGACTCGGCTATCCAGACTCGGTGCTGAGTCTCAATCCGAAGCAACTCAGACGAGTGCGCGCTGCAACGAAGCAAGCGAGTACTGTCGCGTGCGATTAATCATCATTGGAGGTGGTGGACAGCTGGGTTCCGATCTAGCGGAAGTCTTTCGAGATACCAAGGAGGACGTGGTGTCTCTCAGTCGGACGGAACTGGACATCACCGAGGCGTCCGCAATGCGAGAAAACCTTTCCCGGTATGACCCGGACGTCATCATCAATTGTTCTGTTTACCATCCAGTGGACGAATGTGAAAACAACCCGGAACGCAGCTTTGCGGTGAATGCAACCGCGGTTCGGGACCTTGCACTCGCCGCCAAGGATCTTCAAGCGGCGGTCGTACATTTCAGTTCTGATTACGTTTTCGACGGAGAGCTTGGACGTCCCTATCAAGAAGAGGACACCCCAACTCCTGTTAGCGTGTTCGGCGTTTCCAAAGTCGCTGGGGAGCAACTTTTGCGAGCGGTCTTGCCCTGCCACTTCATCATTCGTACTTCGGGATTATATGGTCTTGCGGGAAGCCGAGTTAAAAGGGGCAACTTTGTTGAGACGATGCTTCGCTTAGGGAGACAGAACGGACAGGTTCGAGTTGTAGACGATCTCCGAATGGCGCAAACTTCTACGCGAAATCTTGCGCGCCAAGTCCTGGCCCTAATCCGCACCAAGCACTATGGCACTTACCATGCCAGCGATCACGGTGACTACTCCTGGTATGACTTTGCAAAGAAAATTTTCGAGTACTCCGCTATGGAGGTTAAGGTTACCCGAATTTCGCGGCGCGATATGCCTTTCATAGCGCCACGCCCACGGTATTCGGTTCTGGAGAATTGTCGGCTCAAGGCCCTCGGAATGGACCAAATGCAATCTATCGACGTTGCCTTGCTAGCATATTTGAAATCGAAAGATGTGGTCCCGGCCCCGGAGAGCAGATCAGCCAGCAAAGCGGTCGATTCAAGAGCACTCTGATCCTGCGGTATCCGCTGCACGGGCCGCCCTCGGCGAACTCGCCGCGGCGCGTGAAATAGGGGCAATCCCGCAAGCATTTCTTTTGACATGAATGATTCCAGATTTGCCCGGTGAATTGGTGTCGGCGCCGGATCGGCGGAACGTGGAAGTCGACTCACACGAGATAGCGTCGCCATACTTGCACACTCAATTTTCTCGAGCCAGCCGGAATAGCTATCTACGCGTGCTGTTCAATTCCTGGAGGACGCAGCATGAACTACGGAACTGAAATGTTAGATGCAAGGCAGTATTTCGAGGAGCTTCAGGGCGTCGTGACCGCGCTTCCCCATTGCACCATCAACCAGATCGCTGATGAATTGGTGACGGCCAATGAATCGGAGCGTATGGTGTATTTGTTCGGGAACGGAGGGAGTGCATCGCTGGCTTCCCATTTCGCGTGCGATCTCGGAAAAGGCACGGCCTATTGCAACGGAGGGAAGAGGTTCCGCGTGCTCGCCTTCACTGACAATATTCCCACTATGACGGCATGGGCCAACGATTCCAATTACGAGGATATCTTTGCGGAGCAACTGAGAAATTTCGTCCAGCCGCACGATATCGCTTTTGCCATCAGCGGCAGCGGAAATTCCAACAATGTACTGAATGCGCTCGCGTTGGCTCGCGGTGCAGGTGCCAGGACGATCGGCCTCGCTGGTTTCCAGGGTGGGAAAATGAAATCCTTGTGCGATATCTGCGTCGTCGTCCCATCGGACAACATGCAAATAATCGAAGACCTGCACCTGGCGATGGCACATTCCATTTTCCGCATTGTATCAGCGCGACTGTCACGTCGCACACTTGCGGCGTCTGGCCGATGACAACCAGAGGTGAGACGGCATAAGAAGATTGGCAGAACCCGATGCGCGGAAGGACTTGCGAAAATCCGGCATGGTATCGTCGATGCTCTCCCACGTCTCTGGATCCGTTATAGATGAACCCCGAATAGCTTCGAAGGCACATGAAAATGCGAAAAGTTCGCTACTGGATATTGGCGGCCGACTTGTTGTGTGTGCTTGTGGCCTTAGGTGCTGCTTTTGAACTGCACTACGCCGGCACGAGAGATACGATCGATCTCGTCGTTCACTTTCAGGCGTACTCTTTCGTTATATGTGCTGCGGTCGCTGCATGGACCTTCCTTTACTTCGAGATGAGTCTCGATGGCTTTAAAGGCGGGTGGCACTTTCCGGCCATTTTCTCCAAGGTCGTCGTGGCCGTCTCACTGCTGATGGTCGTTTTGCTGGCGTTTGCTTTTCTCACTAAGCATTCCTATTCACGTCTTGTACTACTTTACTTCGCGATCTTCTTTGTTCTTGGGTTGTTTGGAGTGCGCTGCGTGGTTCGTCTTCTCGTTGGATCACAAGTAAGAAATGGAGCGGACGCTCGCTGCGTAATTTTAGGAAATGGGCCAATAGCTCGGGAGCTTGTCAGCAAGATCGCTTCACACCCCGAACTCCCATTTCAGGTTGTCGGTTTCTTGTTCCCGGGGGAATCAGAGGCAATCAATGGATTCGTGAGCTCACCCGAGTCGCCTCTTTCATCCGTCAAGACTCTTCAAGTTCTCGACCTTCTGGCAGAGCAAAACGTGCAAAAACTCGTTGTCGCCATGGAGCTTGCAAACCATCCGGAAGTTCACAAGCTTATTGCCGGCTGTCGCAACGCGTCCATCCAGGTTTTTCTGGTTCCACAATCGTACGACCTATACCTATCGAAAGCGGAGCTGACGGAGATCGATGGTCTTCCACTGTTGTCCTTACAGGAGCCTCACCGTCACGCAATCAGCTTTGGCGCAAAGCGCGCGCTCGACTTGGTATTGAGCTTGGGAATCCTGGTGTTTGCTTCGCCCTTGCTCGCGTTTTCCGCTTTCGTTCTTTACAGGAGAAAGGGAAAGGTATTCCGAACCGAGCTCCGGTGCGGCAAAAATGGGCTTCCTTTCCGGATGTGGCGGTTAAACGTCGAGCGCCAGACAACAAATCCGGAGCGCTATGAGAGTCTCTTCTTAAGATGGAGCTTGACGGAACTGCCACAGCTATTGAACGTGTTGCGAGGGGATATGTCTTTGGTCGGTCCTCGACCTGAGTCAATCGAGAGGGTCAAAAACTATTCGGACTGGCAGCGGCAACGGCTGAAGGTTCGAGCCGGCGTTACCGGCCTGGCGCAAGTACATGGGCTTCGGGAGCAGCATTCCTCCGAGGACAAGGCACGTTTCGATCTGCAGTACATCGTTAACTGGTCGCCATTCTTGGACCTCAGCCTTATCTTGCAAACGATGTGGACGTTGCTGTTGCGGGGATTGACCCAAGAGCCTGTTCCCAACCCGACGCCGAAGTTTCGACGCGCGGCTAGCGAGTTTGTGACCAGGGAGGTTGTCGATGTTGATCGTTCGTAGCCCCGTGCGAATCAGCTTTGCAGGTGGCGGAACAGACCTTCCATCGTATTACGAACGATTTGGCGGAGCCGTGGTTAGCGCGGCAATAAACAAACATTTCTATACGGTGCTTGAGAAGAGGAGCGACAGTAAAATACAAATCATTTCAGCAGATCTTCGTACGGTCGAAACGTGGCAAGACATTGCGCAAATGGATATTCGTGGTAATACCCTGGAAATTCCTCTGGCAGTACTCAAAGAGTTTGGGTGCGATGTCTCTGTAAACCTTTTTCTTGCTTCAGAGATTCCACCGGGAACAGGACTCGGCTCTTCCGCTAGTGTTTGCGTCAATCTGACAAAGATGCTTGCAACATACAGTCATATCTCTCTCTCGAAATATGAGCTCGCCGAGCGGGCTTTCCACATTGCCCGCAACGTTTTGGGCCGGCCGGTAGGCAAACAAGACGAATACGCCTCCGCGTTTGGTGGTTTAAATTTCATCTCATTCCACCGGGATGGAACAACGAACGTCGAGCCGCTGAATTTGGAGCCAGGCCTTGTTCGTGAGCTGCAGTCGAGCTTGCTTCTATTTTTCACCGGTGTGTCGCATCACTCTTGGACCATTCTTGAGGAGCAAGAACAGTCTGTGCGTAAGACAAAGAGCGCTACAGTCGAGTGCTTGCATGCGATCCGTAAACTGGCCGAGCCAATGAAGGCGGCTTTGCTGGCAGGGGAATTGAGGGATTTTGGTCTCTTGCTTCACGAAGGCTGGCAGATCAAGAAACGGCTTTCATCGAACATATCGAATATTCGGATAAATGAGATGTACGAATCCGCGCTTCGAAACGGCGCGTTGGGGGGCAAAATTACGGGTGCTGGAGGAGGTGGATTCCTTCTCCTCTTTTGCCAACAGCAGCACCAACCGAAAGTCCGAGAAGGCTTGACAGCGCTGGGCGCCCGGGAGATGGGATTTGAATTTGACTTCCAGGGCGCTCAGGTCGTAGCGGATGATCCGTTCATCGATGACGACGAAAACGGCGGGATGCGCTGGACATTTGTTTCGGTTGCGACCGAAGCGGCCAGTAAAGGACAGGCGTCGGCAGAGAAACCGGTGTGAAGTGCAATCGGATATCTTCGCAGGCAGAGGTCCGCTTATGAAAGCCTTTCTTCTGGCGGGAGGTCTTGGCACACGCCTCCGACCGCTAACCGAAAGCACACCAAAGTGTCTTTTGCCCGTTCAGGGCACACCCATGTTGCAGATTTGGTTCGATCTGTGTCGGCGGCAAGGTATAGAAGACCTACTGATCAATGTTCATTCTCACGGCGATGCCGTACGCAAATTCATTAACGAAAACAAAGACGGATTGAGAGTGCGCCTATTCGAGGAGACGACTCTCCTTGGCAGCGCCGGGACTGTCCTCGCTAACCGAGATTGGGTCGGCAATGAGGATTTGTTTTGGGTGTTCTATGCAGATGTACTTACAACGACCGACCTTAACCAAATGCTGGTCTTTCATAACAGCCGCCGCCAGATTGCGACGATCGGTGTTTATGAAGTGCAGGACCCCTCGCGATGTGGCATTGTTCAGCTGGATGACAATGGAGTGGTCCGTGAGTTTGTCGAAAAGCCTCCCGCTCCAGTTAGTAATTTAGCCTTCTCTGGATTGATGTTGGCCACCCCGGCCCTGTTTGGCGTAATTCCGAACACGAATCCCGTCGATCTGGGATTTCACGTCCTGCCTCGAATTGTCGGTCGAATGGCAGCGTATCGAATACCAGATTTCGTCATTGATATCGGAACGCTTGAGACTTACCAGGCCGCTCAAGACACCTGGCCAGGCCGTTCTCAATCGCAAAAGCAAGGAGCGGTTCGTGTTTAGAGGCGTAGTCTTCGACTTTGATGGAGTGATTGTAGACAGCCATCCGGTGCATACGCGCGCGTGGAAGAAGTTTCTTGACTCAGTGGGCAGAACGGTTTCCGAAGAACAACTGCAATTCGTTTTAGACGGAAGAAAGCGCGACGACATTCTGCGACACTTTATGGGCGAGCTTGAGGCAGATCAGATTGTCGAATTCGGCCGACAAAAAGAGCAATTTTTCTTAAAGGAAGCAGCGCTCGTGCGGACGATAGACGGTCTGCTGAGTTTCTTGGAGGACCTTGAATATGAGCAGCTGGCTCTAGCAGTTGCGAGTTCGGGAGGCAGAAGTCGGGTCCACTTTCTTCTTGAAAGACTCGATCTGAAGAAGTTCTTTCAAGCGGTCGTTACCGGAGATGAAGTGGAGCAGGGCAAGCCTCATCCGGCCGTTTTCCTAAAGGCCGCTCAACAGTTGGGAATAGATCCCCCCCGAGTTGATTGCATTTGAAGATGCTGTTTCAGGTGTGCGAGCAGCGCGATTGGCCGGCATGATGTGCGTCGGGATCGCCCAGCTTGGCCGCACTGCCAGTCTGGTTGACGCCGGCGCGAATTATGTGGTGCCGGATTTCCGGCCTCTGTCCTATTCGAAACTGCAGGAAATATTTGTTCAATGATTTGGAAATCCTGTTGCCTGGCGATGGAAACTGCAAGAGGTGCAAAATTTCGCAAATTGTTTACACAGAGATTGTGCGTTATGAAACCGCCGAACGGACCGAGAGAATTCTCAGTTTATTCTGAAAGGTTGCGATAACACTTTCCCAAAAACGCCAATCCCCCGGCGTGCTCATTTGAGCGGGTTGTACGGCCATCCGCAGACAGGTCACCCCGTACAAGGGCTAGCAAAAGCGGAGCCCGTCTATCCTCTTCTCGACAGCAGCCTAATCGATAAGCTCTTGCGACGTTCCTCCCCTTCCCGCGCTTAACCCCACACTACGTCCGAAATAATGTGAGCCTTATTCCTACTGAGTGGTCGGCTAAGAGCTGGAAGTGCGCCCATCGCGACTGTGCCAATTCAAGGGGTCATTCCATGAGAACAAATCGAGAACAAATTGGGAACAAACTACCGAAGAACACCCGTGAAATAGGTCGATCAACACATACGTAAGTCGTTGAGAAGCAAAGACGGGCTAGTATTTTATCCGGCTCATAACCCGAAGGTCGTCAGTTCAAATCTGACCCCCGCAACCAAATTGAGAAGTTCGGGGCCGGAACCCAGGATTCCGGCCCTTTTTTCTTGCGCCTACTGGCGGAATATTCGTTAATT
>Ga0210409_10003924_pt1 | contig 16300 bp, 19 predicted proteins | sample IncBWH17MmetaG_FD_161649 | JGI IMG/M metagenome (GOLD analysis project Ga0210409, IMG submission 161649) | Forest soil microbial communities from Barre Woods Harvard Forest LTER site, Petersham, Massachusetts, United States - Inc-BW-H-17-M | ecosystem: Environmental > Terrestrial > Soil >...
CCGCCGGCTCGCCCGCCATGACGGAGCGCGTGGCGCGGATTGCGAGGGCGGCCGGTGCCAAATGCTATACGGACCCGTTCACTACGAACGCCAAATCTACCGAACAAGAGAGATTTGTGCAGCGCGTGACCGGATGGCTCAATCAACCCGGCAGGAATTTCCAAACAGTCGCATCCTGATGATCGATTGCGCCACCCTGATTAACCGCAAGGAGATTTGTCCATGAGCATGCCAGATCACACCAAGCCGCTAATCTACATTGAGCGCGCACGCGAGACCCACGTGATTCATTTTGTACTCGGAGATATAGAGTTGGTTGGCTTGATCCTTACCCGGACATCCGAGAATGCGGCAGTCATCGACTACTTCTATCAAAAGCTTAAGGACGGTCTGTATATCTAAAGGGGGACCCTCGGCCGAATATCAAATCCGTATACCGAACAGCAGGCAACAACATGCATCGCACACTGAGCTCCCTGCGCTGCCATGAGCGCGATCGCGACAGCCGCCTTGTCTCGGCTTTCGCTCGGAGGAGTGTACCCAGTTGGTCTGTTGCGCGTTGATTGACGGCCATGGCAACAGCGGCAGGCGGCCCGTAGGCCATTAACGTCGCGATCGCCAAGCAGCGGCGGTTAAAGCTAGAGACAAGAGCAGCCACTAACAGCGGGTTTCGGTCGCGCGCTTTTTACGGGGACGGCCAAGTCGAGCTCGCATGGAATAGGCAGCGGCAGTTTTGCTTTTTCGACCGCAGCTTGCTCTTTTGTTAGGTTTCGTCGCGGCAGCGGTACTGGCCAAGCTTTCGACTGACGTTGCGAGAATTTCGCGTTGAGCATTCAGCCAATGGATGTCCGCCTTGCCCTCGGGTTGGCCATCGGCGATCCAGAGGTGGTAGGCACGCTCGCGAATTGCTTCTTCCAGATTAGACATGGGATTCCCCTCAACAGTGAGACGACAGCCCCGGCGCAAAACTCTTGCTCCCGCAAGGTTAATGAAATCTTAAGGCGCGGCCGGACGTGCAGCGAGGGCAGAAGAAGCCAGTCGTTGCGCCTGAACCGCGCCACATCAAAGCCCACAGTTGGTCAAAGGCAGAAATCAAAGTACTAAACTGCGCCAAAGATACTGGACGCTTAGTGGGTTACAAATGAAAGTGGCCCCGGCGCTGTGACGAACGGAGCCACTCTCCCCGCAAGCGCAGCCGCTTGAAGACATGCTTACCTTGCGGATTTAACGCAAGCCGCCAAGGTCGATCAAGTTTTGTGCAACGCGCCCGCCGTGCCAGAGGCCGGCAGCACAGCTGATGTTTTCACGAGCTTCGGAGGCGTTATATCCCGGATCAAATCCTTTAGCGCATCGGCATCGAACGGCTTGCGTAGTATTCTTAAATTGGGCGGCGCTGCTATTGCAGCATCGCTGTAACCGGTCGTAAGGGCTACAGGCAAATTTGGATACCGCGATCCGATTTCTCTCGCAAGCCCGACCCCGTCAATGGTCCCTGGCATGACGATATCGCTGAACACGAGGTCAATCTTCGTGCCGGCTTCGAGCAGTTTCAACGCTGCTTCGGCCGAATCACGGTAGATGGTTTCATAGCCAAGATTTTCGAACAGCGAAGAAGTGACCTCCGCCACATCAACGTTGTCGTCGACAACGAGGACGGTTTGCCGTTGCGGATTTAGTACCTTTGTTTTGCCAGCGGGGCCCGTGATTTGCTCGTCCGCACAATACGGCAGATAGACTGTAATCGTTGTTCCCTGTCCGACCTTGCTGTCGGCCGTCACCGTTCCACCCGCTTGGTGCGCAAAACCGTAAACCTGCGATAAACCAAGCCCGGTTCCTTTGCCCACCTCCTTCGTCGTGAAGAATGGATCGAACATTTTGGACATGAGATTTGGCGGAATACCGGTGCCCGTGTCGTTAAGCGCTACCGCAAAGAAGACTCCCCTGAGGCGATTATCGCCGATTGCCTGATCTATCGTCACATCGTTGACAGACAGCGTGAACGTGCCGCCGTTCGGCATTGCGTCGCGAGCATTCACGGCGATGTTGACGATCGCAAGTTCTAATTCGGCGAGGTCCACTCTAACCGGCCAAACGCCGTCGCCAAGATTTTCGTTGTATACTATGTTCCCGCGCAGCGAGCTTTCGATCATGGTGCGCATGTTCTTCATGGCAGCATTCAGATCAACGACCGTCGGGCTGAGGTGCTGATGACGGGAGAACGTCAAGAGCTGGCGCGTCAGGGTTTCGCCGCGTTTCGCCGCGGTCTGTATGGCTTCGATTGCTTTTGGCAGTTTCGGATCAAGCAAGCGTGCAAAGATCTGAGCGCTGCCTCCAATAATCATCAATAGATTGTTGAAGTCGTGCGCTATCCCGCCAGTCAGTTTGCCGATTGCCTCCATTTTTTGCGACATTGCGAGCTGTTCGCGCGCCTGGACCAGTTTCTCCTCAGCGTCGCGCCGCTCCGTTGTGTCCCGGAGAACATTGATAAAGCCGCCCAGATTTCCTGAATCGTCACGGTACGAAGAAACCGAGCCGGTGACAAAAAACAGCGTGCCATTTTTTCTGATGCGCCAGCCCTCGAGCTCGTGCTTTCCTTTTTGGATTGCGAACTCCAATGCGTGGGCTGGTGTGCCAGCTCGGCGCTCATCTGGCCGATAAAATATTCCGAAGTGCTTGCCGACAATTTCTTCCGGGGCATAGCCCATGATTTTTTGTGCGCTGCTATTCCAGCTTGTAACGTGGCCTTCCTTGTCAAGCGCAAAGATGGCGTAGTCTACAACGCCGTCGATAAGAAATTGGAAGTGGCGCTTAACGCTTTCGAGGACAGCGTTTTTGCGCTCAATCTGACGTTTCAATTGAACCTGCAGCGAAAGCAAATGGGCTTCCGTTTTTTGACGTGTCGCGATTGCTGCAGCTAGCGCCAGGGGCGGCATCGATACGCTGATCGAAAGCACGAGCAGTGTTAATAGGGCTCCATTGAAATCATTTTTCGAAAACGGATCGCTACCGCTCGAGAAACCCCACGCGGCCACTCCGACGAAAATGAGTGCGGCGGCAGCGACGCTGCATCGATTGCCCCGCAAGCCAGCCCACATCAATGGCAGTAAAACCACAAAGCCAAAAAGGCTCCGATGAGGTAGCGGCACGTTCAGATCGTCGCTGATGAGGTTACTGCCAATAAGCGGGCTATAGGCAACGATCCCGATGACGCTCACGAGAACAGAAACTGCGACAGATTCGAGCAGATCACTCCATCTGGAAAAATTACGCAAAGGCATCATCGCCCAGAGCACGACGACCGGAGCAATCAGCACGGTCCCAGCCGCGTCTGCAAGCCACCAGGTTGACCAGGTTGCGACTGCATCGGAAGGGTCTAGATTATTGGCGACAATAAATCCTGCCAAGACGATGATTGAACTAATCATCGTGGTCGGCGCAAAGGAAATGATGGCAAACTTTGCGATGGCAGTGGGGGTACCAAACGTCTGGCGCCCATTCGAGTAGCGAATAATCAGCCACGTTCCTGCAAACGCGGCGAGGAGAGTACCGATGCCGACGGAGCCACACTCAAAGGACGATCGGCCGGCCATAAGGTAAGGTGTAACCGGCCCCGCCAAAATCGCGGGCCAAATCCGGTAGCCGCGTAGCAGGACCAGTGCGAGCGCGAACCCGGTTGGTGGCCACAACGGAGTCATGGCCGGATTAATTACGGGCAGCAGGAGGGCGGATTCGGTGAGGCCAAAATAACTCGCGACGATTATTGAAAGCTCGGCCAAATAAATTGCAGCGCTCGCAGCGCTGCCAACAGCGGAAGTCTTGGCTTTGCCAAACTCTGCCGTTTCCATCACAGGCCTTTGCGGTGGGCACCTCAAACACGCGGTGGAGACACATCGGCGGCCATCCAACGGTTTCCGGAAGAGAGTCGTCCAATTTCCGCCGTGCGAACACTCCTCAATGCAGGTTTGACAAAAGCATGACCATACGATGGAGAGTATTGGGCAGTCGATCATACCCGCCGTGACGTGACGCGTTCGACAGCTAGGCGAGCTCGAAGTTTGGCTATGAATACGCGATTTCGTGCTTGGGATGCGCGTCGGCAGGCCCCCGGCGGCTTGGATCCGGAGGCATGGGGCCTCGCTACGTTCGCTGCTCGACGTTATCAAGCGCGTCCGAATCGAGGGCGAACCCCAACAGGTCTTTGAGATGATCGAGACCGATTTGCGGGCCCGCTTGGCGTAGCAAGCTCGTTAGCATCGAGCATTCAGCGACAGATAAAGCGGATTCAGATCAGTGACTTAGGTCCGCCTAAGCACCGGTTCTGTAATTCAGTTGGGCCAAAAATGGGAGCGTTTGATGAGGAAATGAGCATCACCGAGCTATTCGCCCAAGCGTCAGAAACCGTGAGCCCTGTGGTAGAGCCGAGAGATCACCGCACACACCGCAAAGCCGAATAAAAATCCGACGCAAACGCCGCCAAGGAAGAGCCAATACGCTTCATCCATGTGAGCACCCTGCCTTGCCTACCTCACTCCCTCACGAGGGATTGAGTCAATGTGCGCCGCAACAGAAAGATTGGCCTCATCATTCAGAGATGACAGGGACTGCATGACCGGACGAAAATCCGCGCCCAGGACGCGCCGGTCACGGATGGCTTCGTGCAGCTGTGCAGCGAGGGGAAGCCGATAGGCAGGAAGGTGGCGCTAAACGGTGACGATCCCGCCAGGATTGCCGCACGCCTAACTCGCGACGTGTGGGCGAAGACGAAGCAACGTAATTTCAACAGGCCGCTGGTCTATGCTCCTCCAGGAATTGCTTGGAGGTCGCAAATGACAGGCCCGGAGAGCCCAGGAGTCCGGCCTAAGCGACCCGTTGCGGTAGGTTTTTATCTGATAGTCAAAGTTGGCCATCCTGCAAATGGATTTAGGCTTTCAAGGAAGGACGGTGGCTCGGTATTTTGAACGGGTTCAGTCTGCGCTCGTGCATCCTGTACGGGCCGGGCATGTGCCTGTCGATGCTGCACATTTGCTCGGTGTTCCCGCACGTGCCGGGTCTCTGCCCGCGCACTATGTACGGACCGGGCCCTTCGGTGCTTTTGCATCGGCCTCACAGATGCTGGGGCATTTTCCACGACCCGTGCTGGGGCATCTTGTACCGGCTTGGCCAGAGCCTGCGCATCTTGCTCGGCCGACCAGGCCTGGAACTCCCTGAACAGGGCTTCTGATGATGGCTCACTGCTTTCCATCTGTGTCTTGCTGGCGGGTTCAGAGGCCGCAGCAATTTCGCGGGTCGGCACGTCCTTTGCGGTCGGCGGCAAAGCCTCAACAGCATTGGTTGATTGAGTTACGGCTGACTTAATTGTCGGCGTCGGCGGATTGGTGCCAGGCTGAGGCGCCGAATTGTCAACCAGCGACGCTGTCGCAAAGAGCGTCACTTGATCCGATAGAATCGCAATTCCGATCGCTATCGCCGCCGCAACCAAAAGGCTCGCTACGAGACCTCGTAACGAGATGACAGCTTTGTCGTTCGCGGTACCCTGCTCAGGTTCATCGGCGGAGAGAAGAAAAACGGGCAAAGGACCGGGATCAAAATCTTCTTCCGTCGCCACCGTGTGATGCCTGATCCTGATGTTCCTTTCAGACATGCGTCGACCTCCTGTTTCCAACGCCACTTTTATCAACGAGCTGAAAAACGGCCCCGGCCGCTCAGGGAAGGGAGAGCACCGGAGCCGTTGTCTCCCCGAGGGACTGGGCAGTTCCGGGGAGGTCTTCAGCTTGGTCGGGCAATGTTGTCGTGATTGCGTTTTCCCGGGAGGGGCAAAGGAAGTAGCCTGAATGCGCCGGTTCCGTTGCAGGAACCGGAACGAGCGATTGCCAGTTCAGCCAGAATTCTTGAGTGGGCGAAGGAGGAAGGCGTGGGAGCAGCCTTGGAAATCGATCTTGCCTTGTGGGGAATGATAGCCTGCTTGGCAATGAAAGTTGCGGAACACTCTTTTTAGGACAGAGCGCGTATCGTCAACCAAATGGCCGCCCAAAGCGGAGACTCCGAAAATCGAACCTCAGCCTCCGACTGTAAAAACGTCGGCGGGAAATTGTTCACATAGGTGAATCGTGGACCCGCTATCCCAGCGGGGGGTCAGTGTCCGACCAAGTAAATCAGCAATCCACAACGAGCCTTCCCTTGCGGGCAGCATCAGCCGCCACCGCCGGGCCCTTTTCTTCGATCAGGATCGTCCTCGATTGGAGGAGGAAACACCCGGCAGTCGATGCCTCGGGCGAGGCCCGGGCAGATCGGGCCTGCCTGGCTGTACGGCGGGACAAACTGCTGCGCCCGAGCGGCATACCAGGGTTCGCTGGGTCGCCAGTGCTTTTTCGTCGCGGCCTGTGCCGGCGTGATCATAATAACCGGCAGCGAAGCTGCGTACATGGCCAATGTGAGAAGCCCTATCGCAAATTTGCTCATGCTCCCCTCCCGTTACGACGCAATACAACGAAGACAGGTTTGCAGAAGGGGTCGCCAATTGAGGCGGTCCGTGCCTTTGGATACTGCTATTTTTCGACTTCAACGACGTACCTTCGTATCACCTTGGCGAACTTGTCACGTTGGGGTGCAAGGTCCGCCCAGGCTTTCGACTTGTAGAATGCCACGGCCTCATCCACGCTACCCCATTCGGTGATCCCCACACTCTTGGGGGCTGGCCCTCCCTCTATCTGAACCACTCGCCCGCCCGTGGTGCGCAAACTGTGACCGTTGGCTGCTTCGATCGCCTTGCGGGCGACAGGCAGGACCGAGGCTTGGGCCGAAGCATCGAGGGGTTCGAACTCAGCGATAGCGTAAGCCTTCAGCTTGGCTCCTTGAGCGTGGAGGCTCTGAACCGCGACAGCGCCGATTGCGACGCCAGCAAGCAATACCATTGCGATTTTGTAGTTGGATCTCATGGCATTCCCTCCGATTGTGCGATTACGGATACCCCCATAATTCAGGGCACACCTTCCCTAGATTGAGTCGCGGCGGTCAACTGAAACTTCAAGTTCTATTTTCCCTTCGTGTTCAGCCCGATCTCGAGGAGCAGGCGGCGGAATGGTCAAATTGACGGTTAGCCGGGCCGGGTTCGGATCTGCCGGTCTTAATACGTCAGTGCCAGCAACCTCTGCACTATGGCGCCAAGGCAAACCAGCACGACGAGAAGCTTGAGCAGCTGTTTGAGTCGGGCGTCCGCCGGGGCAAAGCGGTCGATGACCCAGAAACAGATCGCGCCTGCAACCACGATAATCAGCACACCAATCAGGATCGAAATCGCACCCATTTGTTATCCTTTCTAGCCAGGTGTCCCCATTCTCAGTTTTGGAGAGATAAATTCGACAGTGTTGCGGCCGCGCATGTTCTCAGAATCGGCTGTTGTTGGCATCATCTTTTCCAACCAGCTCACTCCAGAGCACTGGCCAGGCTCGGCACGCTTTCGGCGCTAGGCGGTGTGCCGAGCCGCCGAATAGGGACTGACCATGAGCCAAATCCTCAAATTCCCCGATAGAGTTTCGCGGCGGATGCCAAACAATGGCACGCCCAAGGAAGCTGGCGCGCGAACGAAGGATGGGACGATTACCTGGATGTCACGGCGGCACGTTCTCGTAATGACGGGAGATCAATGGAACGAGTTCATCAGGCTGCTGACACCAGACGAGCAACAAGCTTTCATGGCCGACGTGTGGAAGCTCATAGGTTGTCACTGCCGGCTCATTGGCGGCGACTGAGGGACGGGGGCTTTAGTCGGTCCCGCGCTCAGCTTTTCTCAGAAGTCTTGCTATCCCGTCATTGTTCTAATTTGTCGCAACTCGGGCCAAGGCGTCGTGGTCGAGGTTAGAACAAATGTCCACCCTGTTGCAGCCACACCCCATCGAAATCATTCCAGCCTCGACTACAGCTAGGGACGCTAGTCGAAGGGGTGGCAATGGCGAGCAGCAGATCGAAGTTGCGTGCCGGGCCGAGCCTGGAGGTGGCTCAAAAAGGCCAGGAATCTTTCAGGAAAAAGCGTCTTTCACCCGCCCCCTTGGTTTCCGTTGTGGGGAAACAGAACTCAAACTTGCGCCTTAGTAGGCGGTGGCTCAGGAATTGCAGAGTTGTGACAAACATCAACGACGACCTTGCAACGCTGCGGTAGATTGACTTTTCTCCCACTTGGAGCCCGTCGCGAATGGCGGGCTTTATTTTTGCTGTCCTCGTCGTGGGTTTAGCGTCCAGGCGCCTGGGGGAGATGATCGGCGATCGTGCCGAAGGCTTTGTAGAAATCGTCCTTTGTCATCAGCTTCGCCTCGCTAAAGGCAAGCGCAGCTCATCTACTGCCAGTGGCCGTTGATGAAAATCAGCGCTTCGATGCCGCGCATTATCTCAAACTGACTATGCCACGACGGTCGGCGTGAAGCAGCCCGAAGTCGCGCGCCGCATCTATGCCGCTGAGGTGGCTCAGTCTCGTGCCAATATGGCTAGAGAGCTTATCGAGCGCTGGAGGCATCTTTTGAATTGCACGCTTGCTGGCGGGCACTCTGGCCGAACAAAAGTGCGTCCGGTAAGTTGTGGCGGAGAAGGAGTCGCACATGGCTGGGGACGAGGAGTATTTGCTCTATCCTCTAGACTCTGGGGACGACCCGGTATGCCTACACTGCGGCGGTAAGATGCTGCTCACTAGTTCGGAGGCGCGACCGGAGAAGCCCACCTTGCTGACGTTCCGGTGCGACCGCTGCGGCCAGTCGGAAAAGTTTCTCAGCGACGAGCCCTGAAGGAGCGCGCCGGCCGGCGGCCTTTTCCTATCGAGGCGTGCGCCGACGAAGACGCCGAGTCCGCTTGCGTGACTTGACTAAGGTCCGCACCGCGACTCGCAATCGTGATCTGCCGCTTGCCATTGCCACCCCCTCAACTAGCGTCCCCCAGCTTTTAGTCGAGGCTGGAATGATTCCGATAGTGTGTGGCGGCAACAGGGCGGGCTCTTTTGCGGCATGAGGCTGTTTGTTCCTGCCGAACATTGGCGCGGGGCTGGCGAGCCTTTAATGTTCGAACAGCGGAGTTCGGGGGATCTGGAAATGAAGAAGATCGTGGTAACGCTCATCATGGCCGCGGCCGTTGCACTCGCTGGATGCGAGAAGGTGCCAGGTCCCGCCGGGCCAAAGGGAGAAACCGGTGCCCAAGGTCCGGCAGGGCCGCAGGGGCCACAAGGTGTCCAGGGCGTGCAGGGACCAAAGGGTGACAATGGCGATGCCGGCCAGTCCGGCCTTCGAACTGTTCAGGCCGATGGTGTGGTCAGTTGTGATGCCACTGAAGCACTTGTGTCGGTTTTCTGTCCAGGCGGCGGAGCTCTTGATGGTGCGAAATGCAATACGGCACCAACAATCGGGCTTTGCCTCAAACAGCGATAACAAATGGCAACAGGCGGACTTTGGTCGCGCGCTCACATATCCGACGTTGGCTTACTCGCCGCTTCGGCCCGGCGGGTCTTCTTGCCTTCCTGGACTCGTGCAGGGCATATCCCGGGTTTTCGATCCAGCACTTACCTATCCGCCTGGTGCATCGTCGAATGGGTCGGGCAATCCATCGTCCCGAGGATCTTGGCTGTTAGACGGCGAGCCGCGCACTACCTCTTTCACAATTTCAATGATCTCCCGAACAATATCGCCACGGTCGCTGCCGGAACTCTCTTTGAGCAGATACTGAACCGCCGCGCGGATTGCCATCTTGGCGTCCTCGGTGCCATCAAAAACATCTGACATGGTCACGCCCCATATGCTTCCCGAGCACGATCTCCGGGAAGCATATGGGTATCAGGCCTCTATATGAATTCATAGAAATTTCCCGTTGACCTATAACGGGATATCACATGGCGGTGGTCGCTGGCGTCGTCCTCTTTGCGGTACGTGCGCTGCTGGCGTTAATCCTGTGCTGAGGGTGTCTTTCCCGGTCGCCGCTCGAACTTTCCATCAGCGCAGCGAATTTTTTACCCCAGTCGAGGGCACTATTTGCGTGCGATGGCGTCAAAAATGCTGGCTTAATTGTGCCCGCAGGATCATGCTCGCGGGGCCAACGGATCGAGCCTGATGGCACCAGCAAAAGACAAATCGCTTTTCGTCGGCAGCCGGACCAGCGGCAGTATATTGCTCGCCGTCGCGCTCGCGTCCTTTCTTGCGGCTGCCTCCCTCGCACAGGACGCGGGCGTAAGCGGCATTCCGCCGGGGCCTGCGAATGGGTGGAACTCCAGAAACCCTTCCTTCAACGCGCCGACGATGCCGCCGCCGATCCCGCCGCCCACGATCAGGCCCGTAACACCGACTACCGTCGCGCCGCTCAATCCGACGCCGTCACTTCAAGGATCAAACCGTGTCCCCACGGTGCGAGCGCGATCCTCGTCGTCGCACGCACGGCGCACTGCCGTCAGGGAGAATGACCGGCTGCTCAATCACGGCGTCACAAGCATCTGCCGAGGTTGCTGAGGTCGCCTACATTTCGCGGCTCATCGCCGGGTGTTTCCGGTTCTTCCTTGATCCTGTGCTTCGACCGGCCGGCTTGAGCAGCCTCGGGCAGGACTACTCCGTTTTCTCCACCATCAGCGCGACGAGAAAAGGTTACGCTGGCCAGCGGGCCGGGTGATTGGGAGTACCCTATGTCGAGTCTCGACGAAGAGCTCGTCACCATGATCGGTGGGCTTGCTGCCTTTGCAGCCTTCTGCGTTGCGGCCTTGCTATGGTTGGGGTGAACGCTCCTGACTTTCAGACCGCCACGCTATGCGGACACAAAGAAAGAACGCAAAGTCGACGTGACATGAGCTCTCCATCATGGCCAGACGCACCAGGACTGATAATTGGTTCGTTTCAGTCGAAGCTCTAAGGCCAGAGCGACTTGAACGCTGGACACCTCGCAGAGAAACCAGGACATTTCCGACGGAGGCCGAAGCCAAGCAATATGCGAAGGAGATGCTCTCCGAAAGAAACAAGATCATCGCGGGGACATTGCTGAACGGGTATCAGCCAGTTCGTCGTATCATCCCGACTTCAGAACTAAATCGCTGGGTTGAAAAAAAGTAGTTTGCGCAAACGCCTCCATCACCCGGCTCATCGCGGGATGTTTCCGGTTCTTGATCTTGATCCGGTGTTTCGACTGGCCGACCGGCCTCGGTAAGGAAATGCCGGCGCCTTAACCATTCTAAACGCGCGGGATCAATATCCCACCCACCAGGCTGCCGGTTACGGCGAATGTCAAACCAACTTCAACATTACAAGCCCGGCGGGTTGACGATTGTATATCCGGCGATCGAGCGCTCACGGACCTGCGTCGCGTGCCTGCCGGAATTGATGGCGTTTAGGGAAGGGGAGGGCATCAGTCGGTGCTGGCGCTGGCTCGCACTAGTTCGGACAGCAGCATCTTGGCGATCATCTCCGGGGGCGAATTTCCGACCTGAGTCCTTTTCGCTCCGAATGACGATTGAACATGCACCATCGAGCCTTGAACGTAATACTTTCCGTGGTGGATCTCGTCTCCGATTGTGACGGATACTTCTCTTACAAAAGGTGGTCTGTGGTCTCGCATCTTTCACCGGAATGAGTCCATGACCCGCTCTCACTTTGAGGAATGCAAGAAACACGGTCACGGGACCAGCCGCGCAGCGTGACCGTCTTCTTGGCCACTGGAGCGCTTGGGTGTCAACAGGGCCCGCCGCCCAACTCCACCGCACAGGGATCGTTCCTACGCGTTGTAGAAAGGGCCCCGGTACGGGAATGCCGGCGCCTCAAGATGAACGGTGCCGCACCGTATCGTGAAACTTGAGATATGCGCTACTGTCAGTATCCGACCAGGTAGATCAGCAATACGACGAAACCGGCCAGCAGCACGGCAAGGACGAAGAGATTGCGGAGGATCTCGACGCTGATCTTGCGGCGGGTCGTTTAATAACCCCTCATCAGCGCGCCCGGCCTGTCCCAATGGAAGTTGGGCCGCACGTCGGCAGCTCGCTTGGCGAAGACCGAGCCTGCGACACTTGGCCTGTTCGGGTCTGCGCTGATGTAAGCTGCCCGTAAGCTAAGATTCCTAGTCGGGAAATCGCGCCTTTCTCAGCTGCGTAGCTTCGGGCTTGCATCCGCTTCGGCCGGAAGCTGCCCCGCCGTTGTCCACCAACAACAGCGGCGGGTTTTCTCGAATTGATCAGAAGCACAGCCTGAGCGCGACCGGGCCTGACCAATCGAAATCAGGCGATAACGACAAGGATTTCGGAACATGCGCTATGCTTTGATCATCGCGATGTTGCTTGGGTCGACGTTTCTTACTCAGGCAGAGACCCTCGACCGTAACAAGTGGGTCGGACGGACTGCACGGGCGAATAAAACTTGCCTCACCAAATTTCGACAGAAGTTCGGGGAAGGAAAGGACCGCAACTACGCTGATTGTCTAACGGGTCAAACCAACAAAGAAATCGATACCTGCATCGGCGATGATGAGTTCTCCAACTGTGTTCTCCAGCGATCCCTGAAGGTATTGGAGGTGTGTGACCTGTCAAAATGTTGAGGCTACACAACGCTTATTCAGTGCGGCACGCCCGCAGGACCTTTTGCTCCCACTGAAATCCGGCCGCATGTCGGCGCCCCGCCAGCCGCAACCTGAGCAAATGAACTTGGGCCCGAGATCCCGACAGCCCACTATCGGTCACCGCTGATCGCTACGTGGTGGCTGACGCGACAAAAATATCGCACTCACCGCAAATCCGGCCGAAAGTCGCCATTTTGTTGCCCACTGTGGCCGGACATTCCTTTAAGAAATCCGCGTGGTCGATCGAGCCAAGGGGGGGTCACACCATGGCATCCATCAGCTTCACAGCGATCAACGTGCGAGTGCTTGGATTGAACCAGCGCTCGTCACGGGCAACGACCTGGCATTTGTGCAGTGTCATCGTACCGAGACGCACAATCACCGGTCGGCTTGTGCGCGGAAAAGTTTGGCGGCGTCACGACGGCCGTCATTGGCTGTATAAAAAGTTCGTCGCTGGGTAGCTTTGTCGCATTTTAGGCCGCCGAGATCAGAAACCCGGGCAAATCCTGTCGGGGGGGAACGTAGGTAGCGCTCCCCTGACTCGAACCCCCGGCTTGGATTTTGTGGACACTTGCGACGCTGCGTTTCTGGCTCAAGCGGCCTGTCGAATTGGTGCTCCTGCGATCACGCTGTCCTGTCCGGCTGCGGTGTAGATGCGCGAACCAGAAACTGAGAACGCAGCGTTGGCGCCGGACACGTGCCGGTGCTCGTCGTTCCATCGCCCCAATTGATAGTAGCGGTGAAATCGCTGGCTCACCCGCTCCAATGTTTTCAGCCAATCCGTTGCCATGCAGGTAGTCCGGCATGGCCTTCGTGACGACCACTGGCCTTTCTGCATCAGCCCCAACTCGGTCAGCTCGGAGTCCATCGACTCGGTCGCACCGCCATGGCGGCCGGACAAAGTGAAGGTCCAGCTTCCGGGGCTCGCCGTTTGCGCCGATTTCGTCCCCGAGCTTCGCGTTCGATTCTGTTGAAAAAGGCCTACGTGTTCTTTGCCCGGTGCAGCGGGAGCGTTTCTATCCACGGCACCGATGGTGCTATGTTGTTACGCGCCCGCAAATGAGACCAAAGGCGATGAAAGAGAAAAAGGACATCGTGGAAAACTGGCTGCCGCGCTACACCGGCACGCCGCTGGCTGAATTCGGAGAATATGTTCTCCTGACCAACTTCGACAATTACGTCGAATGGTTCGCCACGCTGCACGGCGGTTTGGTAAAGGGCGTAGATCGACCGATGCCTAACGTGACTGCCGATGGAATCACGCTGATTAACTTCGGCATGGGAAGCCCGAATGCCGCGACCGTGATGGATCTGTTAAGTGCTATTGCGCCGAAGGCCGTATTGTTTCTTGGCAAATGCGGCGGGCTGAAACGCAAAAATCAGATTGGCGACCTGATTCTACCCATTGCGGCGATTCGGGGCGAAGGGACCTCGAATGATTACCTGCCACCGGAGGTCCCAGCGCTGCCCGCGTTCGAGTTGCAACGCGCGGTGTCGACAATGATCCGCGATCTCGGTCACGACTATTGGACGGGTACTGTGTACACGACCAATCGTCGTGTCTGGGAACACGATGATCGCTTCAGGGATCAGTTGCGTCGTACACGAAGCATGGCGATCGACATGGAGACCGCAACAATCTTTGCCGCCGGATTTGCCAACCACATTTCGACTGGCGCACTGCTTCTTGTGTCCGATCAGCCAATGATCCCCGAGGGTGTGAAGACCGAAGCGTCGGATCAGGTGGTGACCGCGAACTTCGTCGAAAGACATATCAAAATCGGGATAGAGGCCTTAAAGCTTGTACGGCGCCGTGGCCGCAGCGTGAAGCATTTGCGCTTCGAAGACGATTTTGACGCAGGCCATGAGACGTAACGAGGCGCACCGGGCGGCGTGAAGGCCCGCGACCGGCCCGATGGTTTGTCATCCTGTGTCCTCGGTTCCTCAAAACTGGAACGATGCGTTGCCTGGGTGTTTGTTTCTTACTTCCTAGAACCTGAGGCAGTTATGGGGTATGCCTTCGCGTACCCCGACTCCGCAAAAGCGGTCGTCATGAGAGTTGAGCTTACTCAAGCACTGGCGCCCGGCAGGATAAGCCCGGTCATCGGCCTCCTGCTGAGACTGCTTCTGTTCGCGGCGGTAGCGGTAAGCGGGTGCCCCGCACTTGCATCGGACGTAGGGGAGGATCCGAAGCCGGTGCAACAACCGCCGTCTGACAACAACGGTCAGCCAGCAGAAAATCACGACACGAAACAAACCAAGGAGCCGGCCGCTCCGTTGAACCTTTGTGATGCGCTCGGCGCGGCGGCGGCGGCCAATGAACTGCCGGTCGACTTCTTCGCCCGACTGATCTGGCAGGAAAGTCGTTTCAAGCCGGACGCGATCAGCCGGAAAGGCGCTCAGGGCATAGCTCAATTCATGCCGGCCACTGCAAGAGCGAGCGGTCTCGAAAACCCGTTCAATGCGCTCGACGCGATCACCAAGTCCGGTCAGTTGTTGCGTGATCTGCGCCGTGAATTTGGCAATCTCGGCCTTGCTGCAGCCGCGTACAATGCCGGATCTGGACGCGTTCACGATTGGCTTAGCAGCCATCGGCAGCTTCCGCGGGAAACGCGGGCGTATGTGCGGATTGTGACCGGTCGTTCTGTTGAAGAATGGACGGCCGGCACCGCAACGAACCTGGTTGAGATGCCCTCCCTCGAAGTCGTCCCGTGCGATTTGGCCGCTATGGCCTTGGTTCCGCCACACCGCGAAGCATCCCAGCCAAAACCCAAAACCATCAAGCCCTGGGGCGTGGAGATCGTCGGCGGGACAGCACCAGAAAACGCGCTTGCTCGCTACCGTGAATGGCTGCCGAAGTACGCAGCAATCGTCGCCGACCGCGAGCCGCACGTCGTCATACGCGGAGTCATCGGCCACGCAGGTGCAGCACGAGTCCGGGTCGGCGAGGACACCCGGGCGGCGGCGGAAAAATTATGCGCAGCGCTGCGCGCTGCTGGTACGTACTGTGACGTGCTGCGCAATTCAGACGGTGTTGGCAACAGCCGTCAAAAGGGACCGCTGCTCGGGACCAGTCCCATCATCGACCGCCAAGACGCCAAAGTAAGAAAGATAATATTGTCGATCTGCCGAGGTTGCTGATCGGGATGAACTCACTGCCAATGCCGGCTTCCGGCAGGCTTGCGCGAAATGGCTGAATTTAGAACGTGCCGAGCGCAAGGCTTAAATGAGCTTTGACTGACGGCCGTTTTTTCCAGGCTCAGCTCGAAGTAATTGAGAGTGAATTTGCCTTTGCGGCTTCTATTCCGGGCCCCAACCGTCGGTGCCGGCGAAAGCGCGGCGATCGGCGCGCGCCGCGGAGGTGACGCAGAACTGCCAGAGACGGGCCCTCAAAATGTCCCATCCGTCAGAACCGATATGGCAGGTTCCCGAAAGGAAAAGTGAGCCCGCCATAGGAACGCTGACTTCCCATTCCAGTTGGCCAAGCTCCCAAGCGATGACGCTGGAGCGAGAGCCATTGAGCATCCAACGGCTGACCCTATTTGCCGTCGTTGTCGCGGCCATGTGCTGCGCTGTCGCGATCACCGCTTTCATCGCGCAGTCGCCCGCAAGAAAGAGCGCGCCAGCGGGCGCCGCTACGAAGGCGGATGAACCTCTCGTCGCCCACCATCGACTGCATCCGGTGCGCACCATTCCAATCATCGGCAGGACCATCCCGCTGAGGCGCAGCCGCCGCAGCCGG
>Ga0210409_10003925_pt1 | contig 16298 bp, 14 predicted proteins | sample IncBWH17MmetaG_FD_161649 | JGI IMG/M metagenome (GOLD analysis project Ga0210409, IMG submission 161649) | Forest soil microbial communities from Barre Woods Harvard Forest LTER site, Petersham, Massachusetts, United States - Inc-BW-H-17-M | ecosystem: Environmental > Terrestrial > Soil >...
TGGCGACGACCACGATCCCCGCCCAGGCCGGCCAGGGCAAATAGAAACTCCAGGCGAGCCAGGCCAGCAGCGCGATCATCAGGACGTGCATGGCGCGGGCGATGGCGAGCGCCTTGGCGACGCCGAACCGTTTGGGCACGGAAAAAAGATTTACCGACTTGTCGTACTCGAGGTCCTGGCAGGCGTAGAGCACGTCGAAGCCGCCGACCCAGAGCGTCACCGCCGCGCATAAGATTACCATGCGCGCATCGAGCGAGCCGGCAATGGCGATCCAAGCCGCCGCGGGCGACATCCCCAGGCAGAATCCCAGCACCAGATGTGACCAGGTCGTGAAGCGCTTGGTGTAGGAATAGAAAAGCAAAACGCCGAGCGCGACGGGCGAAAGCTTCAGCGCCAGAGGGTTAAGTTGCCATGCCGCGATTACCAGTACGGCAGCAGCAGCGGCGGTGAAAGCCCACGCGAACTGAACGGTCAGCGCTCCAGTCGCTAGGGCGCGCGTGCGGGTGCGCGGATTTTCGCGGTCGTAGCGCAAGTCGATGATCCGGTTCATGGTCATCGCGGCGGAGCGCGCCCCGATCATGGCCACGATGATCCACGCGATCTGCCGCCACGAAGGCCAGCCCGGCGCCGCGCCCGGAATTTGCGCGTAACGCGCGGCAAGCAGAGCTCCCGTCAGTGCAAAGGGCAACGCGAACACGGAGTGCTCGAACTTGATCATTTCGAGAATCGTGCGGATGCGGGTTGGGCTCACTTCGAATCTCCCGATTTCCTGTAGGACTGGCTCCACAGGCTGCGGAAAAACGCGCAACCGTCATTCCGAAGGGCGGCGTTTGCCCGAGGAATCTGCTTTTTTCTTGCTTTGCGGACGAGCAGATCCCTCGCTTTGCTCGGGATGACAAAATTAAGTGAGCACGTTATACCTCACTGGCCTTGCTCTTGGATTGTCCTTCCCAGCGGTACATCTCGTCCTGTGGCAAACCTATTTGCGCGAGGACGCGATAGACGTATTGCGCGACGAGATCGTCGATCGTTTTCGGCTGATGGTAGTACGAAGGGATCGCCGGCATGATCACCGCGCCGGCCTGCTGCGCGCGCAGCATGTTTTCTAGATGAATCCGGCTGAACGGCGTGTCGCGCACGCACAGCACCAGGCGCCGGCCTTCCTTGAGGCAAACGTCCGCGGCGCGCGCGATCAGATCGTCGCTGGTCCCCGCGGCAATCGTCGCGAGTGTGCCCATCGAACACGGGATCACCACCATCGCATCCACCGAATAACTACCCGAGGCAATCGATGCGCCCACGTCCTTGTTCGGCAAAACTTCTGTCTTCACCGCGCGCCCGCCGATGAGCAGGGACGGCAGCTTTTTCGCGTCGGTAGTGGCGATGCTCAATTCGTGCGCAAGCAGACGCGCGCCAGTATCCGTAACCACGAGGTGAATCCGCGCCACGCGCGCATCGGCTTCAAGCATCCGCAGCGCTGCCTGCGCCAGCACCGCCCCCGATGCTCCGGTGACACCTACAACGATCGTCTTGTGTTCCGCCTGGCTCATAATGTGCGCGGGAAGATTCAGTCTAGACAGCCGCTCGCACCAAAGTCAAGAAATCGAGTGGGGTTGAAGTGGGTCGAGGTTTTTGTAGGACAGCCACTCTTGGCTGTCCATTTTCGTGCTACCGACACCGCAGAAGACAGCCAAGAGTGGCTGTCCTACCGGAATTGCGAATTGAATCGCCTTCAACTGGCGGCCCCAATTTGGCGCAAATGATGCAAGAGATGGGTTAAATAATCCTCGGCGAGAAACCGCAACGTCACGGGGTCGTCATCGCCGATTTGGCAGGGCGCTTCGAGTTTGTCTGTCGGCAGGTGCGCGATGACGTGGGCGAGGTAGAGATTGTAGCTCGACCAGAGTGCGACAAGGATGGGCCAGAGGACGCCTTCCACGGCCTGCACACGCACAAATCCGTCCTGGTCATAACGAGGAAACTCAAGCGAGCCCTGCAACGCCGCACGGACAAATCGCTGGTGATTGTTGGATGCGGAGTCGATCAGATGTCCGAGGACTTGCTTGCGGGACCAGCCGCCTTTCAATACGGGCTTGTTGCTCTCCGCTTCGGAAACTTGTCGAAGGGTGATTCGCGCCGATTCCACCACATGCTCCAGCTTTCCGCTCAAATCCCTCATGGTTCCTCCCGATGATTCTCGAAACTCTATACGAACTCTGGCCGCAGCAGCACCTTCATCACACCGGGCTGCTGCGCGTAGCGAATCGCTTTGGCCGCATCTTTCAGCGGAAAGATCCGTGAAATCAGCGGCCGCGGGTCCACGCGTCCCGAACGCAAGAGCGCAAGGGCGGCCGGAAAAGGGCCGCAGCGCGAGCCGATGACGGTCAACTCCTTCACAACAATCGGCCAGGTCTCGACGTCGGCAGCGCCGTGAAATGTGGATTTTAGGACGACTGTTCCACGTGGAACAGTTATGCGTTGCGCCAGCGCCAGGCCCGAGGGCGAGCCGGTCGCCTCGACGGTCAGTGAATATTGGTTCGAACGCTGCGCAGTGGGAGACATGGCCTTCACCGTCGCGATCTTCGGAAGGCGCGCCAGGCGCAGTTTCCCTTCGTGCTTGCCGATCATTACGACGCGCAAGGCCGCCGCCCGCAGCACGCGGGCGATCAGTTGCGCAAGCTTGCCATCGCCGATCACAGCCGCATCGCGGTGCGCGCGAATGTCTACCTGTTCCAGAATCTCACATGCCGCGGCCAGCGGCTCGGTGAAGACAGCTGCCTCATCGGGAATGCCCGCGGGCACGCGATGCAGGTTCACGACGGGCAGCGCGAGGTATTCGGCGAATGCGCCGTCGTGGCCGATGATTCCCAGCACGCGCCGCCGCGCGCAATGCGTCGGGATTCCCCGCCGACAATAATCGCATGGTTTGCGGAAGCCCAGTCCCGCGCATGCCAAATTAATTTCGCCGACGACGCGCCGTCCGACCCACCCCTGATCCTTCGGGCTTGCGACGCGGACGACATCGCCCACAAATTCGTGGCCCAGCGTGCCGTGAAAATCGTGATAGCCGCGCAGTATTTCTATGTCGGTGTTGCAGATGCCCGCGAGGCGCACGCGCACGAGCGCCCAGTTCGGCCGCAATTTTGGCAATGGCTTTTGAACTACGCTGATATGAGTGCGGTTCGTAATAGCGCCTAACATCGGCGAGCATTGGAGCATAGGCGGGCGTGTCGGGCAAGCTGGCCTTGAGTAGCACAGACTTCAGTCTGTGGGGTTCCATTTGATCTTGGCTAGCGCGAGCGGCCTAGGCGTGTCGGCGGAAATCCACAGACTGAAGTCTGTGCTACTAAAAAGCAAGGGCACGGCGAACCGTGCCCTTGGTTGAATATATGTTGAATGTTTGGGGGCTAACTGCAGCCCGACGTGCCGCCGCAATTTTCGCACTTGTAGCAGGCGCCGTTGGGGGTCATGAGCATGCCGCATTCGGAGCAGGTGGGCGCGCCGTCGAACATCGGGCGCGGTCCTGCGCTTGCCGGCGACGGATCGTCATCGGCGGTGGCGATCATCGACGGGGGCACGGCAGGCGTGGCTGTTACGGTTGCAGCAGGCAGCGCGGTGTCGCCGTTGTGCGTGAGGTAGTCGGGCGAAATAAATCGCCCACCGAGCCAGCGTGCGATGTAGTCGAGCACGGACTTGGCGTAGGGAATGGCCGGATGGCCGGTGTAGCCGGCGGGCTCGAAACGCGTGTTGATGAATTTGTCGACCAGGGCCTTGAGCGGCACGCCGTACTGCAAGCCGATGGAAACCGAAAGCGCGAAGCCGTCCATGAAGCCGGAGAGCGTCGAGCCTTCCTTGGCCATCTTGATGAAAATTTCGCCGGGCTCGCCTGTCTCGTACATGCCGACGGTGATATAGCCTTCGTGGCCGCCGATGGAGAATTTGTGGGTGATCGAGGAGCGCTCGCTCGGCAGCTTGCGGCGATGGGCGCGGATAAAGAGCTCGCGCTGTTCGGCGACGCCTGATGCGCCCTCGGCCGGTTTGGCCGCCGCGGCGGCCGGCTGCGTCTGCTGCGCCGTGTCTTTTTTGTCGCCGGCAGCGGAAAGCGGCTGGGAACCTTTGGAGTTGTCGCGGTAAATGGCCACGGCCTTCACGCCCAGCTTCCACGTTTCGATGTACGCCTGCATGATGTCTTCGACCGTGGATTCTTCGGGCATGTTGATCGTCTTGCTGATGGCGCCGGAGAGGAAGGGCTGGGCCGCCGCCATCATTTTCAAGTGGCCGCGCCAGGCGATGGAACGCCCGCCCACGGCGGCGAGGGAACAATCGAAAATCGGTAAATGCTCGGGCTTGAAGCCGGGCGCGCCCTCGATCTTGCCGTTGCGGTCCACGTAGGAAACGATCTCGGAGGTTTCCTCGGGCGAGTAGCCGAGCTTCATGAGCGCGGCCGGGACGGTGTTATTTACTATTTTAATAACTCCGCCGCCGACCAGCTTCTTGTATTTCACGAGCGCGAGATCGGGTTCGATGCCGGTCGTGTCGCAATCCATCATGAAGCCGATGGTGCCGGTGGGCGCGAGCACGGTGACCTGCGAATTCTTGTAGCCGAATTTTTCGCCGAGGGCCAGCGCCTGGTCCCAGGAGTATTGCGCCGCGCCGAGCAGCGAAGGCTGCACGTTTTCCGGCTTGATGGGCCGCAGCGAATCGCGGTGCATGCGAACGACCTCGAGCATCGGCTCGCGATTGACGGCGTAGCCCGAGAACGGCCCCAGGCGCTCGGCAATGCGGGAGGACTGCGCGTAGGCTTCGCCGCACATGAGCGCGGTGACCGCGGCGGCCATGTCGCGCCCGCCGTCGGAGTCATAGGGCAGCGCCATGGACATCAGCAGCGCGCCCAGATTGGCGTAGCCGAGGCCCAGCGGGCGGAACTTGTGCGAATTTTCGGCGATCCGGGGCGTCGGATAGCTGGCGTTGTCCACCAGAATTTCCTGCGCCGTGATGGTGATGTCCACGGCGCGGCGGAACGCTTCGACGTCAAAGGTGCCGTTGGGGTTGAGATACTTCATCAGGTTGAGCGAGGCGAGGTTGCAGGCCGTGTCGTCCAGGAACATGTATTCCGAGCACGGATTGGAGGCGTTAATGCGCGCGGTGGCCTTGCAGGTGTGCCAGCGGTTCACGGTGGTGTCGTACTGCATGCCGGGATCGCCGCACTGCCAGGCGGATTCGGCCATGCGGTGCAGCAGTTCGCGCGCGCTGAATTTCTCGACGGGATTTCCGTCGTTGACGTTGCGCGTCCACCAGTCACGATCGTCTTCGACGGCCTGCATGAATTCGTCGGTGACGCGGACCGAATGGTTGGCATTCTGGAAAAAGATCGAGGAGTAGGCCTCGCCGTCGATGGATGGATCGTAGCCCTGCTCGATGAGGACGCGCGCTTTACGCTCCTCTTTCATCTTCGAGTCGATGAAGTCGACGATGTCCGGATGATCCGCGTTCAGGATCACCATCTTGGCGGCGCGGCGCGTCTTGCCGCCGGACTTGATCACACCGGCGAAGGCGTCAAAGCCTTTCATGAAACTGACGGGGCCGGAGGCGATGCCGCCGCCGGAGAGGGTTTCGCGGCTGCCGCGCAGCGAAGAAAAATTCGTGCCCGTGCCCGAGCCCCATTTGAACAGCATGCCCTCGGTCTTGGCCAGGTTCATGATCGATTCCATGTTGTCCTGAACGGAGTTGATGAAGCAGGCCGAGCATTGCGGCTTGGGCTGCACGCCGACGTTGAACCAGACCGGCGAATTGAAGGCCATCTTCTGCTCGACGAGCAGGTGCGTCAGTTCGTCGCGGAAGGCGTCGCGCGCGGGAGCGCTGGCGAAGTAGCCGCCCTTCTCGCCCCAGCCGACAATCGTGTTGACCACGCGGCCGATGAGCTGCCGCACCGAATTTTCGCGCTCGGGCGTGTTGAGCTTGCCGTGAAAATATTTTGACGCCACGATGTTGGTCGCCGTCTGCGACCAGCCCTTGGGAACTTCCACATCTTCCTGGCGAAAAATCGTCTTGCCCTTTTCGTTGCCGATCAGCGCCACGCGGCGCTCCCACTCGACCGCCTCAAACGGCGGGGTGCGGCCGTCGGTGAAATACCGCTCGAATTCGAGGCCGGTGCGGACCTCCACATCGGCGGGCGTGGTCGTGCCCACTTGCAGCGCCGTCTTGTCGTTCAAAGCCATTTTCGTCTGTGCCATCATCGCCTCCGCGCAGGTAGGCTCCCCCGCGCAGAGGGAACCCTTATATTTTACTCCCGAAATGCGTGGCTGGGAGCACGCAGTTCCCTGATTCTCAGCAGGTCACTGCTCGATTCAAGTTCTTAGGGCCGGGAATTTACGAGCATTTCTCCACGGGCTCAAAAGTACACTTGACGCTTTCCGCGTAAAAGTGGAGTCCGCAGCCGAAAAATGAAAAAAGCCTCCCTGTGCGCGGCGCCCTGGCCGATTGCGGGCTTTGGCGTCACGCGATCCCTCACCGGCCGCGCTGGGAGCGGCGGCCACGGGGAGTGAAGGGAGCCTCCTCGCTGTCTCGATGAATCCCGACGGGTTGCGTCAATCGACTTGGCGGTGTTCCCGGGGTGAGTGGGCCGTCCGCTGGTCGAATCACGGTTCCCTGAATCCGAGGGCGCAATGTAATCAAGGGCGAAAATTCTGTCAAGAGGGAAATGCACCCGGAAGCACAAAATCTTGTTGCCGCGTGCCCAAACTGTCTATCCCTAGTGGTATGGTTCCTGCAGACCACAAGCGGGAAATGCCGCGGCGCGCCCGTAAATCATCGAAAAATCGCTCTCGTGGCCCCGTTCAAACCTCTCGCGTGTATATCTTGATTTCCGAGGTGAGGGTTCGATGGACCGGACATTTGTTGGCGATCTCCAGCAGCTTGGATCGCTGCTCGCCCGTCAGCGACCCGCTAAAATGAATATCGCGTTCGATGCGATCGAGCATTCCTTCCCGAGTTTCGCACTCGGTGCAATCAGCGGCATGGATCTTGGAGTGCCGTAGATGCACGGTCACCTCCTCCAGCGGCCATTCTTTGCGGCGCGCGTACATGGACATGGTCATCGAAGTGCACGCCCCCAAGGCCGCGAGCAAAAGGTCATAGGGAGATGGCCCCGTATCCGTGCCGCCGGCCGACGCCGGCTCATCGGCGGGGAGGCGGTGTTGGCCCGCGTGAATTACCTGAGCGAATCCGGCAGCACTGCCGCGGACAACTACACTTCGCACGTCACTTTTTTCCATGGTCCTCTCCGCGTCAAAAGATCAGGCACGCAATCCTCTTCAAGCCGACGCCGGCTTGCTGCGTTGCAGGAACGCGAGCAGTTCCGCGTTGATTTGGTCCTTGTGAGTGGAGCACATGCCGTGAGGCGCGCCCGGAATGATTTTCAAAGTGGCGCCCTTCACCAGTTTCGCGGAAAGCATGGCCGAGTCGGCGATGGGCACGATCTGGTCGTCGTCGCCATGAAGGATGAGCGTCGGAACGCCGATTTTTTTAAGGTCTTCGGTGAAATCCGTTTCGGAGAAAGCTTTGATGCAGTCATAGGCCGCCTTGAATCCGCACAGCATGCCCTGGAGCCAGAAAGAATCGCGCAGGCCTTGCGAGACTTTTGCGCCGTCGCGGTTGGCGCCGTAGAAAGGCGCGCTCAAATCCTTGAAAAATTGGGAGCGATCGGCGCGCACGGCGGCGCGAATTTGGTCGAAGGTCTCCATCGGCAATCCGCCGGGATTCGCCTGCGTTTTGAGCATCAGAGGCGGCACCGCGCCGATCAGCACAGCCTTGGCGACGCGGTTGGAGCCATGACGGCCGATGTAGCGGGCGACTTCGCCGCCCCCAGTGGAATGGCCCACGTGGATCGCTTCCTTCAGGTCGAGCGCTCTGACCAGAGCCGCGAGGTCGTCAGCGTACGTATTCATTTCGTTGCCGTCCCAGGGCTGACTGGAGCGGCCGTGGCCGCGCCGGTCATGCGCGATGCAGCGGTACCCGTGGCCGGCCAGAAACAGCATCTGATCTTCCCAGGCGTCCGCGCCGAGAGGCCAGCCGTGACTGAAAACGACGGGCTGCCCTGTGCCCCAATCCTTGTAATAAATCTGGGTGCCGTCCTTCATGGTGATTGTGGACATGAAATGTTCTCCTTTTTTCTGAATTAGCTCTTGCAACGTGCAACGCGAAACGAGCCGACGACAGGTCGCGAGTGATTTGAGGACGAACGCCCTTCGCCCCGCGTTTCATTGCGAGGGCCAAGGAACCCGCGCCCGGGTTCACTCTTTTGCGTTCGCCGGAGGGGCCGCGGTGAAACCAATGCTCAGCCGATTGCCGGCGGGCGTCGTCTGGTATTCGAGGGCGTCGGCAAACCGCCGCAACAGGCGAATGCCATGGCCACCGACGCGAGTCTCCTTGAGCGAACTTACCGCCGGCAGCTCCGGTGAAGTCACAGGGTTAAAAGGGGGCGCTTCATCCTCGACGACGAAAACAAAGTAATCTTTCCTGGGGCTGGTGAAGCGGACGGCGACACAATGATCTGGTTTGCCGGAGTAGCCGTGCCGGATGATATTCGAGAGGACTTCTTCCAGGCAAAGATTCATGGCGAACTGTGTGCTCGCCGGAATCGCGTGACGCGACGCCAGTCGCTCGATCCACGGGAAGAGCCGCGCCAAATCGGATATCCGGCTTCGCAATTCCAGACGCTCTCCGGTTGTGTCCATGCCGTTCCCAGTCATGAGGCGCGCTGGTCCTTCGGGCAGTCTATCGTGGCTTATTGTAGCGCGGCGATCGCGTTTTGAAGTTCGTGATGGATGGGGATCATGGCGTCCACACCGCTCGTCTTCAAAACCTTTTCGACGAGCTCATTCGGGCCTAAGATCACCATTTTGCCTCCGCGTCCCTTGATGGCGCGCGCCGGAGCAACCAGGGCTCGCAGTCCCATGGATCCGAGGAAAGAAACTTTCTGCAGGTCGACGATCACGGCCTTCTTGGTGCCCGCAATCACGTTCATGCGCATATCCACGGCAGCGGCGCCCTCGATATCCAGGCGTCCCTCCAGAATGACCCTGGTGATTCCGCCTTCGAGTTCTTCCGTAGAAATTGGCATTGCTTCAGCCCCCCGCTTTAATTCACCACAACCGCAAAAATGCCCGCAGAGATCCGGAACTCGACCGCGCAACCGGCTTAGCGGGGCAAAGCGCATGATACTCCACCAATTGTTACAGGAGCGTTACAGCGCCACTCCCACTCAATTCAATATCGAGACAAGGTGCGTGTCCTGAAAGCGTGGGCTTTAAACCCACAGTTGGAGAGGGGATAGCGTTGGAGAAAAAAAGCGCGCGGCGGCTCATCGGGGATGGGCCGCCGCGCGAGAGAGGAATCACAGACTGGTCGAGCGTTTACTTAGGAGCGGTCTTTTCGTTGTGCTTCTCGTTGTAGATCTGGCGGCTGGCGCTGTTCTGGCGCTGATTGATGTTCTTTCTTTCCTGCGGCGTGAGCTTTCCGCCGTTTGCCGCGCGATCCGCGGCGATGTGCTTGTTAATGTTCTGTTCGTGATTTTCGGCCTTGGCGGCTTCCGACGGCGACATTTGCCCGCTGGCGACGCCGTTGGCAATGCGCTGCTGCTGCAAATTGCGCCGCGCGCCGACCTCATTGTTCCCATAGGTCGCCGTATTGGCGTTGTGCTTGTCATTGTAGATCGACTTGCTGAGGTTGTTCTGCTGCTGATTTACTTTGGCGCGTTCCTGGGGCGTGAGCGTGCCGCCATTCGCGGAGCGGTCATTGTGAATTTCCTTATTCAAGCCCGCTTCGCGGTTCTCTAGGTTCTTGGTTTCGCCGGGCGTCAGTTGTCCCGAAGAGATGCCGTTGGCGATGCGGCCCTGCTGGTTGTAGCGCCGCCCATTGACGGAGTCCATGGCCGCATTGCCGGGCCGGCCGTGGTTGACCGAAGCCAGTTGATTGTTGTCCGCGCGAGCACCCTGTTCATGGGAGAGCTGGTTGGACGTCGGCTGGAAATGATTTTCGTGCTCGTACGATTGTTCCGTTGCTGTGGGGGTGGCCCTTACTCCGCCCTCGCCGTTAAAGCTGTAGTGATTGTTGTTGATGGTCGTGTTGTTGACCACGGTGCGGTCGATATACGTGTTGTGCACAATGGTCGTGTTCACGTTCATGACCGCCGTGTTATAGGCGAAGCCTCCGCCGACCCAGCGCCCGCCCCAGAATCCGACACCGCCGTATCCGTACCCGTAATTAATTCCGCCATAGAATCCGACGTGCGGTCCCCAGTACCCCGCATGCCAGCCATACAACCCGCCGGCGAAGCCCCAGTAACCTGGCGTCCAAAATACGCCTACTCGCGGCGGCGCGACCCACACGCCCGGAACCCAGTAGTAACCCTCGGTCCTCCAGCCCCAATAGCCGGGGGTCCACATATACCCCTCCACGGGGCAGGGCGGCTGCGCATAGACCGGCAACGCCGGCGGCCCGATGGCCACCGAGATGGCTACCTGGGCGAACGATGCAGCAGGAAACAGGCACAGCACGAAAAGGAACAGGAGAATTTTGGGTGTAAGAACCTTTCGCATAAATAGCCCCTCCTTGGGCCTTCCTGACCTGTGAATTACCGTGGAATCTAAACTCTTCGTCCGGCGCCCTTCATCCCTCTTGGTAATTGAGCGCAGCCCGCATTCCATTGACCGACAGAACTGCCGGGGTAGCGGGGCTGAACCCATGTCCGGCGTTCTTCATCTTATTCAACACGGATCGCGGGAAAATGTCTCTCAGGTACCTTCCCAAAGTGCCCTGAGGGGCAACAGGCGCCATTTATATGCTCATTTGATCCGGGAGGCAAGGAATGGCCCCCGGCTTAATTGTGGGGGCCTGGGTGGCAGAACCGCTGACCGCAACGGATGGTATACTAACCGACTCTTATGGCGAAGCTGACACAGGACGGCGCCGCGAGCATCTCTCCCGAAGTGATGGCGGGCTACGAGCCGGTGATTGGTCTCGAAGTCCACGTGCAATTGAAAACCTTGACCAAGGCGTTCTGCGCCTGCTCGACGCGCTTCGGCGATCCGCCGAATTCCAACACTTGCCCCGTCTGCCTGGGATTGCCGGGCGCGCTGCCGATGCTAAACAGGCGGGCGGTCGAACTGGGCATTCGCGCGGCGCTGGCGCTGCATCTAAATGTCCAGGAATTCTCCCGCTTCGCCCGAAAAAACTATTTCTACCCCGATCTGCCCAAAGGCTACCAGATTTCCATGTACGAATTGCCGCTGGCCACGTGCGGATACCTCGAGATCGAGCACGACGGCCATGTCAAGCGCATCGGCATTACGCGACTGCACCTGGAGGATGACGCCGCGAAGAATCTGCACGAAGGATTTCCGGATTCGGCGGAAAAAAGTTATGTGGACTACAACCGCGGTGGCACGCCCCTCGCCGAAATTGTTTCCGAGCCGGACCTGCGCTCGCCGAGCGAGGCTCACGCGTATCTGACCGCGCTCAAGGAAGTGATGCTGTACACCGAAGTGAGCGACGTCAACATGGAGGAAGGCTCGCTGCGCTGCGACGCCAACATCAGCGTGCGGCGGCGGGGCGCGGAAAAATTGGGCACCAAGGCCGAAGTGAAAAATTTGAATTCCTTCCGCTACCTGCAGCGCGCGCTCGAATATGAAATCGAGCGGCAGATCGGCGTGCTCGAATCCGGCGGCAAGGTCGTGCAGGAGACGCGCCTGTGGAACGTGGCGGGGGGACGCACCGAACCCATGCGCTCCAAGGAATTCGCGCACGACTATCGCTATTTTCCCGAACCGGACCTGTTGCCCGTGCGCGTCAGCGCCGCGTGGCGCGATGAAATAGCCCGCACGATGCCCGAACTGCCGGACGCGAAACGCAAGCGCTTCGTGCGCGAGCAGGCCATCACTCCGTATGACGCCGGGGTGCTGGCGTCGACGCGGGAGCTCGCGGATTATTTTGAAAGCGTGGCCCGCGCGGGCGCGCCGGCGAAGTCGGCGGCCAACTGGATTCAAGTGGAGTTGCTGCGATTGTTGAAAGACGCGGGCAAGGAAATCACGGAAAGCCCCGTTCCCCCCGCGGAACTGGCGGCGTTGATCGCCAAGGTTGAAAGCGGCGAAATCAACGCGGCCACGGGCAAGAAAGTGTTCGCGCGCATGTTTGAGACCGGCAAACCCGCGGCGGAAATCATCGCTGCGGAGGGATTCGCGCAGGTGAGCGATATGGGCGAGATCGAGCGCTGGTGCCGCGAAGTGATCGAGAAGAATCCAGACAATGTGGCGAAGTATCGCGCGGGCAACGAGGGCGTGTTCAAATTTTTCGTGGGGCAGGTGATGCGCGCCTCGCGCGGACAGGCCAACCCGCAAGCGGTGAACGATACGCTTCAGCGGTTGCTTGCATGAATTTTTTGTAGCGCAGGCACTCATGCCTGTGCGGGTTTTGTGATCATATTTGGCGGACCGCATGTGCATGCGGATTTCAAAACCGCACAGGCAAGAGTGCCTGTGCTACTCAAGTCTTTCGACGAAAGCGGATGCTAGAAGGAGCAACTCCATGCTGAAAGAAGGCAATCCGGCGCCGGCATTCCGGCTTCCCGCAGACGACGGGCGGGAAATTTCTCTGAACGATTTGCGCGGCAAGCACGTCGCGCTCTATTTTTATCCCAAGGCCAGCACGCCGGGCTGCACCACGGAAGCCATCGAATTTCGCGAATTGAAGAACGAATTCGACAAGCTCAACACCATTATCCTCGGCTGCAGCGCGGATTCGGTCGAGTCGCAGGCAAAATTCAAGGTCAAGCAGAAACTGAATTTCCCGCTGCTCAGCGACCCGGACTTTACCGTGATCGAAGCGTACGGCGCACGCCGCATGAAAAGTTTTCTGGGGAAGTCCTACCTGGGCATCGTTCGCAGCAGCGTCCTCATCGGCCCCGACGGAAAGGTGGAAAAGATTTGGTCGACAGCTAAATCCAAGGGGCATGCCGCCGAAATTGTGGAAGTGTTAAAGAATCTTCAAATAAGCCGGGCTCAGCAGGCTTAGGAAAACTGACGAAATTGAGCGTATTGTCCGCAGCCTGCAGGGCCTGTCCCGCCATGCGCCTCATAGAGTCGTAAGAAATTCTCCGCCGCGCCCTTCGACGAGAAGATTGTCGATCAGACGAATCGAGCCAATGCGCACAGCCAGCAACGCGAGACACGCGCCGCGCAGAAACTTCACCGGCTCGAGCGTTTCCGCGTCGACCAGTTCGACGTACTCGGGTTCCGCGAGCGGTTCCGTCCTGAGCGTCTCACGCATCGCGGCCGTAAGGCGCAGCGCGTCGCGTTCCCCGCACGAAATGGAAATGCGCGCGCCGTCCAGCGCGCGGAAGAGAATTGTGGCGGCGCGGCGCTCCCCGGGCTTCAGGTAGGCGTTGCGCGACGACATCGCCAGTCCGTCCGGCTCGCGGACGATCGGGCACACCACAATCTCCGAATCCAGGTGCAAATCGCGCGCCATCTGCCCGATGATCCTCGCCTGCTGCGCATCCTTGCGCCCGAAAAACGCCTTCTGCGGTTGAACGATTTCGAGCAGCTTCAATACCACGGTCGTGACGCCGCGAAAATGTCCTGGCCGCGCTTTCCCTTCGAGGCGCTCCGAGAGGCCTTCGACGTTCACCCAAGTGCGAAATCCCGGCGGATAAATTTCCGAAGCCTCGGGGGCAAACAAATAATCTACGCCCGCTCCTTCCAGTTTCTTGCCGTCGGATTCGAGCGTGCGCGGATATTTCCGGAAATCTTCGCTGGGGCCGAATTGCGTGGGATTCACGAAGACGGAAGCGATCACCGGCTGGCATTTGGCGAGAGCCGCGTGAACGAGCGACATGTGACCGGCGTGGAGGGCGCCCATGGTGGGCACGAAGCCGGTCAAGCGTCCTTCCGCTCGCGCCTGGCGCGCCACCTGTTTCATCCATTCGATGGTGTGGATGGTTTCCAAGGGGGTGAAGTGGCACAGACTTCAGTCTGTGGGGGTTCGTAAGAAAGCCTGGGCCGATCGCGTTAGCTGAGACTGAGGCTCCCGCCGATATCTGATGGAAACCCACAGACTGAAGTCTGTGCTACTAAAATCACGCGCGCGCGGCCGCCGCTTGCTCGCGATAGTACATGATCAGATCGGTGGAGACCGGCTTCACGCCGAGCTGCCGCAGCAGGGTGACCACCTGCCCGCGATGATACGTGGCGTGATTGCTGACCTGATGCAGGCTCTGCCACAGCGGATTCGAGAATTCATCGCCGGAAAAACTCTTGTAGCGGATGACACGGTCCAAATCCTGTTGCGTGAGCTTGGAGACGAAGTCGATGTAGTAGCGATCCATTTCTTCCAGCTTGGCGCGCACGGAGGCGAGATCGGGATACCCGGCACCGGAAACAAGCGAGGAAGGAGAGCGTCCCTGGAAGCGCTCGTTCCAAATCCACTCGGCGCCGTACAGATGCACCAGGGTGTCGCGCACGGAACTGAAACTCGAGCCGAGATTGCGCGTGAATTGTTCGTTCGAGAGCGCGCCACACGCATCCAGCAGGCGGCGATCGGCCCAGGCGTTGAATTGGTACAAGAAACGCAGCAGTTCAGGCGTAATCATAGGAATCCTCCGGAGCGAATTCTAATACATTATTTTGGAATGCGTGTCTATTTGCGCTGTGCAATCAGCGCGGCCGGCTGCTCCACGCGCGCATGGTACGACTCTTCGTCGGACGGAAAAATTCCCTGCTGCACATCGCGGCAATATTCCGCGGCCGCGCGGGAAATGATTTCTCCCACGTTGGCGTAGCGGCGCGCGAATTTCGGTTTGTGGCCGAAGCTCAGGCCGACGAGATCGTGGATCACCAGGACCTGGCCGTCGCAATCGGGGCCCGCGCCGATCCCGATGGTGGGAATTTTCAACTTGGCCGTGATGCGCGCCGCCAGCTCCCGCGGAATCGATTCGAGCACGATGGAAAACGCCCCCGCGGCTTCCACGGCGCGCGCGTCACGCAAAAGCTGCTCGCCCGCTTCTTCCGACTTGCCCTGCACGCGAAATCCGCCGAAAGCGTTCACCGATTGCGGCGTCAGGCCGATATGCCCCATCACGGGAATTTCGGCATCCACCAGGCGCGCGATCAGCTCCATGCGCCGCTCGCCGCCCTCGATCTTGACGGCCTCCGCGCCCGCTTCCTTAACGAAGCGAATGGCGTGGCGAACGGCTTCCGCCGGATCATCGTGATAGCTGCCGTACGGCATGTCCGCCACCAGCAAGGCGTGCCGCGTGCCGCGCCGTACGGCGCGCGTGCACTGCAGCATTTCTTCCATGGTGACCGGCAGCGTGCTCTCGTATCCCAGCACCACCATCCCTAGCGAATCGCCCACGAGCAAAATGTCCACCCCTGCCTCGTCGAGAAGGCGCGCCGTGGGGTAGTCGTACGCCGTGAGACACGTAATCTTTGTCGGTGAAGAATTTTGCGAGGGAACCCCAGACTTGCGTTCGAGGATGCTCGGCACGGTAATCTTACCGTTGCCTGCAGAAGCAACCACGCTCATAACCGCCTCCGGTGCCGCTCCCTGACATTGGGATGCAGCCCATCTAAAGCAATTCTAGCAGAAAGTGTGCAAGCAGGCTAGTGATTGGCCACGAATCGAAGCACGGTTGCCCTGAACCGGCGCCAACAGGGGCTATTCCCTCAAGTCGCCTCGTTCTTGCCATCAATCATCGTGATACGCTATAGCTCATGGAAACGGAATGTTTTCCATCCTGCTAGTCCAATGGGAGTTGATGTGTCCGCAAATTTTGCGGATGAATCAAGGAGGCTCTCGCGATGATCAACGCACAAAGAAACCTTAAGAAGCCGGTCAAATTTTTCTGCGGCACGGTGTTTCTCACTGTTGCGCTGTTAAGTCTGCCCGTTGTGTGGGCGCAGTATCCCCTGCAGTATCCATCGAGCTCTCAGGTCAGCAAGGACGGAACCGCGATTTTGATCGAGGATTACGCGAATCCTCCGCTGTCGAGCCAGATGGGGGATCATTCCTACCCGCCTCCAATCGACTATAAGGGGATGCTCGCGCGCGTGAACACGCTGCGCTCGGAGCCGGCCAACGCGCCGCTGGCGTCCACGCGGTTTTTCGTCGCCGACATGAACGGTAATCTGTATACCCTGGATAAAGCGACGAAGAAATTCACTCCCTACATCACCTTTCCGGAAATTTTTCCCAAGTACGCCACGGAGCGTTTCGGTTCCGGAGTGTCCGCCATCGTTTTAGAT
>Ga0210409_10003927_pt1 | contig 16292 bp, 11 predicted proteins | sample IncBWH17MmetaG_FD_161649 | JGI IMG/M metagenome (GOLD analysis project Ga0210409, IMG submission 161649) | Forest soil microbial communities from Barre Woods Harvard Forest LTER site, Petersham, Massachusetts, United States - Inc-BW-H-17-M | ecosystem: Environmental > Terrestrial > Soil >...
TTCGTCGGATAGTAGCCGAGCGTGTATTGGCTGCGCAGCTCCTCGGAAATCTGATCGAAGGCTTCGGCCATATGCTTCTCCGAGTTAACGAAGATGGTGCGGCCGCCGGTTTCTTCGCTGATCTTGTGCGCCACGCTGCCGTTCCCGCCGCCAAAGTGCGGGTCGGCCACCAGCAAGATGTGCACCACTGTGTCGGTGCGCTGCGCGGCTTCGATGGCTACTTCCAGCCGCACCTTGCTGCCCTCGTCCTGCGCGTCGGTCACGATCACGATGGCTTTGCGGCCCGCCTCGGTATTCAGTTTTTCGTTGCACGCGAGATAGATGGCGTCGTAGAGCGCCGTCCCCGTGATTTGCCGCGAACCGATGGGTCCGGGATTATTGCCGATGCTCCCCGCGGAAGGCACGTTGATGCGCGCTTTGCGAATGGCCCGGTCGATCTGGCCGCGGTCGTCGGTGAAATCGGAGAGCAGGTCCACGTCAGAGTCGAAGGACATCACCAGCGCTTCATCGCCCTTGCGCAGGACGCGTTCGATAAAGCGCCCGCCGGCGTCTTGAATCGATGGAAGCATGTACTGTTCGCTGCCGGAAGTGTCCAACAGCAGAGCCAGGGTGATCGGCAGTGTTACTTCCTTGGAGAAGAAGGCAATTTGCTGCGGCTGGCCGTCTTCCGCAACCTTGAAGTCATCTTGCTTCAGGTCCGTCACAATGCGCTTGCTTTTGTCGCGCACGGTCACGAACAGGTTCACGAGGTTCACCTGCGTGCGGATCACCGGCGCTTGCTGCGAGGCATCTTGCGGCAGGGCCGGCAAGGCAGTTCCCAGGGCTATCCCCCAGGCCGCGCAGACCACCAGAACCTTCTTTGCAGAACGCATGTATAATTTCCTTGTACAGGATACCCGGTCGGAAGTCTCCGCCGCTAGGTCACCCACGCCTCGTAGGATGCGGCGAGGCGCAGCGCGGGATGCGTGCTCGGCTCTAATGGAAACCGCGGAAAGTTTGGCTTGAGGACCATGAAAAGTCTACGGAAAATTGCCGTTGCTGCCATCGCTGTGCTCCTCGGATTTGCGGGGTACCTGGCAGGACAGACGGGGGGCCAGTCGGACGCTGCGAAGGGGTCGCTGCAAAATGCGCCTGGACAAACAGCCCAGCGTCCGCCCGCAGGGCCGCCGCCGAGCGACGCGCGAGCTAAAATCAGCGTGAACTCCAACCTGGTCATTTTGCCCGTCACGGTGAAGGACCACTCCGGCAATCTCGTTCCGGACCTGCAACGCGACGAATTCCGGGTGTTTGAAGATAATGTGGAACAAAAGATCGATGTGTTCACCGCCGAAGCTTTTCCGTTGTCCATGATCATACTTCTTGACAACGACCTGAAAGAGAAGGATGCGCATGAGGTTCGCAAGAGCCTCGACGCCGTGGTCGGGGGCCTGAGCCTGGAAGACGAAGCGTTCATCTGCCGCTTCGACGAATTTTTCCATCCCGGCGCGGGATTTACCGCCGACCACGATCTGCTGCTTACCGAGCTACAACGCACGAAGCTCGATACGCAGCCGTCCGTGGCTCCGTCCAGCGGTGGCATCGCCAATGGACCGTCTATCAACGGACATTCGGCGATTGGCGACCAACCCAATATCACCTCCGCGACGATGGCCATTGGCGGGCAGCCGACCAAGGCCCTGGATGACGCGGTGTTTGGGGCCGCACAGCTGCTGCGGGACCGCAACCGCAATCGCCGCAAGGTCATTTTGCTGATTTCCGATGGCGCCAACGGCGGAAAAAAGACCAACAAGATGACCTACGACGGCGTGGTGAAGACGCTGCTGCACGACAACATCGAGGTCTACAGCGTGGCGGTGGCCAGCGCTTTCCTGGAACGCAAGTTCTCTCGCCTGGTCGACTACGCGCACGACTCCGGCGGTGAAGTCTATTTCGCGGCCAAGCGCGAAACGCTGGAAGTTCTTTACTCGCGGATCAGCGAGGAAGCGCGCAACCAGTACACCATCGCCTACATGCCGCGGGGCACGGACCGCTCGGCGGACTACCACAACGTGGAAGTGCGTGTGAAGCGCGCAGGACTTAGCATCAAGACCCGCGACCGCTATTACAGCGGCGAGATACCGGGCGCCACCCCTCAATAACGCAGCAGCTCAGGGATTATGCACCCGAGAGACTTTCCTCATGAGCCGGGCAGATGGGGCGGTAGGCGCAACTTCGGCAGATAAAGCCTTCCTTGGCGGGGAAACTTCTTGCGCGAATGTCGGCGGCGACCTCTTGCACGATTTCTTGCGCTTCCTCGAGCTGCTTAGCGGTGCGCGTGGTTTCCTGGCGGGAATTATCCTGCAGATAGTGAAATACGAGACGCGCGGGATTGAGTTCAAGAATTTCTTTCGCCGCGATGGCATAGATGCTCAACTGCAAGTCTCTACGCGCTTCGGTTTCCTTCTTGGCTTTGCCGGTCTTGTAGTCGACGATCTCTACGTCGCCACGACCAAGGGAATTGATCTGGTCGATGCGCCCCTTGAGCACCACATTGTTTTCGACGGGCAGCGCGAAGGTCTTTTCCAATTCCAGGATTTCGGGCGTTTCCTGGACTACGGTGTGATGCAGCGCGCGGAGCTGTTCCAGCCCGTCTTTCTTGTATTCGCCTTCCTGGTAGTCGTCTTCAAAACCGGCCGCGGACCATTCCGTTTCGAACAGGCGCTGGACCTCTTCAAATGGCAAGCGATTGCCTTTCTTGAATTCAGCCATAACGCGGCGAATGGTGGAGTGCATCACGCGGCCAAAGGTCAGAGTTGCTTTCGCGCCTTCCTGCAGAGACCACAAATAGGCGAAAAGATATTTCTGCGGGCAGCGGCGGTAGCTGTCCACCGCGGAGGGGTTCAACTCCAGCGGCTCGGGAGGCGAGGGGAGAAACGTCTCGGCCCAGTCCGCGATGCGAGAAAAAATCTTGGGTCGGTCGACGGGTGGAGCGAATAGCGAGCCGGTTGCAGCGGCGGCGGCAGGCTGCGCGCCGTTCGCGGCGTTTGCCGCTGGCTTGGGCGCAAGGCGCAGGACGTCGCGATGCTGAATACGCGGTTCCATCAAGATGTCTTCGATGAAGGGCGGCACGCGGCCCTTTTTCTCGGCGAGCGAGGTGATGGTGAGACGATCCTGGGCGCGGGTTAGCGCAACGTAGAAAAGACGGCGCTCTTCTTGATTGTGAAATTGCTCTTCGGGGGCGCCTTCCTTCATCAGGGCAGCAGGAAATTCGAAGACATGCGGGCGTTCCGGCTGGGGGAATTTGTTTTTGTTCACGCGCAATACAAACACGTGGGAAAACTCGAGGCCCTTCGCGCCGTGCACGGTCATCAGGCGTACGGCGTCGCCGGGAGCGTCGTCTTCCAGGCAGACCGCGCCGTTGGCCTGCTCGAAATAGTCCAAATACTCGATGAATTCGGGCAGCTTGCGGGTGTCGCTTTTGTCTTCCCATTCCTTGACGAATTCCGCGAGGCGCTTGACGTACTCGCGGTCCTGTTCCGGAGCGCGCTGGTAAACCTGGAGCCATTCGAACAGGTCGGCGAGAATGTGGCGTGCGTCGCGGCGCTTCATGGTTTTGCGCTGCGCGGTTGTAAATGCCAGCAAGTCCGTCAAGGCGCTGTGCGACGGATCGAATGGCAGGGGCGGCTGTTGCGATTGCAGGACATCGTAAATTCTTGTGCGCTCCTTGCGGGCGCGCTCAGCGAAGCGCACCAGATCGGCGGGGGCAAGCTGCCAGGCGGGCGCGGCAAGCACGCGGGCGATGGCGATGTCGTCGTACGGCGTGGCGATGAGGCGAAGATAGGCGAGCACGTCCTTGACGAGGGGGTGCTCGAGGATGGAGAGCCGAGAAATCACGAACGGGATCTTTCGCAGCGACAGCTCGCGCACCAGATCGTCGCGATGATTATGCGCGCGGTAGAGCACGGCGAAATCGCGCCAGTGGCGGCCGGCTTTGTGAATGCGCTCCAGCTCGCCGGCAACCCAGCGGGCTTCGTTTTCGGGAGTGGCGAGCTCGACGATGCGGATTTTTTCTCCCTCGGGTTTGTTGGGGCTAAGCAACTTCTTGGGGAAATCGGCGCTGACCGTGTTCTGGCCAATCACCTGCGTGGCGACGCGCAGAATATTGGGAGTGGAGCGATAGTTCTCGATGAGGCTGACGCGGAACTTCGTGGAGTCCTGGCCTTCGTTCCAGCCGGCGAAGCGTTCCAGAAAGAGCTTGAAGCTGCCGAACGAAGCGCCGCGAAAGCGGTAGATGGCTTGATCGTTGTCGCCGACGGCGAAAATGTTCTTGGTGTCGCCGACGAGGAGCTCGAGCAAACGCAGCTGCGCGATATTGGTATCCTGAAATTCGTCGACCAGGATGTAGCGAAAGCGAGATTGCAGCGCCGTACGCAGGGCGACGTCGCGCTCCAATAGCCCAACTGCGCCGGTGATGAGCGTGCCGAACGAAGAGCACTTCTTCTCGCGCAGCAGCTCTTCGCTGGCGCGGTAGGCGCGAGCAATTTCTTGTTCGCGGGCCACGCTTTCCTGGCGCTCGGCAAGCGTGTCGGAATCGAGTTGATTGCGCTCGGCTTCCAACTGCGCAGCGAGATCGTCAGCATAGCGCTGGTAGTCCTCGCAGGAGATGAGCTCGTCCTGGCAGCGCGAAAAAAAATCCACGAAATCGTTCAGGAACTGGCCAGGTTCGGCCAGGCGGCGGTAACGATCGAGCTGCAAGCGGGAAAGATTGCGCCGGAGGAGAATCCAATGATCGACTTTGTCAAGCATGCGGCTGTGCGGGTCGGTATCTTTCAGCAGTGACTCGCAAAAGGCGTGAAACGTCTTGAGGGTGACGTTCTTGGCGCGCTCCCCGACGGTTTTTACGACGCGAGCCTTCATCTCGCCGGCAGCTTTGTCGGTGAAGGTCAGACCCAGAATGTTTTCGCCCGAAAGGTTCGGATCGGATTGCAGCAGGTGGCGGATGCGTTCGGTGATAACGCGGGTCTTTCCGGTGCCCGCGCCAGCAATCACCAGCAACGGACCTTGGGCATGCGTGATGGCGCGGCGCTGCGCGTCATTGAGTTTCAATCCGGGATCGGCCAGCGGCTCGAGATCAAAGAGTGTGCGCATGCTTGACATTGGCAACCGAGAAAAGGGTAGCGGATTGCAAGGCGAAGGGGAAGCGAAAGTTGGCTAAGCAGCCTAATTCCCCGTGCCCGAGGGGTGTGTTCCCGCCGGGCCGCCGATGTTGGCCTTGGCGAAATAGCCGCGGCGGGCGCGCACCTGGTAGCCCTTGTGCTCAGGCACTTCGATGCGGATTCTGTGATACTTGCCGTCAAACTGGGAATGCGTAGGGATGTACGCGATGGAATATTGATTGCGCAATTCGTCGCCGATGTCCTGAAACGATTGGTCGAGATCGTCAACGTGATAGGGGAAGAAGGCGCGGCCACCCGTTTCGTCAGCGAGGTCCTGCAGAATCTTGTCGCCTTCGGTGAGATGCGTTTTGCGATTGGCGAGCTTGTCCGGGTCGGTCTGCGAAAGCTGAATCCACTGCGTGCTGGTGCTGATGGTATAGATGACCACGCTGTAGCGCTGCGCCATCTCAATGGCTTCCGAGCGCGTGTGATTGGATAGGTTGTCGTCGCCATCGCTGATGAGAATCATAACGCGGCGCACAACGTCCGGCTGGTCGCCTGGCGGGCGCGGCGGGTGGCTCAACTCCTTCTGGCAAGCGTCGTAGATCGCGTCGTAGACAGCGGTGCCGCCGCCGGCGCGCGTCTTGACAATTTCGTCGCGCAACCGCCCGGCATCGTCCGTGAACCCTTGCAGGATGGCGGGTTCGTCATCGAACGTCATCACGAACGCTTGGTCCTTGCTGTGGCGCAGGACGCTAAAGAGAAAGGAAGTGGCGGCGTCCTGCTCGAATTTCAGACGATCGCGAATGCTGTTGGAAGTGTCCATGAGCAGGCCAATGCGCAAAGGCAGGTCGGTCTGGCGACTGAAGTAGCGAATGGATTCGGGGCTCTTGTCGTCCCAGACCTTGAAGTCGTCTTTCTCGAGGTCGGGGACCAATTTATTACGGCGATTGAGGACGGTGAAGAGGACGTCGACGAGATTGACGACCTGGGTGATTTTGCCTTGATCCTGATTTTGAGGCGCTGCTTGTTGCGGCGGCGCGGGTTGTGGAGGCGCGGGCTGCTGCGCGGCGTTTTGGCGCTTGCCAGGCCCAGCGGAGCTCGAAGACTGCCGGGCGCTATCCCCTGCCCTGGCAGGCAAGCCCGCACCGGCGGGCTGGCTCGCGGTTGCGAAGAACAGGGCCGCGGTCAAGAGCACGGAAATGAAAATCCGACGCATGTGAATCGATTATAGGTAGGCGGCGAGGGTAGCGTCAATTCGCTCGGGAGATTCGCCAGCGGCGGCGGCGAGTTGCTGGAAGAACGTGCGGAGATCTTGCGGCAGAGGCGCGCGCAGATCGATCCAGGCGCCGGTTCGGGGTTGCGCGAAACCGAGCCGGGCGGCGTGGAGGAAATTGCGGTGCAAAGGGGGCAGAGTGATTTTCCCGATGCGGAGTTGCTCGGCGGCGCCGTAGAGCGTGTCCCCGACCACGGGGTGGCGGAGAGCCGAGAAATGCACGCGGATTTGGTGGGTGCGGCCGGTGTGGAGCTGCACCTCGAGGAGCGAAGTGGCATCGACGCGAGTGAGGAGGAGCCAGTCGGTGCGGGCTTCGCGGGCGTTGCCGAGAACGATGCTGCGGCGGGCAGTCATACGTGTGCGGCGTTTGGGGTCGCGGGCGATGGCCAGGTTGATGGTGCCGCGATCTTCTTTCAGGAGGCCTTGCACGAGGGCGATGTAGGTTTTCTTGATTTCGCGCTGACGGAAGGCTTCGCTGAGCCTGGCGTGAGCGGCGTCATTTTTGGCGACGAGGATGATGCCGGACGTGTCTTTATCGAGGCGGTGAACGATGCCGGGGCGGAGGGCGTCGCCACCCTGTGAGAGAGATTGGCCACGACCGAGGAGGGCGTTGACCAAGGTGCCGTGCGTGGTGCCCGCGCCAGCGTGCACTGTCATGCCGGCAGGCTTGTTAACGGCGATGACGTCGTCGTCTTCGTAGAGTATTTCAAGGGGAATTGATTCTGGCTCGGCGCGGAGGGGGGGACGGGGCTGCATTTGGACTTGAATGCGCTCGCCGGCGCGGAGGCGATGAGAACCCTTGGCGGCACGGGAATTTACGAGCACGAGCCCGGCTTCAATGAGTTCTTGGACCCGGGCGCGGCTGATGTTGCTGAATCGAGTGGCGATTCGGTGATCGAGGCGCAGGCCCGCATCGTTTTCGGCGGCGACGAATTCATGAAGCTGGGAATCGTTGCTCTGGTTCACGCGGAGATTGTAGCAGTGCTAGTGAATTGCGCGCCGGCTGCTGTTAGGGGATCTGTTGTTTGGTGACGTCGTGCCCGTGGTGTTTGTGGAAGAAGAGGACGTCGATGATGATAAGGGCGGCGCCGATGGTGATGGCGGAATCGGCGACGTTGAAAGCGGGCCAGTGGTAGCTGCCGAGCCAGACTTCGAAGAAGTCGGTGACCGCTTCGTGGACGATGCGGTCGGTTACGTTGCCAGTGGCGCCGCCGATCAGAAGCGCGAGGCCGGCAGCGGTGAGGGACCCGCCGCTGTGGCCGGCGACAAACAGCCAGGCGAGCGCACCGATGACTGCGGCGGATCCGATGATCAGCACAATGCGCATGGTCATCGAGGGCGAATCGGCGAAGACACCGAAGGCGATGCCGGGATTGCGGCTGTGCACCAGGTAGATGAAGTTGTGGACCAGCTCGCGGTGCCAGCCTTCGACAGTGTGCGATTCGAACCAGGCTTTGCTGGCGCGGTCGACGAGGACGACGGCTAGAGTGAGCCAGAGCCAGCGGAGGCGGGCGGGGATCAAGCTAGTTCTCCCTCATGTGGCTGCATGGCTGGCTCCGCCTTCGATTTCGGCGAGGGCTTCTGTACAACGTTCGCATACGGTCGGGTAGCGTGGGTTCTCGCCAACGCGGGTGGAATAGTTCCAGCAGCGCTCGCACTTCTTGCCGTCGGCTTTATCGATCACAATGGCAAGATCAGGAGATTCGCCGCCTGGAGAGGAAACCGGCGCGCTGTCCAACACTTGCACTTGAGACACGATGAGCAGGGCAGGCAGTTGCTTGGCGTATGACTTTAGGATGGTCTGCAGCTTTGAAAGTCTGGAATATATCGACACTTTCGCTTCCAAGGAACCACCGATGGATTTTGCATTGCGGGCTTCTTCCAGCTTGACGAGTACGGCGGACCGTACTTTGGCTAGCTCCTCCCAGGCTTCCTTTTTCTGAGGGTCGATCTTTGCGATCAGGCTTTCGGCATCCGGAAATTCGGACATGTGCACGCTCGGTTGGTCGCCTTTGACCTTCGGTAAATGTTTCCAGATTTCTTCGGACGTGAAGACGAGCACTGGGGCAATCAGGCGTACCAAGGCGCTAGTAATTTTCCAGACAGCGGTTTGCGCGGAGCGGCGCGATTTGTTTTTCGCAGCTTTCGTATAGAGACGGTCCTTCAGCACGTCGAAATAGAAGGCGCTGAGATCGACAACGCAGAAATCGTGGATGGCGTGGTAGACGCGATGAAAATCGTAGGCGGCGTACCAGTCGCGGCACTTGGTGACCAGCTCCGCGTTGCGCTCGAGCATCCAGCGATCCATTTCCTCGAGTTGCTCGTTGGGCAGCGCGTCACGTGAAGGATCGAAATCAGCCAGGTTGCCGAGCGCGAAGCGAAAGGTGTTGCGGATTTTGCGGTAGGCCTCGCTGAGCTGGGTCATCACCCGTTCGCTCATTTTCACGTCGGCCTGGTATTCGACGGAGGCAACCCAGAGGCGGAGCAGATCGGCACCCCAGCGCTCGACGATTTCATTGGGGTATAAGGCGTTGCCGAGGGACTTAGACATGGGCTGGCCTTTTTCGTCGAGCGTCCAGCCGTGGGTGACGACGCTGCGGAACGGAGCTTTGTGCTTGATGCCGGTAGCGACAAGCAGCGAGCTGTGAAACCAGCCGCGATACTGGTCCGGGCCTTCAAGATAGACGTCGGCGGGACGCCAGTCTTGTCCCGGCTCGACCAATCCGTTTTTCGGAGTGAGAACGGCGAGGTTCGATGAGCCGGAATCAAACCACACGTCCAGAATGTCGTTTTCCTTGCGCCACTTCGTCGCGCCGCAGGAGCACTTCGTCCCGGGAGGCAAGAGCTGCTCCGGAGTGCGCTGGTACCAGGCGTCGGCGCCTTCCTTCTCAAACCAGCGAACGACGTTTCGCAGGGCTTTGAAATCTTCGAGGCGCGTGCCGCACGCGTCACAATAAAAGACGATGATGGGCACGCCCCAGAAGCGCTGGCGCGAAACGGTCCAGTCCGGGCGCTCCGCGATCATGTCGTACATGCGGTCTTCGCCCCAGGCGGGAATCCACTTCACGTGGCGGATTTCGCCGAGCGCCTCCTGGCGCAGGCTGGTGCTGCGGCCGTGGGCGGCGGCGTCAATCTTGATAAACCACTGCTCGGTGGCGCGGAAAATGACGGGATTGTGACAACGCCAACAATGCGGATAGCTGTGCTTGTATTCGTGATTGCCGAGCAATGCGCCGCGTTCGGCGATCAGCTTGACGATGATGGGATTCGCGGTAAACACATCCTTGCCCTTGTATTCCGGCAAGCCTTCGAGATAGATGCCGCGATCGTCGAGGGGCGCATAAATTTCCAGTCCGTATTTTTGCCCAGAATAAAAGTCATCGGCACCGTGTCCGGGAGCGGTGTGCACGATGCCGCTGCCCTGATCGAGGGTGACGTAGTCGGCGAGAATGCCGGGCACCTGAATGGGCAAAAAAGGATGCTGAAACTTCATCCCGGAAAAGTCGGAGCCTTTGAATTTTCCCCGAATGCGGGCTTCCTTGATTCCGGATTCCGCCTGCAAAGCGGCGACGCGATCGGCCGCGAGCAGGAGCGCGCCCTTTTCCGTATCAACCACGACATATTCGAAATCGGGATGAAACGCCAGTGCGCGGTTGTGCGGAATTGTCCAAGGCGTAGTGGTCCAGATCACCGCGCTCACGTCGGGGCCGATCTTCGCGGCTTCGCCCGAGCCGCCACCCACGACGCCAAATTTCACCCAGATCGAAGGGCTGGTGTGGTCTTCGTATTCGACTTCGGCTTCGGCCAGCGCGGTGGAATCATAGATGCACCAATACACGGGTTTGCGCCCGCGATAGACGTAGCCGCTCTCCATGAAATCGAGAAACGCGCCGGCGATGGTGGCTTCGTAGTCGAAGCTCATCGTTAGATAGGGATCGTTCCAGCGGCCGAAGATGCCGAGGCGCTTGAAATCGCGCTTGTGCTGCTCGACGTAGCGCGTGGCAAACTGTCGGCACAGTTTGCGAAACTCCGCCGGCGGCACTTTGCCTTTGCCGCCCAATTCCTTTTCGACCTGCGTCTCGATGGGCAATCCGTGACAGTCCCAGCCCGGCACATACGGAGCGTAGTACCCGGCCATGCTTCTGGTCTTCACAACCAGGTCTTTCAGGATTTTGTTCAGGCCGGTCCCCAGATGAATTTCTCCGGTGGGATAGGGCGGTCCGTCATGCAGGACAAACAGCGGCTTGCCCTTGCGGACCTCCAGAATGCGCTCGTAGAGGTTCTCGTCCTGCCAGGCAGCGAGCTGCTTTGGTTCATTCTGAGGCAGGCTGGCCTTCATGGGGAAGTCCGTCTTCGGCAGATTCAATGTCTTCTTGAGTTCGAGCGGCTCGGACATGGGTTGATTTAGCGCAATTCCCTTCTATGCCGTTATTTCCCCAAGGTGTTTGGCGGGAAACATCGGAAAGCAGCGTGAATAGCGTATGTTACAATGAATGGGAGTAGGTGTCAGCCGCCAGGCGCGTGCAACCAATCCGCGCCAGCGGGAATCGTATTTCCGGGGACACCTAGTCGAGGGTTTCTTACGTCTAAATCCATGCCGGTTAGCGGCTGATTTTAGGGGACACAGGTGCCAGATTCGTCTTTTATTAGCCTCTTGCCCGCGAATATGAAACGAAATACGTCTGCTGGCTCGAGCATGCAGCAAGCAGCCGTACCGGTGCCCGCCAACGCGGTGCCGCGCTTCGGGGCGCCCGCACATCTCGTATCCGATAATTTTTGGTCGAATCTGAAGCAGTTTCTGACCGAGCGCCCGGTGAAAGTTGTGGAGCGTCCCGGTGCGCCGTTCACACGCAATTCGTTTGGCGACGGAGTTGGCGAGAACCTGAAGGAATTTTTGAGCTCTCGACCAGTGCCCAAGGGGCCGCTCAACAGCAAGCTGGCAGTCAATTGGGGCGCAAACTTCGGCGGCTTCTTCTATCGCATCAAGGAAGCGTTCTCGCCAACCAAGCTTCCGCCACTACACGTGACCAGCAAGCCGGTGAAGGTGAAAGAGATTTGGTCGAAAGATGAAAACTTCGGCTGGACGCAAATCATTTCCATGGGCCTGCACGCGGCGATCTTCACACTGGTCATTGTTGTTCCGCTTTTCTGGCACTTTTCCACGCCGATTCAGGCGAAGAGCAATGTGGACGTTACACCGCTGGACATTTCGCCCTATATCGCGAAGCTGCCTGCCGGCGCGGACAAAGCCGGGGGCGGTGGCGGCGCCAACGACCACACCCTGACTCCGGTGAACAAGGGGAAATTGCCCAAGTTCAAGTGGACGCAATTTACTCCGCCGCAGGTGAAGATTCAGAATTTGAATCCGAAGCTAGCCATGGATCCGTCGCTGTTAGGCCCGCCGGACTTGAAAGTTCCGAGTCCAAATATGTCGACGTTCGGTGACCCGCTGGCCTCCGCACTCTCTGATTCGCTTGGACACGGCAACGGCACGGGAATCGGCAGCGGCACGGGCGGCGGCCTCGGCCCTGGCGAGGGCGGCGGTACCGGCGGCGGAGCGTTTCGCGCGGGCGTGAACGGCGTCGGCGTTCCGATTTGTCTGTATTGCCCGATCCCGCAGTATTCCGACGAGGCGCGCAAAGCCAAGTATCAAGGCACGGTGGTGCTGCAAGTGACGATTACCACCGATGGGCGCGCGACCAACATCTCCGTTGTGAAAGGCCCGGGCCTCGGCTTGGAAGAAAAAGCCATCGAAGCCGTCAGGGGCTGGAAGTTTAAACCCGCCGTGGGGCCGAACGGCAAAATTGTGCCGACCATCGTACCCATCGAAGTCACGTTCCGCCTCTACTAAAGGGGTTTGCTACGGAAATTCTGAACGTGCCCCTTCGGCGCGGGCAACCAATCTAGAACTGCGCACTTCACACCTGCCAATTGCCGCTCGTCTTTGTCGAGAACAAGAGTTTTTGAGCGGCGCGGAGGAACCCGTGCGCGACACTCGCCTGCGAGGCTTCTCTCTTTTTCGTGCGGCATCCGATTCGTGGCTCAGCCGTGTCAGGGAAAACTTCCGGCAATTTTTCCTTCCCGCGAGGCTCGCGCCTACGTCCGCGAATGGCGCGCCCATTCACTTGTTGAAGTTCGAGCGATCGACCGGCGGCCGTCGCGCACAGACGCTGTCATTACTGACGCATGCCGCGGCAATCGTGGCGATTTCACTGGTCGCGTCAGGAAGGGTGTACCAAGAGCCAGAACCAAGACCCCTGGTTTCCGTGTCGATTGGGCCCTTGCTCTACTCGCCGGATACCGATCGCCTTGCGAGCAACGCCTCTTCCGGTCCGAAAGCCGGCGGTGGCGAAGAAGCACCTTCGCCAGCCAATCACGGATTCCTCGCACCACGATCTTCGGTCCAACTTGCACCACCGAGGTTGCCAGACAACGCCAATCCCCTTCTCCCCATCACGGCGACGATTCTGGATGCGCAAGCGCCTGCGATCATCGCCCCGCAAAGCAATCTGGGCCTGCCTTGGATGCCCGACAATACCAACTCCGCCGGGCCGGGGTCCGATGGGGGTATCGGCGCGGGTAAAGACGGAGGCATGGGAGACCGCGAAGGACCGGGCGGCGGCGAGGGTGAGAGCAACCTAGCCTATTCGCGGGGAGTTTCGCCGCCTATATGCGTAGTTTGTCCGTACCCGATTTATACGGATGAAGCCAGGCACGCAAAGATGCAAGGCACCGTGACGCTGCGCGTGCTTGTCGGATCCGACGGAAAGGCCGCGGAAATTCGAGTGATCCGGGGCGTTGGCTTTGGATTGGACGAGCGGGCGGCGCAAACTGTCCGCGGCTGGAAATTCAATCCGGCGCGCGATGCAAATCAGCGCGGAATTGCGGCGTGGGTTACGATTGAGGCAGTCTTTCGACTTTTTTGAACGCGGTGAGACCTGAGACATACCATATGACTTTGTCGACTGCGATTTCCTCGATTCTCACCCCGTTGTTCCTACATAGCTAACCGAAGATGACAACACGGCCGCCCTTCTTCCCCAACGGCCGCGAGCATTCTGCTACGATGGCGTTCATGCGAAAAACCCTCGTAAAGTTGTTCGCGATGTTGTGCCTGGCTGTTTGTGCGGCGCCCGCTGCATGGGCGCAAAGCGCGACCGGCTCGCTCGACTTTGCGGCGCGCATTACACCGACGGCGGCGAGACCGGAACCGGTGCGGCAGTTCACGTTTTACATTCTGACCAAGAGCTACGCCGCAATCGTGAAGGAAGTGGAGGGGGGGAACGTAGTTCCGCCGCGCGAGAAATTTATCGAAGACCTAAAGGTGTCTCCCGAACTGAAGGAGTGGCTGAAAGCGCATGAGATTCTTGATTTGACCATGCCCGACTTAGACAAGCTGGTCACACCCGACGACATCATCCACGTGCCAGAATTTCTTCTGGCCTACCAGCATTCCAACAGCGGTGGGGTGACCAAGGGGATTCCCAAACCGAGATATGCCGACGCCGACAAGACAGCGCATTCTGATCGCTACAACAAGCAACTGCAGGAATACTACGTAGCGCTGAAGAAATTCATACAAAGCAATCCGAGCACGGTCAGCGGAATCGAAATGGAACTCGTGGGTGTGAATCCGCAACAAAAGTGGTCGCAAATTCAATCCGACCACCGGCGCCGCATTTTGCGCATGGCGCCCGAGTTCGCGCAAACGAAGTATCTTGCCGCAAAGGCAGACACGGATCTGGACGGCCGCGCCTCGGTTTCCGGCCTCGCTCCCGGAGATTATTGGGTCAGCACGCTGAATCTCGATGCCAATGCCGGCGACGCCAGGCTCAGTTGGGACGTGCCGATAAACATCCGCGCTGGGCAGACCACGCGCATCGAGCTCACCAACCTGAACGCCGCCGATAGCCCCGCTTCAACTCCGTAACGCCCCGCGCGCTTCCGTATGAGCACTCCGCTGCTTTGGATTGGCTTTAATGTTTTTGTCCTGGTATGTATCGCTTTGGACTTGGGCGTCTTCAGCCGGCGCTTGCACAAGGTCAGCTTGCGCGAAGCCGGGTTCTTCAGCTTGCTGTGGATTGCGCTCTCGATTCTGTTTGGCTTGGGCATGCTGCGCTACGCTGGGAAGCAAGCGAGCCTGGAATTCTTTACCGGCTATCTAATCGAAAAAGCCCTCAGCGTCGACAACCTGTTTCTTTTCCTGGTGATCTTTCGCACCTTTGCGGTCGACGAACGCATTCAACACCGCATGCTCGAGTGGGGCATTCTGGGCGCGCTGGTAATGCGCGGCATGATGATTCTGGCCGGCGCGGAACTGATTCAGCGCTTCTCCTGGCTGCTCTACGCTTTTGGCGCGTTTATCGTGTACGCCGGCATTCACATGCTTTTTGTGAAGAAGGAGAAGGTTCACCCGGAGCAAAGAGCCATTTTTCGCTTCGCAAGCAAACATCTCCGCGTAACACGCGACTATGGGGGAGAACATTTTTTTGCGCGCAGAGGCGGGAAGCTTTACGCGACGCCGCTGTTTCTGGTGCTGCTGGTCGTCGAAATCACCGATATTACGCTAGCTATCGATTCCATTCCCGCGATCTTCGGTATCACGCAGGACCCCTTCATCGTGTACACCTCCAACGTTTTCGCGATTCTGGGTCTGCGTGCCATGTACTTCCTGCTGGCGGGGATGCTGTCGCGTCTGCGCTACCTGACCGTGGGGCTGTCCTTCGTGCTGACCTTCGTCGGCGCAAAAATGATTGCACACAAGTGGGTGGATATTCCCGAATACATTTCCCTACTGGTGGTTGCGGGGATTTTACTGCTGGCGCTTGCGGCCTCGCTACTTTTCCCAGCTAAGTCTCGCAGCTAACGCAAGAGGTTCGCGGTTTATTCCTCTTCGAACATTACTTCGTCGATGTAGCACCAATACCAGTCTTCACCCGGCTCGATGGATTTCACGATGGGGTGCTTCGTCGCACGAAAATGCTTGGTGGCATGTTTGTTCTTGGAGGAATCGCAGCAGCCCACGCGGCCACAGATCTCGCAAAGCCGCAGGTGCACCCAAGTGTCGCCCATTTTGACGCACTCCTCGCAGACGTGCACCTTGGGTTTGAGGTGGCGAATTTGATCGGTGTGCGTGCAGGTCTCGGCCATGTTTTCTCCTCGTGGATCTACGCGGGAACTTGAATCGGAATGCGGACCGCAAAGCGTGTGTCGCCAGGCACGGAATCCACGGAAATTTGCCCGTGCATGCCGGTGACGATGCGATAGACAAAGTCGAGACCCAAACCGGTGCCTTGGCCCACGCCTTTGGTAGTGAAAAACGGCTCGAAAATGCGCGACTTGACGTCGGAAGGAATGCCGGGACCGTTGTCGGCAATCTCCACGAGGATGAAATCGTTCTCGCGAGCGGTGCTGATACGCAGCTTGCCGTTGTCGCCCATGGCGTCGGCGGCGTTGTCGATCAGATTGGTCCACACCTGGTTGAGTTCGCTGCCGTAAGCCATGATCTTTGGCAGGTCGGGAGCGTAGTTGCGAGTCACGGCGATGCCGCGCTTCAGCTTGTGGTGCATGATGGTCAGCGTGGTTTCCAGGCTCTTGGTGACATCCACTTCCTGCAGCTTGGCCTGGTCCATGTAGGAATATTCCTTGATGGCCCTGATGAGGTCGGAGATACGCGTGGTGCTGTGCTCGAGCTCGTCGGCGATGCGCTCCATTTCGAGGAGCGTCGCAAACCGGGTCAGCTCCGGCCCCAGCGATGCACCCGCTGCCGCCGCGAAACTTTCGAGCTGGGGGTCGGTCAAGTTTGCTTCGGCCAGGAGAGGCGCCAATTTCCAGGCGTCGGTGACTTTGCGGCCCTCCAGCCAGCCCTGAATGGCTTCTTC
>Ga0210409_10003928_pt1 | contig 16292 bp, 10 predicted proteins | sample IncBWH17MmetaG_FD_161649 | JGI IMG/M metagenome (GOLD analysis project Ga0210409, IMG submission 161649) | Forest soil microbial communities from Barre Woods Harvard Forest LTER site, Petersham, Massachusetts, United States - Inc-BW-H-17-M | ecosystem: Environmental > Terrestrial > Soil >...
TTGAATGCCGACCATTGCTACTTCGTCACCAACGGCACCAGCACCAGCAACAAGATGGTGTGGCACTCGACCGTGGCGCCGGGCGATATCGTGGTGGTCGACCGCAACTGCCACAAATCGATCCTGCACTCGATCATCATGACCGGCGCGATCCCGGTGTTCCTGATGCCGACCCGCAATCACCTCGGCATCATCGGCCCGATCCCGCTGGAAGAATTCACGCTGGAAAGCATCCGCAAGAAGATCGAAGCCAATCCGTTTGCGCGCGAAGCCGTCAACAAGAAGCCGCGCATCCTGACCATCACGCAATCGACTTACGACGGCGTGATCTACAACGTCGAGACGCTGAAGAACATGCTGGACGGCGAGATCGACACCCTGCACTTCGACGAAGCCTGGCTGCCGCACGCCACTTTCCACGACTTCTACAAAGACATGCACGCGATCGGCAAGGACCGTCCGCGCGCCAAGAAATCGATGATCTTCTCGACCCAGTCGACTCACAAGCTGCTGGCCGGCCTGTCGCAGGCCTCGCAGATCCTGGTGCGCGAATCGGAAAGCGTGCAGCTGGACCAGGATGCTTTCAACGAAGCCTACCTGATGCACACTTCGACTTCGCCGCAGTATTCGATCATCGCCTCCTGCGACGTCGCCGCCGCCATGATGGAAGCGCCGGGCGGCACCGCCCTGGTAGAAGAAAGCATCCTGGAAGCGCTGGATTTCCGCCGCGCCATGAAGAAGATCGACGAAGAATGGGGCAAGGACTGGTGGTTTCAGGTGTGGGGCCCGAACAGCTTCTCGGAAGACGGCATCGGCAGCCGCGAAGACTGGGTCATCCGCGCCGAGGACGACTGGCATGGCTTCGGCAACCTGGCGCCGAACTTCAACATGCTCGATCCGATCAAGGCCACCATCGTCACGCCCGGCCTGTCGCTGGAAGGCAAGTTCGGCGAGAGCGGCATTCCAGCTTCGATCGTCACCAAGTACCTGGCCGAACACGGCGTTATCGTCGAGAAATGCGGCCTGTACTCGTTCTTCATCATGTTCACCATCGGCATCACCAAGGGCCGCTGGAATACGTTGCTGACCGCTTTGCAGCAGTTCAAGGACGACTACGACAAGAACCAGCCGATCTGGCGCATCCTGCCCGAGTTCGCCGCCGCCAACCACGGCAAGAACGCGCGCTACGAACGGCTCGGCCTGCGCGACCTGTGCCAGCAGATCCACGAGACTTACAAGTCCTACGATGTGGCGCGCCTGACCACGGAAATGTATTTGTCCGACATGCAGCCGGCCATGAAGCCATCCGATGCATTCGCCAAGATGGCGCACCGTGAAATCGACCGCGTCCCCATCGACCAGCTCGAAGGCCGCGTCACCTCGATCCTGCTGACGCCTTACCCGCCGGGCATTCCATTGCTGATTCCGGGCGAACGCTTCAACAAGACCATCGTCGACTACCTCAAGTTCGCGCGCGATTTCAACGAGAAATTCCCGGGCTTTGAAACCGACGTGCATGGCCTGGTGAAACGGGAAGTGAACGGCAAGCGTGATTACTTCGTGGATTGCGTGCGGCAGTAAACTCCGCCGCAGGCATGGCCGATAAAAAACCGGGAGGCTCAGTCGAGCGTCCCGTTTTTTTTTAATCCCTGCTTTTATTTACAGCGGTGCAAAGCGCCGCGCACCGTTTTCCAGCAAGCCGTTGAACAGCTCCGCCGGCCGCACCCACAGACCCGGCGCATGCGGCCACAGGTGTTCGTAGACCACCATGGCTTCTTCGGTTTCCGAATGCCTTGCCAGGCCGATGTAGCGGTACAAGCCGCCTTTGTAATGGCGGTGGGTGGCAATCTTCTTTGCGTCTTCTTCAGTCACTCAATTCTCCAACATGTATTGATCTCTACAAACTCTGTCTCGGCGCCCGGTCATTTCCGCAAACGCGTGAATCCATTTTCATTGCCCTATTCAGCAATTTGGATTCCCGCGTTCGCGGGAATGACGGCGTCGCCTAGACGCCCCCATAAGGCTGCACTTCGGACGGCTGGCCGTCCGCTTCAAATCGCACCGCTACTGCCAGCGCTGTGACGCCGATGGTACGCAACGCATCGTAGGTATCGTCAACTTCGATCTGCAGGTCGGCGCCGGCAGCCAGCGGCTTTTCCGAGGAGGCCAGCAAGGCGCCGTCCTTGCCGTACAAATTCACCCGCAACACCATGTCGCCGCGCACATCGGCGGGACCGACCACGGCATTCGCATCGAAAGACGCAACCCCGTGCTGGTCGAGGCCGTGGTTGAGCTCGGACATCATCTGCAGCGTGAAGTATTCGGCAATGCCGCGCTCCTTACCGCCATGGAACAGGTCCTGGTAAAGGAAATGCAGATCGATTTCGCTGCCATCGGTCACCAGGCAACGCTTCAACCAAGGCGCGACCTGCTCGGTCCAGCCATGGAAGCGCTGTTCCCGCCCATTGAAATAGGCATCGGCGCCAGCTTCATCTTCCGGCACTTTATAGAACGCGTCGTCGGTGGCCTTGAGCGAAAAGCCCAGCAGGAAACGTAGCTCGACCGCGTCGTCGTCCGGCCCGAACTGATTGTCCGGCCAGCCGCTGATGCTGCGTTCGATAGCTGTCGTTGCGGCCAGCTTCTTGTCGGCCATGGCGCCAAAAGCGTCGCGGTTCATTTCAAACAGATGGCTGTAGCGGATGCTGTCGATTTCGTCGAGGTGGTAAGCGTGGCTGACCAGCACCACGGTGGCATCCGGTCCCTCCAGCTGGGCCTGCTTGAAGCTGGCGGACAGCGCATCGAACGCTTCCTGATCCTGGAAACACTGTTCGCGCTTGAGACCGCCGCGGGCGTGCGCGAAGAACGGCACCACAAAGGCATTCAGCTCCAGCACCTTGCCTTCGTCGCGGCGCACCAGCAAAATCTCCGAGGCTTCTTCAACCTGCTCTTTCAGGAAGCGCCAGGCGTCGAGATCGGCGTACTTGGTGCGCTCGATCGCGTCGTACAGGATGTCATCCTTCTTCTGCTGCAGGCTCTTCTTGATGATCTTGTGAAAATCGATGCCGGCCTGCTGCAAGCTGACGCCGGCGGCCACGCCTTCGGCTTCGTCGCCATCCTGCTCGGCCAGGTCGATCGCCAGGTCGCACAGCTGCTGGGTGACCGCTTCGTCTTTGTCTTCAGGGGAAAGACTGGCTTTCCGCGGCACTGGGCGCTTGTTCTTCGGCATCTCAAGCCTTCGGCAAAGTGACGCCGTGCTGGCCCTGGTACTTGCCGCCGCGGTCCTTGTAGGACGTCTCGCAGATTTCATCGCTTTCAAAGAACAGCACCTGGGCGCAGCCTTCGCCGGCATAAATCTTGGCTGGCAGCGGTGTAGTGTTGGAAAACTCCAGCGTCACGTAACCTTCCCACTCAGGCTCGAACGGGGTGACGTTGACGATGATGCCGCAGCGCGCGTAGGTCGACTTGCCGAGGCAGATGGTCAGCACGCTGCGCGGGATGCGGAAGTATTCCATGGTGCGCGCCAGCGCGAAGGAATTCGGCGGGATGATGCAGACGTCGCCGCTGAAATCGACGAACGATTTCTCGTCGAAGTTCTTGGGATCGACGATGGTCGAATTGATGTTCGTGAAAATCTTGAATTCGTTGGCGCAGCGGATGTCGTAGCCGTAAGACGAGGTGCCGTAAGACACGATCTTCTGGCCATTGGCCTCGCGCACCTGGCCGGGCTCGAAAGGCTCGATCATGCCGGTTTCCTGCGCCATGCGGCGTATCCATTTGTCGGATTTAATCGTCATTGTTTTCTATCTATCTTTGGGTTAGGTATATATTTTGCGCAATTTTACGCCAAATAGCCTTTAAACCGGCTATCTCGCCGGCTTCGGCGCAATCCGTGCATTTTCCGAGCTAGCGCTGCATGGTTTCCCACACTTTTTGCAAGCGCTTGGCCGAGACCGGCATCGGCGTCTTCAGCTCTTGCGCAAACAGCGAGACCCGCAACTCCTCCAGCAGCCAGCGGAATTCATTCATCTTCGGATCGGAATTCTTGCTGCCGCGGTCTTTTTGCGCGCGCTGCCAGGGCGCCGCCACCTGTAGCCATTCCGTCAACAAGCGGCCGTCGCGGGTCGGATCGGCGCGCAGTTTCTCCAGCCTGACGTTGACTGACTTCAGGTAGCGCGGGAAATGTGTCAGGTTGGCATAGTCATTGTCGGCGATGAAGCGCTTGCCGACCAGCGCCTGCAATTGCGACTGGATGTCGGCCACCGCCTGCGCATGGCCCTTGGCCCCTTGCAGCTTCTTCGGCAAGCCGTGGTATTCACCCAGGATAAGGCCGGCCAGCCTGGCAATTTCATTGCTCAGCAAACCCAGGCGCGACTTGCCTTCATCCTTGCGCTGCGCGAACTGCTCCGCATTCTTGGGCAAAGGCGCTTGCAGGCAGGCGCGCTCCAGGCCGGCGGAAATGATCTGGTCGCGCAACTCTTCCTGCGACCCCAGGGCCATGAACTGCATGCCCATCTGCTGCAAGCCGGGAATATTCTTTTCCAGGAATTTCAGCTGCTCTTTCAGCTGCAAGGCAAACAGGCGCCGCAGGCCCAGACGGTGAATGCGCACCGCTTCATTCGGATCGTCGAATACTTCGAGGTCGCAATGGGTCGCCTTGTCCACCAGCGCCGGAAAGCCGATCAGTGTCTGCTTGCCCTGCTGGATTTCCAGCAGTTCCGGCAGTTCGCCGAAGGTCCAGCTGGTCAGCATGCTGTACTGGCCGGCCGGCTTGGCTGGCGCAGCGTCCGCTCCTTTGGCGACGGGCTTGCCGGCGCCGGCTTTCGGCATCCCCTGCTGCGCCGACACCTGCGCCGATACTTGTGGCGCTTCGCTGGTCACCACCGTGTTTTCCGCCAGCTTCTGAAAACTCTCGCGCGCCTGGCCGCCAAATTCATCTTGCAAGGCCGACAGGTTGCGTCCCATGTCCAGCTGGCGGCCATGCTCATCGACGATCTTGAAGTTCATCGAATGATGGGCCGGCAAGGTTTCCAGCTTGAAGTCGGTGCTGCGGGCGATTACCGTGGTTTCCGTACGAATGTCCGCCATCAGCGCATCCAGCAGATTGCCGTGGCCGAACACGTGGCGGGCCTGGATGCGTTCGCAGAAGCCTGCCGCATAGTCCGGCAAAGGCACGCAGTTGCGGCGGATTTTCTGCGGCAGCGATTTCAGCAGCAGATGGACCTTCTCCTTCAGCATGCCGGCCACCAGCCAGTCGCAGCGGTCCGCATACACCTGGTTGAGCGCGTACAACGGCACTGTCAGGGTGACGCCGTCGCGCGGCGTGCCGGGCTCGAAGTGATACGACAAAGCCATCTCGATGCCGGCCACCCGCATCACTTTCGGGAACAGTTCGGTGGTAATGCCGGCGGCCTCATGCCGCATCAGCTCGTCGCGGTTGAGGAATAGCAGCTTGGGCGTCTGCAGGCTGACATCCTTGTGCCATTTTTCAAACGTGATGCCGTTGCAGATATCGGCCGGCAGCAGCTTGTCATAGAACGCCGCGATCAGTTCATCGTCCACCAGGACGTCGAGGCGGCGCGACTTGTGCTCCAGGTTCTCGATCTCGCGGATCAATTTCTGGTTGTGGGCGAAGAATGGTGCGCGGGTATCAAACTCGCCGCCGACCAGGGCATCGCGGATGAAGATTTCGCGCGCTTCGGTCGGATTGATCAGGCCGAAATTGATGCGCCGCTGGCTGTACACCACCAGCCCGTACAAGGTGGCGCGCTCGGACGCCGACACCTGCGCCGTGCGTTTTTCCCAGCGCGGCTCGCCATACGATTTCTTCAACAGATGGGCGCCGACCTTTTCCAGCCACTCCGGCTGGATCTGGGCGATGCAGCGCGCGTACAGGCGGCTGGTGTCGACCAGTTCGGCCGCCATGACCCACTTGCCGGCCTTCTTCGACAAATGCGAACCCGGCCACAGGTAGAACTTGATGCCGCGCGCGCCGAGATAATGCGGATCGTCGTCGGCCTTGAAACCGACGTTGCCCAGCAGGCCGGTAAGCAACGCGCAATGCAATTGCTCGTAGGTAGCCGGCGCTTCGTTCAGGCGCCAGCCCTGCTCGCGCACAATCGTCAGCAGCTGCGAATGGACATCGCGCCATTCCCGCAGCCGCAGCTGCGAGAGGAAGTTGGCGCGGCAGTTATCCATCAGCTGGCGGTTGGTTTTCTTGTGCTCGATGGCGTCTTCAAACCATTTCCAGATCTTCAGGTAGCTGAGGAATTCGGATTTTTCATCGGCGAATTTCTTGTGCGCCAGGTCGGCCGCGCCCTGCGCTTCCATTGGCCGGTCGCGCGGATCCTGCACCGACAGCGCCGATGCAATGACCAGCATCTCGCTCAGGCAGACATTGTCGAGCGCCGCCAGGATCATGCGGCCGACGCGCGGATCCAGCGGCAGCTTGGCCAGCTGGCGCCCGGTTTTGGTCAGCAGATTGTTGTCATCCACCGCGCCCAGTTCTTGCAGCAGCTGGTAGCCGTCGGCGATGGCGCGGCCCGGCGGCGGTTCGATGAAGGGGAAGGTTTCGACATCGGTCAGGTGCAGCGATTTCATGCGCAGGATGACCGAGGCCAGCGACGAACGCAGGATTTCCGGCTCGGTGAACTTCGGTCGCTGCAGGTAGTCCTGCTCTTCATACAAACGGATGCAGACGCCCGCCGCCACCCGGCCGCAACGGCCGGCGCGCTGGTTGGCGGCCGACTGCGCAATCGGCTCGATCTGCAGCTGCTCGACCTTGTTGCGGTAGCTATAGCGCTTGACGCGCGCCAGGCCGGCATCCACCACATAGCGGATGCCCGGCACGGTGAGCGAAGTTTCGGCAACGTTGGTCGCCAGCACGATGCGGCGCGCGTTGGAGGTCTTGAACACCCGCTCCTGCTCCTGCGCCGACAGGCGCGCAAACAAGGGCAGGATTTCGACATGCGGCGGATGATGCTTGCGCAGCGCTTCGGCGGTGTCGCGGATTTCACGCTCTCCCGGCAGGAACACCAGCACATCGCCGGAGCCGATGCGCGCCAGCTCATCGACGGCGTCGACCACGGCATCCATCAGATCGCGCTGTTCGCGGTCGCGCTGGGCCGCGCTTTGCGGCGCATTCGGCTTGGCCGCTGCAGGCGCATTGGCTGGGTTGACGCCACTGCGGTCGGCATTGTCGACCGGACGGTAACGCACTTCGACTTCATACAGGCGACCGGACACCTCGATCACCGGCGCCGGCTTGTCAGCTTTGCCGAAATGGCGGGCGAAGCGGTCGGCGTCGATAGTGGCCGAGGTAATGATCACTTTCAGGTCGGGCCGCTTGGGCAGCAGCTGCTTCAGGTAGCCCAGCAGGAAATCGATGTTCAGGCTGCGCTCATGCGCTTCATCGATGATGATGGTGTCGTACTGGCGCAGCAAGGGATCGGTCTGGGTCTCGGCCAGCAGGATACCGTCCGTCATCAGCTTGATCCAGGCGCCCTTGCTCAGGGTGTCGTTGAAACGCACCTTGTAGCCGACGTGTTCGCCCAGCGGCGAATTGAGTTCCTGGGCGATGCGCTTGGCGGTCGAGGACGCGGCAATCCGGCGCGGCTGGGTGTGGCCGATCATGCCGAGCAGGCCGCGGCCCAGCTCCAGGCAGATCTTCGGCAGCTGCGTGGTCTTGCCGGAGCCGGTTTCGCCGCAAACGATGATGACCTGGTTGGCGCTCAGGGCGGCAGAAATTTCCGCGCGCTTTCCTGAGACCGGCAGTTCCTCGGGAAAGACGATAGGCGGCAAGGGGTTGCGCAGCGGTGGCGTGATCTCGCGCGAGCGCGGTGATTTAATGGGTTCTGATGTTGACATGAGGATGGGATTATACAGAGCGTCATCCACGGATGAGCATCTTATGGAGGCGCCGGCGGCGACGCCTGTGCACTTGCCGATCCGGATATTGCCCCAGGAAAATTTTAGCTGGCAAGGCAGAAGTAATATGCTAACCTAAATTTCCAAAAAGAAACAATCATTCTCCTGGCAGCGATGACCCCATATCAAACGGGTCCGGGTTGCCGGCCACCTTTTTACCGCGATGGAATGACCACATGAAGACTATCCTGCTGTTCGCCTTTAGCCTGCCGCTTTTGTCTGCCTGCGCAAGCAGCCCTACCGATGCCGACGCCGCGGCTAGTTCCGGGCCTAAGCAATATCTCACCGGTTCGATTATTCCTAGCCATGCCAAGAAAGCAAGCAGCGACCAGTCCAACGAGCCGCTGTTGCCTGCCAATTACGGGAGCACGATCACGCCTTACGTTGGCCCAGGAAACGGCGTTGTCCCCGGACGCTGAACGAGGTTCAAGAATTGACCCTGGTTGGCCGGCGCTTGAAGAAATCCACCGCATGCTGGCGTGTCTGGATGCCGCTCAGGGTAGCAGCCGGATCCAGGCCGAAGCGCCGCGCCGACCCGCTCACCAGACTCTTCTGCAGGTCGTTGAGCGGCGCTGACAGTGGCGGCGACTGCCAGTTTGCCGATGGCACGGCGATTGACGGCAGGTCAGTGCGCGCGGTCGCCAGCGTCAGCACCTGCTGCAGCGTCGGCGCCGCGGCGATGCGCTTGCTGGGCAGCATGTCCGCGGACGCTATGCCGATCCAGTCGCGCAAGGTCGCCAGTATCGATGTGTGGTCGTAAGGCACGCCATTGTCGGAACGGAATACCGTGCCCGCGGCGATATAGGGCGACACCAGCACGGCCGGCACGCGCACGCCGAAACGGTCGAAGCCGAACCCCTCGTCGCCAGGGCAACTGGCGGCGTCCGGCGCCTGCGCGCCGGCTGGCGGCAGCACATGATCGTAGCAGCCGCCGTGCTCGTCATAGGTAATGATCAGCAAAGTCCGGTTCCAGCCCGGAGAGGTGCTGACTGCCGTCCAGATCTCATGCAGGAAGGCCTCGCCCGCCTGGATATCGTGCGGCGGGTGCTGGTCGTTCGGTTGCAGCATGAAGCAGGGCTCGATGAAGCTGTAGGCCGGCAGCGTATCGCTGGCGCAGGCATCGACAAATTCGGTGAAACGGCTGAAGTGCGGATTCAAGAGCGGATCCCACAGCTTGGGAAACATGGTGCGCGTCAGCGACGGCGTCAGTAGCGTGTCGCTGTACACCGACCAGCTGCTGCCAATCGCTTGCAGCACGTTGTAGATGGTCGGCACATCCCATTGAAACGGATCCGGCGGGCTGCCGTTGTTGATGCGGCCGTTGGACGTGCCGGCGTGCGCGAAAGCGCGGTTCGGCCAGGTCTGGCTGGGCACCGGCGCAAACCAGGCATCGGACACCGCATATTGCCGCGCCAGCGCCGCCAGCACCGGCACCTGGCTGCAGTCATGGCACTGCATCACATGAGTGGGATCATCGCATGCAGTCGCCGCATAATTGAGGACGAAGCCTTGCATCGGCCAGGACGGCGCCGCGGCCACGCCTTGCGGACCATACAGCTGATAGGTCACGTTATCGAAGGTTTCTTCCGGGTCGGGATCGGGTATGGTGCAGCAGGCCGTGCCGCGCGAAGCCATCACCTTTTGCGGCGCCTCGCCAGTGAAATAGCCGGCATTGGCCGGGTTCCACATATCGGCATGCAGGCCGTCAAACTGCCTGGCGCCGGCGTTCGGCAAGACCACTGCGGGCGCGCTGCCGTCCGCATACAGCCAGCCCAGCATATTGTCGAGCGAACGGTTCTCCAGCATGACCACCACGATGTGTTCGACCTGCGGCAGGATCTTTCCCATGAGCATCCCCTTTTGGAAGAGTGTAGTACGCCCCCGGTCAAGATCAAGGAAACGGCCCGGCGCCTGACATAAATGCCAGCGGAAATCATGTCATTTCGATATTGAACAGCGCCGCCGGCCAAGCCGCCAGGCGCCGGAAAAAGGGCTGCCGCCCCCTCACATACGTTATAATCGCGGGTTATTGGAAGCAAATACCGCCCGCACAGCGGCGGTAGCCAGGCTTGCCTTTTCCCGTACCTCTATTTATCAAGGCAGGCGGCCGAGACCGCCTGAACCACGCATCATGCAAGAACCCGTTTCCGAGCAGCCGGAACTTACCGGCGTCGACGCTGGCGCGGCCGATAGCGCCGAGACCATCGCCCACAATGTCTCCGTCGAACAGATCGCCAGCGAAGTGGCGCGCCGCCGCACCTTCGGCATCATTTCTCACCCGGACGCCGGCAAAACCACGCTGACTGAAAAACTGCTGCTGTTTTCCGGCGCGATCCAGCTGGCCGGCACCGTCAAGGGCCGCAAGAGCGGCCGCCATGCCACCTCGGACTGGATGGACATCGAAAAGCAGCGCGGCATTTCAGTCGCCAGCTCGGTCATGCAGTTCGAGTACCGCGACCACGTGGTCAATCTGCTCGACACCCCGGGCCACCAGGATTTCTCGGAAGATACCTACCGCGTGCTGACCGCGGTCGACTCGGCGCTGATGGTGATCGATGCCGCCAAGGGCGTGGAAACGCAGACCATCAAGCTGCTCAACGTTTGCCGCATGCGCAACACGCCGATCATCACCTTGATGAACAAGATGGACCGCGAAACCCGCGATCCGCTGGAACTGCTGGACGAGCTGGAATCGGTGCTGAAGATCCAGTGCGCGCCGGTGACCTGGCCGATCGGCATGGGCAAGACTTTCCGCGGCGTGTACCACCTGCTGCGCGACGAGATCCTGCTGTTCGCAGCCGGCAGCGACAAGGCCGACCAGACGTTTGAAGTGATCAAGGGCATCGACAATCCGCGCCTGGATGAAATGTTCCCGCGCGAAATCGAACAGCTGCGCATGGAAGTTGAACTGGTGCACGGCGCCTCCCATCCTTTCGACCAGGAAGCTTTCCTGGCCGGCGTGCAGACCCCGGTGTTCTTCGGCTCCGCCATCAACAACTTCGGCATCCGCGAAATCCTCAATGCGCTGATCGACTGGGCGCAACCGCCAGGCTCGCGCGACGCCACCGTGCGCACCGTGGAACCGAAGGAAGCCAGCTTCTCTGGCTTCGTCTTCAAGATCCAGGCCAATATGGACCCAGCCCACCGCGACCGCATCGCGTTCCTGCGCGTCTGCTCCGGCCACTTCCAGCGCGGCATGAAGATCAAGCACCTGCGTCTGAACCGCGAGATCAAGGTCTCCAGCGTGGTGACCTTCATGGCCTCCAGCCGCGAACAGGTGGAAGAAGCCTATGCCGGCGACATCATCGGCTTACCGAACCACGGCAACATGCAGATCGGCGACAGCTTCTCCGAAGGCGAGCTGCTGCAGTTCACCGGCATCCCCTACTTCGCCCCGGATTTCTTCCGTTCGGTGCGGATCCGCAATCCGCTCAAGATCAAGCAGTTGCACAAGGGCTTGCAGCAGCTCGGCGAAGAAGGCGCGATCCAGGTCTTCAAGCCGGTCACCAGCAGCGACCTGGTGCTGGGCGGCGTCGGCGTGCTGCAGTTTGAGGTGGTGGCCAGCCGCCTGCTCAACGAGTACGGCGTCGACGCCGTGTTCGAAGGCACCAGCATCAGCAGCGCGCGCTGGGTCACCTGCGACGACAAGAAGATCCTGGCCGATTTCGAGAAATCCACGGCCGGCAACAATCTCGCTTACGACGCCGCCGGCAACCTGGCTTACCTGGCCACTTCCGGCGTCAATCTGCGCCTGACGCAAGAACGCTGGCCGCAGGTGGTATTCCATGAAACCCGTGAACATGCCGCCAAGCTGGGCTAAGCTATAAACGCAAAACATGCGGACGTAAAAAAAAGGAGATGCTCGCATCTCCTTTTTTCATTTCAGGGCCAAGGCCCCGCTGTGGTTTATGCGTGATCGCGGCGGTCGGCCTGCGCCACCGCCGCATCATGCACCGCCAGTTCCTGCTCCGCATCGACAGCCTTGCCATCCAGCTGACGGTGCAGTTGCTCCTCATCCAGCTCGCCGGTCCATTTCGCCACCACCAGCGTCGCCACGCCGTTGCCGATGGTGTTGGTCAGGGCGCGCGCTTCCGACATGAAGCGGTCGATGCCGAGGATCAGCGCCAGGCCGGCGACCGGCACGTGGCCAACCGCGGACAAGGTAGCCGCCAGCACGATGAAGCCGCTGCCGGTGACGCCTGCAGCGCCCTTGGAAGTCAGCAGCAAGACCGCCAGCAGGGTCAGCTGCTGCATCAGCGACATCGGCGTGTCGGTTGCCTGGGCGATGAATATCGCGGCCATGGTCAGGTAGATCGAGGTGCCGTCCAGGTTGAAGGAATAGCCGGTAGGGATCACCAGGCCAACCACCGACTTCTTGGCGCCGAGGTTTTCCAGCTTGCCCATCAGGCGCGGCAACACCGATTCCGACGACGACGTGCCGAGCACGATCAGCAATTCTTCCTTGATGTACTTGACGAACTTCCAGACGCTGAAGCCGTGCACCCTGGCGACCACGCCCAGCACGCCGAAGATGAACAGCAGGCAAGTCAGGTAGAACGCACCCATCAGCTGGCCCAGCGACAGCAAGGAGCCGACGCCGTACTTGCCGATGGTGAAGGCCATCGCGCCGAAAGCGCCGATCGGCGCGACCTTCATGATCAGGCCGACCATGCCGAACAGCACATGCGAGAATTTTTCGATGAAATCGAACACCAGCGTGCCGCGGCCGCCGAATTTATGCAGCGAGAAACCGAACAGTATCGCAATCAGCAGCACTTGCAGGATCTCGTTCTTGGCAAACGCATCGACAAAGCTGCCTGGAATGATGTGGAAGAAGAAATCGACCGTCGACTCCATCTTGCCGGGACCGGTATAGGCAGCGATGCTCTTGGTGTCCAATGTCGTGAGATCGATATGCATGCCGGTGCCCGGATGCCAGACGTTAACCACGATCATGCCCAGGATCAGCGCCACCGTGCTCATGATTTCAAAGTACAACAGAGCCAGGCCGCCGGTCTTGCCGACCTTCTTCATGTCTTCCATGCCGGCGATGCCGATCACCACGGTGCAGAAAATCACCGGCGCGATGATCATCTTGATCAGCTTGATGAAACCGTCGCCGAGCGGCTTCATCGCTGCCCCGGTTTCCGGATAGAGATGTCCCAGCAAGACGCCGATCACGATGGCGGTCAATACCTGTACATAGAGTGATTTGTAGAGCGCTGGTTTTGCCATTTGTCCTCTCCGATTAGATTACGTTCTTTTTAGAATATCGCCGCAGCCTGATGACGGCCTCGACGCAGATCTTACTGCCTTGCGCTACATTCTGTTGCTGAAGCTGTTGTATATCTTTGTAGTTCTCGATCCGCTGCATCCTCCCCGATGCCGGCAATCGAAATAGGGAAAAAAGAGCGCAACTTTATCTGATAACGCTACCACCACTCAAGTTATTTAAACGTATCGGCAGGAAATTGCATTTTGTGCAATCATCTTGCAGTGCACAACCTGAAACCGCGACTCTGAATATAATTGCATTCTGTGCCGTATTGCTCTTCAAGTAAATTCCCGCATGAGATATTTGACAAGCGGGGCTTGAGATAGCCTTGTCACAATGCAGGTGTATCTTGGCCGTGAAAGTGCGCGTTTTTAATTGCCAATTAGGCAACCATGGACTTTGCGGCACAAACCGGAACGCGGCGCCGCGCAGGAGATGGAAAGTAGTGGCAACCTTTCGCTTGTTTAAGCTGTCACAGACAAGCCGTACAGCAGGTCTTTTCATAACGAGGAAGATATATGACTGAAAACGATGTTCGCAAAAATGCTTTTGCGATGCCAATCCACAATCCGGCTTTTCCACCCGGTCCTTACCGTTTCGTCAATCGCGAATTCCTGATCATCACCTATCGCACAGATCCGGAAGCGCTGAAGAAAATCATCCCGGCGCCGCTGCAGTTTGTCGAGCCCATCGTCAAGTTCGAATTCATCAAGATGCCGGACTCCACCGGCTTCGGCCATTACTGCGAATCGGGCCAGGTCATCCCGGTAACATTGGACGGCGTCGCCGGCGGCTATGTGCACAGCATGTACCTGAACGATCACCCGCCGATCGCCGGCGGCCGTGAACTGTGGGGCTTCCCCAAGAAACTCGGCAATCCGGAACTGAAGGTTCATACAGATACCCTGATGGGCACGCTGGACTACAGCGATTTCCGCATCGCCACCGGCACCATGGGCTTCAAGCACAAGACACTCGACAACGACGTCATCAAGAAATCGCTGGAAACGCCCGCCTTCCTGCTGAAGATCATTCCGCATGTCGACGGCACTCCGCGCATCTGCGAACTGGTACAGTACAGCCTGACCGACATCACCGTCAAAGGCGCCTGGAGCGGCCCCGGCGCGCTCGACCTGCATCCGCATGCCTTGGCGCCGATCGCCGACCTGCCGGTGCTGGAAGTCATCTCCGCGGTGCACATCCTGTCCGACCTGACGCTGCCGCTGGGCACCGTCGTTTATGATTATCTCGCCAAGTAACCACATCAAAAGGGAATACCATGTCACTCAAAGATAAAGTCGCACTGATCACCGGTTCCGCCAGCGGCATCGGCAAGGAAATCGCCATTGAATACGCACGCGCCGGCGCCAAGGTCGTGATCGCCGACCTGCAGCTCGATGCCGCCACCGCCACCGCCAATGAAATCACGCAGTCGGGCGGCATCGCCATGGCAGTCGCCATGAACGTCACCGACGAAGCGCAGGTCGACAAAGGCATCGCCGACACCGTCGCCGCCTACGGCAGCATCGACGTCCTGATCAGCAATGCCGGGATCCAGATCATCGCCCCTATCGTCGACTCGACCCTGGACAACTGGAAGAAAATGCTGGCGATCCACCTGGACGGCGCCTACCTGACTACCCGCGCTGCGATGCGCGAGATGATCAAGAAGGGCAACGGCGGCTCCATCATTTACATGGGCTCGGTGCACTCGCACGAAGCGTCGCCGCTGAAGGCGCCTTACGTCACCGCCAAGCACGGCCTGATCGGCCTGGCCAAGGTGGTGGCCAAGGAAGGCGCGAAGGACAAGATCCGCGCCAACGTCATCTGCCCGGGCTTCGTCCGTACGCCGCTGGTGGAAAAGCAGATTCCTGAGCAAGCCAAGGAACTCGGCATCACCGAAGACCAGGTGGTCAAGACCGTCATGCTGAAAGATACCGTGGACGGCGAATTCACCACCGTCCATGATGTCGCCCAGACGGCGATTTTCCTGGGCGGCTTCGAGTCCAACGCACTGACCGGCCAATCGATCGTCGTCAGCCACGGCTGGTTCATGCAGTAATCGTCACACCCTTGCAGCCGTTGACGTGAACAAGAAGGCAAGAAAACATTCTTGCCTTTTTTTATCGGCAGGCTGCGGACACCGACCCTGGAATTCATCTTGAGCGCTTCTTATCATTTGTCCCGGGCAGCCAGGCAGCTGCAGCTGACATGCTGCTGCCTTCTGCTGCTAGCCGGCAGTCAAGCCGTGCCGGCAAAAAGCATCCCTGCCAAAACCGCCGCGCCGGCGCCCGCGTTCGCCACCAGGCAGGCGGCGCTGGCCGCGCTGCCGCCGCTGATGCTGTGGGTGGGGGAACGTCCGGACGATACCCGTTCCTGGCTTGCCAACAGCACCCGCAGTTCGAAATCCGCGGAAGCGGGCGATGCCGCCGGCGCCGATTTGCAAGCGCAGCGCATAGGCGTCGCTGTGCTGGACAGCACCGTGCTGCTGCGCGACGGCAGCGCCACCGTACGGCGCCGCCAGCAAGCGCTGCGCCTGCCGCCGGAATGGTCCGCATCAGGCCGCCTGCTGCCGAAAGCGCCGTTGGTCACCATCGTCCATGTCGACATGGCGTCCGGCGCCCACAAGCCTGCCCTCAACGAGCGGCAAAAACAAACCATCGTCAGGGCCGTGACGGCTGCGGCGAAACGCAGCCCGAGCCAGGTAGTGCAGCTGGATTTTGAAGTCATGCATAGCCAGAAACCGTTCCTGGCCGATGTCATCCAGCGCAGCCGGGCAGCGTTGCCGGATAATGTCGCGCTGTCGATCACGGCGCAGGCATCCTGGTGCGTAGGCGATGCCTGGCTGGCTGACCTGCCGGTCGACGAGGTCGTGCCGATGGCCTTCCGCATGAGCGGCGACGTCAAGCGTACGCAAGAGATCCTGCTTCACGACGGCCGCTTCCCACGCCCGGAATGCCAGCCTAGCCTGGGACTCGCGCTGAATGAACAGCCATGGCCTGACAAGCTGCGCAGCCAGCGCCTTTACCTGTTCAACCGCGCTGCCTGGTCGGCCACGCCGATGGCCAGCTGGTCGGTGCGGCTGGGGGCGTTT
>Ga0210409_10003930_pt1 | contig 16284 bp, 14 predicted proteins | sample IncBWH17MmetaG_FD_161649 | JGI IMG/M metagenome (GOLD analysis project Ga0210409, IMG submission 161649) | Forest soil microbial communities from Barre Woods Harvard Forest LTER site, Petersham, Massachusetts, United States - Inc-BW-H-17-M | ecosystem: Environmental > Terrestrial > Soil >...
GAGCCAGAAGAGACAAGAGTGGCCCGGAATCCGCGGGCCAGTGACAACATGGCGATGAACACGCCTACCGTTCCTGCAATTCCGGCCACGGCAACGATCGTGGAAGTCCAGCGAGCTTTGACGCTGCGCACGTTGTAAATGAGGGGAATGGCCATTTCAGACCCTCCGAAGCGCGTTGACGACGCGCATGCGCATGGCGCCGATTCCCGGTAATAGGCCGCTGGCGGCGCCGACCAGGAGCGCGAACCCCAGGCCAAGGGTGAGGAGCGACTTGGAAAGGAGAAGCGGGGGCAGCAAACCGGTGAGGGCTATGCCGATGACAGGGATGGTCAAGTAGGCGAGCGCCAGGCCGATGAATCCTCCAACCAGCGCGATGATGATGGACTCCGCGAGGACGAAAAAAAGAACGGCGCGCCCGGAGAAACCGATAGCTTTGAGGACGGCTAGTTCTGAGGTGCGCTCGCGGACGGAGATGGCCATGGTGTTGCCGGTGACCAAGAGTAGTGTGAAGAAAACGACTCCGCCGATGCTGAGGATCAGGAGCTCGATGTTGCCAAACTGCTTGGCGAAACCCGCGGCGAAAGCGGATTCGGTCTCGGTTTTTGTTTCAAAGGAGGAGTTGGCAAACTTCTCGTCAATGGCCTTGGCGACGCGAACGGCGTCATCGGGGCTATTGAGCTTGACCACATACCACCCGGCGGTGCTTTTGAGGACCGGGGGAACGGTTTCGTCAAAATATTTCCACTGCAGCCAAAACTGGCTCTCGTCGCCGCCAGGACGCTCGCTATGGTAAATACCGTCGAGATTGAACTCCGCAGCGGCGCCTCCGTAAAGAGTCGTTTTGATGGGGATGCGATCGCCGACTTTCCAATGGAAACGCGCGGCGGTGCGGGCGCCGGCAATGGCGCCCATACGGTCTTTCAGGAAATTGTTCCACTGGTCGTCCGGCACCACAAGCTCGGTCATGACTTTGCGGTGATTTTCAGGGTCGATGACGAACTGTGGGAAGAAGTTCCTTTCGTCTTGATAGACGCCGCCGAACCAGTGATTGTGCGTAACGGCTTTAACGCCGGGAATGGTCGCGATCTTGTCGCCGTGGGAGATGGGCATTACTTGCATCAGTCCGATGCGGCTGACAACGACCAGGCGGTCCGCACCGGCGATTTCCGCGCCGCGGCTGAAGGCGCTCTTGACGACGGCAAGAAACGTGAAAAGAACCAGAGCGATGGCGAACGAGCCGATAGTAAGGATGAGGCGAACCTTTTTGCGGAAAAGATTGGCGAGGATCAATCGGCTGAATTTCATACCGCACCTCCGGCCATGACACTTTCGCGGGAAGTCTTACCCTCGACAAGCACGCCTTTTTCAAGATGCAAGGTGGTGTGAGCCCGAGCGGCAACGACGGGATCGTGGGTGACCATCAAGATGGTTTTGCTGTACTTGCCGACGAGCGCTTCGAGAAGCTCCATGATTTCATCGGCGCTTTTGCGGTCGAGGTCGCCGGTGGGTTCGTCGCAGAGGAGGAAGGTAGGGTCGGCGACGATGGCACGGGCGATGGCGACGCGCTGTTCCTGTCCGCCGGAGAGCTGGCGGGGAAAGTGGTTCATGCGTTCGGTGAGGCCGACAACGCCAAGCGCGGTTTCGACGTGCTTGCGGCGGTCGGACTTGGAAAGCTTGGTGAGCAGCAGAGGCAGCTCGACGTTTTGAAAGGCGGTGAGTACGGGGATGAGGTTGTACATCTGAAAGATGAAGCCGACGTGGCGCGCGCGCCATTGCGTGAGCTTGTTGCCGGACATGTGCGTGATTTCGTCACCGGCGACGGTGATGCTGCCGTGGGTGGGGACGTCGAGGCCGCCAAGCAAATTTAGCAGGGTGGTCTTGCCGGAGCCGCTGGGGCCCATGAAGGCGACGAAGTCACCTTTGTCGACGTCGAGATTGAGGCGCTGCAGGACCTGGATCTCTTCGCCACCGCGGCGGTAGGCTTTGTCCAGACCGCGGACCTGAATCAGGCTGTTGGATTTTCCCGTGCCATCGACTCGGACCATTGGTTCTCTCCTGTCTCCTGCGTGGCGTTGCTCTTGCTAACAGGGCACAGCGGCGCTGCGCCCCTACAAACTCTATTTTCTGATCGCGACGGACTGGCCGTCGCGAAGATTTTCCGGACCTTTCACCACTACGGTGTCTCCGACGCTAACGCCGGCGATTACCTCGGTGTCGGAGCCGCGACTGCCGCCCAGAGTCACGGCGCGGCGCTCCGTTCTGTCGTCTTTCACCAGGAAAACAATTTTTTTGCCATTGTCCTCGTGCACTGCGCTCTGGGGAATCAGGATGGACGCGACGTCGGCACCGGTTGGCTTCTTTTGCTCGGCGCCCAGGAAAGTTACTTTGATCCCCATATCCGGCAGGATGCGCGGGTCTAACTTCAAAAAGGAGATGCGCACTTTTACGGTAGCTTTCTGGCGGTCCGCCGACGGAATGATGGTGCGGACGCGGCTGGGGATTTCCCAGTCGGGATAGGCGTCGAGAATGGCGGTGACCGGCTGCCCGTCCTGGACGCGAGAGATGTAGGACTCGTTGACGTCGACTTCAATTTCGTTGGAGTTCATATCCACGATGGTGGCGATACCGGTGCGCGTGAAACCGCCGCCGGCGGAAACAGGCGAGACCATCTCGCCGACTTGCGCGTCTTTGGAGACCACGATACCGGCGTACGGAGCGCGGATGGTGCAATTGTCCACGGCCTGCTGGGCTTCCTGAATACGGGTCTCCGAACTGACCACCTGCGATTGCGCGAGCGCGATTTTGGCCGAGAGGCTGTCGGCGTTGGTGCGGGCGTTGTCGAGCTGTTCCTGGGTTTCCACGCCGGCGCTTTGCAGCTGTTCCGCTCGGTGAAGCTGGATGCGGGCGTTTCTGAGCTGCACTTCATAGTCGGTGATCGCGGCCTTGGAGGCTTCGTAGTCGGCTTTGGCGGCGTTCAAGGCTTTGCGGACATCGGAGTCGTCCAGCGTGGCAAGCAATTGGTTTTCCGCGACGTGCGTGCCCTCGTCGAAGAACACGCCGGTGACGCGGCCGGTGATTTTCGCGGCGATGGTGGCGCGGCGGCGGGGTGTGACGTAACCGCTGGCGTTGAGCAGGGCTTCGCGGCCACCGTTGTTGGTGGACTTTTGCGCCACCACGACTTCCACGAACGGTTTCTGATTCCAGAAGGAGAAAACGGCTCCGGAAAGGCCGGCGAGGACGACGAGCAGGCCGAAGAAGACAGCAAGACGCTTTCCCCAGCTGCTACCGGCGCGGTGACTGTCGTCGATGCGCAGGGAGCCGAGGTCGTGTACGGGCGCGCTTGCGGGTATGGCCATGCGTTCGGCGATCCTTAAGGGAGTCACATTTCTACTACGCAGGGCTGGAGTTGAAGATTTCAAGACCGCTGCATAGGTTGGGCGATGCCAGCATTTTACTTGAACGGGCGACTTGCGGAAAGCCATAGAATGGCAGCCGCCAGCCACCTGGAATGCGAATCCTGACCTGAGAGCTAGATGCGGGGAAATACCCTGACGTTATGTGAAGAGGATTATACGCGAAAGATTGGTTCCGGGACCTGGACTCGAACCAGGATACTCAGCTCCAAAGGCTGATGTCCTACCGATTAGACGATCCCGGAAGGCTGGAAGAAATTGTAGCAGAGGGACGCAAGCGTGCACAGGCGGCGCGGCAGGGACAGTGAATGCGGCAGCGCGAGTCCAGAGCGGGTGCGGCGGGCGGCGTGTGCGTGCGCCGACCATTTCTGCTAAATTGTTAAAGCCTGTTCACAGCGGAGAGGTGTCCGAGCGGTTTAAGGAGCACGCTTGGAAAGCGTGTGTAGGAGAAATTCTACCGTGGGTTCAAATCCCACCCTCTCCGCCAATTTCTCCATTTACGCAAAATGGGTCAGGATTGCGCCTTAGATGTGGCAAGAGGCGGCGCCGCGCTTTTCGAGATAGCGCTGGTGGTAATCTTCGGCTCGATAGAAGGGCCCGGCTGCGGTGATTTCCGTGGCGATGGGCTTGCGGAATTTGCCGCTGGCTTGCCAAGCGGCTTTTGACTTTTCCGCGGCGGCTTTTTGCTCCGGCGAATGGAAGAAAATTGCCGTGCGGTATTGCGAACCGAAGTCCGGGCCCTGGCGGTTTACCTGCGTGGGGTCGTGCATTTGCCAGAAGGCGTCGAGCAGCTTTTCGTAGCTTACCTTTGACGGGTCGAAAGTAACCTGCACGACTTCGGCGTGACCGGTCTCGTCGGTGCAGACGTCCTTGTACGTGGGATTTACGGTGTGACCGCCGCTATAACCCACCACAGCGTCGACTACGCCAGGGATGCGGCGAAACTCTGCTTCGATTCCCCAAAAGCATCCTGCTGCAAAGGTTGCGATTTCGGACATGGGCGGCTCCTCTTCTCAGGTCCATTCTACTCGGATTTGCGCACACTATTCGATGCAGGAGTCAGGCGTCGCGATTCGCGATACGGTATTTGACGTGGCGCGGGATTTCGCGAGAGCATCGAAGTGTTGGAGAGTACGGAAAAAATGGACCTGGGACTACAGGGGCGCGCGGCTATCGTGGCCGCGAGCAAAGGCTGCTTTTCGTCGGCGGTGAAGCAACCTGTGGGCGGGTTGCTGTTGTCCAACTCACTGAGCGCCTCAGCGACTGGATTGGCGCGCACGCCAGCGAAGGAACATGCGCCGTTCGGCATTGCGGTAAACACGTCTGGTCCAGTGCACGATCACGGCACCTCTCGACACTCTAGCGAAAAGCATTTCCAAGCGCTCGAACGTCAAACTAGAAGAGGTGTTCGCCGGCAGGCCTCGGGAGATTCCCGCAGGCCGAATCGGCAAGCCCGAGCAGTTAGCGGCTGGGGTTGGAGATCCGACTTCGCAACGCGCCAGCTACGTAGGCCGAACGTTACTCGCCGTGGATGGCAGGCTGGTTCGGAGCCCCCTCTAGTTCATGAGCAAATCCAAGCGGCGCTTTGATTTGACTGTGTTGCCGGGCTCTTTCGCGATCGTGCATCTGGCGGCAGCTGCGCCTTTCCCCCGATGGGCGGTGCAAGGAGAATTCTTCTCAGTTACGCGGACTAGCGATGAGGTTTCGGTCGTCTGTGCCGCGGATCAAGTTCCCAACGACGTTGCAGTGGAAGCGGGCTGGCGGATTTTGAAAGCGAACGGCCCGTTTGCTCTCTCGGAAGTTGGCGTTTTGGCCGCGCTGGCGGCTCCATTGGCCGACGCGAAGGTAAGCTTGTTCGCCATTTCCACCTTCGATACGGACTATTTGCTGGTCAGCGAAAAACAGTTACTTGCCGCAATCGCAGCACTCAGGGGCGCCGGACACCGAATCAGGGAGCCTGGCGCTGCTGCATCGCACAATTTGTCACGGAGAAAAAAAGGATGATGAATGCATCTTGTCGAAACGCGAATCGAATTCGCTGGGTGATTCTTGCGCTGGCTGCGGTTGCCGGCATGGCGATTGCGTCCACGCACTCGCGGGCAGACGAGCCCTACGCGCGCAATCGCGACTACGATCTGCAGCATTCGAGAATTGCCCTGCGGTTCGATCTGGAGCAGAAGAAGGTGATCGGGGCGGTAACCCATACGCTGGCGATTTTGCGCGAGGGCACGGCGAAAATCACGTTCGACTCCGTCGGGTTGAACATTCAAAGCGTCACGGTAAACAAAGCACCCGCGAAATTTGAAAGCGCTGCTTCCAAGCTCATCGTCACGCTGCCCGCGGCCGCGCAAAGCGGCGAAAAATTCGATGTGGACATTCGCTACGAAGGCAAGCCGGCGAAGGGTTTGTACTTCATTCTGCCCGACAAGGATTATCCCAACCGGCCCAAGCAGATCTGGTCACAAGGCGAATCGGAAGACACGCGCTACTACCTGCCTACCTATGACTATCCCAACGACCGGCTGACCACGGAAACCATTCTCACCGTTCCCGCTTCGTGGATCACGGTGGCGAACGGCAAACTCATCAGCGTCGCTAAAGCTGGCGACGACCTGAAGACGTGGACCTGGCGTGAGTCCCTGCCGAGTTCGACATATCTGATCACCGTGGTTGCCGGGGAATTTGACGAAGTGAAGCAAGCGTGGCATGGGCTACCAGTGACCTACTATGCCCCGAAGGGACGCGGCGACCGGCTGCTGCCGAACTACGAGCGCACGCCCGCGATGATGGAACTGTTCAGCGAGAAGCTCGGCGTGGACTATCCCTGGGAGAAATACGCGCAAACGATGGTGGACGATTTCGTGGCCGGCGGGATGGAAAATTCCAGCGCCACCACCAACACCAGCAGTTCGCTGCGCAATGCCAAATTGATACCCGAATTCCCGGGCGACGAGGACCCTCTGATTTCGCATGAGTTGGCGCACCAATGGTTCGGCGACCTGGTCACCTGCAACGATTGGGGAAACATCTGGCTGAACGAGGGTTTCGCGACGTTCTTCGAGATGTTGTGGAGCGAGTCCCACTATCCGAAAGAGCAGGCGGATTACGAGCGTTGGACTGCGGTTCAGGAGTGGCTCGGAGATTCCGGCTTATTCGCCAAACCAATCGTGCGTCACGATTTTGACGACTCCAGCGAGTTTGACGACAACGCTTATGGAAAAGGCGGCCTGGTGCTGTATATGCTTCGCCGGCAAATCGGCGAGGATGCTTTCTATCGCGGCCTGCGGCACTACCTGGAAGTCTACCGCGGCAGGAACGTAGTTACCGCCGATCTCATCAAATCCATCGAAGAAGCCAATCACATTGACGTCCAGCAATTCTTTGACGAGTGGATTTACGGAGCCGGCGCGCCAAAGTTTGAAGTCGGCTACACCTATGATGACGGAAAGCACCAGATTGCGCTGACCGTGAAGCAAACACAGAAGGTTGAAGGCCGCGTCGGCATCTTCCATGTTCCGGTGGATGTTGAGGTCACGACCGCGTCGGGCAGCAAGGTCCACAGGATTGCTGTTTCCAAGGAGTCAGAAACGTTCCTGTTACCTTCGGATTCGGCTCCGTTGATGGTGCTCTTCGACAAAGGCGGGCAGATCCTGAAATCAGCGGAGTTTCACAAGGAAAAGAAGGAGTGGTTGTATCAACTAAAGAACGCCACGGAGCTCGCGGATCGCGCCGAAGCAGTGCAAGCGCTGGCGAAATTCAAGAACGACGATGAGGCCGTGGCCGCTCTCGGCACGGCACTGAACACGGACAAGGCGTGGGGGCTTCGCGATATTGCCGCCGACGCGCTCGGGCGCATCGGCAATGCGGCGGCGGGCAGGCAATTGCTGGAAGCGCTGGATGCCAACACCCAGCCCTACGTGCGCAATCACATTGTCTCCGCGCTCGGCAGCATCAAGGAGGAGCCGAAAGTTACGGCGAAGCTTTTGGTCATCGCTCGCGACGATGCATCCTATCGCGCGCGCGCCAATGCGCTGCAGTCGCTCGGCAAACTCAAAGCGCCAAACGCGCTTGAGGTGTTGACCGCGGCGGTGAACACCGATTCACCGGACGATTTCCTGCGCAACGCCGCGCTGCGGTCGCTCGGCTATCTCGGCGACGAGAAAGGTGTGCCGCTGCTTCGCGAATGGGTGGCGCCGGGCAAAGCGATCGAAACGCGCCAGGCAGCGATTTCCAGCCTGGGCCGCCTGGAAAAGGGCAATAAGGAGATAACCGCGCAAATCGCCGGCTATCTCACCGAATCCCATTACCCCATTCGTTATTCAGCTATCTATGCGCTAGGTAGCCGTGGCGACGCCTCGGCGATCCCCGCGCTGCAAGCACTGCTGAAAAGCGATGATCTGAGCATCGAGATGGCCCCCACCGTCAAGCTGCAAATCGCGCGGCTGCAGAAAGAAGAAAATAGCAAAGCGGCAAGAGGCGAAGAGGGTGACACCGAGAAAAGCGGCGATTCCAACGAGCAAGGAGTCGCGCGGCGCCTGGATAAGCTGGAGCATCTCCTTCAGGAAATGAGCGACCGGCTGAAATCGATCGAGAGCCACCTTTCCCAGAAATAAGAACGCGCAATCCTCGCGGGCGGGCGACGCCCATTTTCTTGAATTGAAACCTCCGTGCGGTTACGGCTGTGAAAGCAGGATTCGCAGGTCCCGCAGATTGTTTCCCGTTGGGCCGGTGACAATCGCATCGTCCAGTCGCGCGAAAAAAGTAAACGCGTCGCTCCGCCGAAATGCGTCTCCGGGATTCAAACCTGCCGCCATCGCGCGTGCCAGCGTTTCACCATCAGCCACTGCGCCCGCGGCCGGGCTATTGCCGTCAATCCCGTCGGTGCCCGCACTGAGCACAGCGACGCGACGCCCGACAATATTCTCCACGCAGGCAAGCACGAAAGCGGAATTCCTTCCGCCGATTCCGCCGCCGGTCACCGGCGAGCTGATCTCACCATCGGCGATCAACGCCACCGGACGGCCGGGATTCGCTGCCTGCGACGCGGCAAGTTGCGCGAGCAGGTACTCCGCGGCTTTCTCCACCGGCCAATCGTCGGTCGCGTTATCGCAACAGGTGAAGAACCCCTTTCCCTCCGAGGAATGGTGCGCGGGATGAAACAAATCGTCCATGCCCAGGAGCAGGACGAAATTGGCGTTGGTGAACGCGGGATCGCTTCCCTTCGGCGTCTCGCTTATCCTTCCTTCCTCCACGCAGCGGCGCAACGACGCAGGAAACTGCTGCATCATTTTGAATTGCGAAATGATGCGCTCGACGTCCGTGACAGTAGTTGGGTCCGGCAAGGACGGGCCCGAGGCCAGTGCGGACTCCTGTTCTGCCGGCACGTCAGTCACCGCCAGGGTAATCTTTGTGGCTCGCCCAGCCGCCGCGGCAAGTCGGCCGCCCTTCACCGCGGAAACATGCTTCCGGACTGCGTTCATTGCGGCAATGGGCGCGCCGCAGGTCACCAGGGTGCGATAGAGCTGCTGAACATCTTCCAGCGTCAGCCGTGAATCGAGTGGCAACTCCGCGAGCGCCGATCCGCCGCCCGAAAGCAGAAAAAATACCAGCGTCGTGTCATCGCATTTTTTTAAGAGCGCAAGGGCGGCTTCAGCAGCAGCCCAACTGTCGGCATTCGGGATCGGATGGCCTCCAACAAAATACTGCACGCCAGGCAGCGGGCGCTCCGGCGGCGTTGGCGCGGACGCGATGCCTTCAAATCCAACGTTCTGCGGCAGCAACGCGCGCAAGCCGTCCAGCATCGCGTGCGTCGCTTTGCCGATGGCGACCGCGCGGATTTTCGAGTAGGACCGCAGGTCAACCGCAATCTCGCCGCAGTGCAGAAGGGAACCTTCGAGGGGCAGCTTGCGCTGTATCGTCGCGGGGATATCAATAGCCGCCAGCGTTTCGTGGAAAATCAGGCGGGCGATCTGTTTCATGTCCGCCATGCGGGGAGTACCGGCACGCGTTTCAGCTTGCCTTCAGCACTTCAGGATTCAGAATGTTAGCCGGGCGCTGGCCATTGAACAGCGCCACAACGTTTTGCGCAGCCATGCAGGCCATCTTGGTGCGCGTCTCCAGCGAGGCAGACGCTATGTGCGGGGCGAGAACCACGTTCGGACGCTTCAAGCCAGGTGGAATGAGCGGTTCCTTCTCGTAAACGTCTAGCGCGGCCCCTGCAATCTTTTTGCTCTCGAGGGCCTGTACCAACGCCGCTTCGTCCACCACCGGACCGCGCGAGGTGTTGATCAAAAATGTAGTGGGCTTCATTTGCGCGAATGTCTTGGCATTGAAGAGCCCGCGTGTCTCCGGCAGCAGCGGCACGTGCACGCTCACAAAGTCCGATTCGCTGAGCAGCGCGCTTAAATCGCGGTACTCCGCGTGGAAGCCCCTTTCGACGTCCAGAGGCACGCGCACGGAATCGTAATAAATGACCTTCATCTGAAAGCCTGCGGCACGGCGCGCCACGGCCCGGCCGATGCGACCAAAACCGACCAGCCCGAGCGTCTTGCCCCAAACATCGGCGCCCACAAGCTGATCGAGGTCCCAGCCTTTCCACTCGCCGGAACGCGCCAGCGCTTCGCCTTCGCCCAGGCGGCGCGCCACGGCCATCAACAGCGTCCACGCAAAATCGGCGGTGGTTTCGTCGAGCACGCCGGGAGTATTGGTAGCCGCGACGCCCCGCTTGGTGCAGTCGGCTACCGTGATGTTGTCGTAGCCTACGGCGACGTTAGCAGCAATGCGCAGCTTCGGCGCCGCCGCCAACAGTTCTTCATCCACCTTTTCCGTGAGCAGGCACACCAAGCCCTCCTGGTCCTTCACCCGGCGAAACAATTCCTCCTTGGAGATACGCTCGGGCCGCGTCCAATAATCGACCTCGCAGCTCGCGTTTAGAATCTGTTGCGCCGCCGGAAACAGCGGCCGCGTCGCCAGCACTTTCGGTTTCGCCATATTCGCCTCTTCACAAATGCGCGGAAAGTTACACTATCACGAAGATGGAATGTAATGAAGCAATGGCAACGACAGCGTTCAGTTCTAATTGGGAATATCCTGGTGACCGGAATCGAACACCCGACGTCAAACCCGCGTTGGCTGCCCTCCAAGTCGGAGACCTTAGGTTGGCGGAGCCAACGGTTTTTGTGTGAAGTCGAAGCAATCGGACATATCGTCGGAAGCCTGATCTCTTGTATTCAGTGGCTTCAGCCCAAACGTAACTTCTGAGAACTTCACCAGGCTTACATGGGAATGAAACGCGTGGGCGATTCCTCGCTTCGAGTAGGGACCGATCACAAGGCACGCGACCCGCGTTCCATAACTGAATTGCGTGCTGGTGTAACTGGGGCCCTTCGCAGGACCTCCTCCAGTCCACTTGTCGCGCAACGGTGGATCCACATGGTCGTACCAACCACCCCAATCATCCCAGGTGATGAAGATCACTGAGGTTGACCAAAGCTGGCTCTGACCCAGGTTGTGGACACGCTCGGCGGTCCATTGGCTTCCCAACTTGACGGTCTGCTGCCCGGCGTTTTTCCCGAAGGGGGGATGCTCGGAAAGCTCCACTGGACTGCCCGGCGCGTACACCCAGGACACATTCGGCAGTTTCCCCGCGGCCGCATCGGTATCGAATCTAGTCCACGGCAGGATGTTTGGGCTACCTTTCAGCTCTTTGATTTTCTCGAAATAACTGAAGCCAGGGTCCCCGTAGGTAGCCCATGTTAGCTTTGCCTGCTCCAACGCCTTTGGCATGGTCTGAAGGTTGAAAGGCTCCTGGGGCTGGTACGTGCGGTTTTTGCTCGCGTTATCGATTATCGGGGAGGCGGCTGCGATGAGCATCAGATGGTTGGGTTCGGACTGGCTGGCTACTTCCGTGAAGTAGTTGTCGCACAGCGTAAATTGTCTCGCGAATGAGAAATATGCAGGAATGTCGTTTTCGCTGTATTGCAGCTTCACCGCGCGCGTCGCCCGCCGCAGCCATGCCGCGTGATCGTGTGGCGGGTCGCCGCCGGCGGGTGGATCTTGCGCCGGCGGAAGGCTTGCACCGTTTACGCCGGGGAAGGAACCGAAGTAATTGTCGAAACTGTGGTTCTCCTTAACGATGATCACAACATGCTCAATGGGATTATGCGGTTGCATGCGCTCTTAGAATCTACCCGGCCGGTACCGATGCAGTCTAGCATTTTGGGGAATGGAATGTGGGGGCCGCCCACTTCCGCCTTTTTTCAGCGAACGCGGGGCAATTCCAATCTTAAAACGGCTACGCCCTCCCGGCGGTATTGGGGGACACCGCAGAAAGGGCGCGTCCGTCTTCAGGAGAGAAGCTCGTCAACAACTTACAAAATCAAAAGCCCGGCGGCGGAGGTGGTGCATCGGCCGACCCACCGGCCGGCGGAGCGCCGTTAAATCTGCGCATGTGATTCCGCGGACCACCCGGCCCACCTTCCTTCACCGTGTAATCCGAGGGCACCGTGAATAGCGTCGCCGCAGGCTCCGCACGCTGCACGTTGGTCAACGTATAGGTGGTGGTCCCAAAGCGCGGATCAATCCGCGTGCTTTTCACCACGATCTGCAGGTCCGGCGAATACCAGCGCTCGAACACGATTTGAATGGGCTTGTCGTTTCCGATCTGCCCTGCCGCAATAGTGCGCGTAGTGCGCGTGCCCTCGGCGTTCACGCCGTTGACCGTTTGCGTACCGAGCGATTCCTTTTGCACCTCGCCGGAAGCCTCTTCTTTGGCCATGTGCTTCTGCATCTTTTGCTCGAAGGCTTGCGCATTCCCATTGGACCATGCGCCGCCCTTGCCGCCCGTGTGCGGAGTCATCTTGTGCGCCACTTTTTGCACTGGGTCCAGCATGTAATGCGCACCGGCAACGGGATCGCCGATGGTGATCATCGTGCGCGCCTTTCCGGAGGTTTGCAGCGGTCCGAACCCGGAAAGCGTGACTTCCCTGCGTGACCGGCCCTGGCTGTCGCGATAGAGTGTGCTCGAGGTGGTGCGATGGATAGTGGTCCCATCCTGCAGTGTCTGTGTGCTTTCCGAACTTGCCGTCGCTGAAAAGGGCGCGCCCTTAACAACTTTCCCGGGATTCAATCCTTCAAATCCCATTAACTCCATGCGCTCGGCAAACGGCCCCGCGGGTCCGCCCCTGGGCGAAGGCGGCGGTTCTTGCGCACGAAACGTTCCCGCCGTCATCAATAGAGCCCCGCCAACGAGCGAACAGGCCCAAGTCTTACGATTCATCGTCTCTTCTCCTCTTCTCTCCCGCGCTTCTAAAATTCGCGTTTCGAGAAATCAAACGCGCACTATTGTGATTGCGGCAGGCGCACTGCTTTGGGCAGTCCATCCTGGCCAATCAGCAAATCCACCTGAATCCAGTCGCTCACGCGCTCTTCATTCACCGGCAAACCCAGTGCGCTGAGCGCGCCGCGTTGCAGACCCACGCGCACGATGGCGGAATCGTCCAGGTCCTGCGGAAAGCTGCCCGGCAACAGCGTAAAGTCGCCCCCTTCGTTGTCGGCGACGAGCATCGCGTCCTCGGACGTGTCCATAGCGGGCGCCGCTGGAGACGGCACGCTCGCCTTCACGGCATTTCGAGCCGAAACGTCGGTGCCCTGCGTTTGCGCGAGCCTCCAATTCCACCAGCTAACGCCTGCGAACAGCACGGCCGCGGCCGCCAGCGCCCAAGCCGCGAAGATCCCCGCGGAGCGCGCTTTTGCCGTGCGATGCCGCATGCCAAATTCGTGCCGCAGCCGCATTTCGACTCGCCGCGGCGTTTCCTCATCTCGCGTCGTCTCACGCAACGCTTGCAACGCGATCCGCGCCTCTTGCCAGGATTCCTGTAGCGCCGCGCAGTTCGGGCACTGGGCGGCATGCTCCGCGGCATGCCGCAACGCCGCGTCGAGCTCGTCTGTTCGCAGGCCGCTGCGCTCGAGGCCTACTGCTTCAAATTCTTCGCACTTCATAATGCCCTTCCTTTTTTGCTCTACGTTGCTGCGCTGACGCGCCGCGGCGCATCCCTCAAGATTTCCAGCTTAGCCATCAACAGTGCCCGCCCGCGATGCAGCCGCGAACGAATGGTGCCGATGGGGCACCCGCTGAGCTGGGCGGCTTCCTCGTAACTGAGTTCCTCGAGCTCGCAAAGAACCACCGCTTCGCGAAACTCCGCGGGCAACTCCAGCACCGCGGCGCGGACGCGCGCGCTGCGTTCCTGCTGCTCGGCCCAATGCACCGGAGTGAATTCATTGACGGCCGCGTCACTCGCGCGAATTCCGTTGCCGTTGTGACCTTCCAGCGACACTTCCCGCGGCAGTCGCTCCAGGTGTTTCATCACCCGATTCCGAGCTATGCCGAACAGATACGCGCCCACCGGTCCTCGCCCGGCATCGTATTTCTTAGGCTCGCGCATCAAGGTCATGAACACGTCCTGCACGATTTCCTCGGCGCCCCAGGCATTGCCGGTCATGCGCAAGGCAAAGCGGTACAACGGCGCCTGATGCCTGCGATAGAGCAACGTAAACGACTGCTCATCGCCTTTGGCGGCGCGTCGCAACAGAACGTCGTCCCTGTCTTGCTCCGGGATACTCACCTCTCCTGGTACGGCGTTCGTGGCGAACAGGGCCTTCCCTGCGCTCTTTTATATTTCCCGGCAGTCGGGAAAAAGGTTCCCGAACAGCCGGCACTGTGCGCCGTGAGAATCATGCTCATGTACAAGGTTGGACGTTCGACGCGCTCGGCGAGTGTCAGTTGTGGTTGACCCGCAGCATTAAGCCGGCTTGGCGGCCGGCGGCCGGAACATTTTGGCGGCGATGCGCGTGACGAACCGGCGAGGCACCAGCCGCTGCGACTGCGCACCGAGGTAGTTTCCTATACCGGAAATCACATAGCTCCTGCCCGCTGCGAGCGCTTGCAGCCCGACGCGTGCGACTTTCTCCGCTGTTTCCCGATTCTTCATGGCCGCAACCAGGCTCGCTTGACCAGCTACTTCGTGAAACTCCGAGTCCGTGGAGCCGGGGCATAGCGCGCAAACGCGAATACCATAGCGCCTAACCTCTTCCCCGAGTCCTTCGGCAAACAGCAGATCAAATGCTTTCGGTGCGGCGTAGGTGGAAATAAAAGGCACCGCCTGAAACGACGCGGTAGATGCCAGGATCAGCACGTCGCCGCGTCGCCGCTTCAGCATTTGCGGGAGGTACAGGCGCGTCAGATGTACCACGGCACTGCAATTCACCTGCACCATGTCGAGCAGCCGTTGCGTTTCCGCTATCGCAAATTCGCCGTAGGCGCCAAATCCTGCGTTGTTGACCAGCAGCTCGATCTCAATCTGTTTCGCCAGAGTAAAGGTGAAAATCTGCTGCGGAGCATCCGGTTGCGCCAGGTCCGCGGCGAATACCTCGGCGCGAATTTTGTGCGCCGCCGCGAGCTCCTGCGCCAATTTTTCCAAGCGCTCTTTGCGCCGCGCGGTCAACACCAGATTCGCGCCGCCAGCCGCCAATTCGCGCGCCAGCGCCACCCCGATTCCCGCGCTCGCCCCAGTCACCAGCGACCATTTACCTGCCCACGGTCCATTCATTTTAGCGTCTCCCGAATAGGCTCCGAGCCTACCACGGGCGGGCAGCTAACGACTTACCCGTGCATTTTTTCGGGAATCAGCAGTGTCTGCAGACGAACCGATGATCAGACGCGCAAATCGCTCTGATGCCTTGTAACCACACCGCAGCTTAGGCGCACTGCGCGCGAGCCAACCCTGCGTCCTCCGCCGCCACTTGGCCGACGACGGACCAGTCGCTCCGCTCATGCCCGCGCGCCATCGCTGTCAGGAACCGATCGTGCAACACGCTGGCGATGGGCATCGGCACTCTCTGCGCGTCAGCCGCCTCCAGCACCAGGCGGACGTCCTTCAGCCCAAGCGGCAGCGCAAAGCCGACCTGATCGTGCTTACCCTGCATGATCAGACCCCCATATGTCTTATAAACCGGCGCATTGAAAAGTGTGCTGGTTAGAAAATCCATCAGCGCCGCAGCGTCCACGCCGGACTTGCGCGCGAACGCCAAAGCTTCCCCTAGCGATTCCAACACCGTCGCAATCAGAAAATTCCCAGTCAGCTTGACGACGTTCGCCTTGGACGGCTGTTCGCCAATCACTAGCAATTTCTGCCCCAAGGCTTCCCACAACGGCTCGCACCGCTCGACCGCCGTCTTCGGGCCGGCGGCAACGATGGCCAGCTTCCCTGCTTCAGCCGCTTCCGGCCGGCCAAACACCGGCGCGGCGATGAACTCCTGCCCCGCGTGAACGTGTTCCGCCGTCAAGCGATCGCTCAGCGCCACGCTGATGGTGCTCAACGAAATGTGCACGCCACCCCGCGCCAGCGACTTCAGCACACCGCCATCACGGAACACCACCGACTCTACCGCCGCGTCGTCGGCCAGCATGGTCAGCACCGCATCGCCGTGGCAGGCATCCGCAACGGAGCCCGAAACAGTCGCGCCATCTTTGCGCAGCGCCTCGGCGCGCTCGCGCGTCCGGTTGTACACCGTCACGCGATGCCCGGCGCGCAGCAAACTCTTCGCAATTCCCGCCCCCATCCGGCCCAAACCAATCAGTCCCACATCCATAAATCCTCCGTCCGAGCTGGCAGACTCACGCCGCTCAATTCTATATTCTGGCACGACCTGCCGTGCTTCGTTTCGCTGCGCTACGCCTCAGCGGGTAAGTATTGCATTTCCGGGAGCGAACTCCGGAATCTGACGAAGCATCAGAATTAAGCAAATTCTTGGCATGTGTGGACAGGAAAAAATTGGCGGAGAGGGTGGGATTATCTCTCGCAAACCTCAAAAA
>Ga0210409_10003932_pt1 | contig 16272 bp, 17 predicted proteins | sample IncBWH17MmetaG_FD_161649 | JGI IMG/M metagenome (GOLD analysis project Ga0210409, IMG submission 161649) | Forest soil microbial communities from Barre Woods Harvard Forest LTER site, Petersham, Massachusetts, United States - Inc-BW-H-17-M | ecosystem: Environmental > Terrestrial > Soil >...
AAGGCCCGGTTCCCACCCGGCGCGCAGTTGTTTCGCATCTTCCTTCGTTTCAGGCAAGTGGCGGTGTAGCTCAGGCGGTTAGAGCGACGGTCTCATAATCCGTAGGTCGTAGGTTCGAGTCCTACCGCCGCCACCAATTAAATCAGCAAGTTCAGCAATTTCTCGTTCCTCACCACTTTCCGGCTGATGCGTGGCTGGTGCGGATTGGTGCAGAGTTGTTTCTGCTTTCTGAGCGGGAAGTTCGTCCAACTTGTCAACAAACGAAACGTTTGCGCCTGGAATGAGGTGCCCGTAAATGTCTACGGTGACCTGAATCGAGCTGTGCCCCATCTGTTCCTTCACGTACACAATCGAGGCGCCACTTTGAATCAGCAGGGAGCCGAATGTATGCCTGAGATCATGGAGCCGGATCTTACGGATTCCAGCCTTCGCCAGCACGGGCAGGAAGATTCGATGGTACAGGTTGTCGGGGTCAACAATCACGCCATCTGGTGAGCGGAATACCAGGTCGTCCGAGATATCGTTCTTTCCCTTCAGGAACGCTTCGAGCAAGCGCTTGTCGCGAAGTTCAATCAATGCCCTTCTCAACTCGCGTGAGAGGTCAACACGCCGGCTTCTCTTGCTCTTTGTGGATGTATGCTCTCGTCGAACGTAGTTGTGCTGCACAATCATGAAGCGATTGGAATCGCTCTCGTCCTTGCCGAACTGTATGTCACCCCACTGCAGAGCGACAAGTTCGCCGCGGCGAAGGCCAGCACGTAGAGCCGTTAGAAATAGGAGATGGTAGTCCTGGCAAACTTCTTTGGACGCATCGAGGAATGATTTCGCTTCTTCCGGCGTCAGCGCCACTCCCTTGGTCTCGGCGGTTTTGGCTGTCCTCGTAAACCTTCCTAGCCGGGCTGCCGGGTTCGATTCCACAAACCCTCCCTCGATAGCATGGTTGAAGATTCCTCGGACGACGCAGAGGGCGTTGCGCACCGTATTGCGCGAAAGACCCTTCGCAACGAGATCATTGATCAATGCCTTAATGTCATCGCGTTTGACTTCGTGGAGGCGCTTGCGCCCGATTCGCGGTCGCAAATACTGCTCCAAGACCCCTTCGTAGCCGTCCGCGGTCGACGTCTTGCACTCGATTCGCGCGTAATCCTTAAGCCACCCATCCGCGTAGGTCCCGAAGGTCGGGAGTTGCTTCTCGTGTTCGGTGAGGAAACCAGTGTCACCAAGGGCGAGACGGGCTTCAACTTCTCGGCGAACCTTCTCGGCTGCCTCGCGCGTGCCGACGCAGCGATTTTTCCGCTTACCGTGGTAGTTCACGTACACATACCACTTTGTTCCCCGCTTTTTGATCTTCACGCCCATCAGTTTGTTCCCATCACTCCCGCGACCAACTCGTCCACGATACAGCCAACATCAACCACTTGCACTCTGTGATTTTCCAGCCACTGGTCGAAGTCGCTCCTGCGAACCAGAAGTTTTGTCCCGACCTGAACCGCCGGCAGGGGATTCGTTGCGCGATGGATCCACTCTCGAAGCGTGCGCTCGGACACGCAGGCGTAGCGCTGCAGAGCTCTTAAATCCAGCCATTCGGGATGTGTCTTAGTTCGTTCCATTGGTCGATTGCTGAACTTCTGGGAGCGGCTTAGAATTGCCGGCCTCGGGGTAAGCCAATGAATTTGTGGCCGCATCTCTCTTGTCTATCGCAAGACTGCCGTGACAAGCAGACGCATATTCCGCTCCCATTCGCCATGCCTGCACAATCAGAGTTACATCAAGCAACGTGGCCCAGCGATTACAGTTGGTTATACGTTGCGTGTCCCGAATGCAGGTTTGTGTCGCCTCACGCTGGGTTTGTTCTGATCCAACATGACCAAACTCCACCCCATTCCGATAAACTCTGGTTGCGCATATCGTTCCGATGCGCAGAGGAAGGCTGCAACATTCCGATACAATTCCACGTACTAGTGGAGCCCACAGTAAACGAAACCACACGGCCCGACCTGCACGACAAGCTAAGTGCCGGATACTGGAAAGGCGCTTTCCCGTGCGGACATCCCATCGCCATAACCAGCGGCCAAAAGGTCCTGCTTGACCGACCGGGGGGAACTCTACAGGGATATAACCCTCGCGATCCGATTTGGAAGAGTTTTTAGCGGAAACGGTCATTCTGTATTCCCGCCTCGCTGTGACATCTTTGCCCGTGTCGGTGTGTTTCGCTCCTGTGGTTCTGCCTCTTGCCTGCTCCTCGCCCTCAATGCCTCAGTTTGTTGTCGCAGCATCTCTCGCCGATCGCGCAGTTCCGCGTCCGTCATGGCTTTAGGAATCGGTTTTGCTTTAAAGACCGGTGGAGCAATCGTCTCTGGCGGTACTTTCGTCGGCTGATCCACACCCTTCGGAACCAGCCGGAGTTGCGGCATCCTAGCCATAAGCTTCGAAGCGTCTACCCGTTCAACCGCGGTCCAAGCGGCATACTCATCAAAGAACCGCTTCTGGACAAAGGGAAAATCTTCATCCGTCATACGCGCGTAGACTGCCCAACCTCCTGTCCTCTGAACGGCGTCCAGAATGCGATTACTGAGTCTGGGATAGCTCGACCGATACCACCCGAATTGAGGCCCGTAATTCCCATAAATATCGTTGCTAACGTACTTCTTGACGAATTTCGTGAGATCTCCCCAAGCACGCCGAGCCTCAGCTTCAGGCTCCGGAACTTCATGGCCGGGAATGCGCTGTAAGAGATCGGGTAGTCGAACCGGATAGCGGCATTCCCGAGTGCTCCGCGTCATGGCTCCCGCAATTTGTTCGTCTTAGTGGCGACGGCAGGCAGACATAGTGGATCAGGCGCAACACGGGAAGCCCCAGCGGTGATCGCTGTTCGCGCTCAACTGGCAACTCGCGAGAGCCAGGCCGGGCCGTTTGGGGTGGCGGAGAGGTCCGTAGTACCGACGAAGCCGAGTAACTCCGGCGGAGGGAAGGGGCCTCAGTTAAAGATGGACGCAACAAGCAACAAAGGACATAGGGATTGACGATAAGTCTAGCCACCCTGAGTTGTGTTCAGAAGTTGCAGACGGCGTCACACGTAACATCGTGTGTCTTTTCCGAGAGCCGGATGCGGTAACTCCGCCTGTCCGGACGTAAAAGCCTCGGTCGGCTGGATGAACACCTGGTCGGCTCCGACAAGGGGGGCGAGCACGTCGATGGCGGGTGTGGAAACGTGGCAGGGTGAGGATATTGAGGCACCGGCAAACGAAAGGGCCGGACTCGGCTAGGCTTCACCTAAACCGTCGCGCCACCCCTCGACTTCACCTCAAAACCCCTGCCCGAAGGAAGATGAGCGATAAGGCCCTGATTTCGACAGTTACGCTCCCACCTACGCATGATGAAAAAGAGAAGCCGCCCCAGGCAGCGGGCAGTATGGTGTTGCTTGCGATTCCTTTTACGGCAACCGCAGGAAGCCGTGAACCATATTATTTGCATCTACGACGCATCCCGTGATGCCGGGCGGGCGGCATTTGTTCGGACTTACCGGTCGCCTCCATTCAGTCCGCAAGACCATGGAAATGGTTGGCGCAGAGATCAATTTTGACGATATTGGGCACGTCGGTCGCATACAGGTTCGTCACCTATCGAAATCACTTGCCATCGTTGCTCACAGGCGCGATTGGTGTACAATCGGTCCCGCTTCTGAAGTTAGGACTGGATTGCGGTTTAGACTTCGAAGGGCAGTTTTGTTACGGCGTCCCCAGGCCGTGGCCCTGTTCCTTGAGTTAAGTAACCTCGGCGTACAACTGTTTCATCAATCCCTCAAGGAGACGACAATGAGAATTACAACGCTGTTGTTGATTTGGATGTGCTGCTTGATAGCCGCACCGGCGGTCTGGGGTCAAGCGGCGAATCGCCCGGCTAGGCCCGGCATCCTGGGATACCTTGATCCGCACACCGGGGCGTTCCGTCCTCTCGCTCAAGCAGCCGAAGACGCAGCTGTTGAGCCTCCTGCATTAACTACTTTCACCGGCACGGTAACGGTCACTCTCACCATTACGCTTAAGTCGACAGGCCTCACTAACATCGTCTGCTCGGCAGACGTATCGGTGGAGGATTCTCTTACGACCGGCGGGCGTTTCCTGGGCGAGATCAACGAGGTAGCCGCCACCGGAACCGGAACCACAAGGACATGTAAGCTGTCGATACCTTATTCCTGGGGCCTCGCGACGCAATCCAGTGACACGATGACCACCAGCTACTCTGTTACCGGAGCCGGGTCCACGACAGGTGCGCCGCCGATTCGCAGCAGCACTCTGACTCCACTTGACAGCAGGAAAGTTCCATCAAGCGGCACAACCACGGCGCTGACTGCTAGCGTCACCATCTAAGCGGTCGGGAGATGTGTTTGGGTGTCGTAACCATCGGCGGGCCTGAAAGGGCCCGCCTAGTTTTTCTTTGGGTTGATAGGAAACCCGCGACCACTCTGGACAAAGGTATGCGCAACCGGTGGCGCTGGCTCTAGGCTCAGAAAGACTTCGTGCCGGAGACGTTCGAGCGACTTCGCAGCTCGCGTAGAGTCCTGACAGAACGCGCTACGCTGGCCAGAGACGAGGAAATGGCGAGAAGACGCGGAGAGGCGAAGAGACGGCGCAAGCTTGTGAGGCCTGATTTTGCCAGTTGACAGCTTTCACCGTTAGATCGGTTCAGGGTTGGTATTCACGGCGGCCGTGACATTGTTGGGTTTTTCGGAGAAAGACTTGCCCGGCTCGAACGCGAGCTTCTCGTGTTTCGTACCAACCTTGCGAATGACGTCATGCCAGCCGTCGTCCCAGGCGATGCGGGCCTCACCGTCCACCACCGTCCAGGTTCCATGGTCGGCGTCGATGGTTTTGTGCGCCTCGCCATTAGCTTCCAGAGTGATGTAGAAATCTCCAGCCCCGGGACCTTGGCCCACTCTCCATTTGCCTACAAAATGCTTCCGACCGGGCGCAAACGCTGTGGAAGCGGAGGTATCGAATTCGAAGCTCTGGGTCTCGGACAAGCGAAAACTCTTCTGCCCTCCGTCTGTGAAGACCACGATGTCTGCGTCTTTGAACTCGATCTTAGTGATTTCAGCCACGGGGATCGTCTGCCGACGACCATCCTTCATCACCACTACCAGCGACCCGTGCACGTCTCCCGACGCGGCTTGCCCTAAACATCCAATGGCCGACGCCACAAGAATGATTCCTAAGAGAGCAGACGTGACGATTCTGTGCATATTCCCTCCCCGGAAAATTTGCGCAACGATTGAGCGCAAATTCTGAAGCAAGCGATTCCGCCCTCGCTTCTGCACAACGATACGTATGTTCACGAGGGTTAGTTCCCGGAATTTATGCTGCACGGGATCAACTCCGGCAAGATTCCATGGCCCGAACCTCTCGGACTGCCGGTACGGCTTATTGTTGGGGGGACAACGACCACGGAGAACTTGGCAACGGCAAAAGTTCGTGTCACTGAGTGCTAGTAAGGATTTTACCTGCGGTATAGCCACTGGAGGCACGTTGTACTAGGTAAGAATCTTCTGCTTAACCGATTCGTTACGGTAGACCATAACCTTTGCGGGGATACCGTCAACCTGAAGAATGCCCGAGAAGTATTGGAGTGACGTGATGTCTTCGGGAACAAGAAGTCAGCAGTAATGGGTGAGAACTGGTTCACTCTCCTCGAGCACCGCGTAACCCTTGCGGGTGCCGCAGGTTCCCGGTGCTTGCGGGCAGGGAGAAAGGTGATCTGGAAGGAGCGCTAGAAGATTACAACGATGCTATTCGTCTCGACCCAAACTCCGCTGCAACCTTCCTCAGTCGCGGCCTTGCGCGCAAGGAGAAAGGTGATCTGGAAGGAGCGCTGCGGGATTTCGACCAAGCCGTTCGCATAGATCGCGACTATGCGGCACTGTGCCGTAGCATTCGATAAGCGCGCATGAGTAAGAGCTGAGAACCCGAAAGTCGGGCTCTTTGCCCTAATGGGATCGCCGCGGTTCGCCCTCCGCGAGGGCCTAATCAGAGCCCTGGATCCGACTGAGAGGCATCGGGCACGACTGTAAGTTCTTTAATCCGAGTGAGTCGACTCGATGACGAAAGCTCTGGAACTGGTCCGGCTGCGAGGGCTCGTTCAATTCTTCCAGCCGTTTTCGCAATTCATTCCCGCAGATCAGGTGAGCCGAACAGTGCTTACAGTTTGGGCTGTGTATTCTCAGAAGGGACAGTAGGTGGCAGATCCGAGGTCTTAACTTCACCGCACGCACCCCGGCTCGACAAAATTTGATTAAGAGCAAACTGTGCCCCTTTCCAGAGGCTGTCGTTGCGCTTCCGCAAAGAGCTTTTGCATTTTTCATCAGCTAAGCCCTATTGTTTCCGCCCCAGTGTGTCGTCAAAGGTGTGTCGTCAAAGGTGTTGACAAACCGGCAGCCCGCGAAGCATGATGTCCGATACTAGCCACATCCTGTGGCTCAGTTTTCCCCGTGGTTCACAGTTCCCCCCTTTTGGCGGCCCCACGTGCCGCGTCCGCTGTGCGCTGTCTGCTCGAAGCTTCGTGTAGACGACCAAGACGGATCAAACACCATCAGCCCGAACTCGATCTCTCAGGAGGGATCTGAAAATGAACATCCACAAGTCCACCTTTGCTGCGCTACTCGCGCTTTCGCTCGCAACCTCAACTCCAGTCCTGTCGCAATCTCAAGCTTCCTCAGAAGCCGGCAAAGCCACCTCCATTACCCCGCGCGTCCTGCTGGGATTGAGCGCTCACCGGGAGCCGAGCCAGGTTTCCTTTGGCCGCTCCGCCCCCGACCCTGTCGCTCTCGGACTGGCCAGCGCGAGAGTCTACCGCTTCGCCTCAGCCGACTTTCCCGGAGCCTCAACCTCGCTGGTTTTTGATAAGAACACCGCGACCGTCCTGGGTGACTCCCAGTTTAATTCCGTTTTCGGTTTTACCTTGCGCAACGGGCTCTACCAAGCCTTCAGCGTGCCGGGATCCGCAGCGAATGAGGCAACCGGGATCAACACCAAGGGAGAGATCGTTGGGATTTACCTTGATCTGAGCAACAAGGCTCACGGGTTTCTCGACAACGGGGGCACCTTCACGACTCTCAACTTCGGTGGGGGTGGCGCCATCGAGCCCATCGATATTAACGACTCCGGCGAAATCGTCGGGGGCTACATTGATCCCGCCAATGTGGTTCACGGCTTTTCCACACTGGACAGTGGCGCCAGTTACACTATCTTCGATGTGCCCGGCGCTACCTCAACCACCGCCGCGGGGGTCAATTCATCCGGAACCATCTCTGGCGTCTGGACCGACTCCGCTTCCAAGACGCATGGGTTTCTCTTCAGCGGCGGCACCTTCACCTCATTTGACTTCCCTACGGCTGCCAGCACAACCGCCATCGGGATTAACGACAGCAACGAGATCGCTGGTGTCTACACAGATGCAGCCAGCGTCCAGCACGGGTTCATATACTCGGCCGGCGCGTTCACCAAGGTAGACGTGGCGGGAGCAACTGGAACGGAGCTCACCCGCATCAAGAACACTGGCCAGATCACAGGCATCTACACCGATTCCACAAACGAACAGCACGGCTTAGTCGGCCACTGACCCTTGCGTTGGAAGATCGTTAGACAGACCGGTAAGGCACGCCCCTTCCTTTCGCAGCTCCGCGAAAAGGATGGGGCGCGCTTTGCTTCCTGGAAATGTCGGGGAAGTGGCTCTTCATCCCTTCGGCTACCAGAAAGTTCGAAAATCGTCCGTTAGGGCCGACCAATACCTTCAATCGTTAACTCCCATTTTATTCGCATCTTCCAAGACCAGGGGGTCAGTCGCACAAACCCGCATGGTCATAAAAGTCGTTCGCAGACTGAACTACTCGGAAGAGTGTGGTTGTGGGTTCAGGCTCGTTCTTGATTGAAGCCGCGCACAAGCCGCGACCAGCATTCAAGCTGTGCGCCTGGACTGAATATCCCAAAGAGAACTACCCCCCCTGCTCATGCCGCCTTACGCTCATAGTATTTCAGCAGGCCGCCCAGCCGTTCCCGACAGCGCACTGGTTCTTGCTTTCCAGGAGCTGCTGGAGTCTGCAAGGGGAACAGCAGGAGGTTGTCTTTGCCTTGGTGATTTCGTTCCTCATGATAGTGGACCTGGTAGTGGCGTAGCGCTCGGCGCAGAGAACCCTCTCCCAACAAGATCAGCTTCGACAAACATTCTTCCTTGACCGACCTAACCCAGCGTTCCGCATAGGCGTTCAGATTCGGACTTCTGGCCGGCAAGGCAATCGGTTCGATGCCTCCCGTACGGAGTACTTCGCGAAACCCCTGGCAGTATTTGCGGTCGCGATCATGCAGCAAATATCTGCGGTTGTTCAGAAAACCAGTGTCTTCCATCGTCCCATTGCGTGCCATCTGTTCCATCCACTCTTCGTCCGGATGACGTGTCACTCCGGCCAAGCAGATCCTTCGGCTCTCCAAGTGAATGAAAAACAGCCCAGCATCCACAGTGCAACCATCCATTTGTCCAATGAAACCGGAGAATCCTCAAAGATCGTCCCGACTTTCACGGAGAACTGCTTCCAGCACTCTTTGCACTTCCAGCGCTTCTGGCTGGCTAGGTAGTAGTGCTCCTTGTGGCCACAGGCAGGGCATGTCGGCTTGCCACAAATGGGCCATCACGCCCTGGAGACTGGGGATAAAATGGGGCTAAATTGGTTTACCAAATAGCACTTTCCTAGAGCGCATCGGTGTCATCATCAGGAACATTGTCAGCGCGAATACTGTCCGCCGACGACTCACATTGCCAAGACTGCAGCTTCCTTCTGACGGCTTTTTCGAACGCGCGCCCCAATCTCTGTTCCGCTCCACGCTGCTCACCAAGGGCGCGCCTCCGAAAAAGCACTAACGTCACTCTGGCGCAATTGCCGATTTGTTGGGCAAGCTCGGCGTTCTGCAACGTGCGCTTTCTATTTCAGTCCACGGGCGAGATACAGATCAGAGAGAATGCGGTAGTCGGAATACACGTAGGACTTACCATCGGGTGTAATGTGAACTGTCAAGAAGCCCCATAAGCCAGCGAGATCGCTCGGCGTCACCTTGCTTACGAACTGACGGCGACCCGTGCTGACTTCGGTGCGAGAAATCCTGACGGGAACAGCCTCAACGGTCGCGACAAAAAGATGCTTACTGTCAGCACTCCACCCAATTGGGACCTCCCCACGCTCAATTCCGGAAAGTGCTATCGGCTGGCCGCCGTTCACCGGGTAAAGCCAGAATTTATTTTCCATGTCAACCGCTGCCATGAGTTTGCCATCCGGGGAAACGTGATTCCCTATCACACCTTCGGGCGTGATTGGCTGCGGTTTTCCGTCGCTACCATCTTGGACCCAACTCCGTGGCGCATGTCCCGGTTCGACGCCATCAAACAGGAATCTTTTCCCATCAGGAAGGAGTGTCGCAAAACCGTGATCGATGGAATCGTGAGTCAAGGTGACAGCCTGCCCTGCGCCGGTGGGCAATAGCACCAACTGCGGTGTTGATGCCGGCTTTAGACCCGAGGGATAGGACGTTAATACCCACTTGCCATCATTCGAAAACTGGATCGGAATTCCGTCGCCCAAGCGGACAGCGGGTGAGCCGTCAGTCTTGCGAAGATACACATCGTAACCTCGATCTGACGCTTCCCCTTGCACGGAGAGCGCGATCATGGTGCCGTCCGGGGTGAGATCGGAAGCAAACGAATTGTCGCCCCAACCGAGTTCGCGCTCCTTATTGTCTGGAAAGATATGCCCGAACACCTCGCCGCGAATGGTGTCGCGGGTCAGAAGCAGATGGCCGTCGCGAGAGACGTCATGCAAAACCGTGTTGCTGGACTCTTGCCGGACCAGGAGTTGCTGGCCGCTGGTCGTGACTTTGAACAATGCACGCGGGTAGGACCCCACTTCGCTGCCAGAAAACCAGATGGCCTCGCTGTCGGGGCTCCAAGCCAGTCCTGCAATACTTCCGAACTGCCGCGACAACGTCTTCTTCTGTCCAGCGAGGTCGATCACCGCCAGCCAGCCGGCATCATCATCTCCTCCTCCCAGCGGATGCTCTAGAAACGCAATCTGGTTACCGCGGGGAGAGACGCGGGGGTGACTTAGCCACGCGCCACCAGTCGTCTGATATAAGACCTTCCCCATCGGGAACTCCAGGGCGCACCCGTCGTCGACGAAGTGGGTGACCGCGAGTTTCGAACCGTCCGGCGACCAGTCGGCATCTTGGACACCGTCGAGCAGTTTGCGGGGTGCGCTGCTAGTGAGAGACATGAGCGCCAGCGTACCTCGACGGCTCATCTCGCGAAAACTTGGATTCACCAGGACAGCCAATTCTCCTGAAGGGGAGATGGCGAGAATATCGGCGTCCACGCCGAGTGAACGGGATTCGGTACTGCTGGTCTTCGTCCAGAAAAGTTGGAACGGTTTCCCGCTCCAAGCAGCGCCGTAGACGATACTCTGTCCGTCAGCGGTAAAGCGCGCCGAAAGAATCGTTCCCCGGCCGAAGCTGAGCCGTTGAAACACCGGTTCTGGTGAGCGCGCAATGCGATGGCGAATCCACAACCCCGCGGCCACCAGGCATACCACGCTGAGAACAACTCCAAGAGGTACCAGGAAACGACGTGAGGAAAGCGGCGTGGACGCAGGCTGGGCTACAACGGACCTGTCGGTCGCAGGGCTGTCGACCATCGGAGTCTCGGCTGGCGTCGCGCCATTGCGCGTGACGGTTGCCACGAAGCGGTATCCACGCTTGGGAAACGTCTCGATGAAATGCGGTTGCTCGGCGGAATCGTTCAACGCCTCGCGAAGGCGGTTCACGGCTTTGTTCAAGCCCAGATCGAAATCGATGAAAGTTCCTGCCGACCACAGTCGTTTGGTCAACTCCTCACGGCTGACCATCTCGCCCGGCCGCTCTAGCAGTGCATTCAGGAGTTGGAAAGGCTTTTCCTGAAGGATGAGGCGTTGACCATTGGTGCGAAGCTCGCCAGTGCGCAGGTCGAGTTCGAATTCGCCAAAGCGGACGATTTGAGCGGAATCGGCTGGATTCGCCATCGGGCGAGCCTGCGCGGGAGAGAAAAACGGCCCGGGAAGTGTAGCACGGATTGAACTCCGTGAAGCACTCACAATCCCTCTAAGTAACTCAAGAAGCTCTAGTTACTGCAAGGAACAAAAATGTCACACGGAGGCAATGGGCGCGCCATTGACGCTCGAAGCTAACCGGGTCAGAGTTACGCCTCGAAACGCAGGCGGCACTTCCCATGCGGTTCCCCCTCGCTGCAGCCGGCGCGACTACCAAATCCCAATGAGGAGAAGTGCGCATGAAATCCGAAAGCCTGACCTCCTTCGTCGTGATGATCTTGTTCAGTGTGTCAATGCCGGTTTCGCTGGCCGCCCAGGATAAGGTTAAACAGAGTCATCCTCACCAATACCATCACTACCAGATCGTGGACCCGGGAACGTTCGGCGGCCCGCAGAGTTGGACGTTCACGCCAGAGTGGGCCCGGGCCGGGTTCATCAACGATCAAGGGACGTTCGCTGCCTCAGCCGACACGTCCGCCGTGGATCCGACCTGTTCCTGGTCACCAGCGGACTGCTTCGCCACCGCCGGGTTCCAATGGCAGAACGGTGTAACGACCAATCTTGGTGTACTGCCCGGCGGCATTGGCAGCCAGGTCAATTGGATCAGCGCGAACGGGCTGATGGCGGGAATCTCCGACAACGGCCAGCAGGATCCCCTGAACCCGGCATTGCCGCAAGTACACGGCGTGCTCTGGGATCACGGGCGAATGATCGACCTAGGGACCTTGCCGGGAGGTGCGGATGACATGTGGGCCAACGCCGTCAACAGCCGCGGCGAGGTCGCCGGGCAAGCCTACAACACAATTCCAGATCCCTACTCCTTCAATGGTTACGGGTATCAGTCGAGGGCAGTTTACTGGAACAAAGGAGCGATACAGGATCTGGGCACTCTGGGCACCGGTACCGACGCGGTTGCGCTCTTGATCAACGAGCGCGGGCAAGTCCTCGGTGTGTCGTACGTCGATTCGAATCCCAGCGCTTTTTGTTCTGGCGTCCAAATCGGTTTCACCTTCACCACCGGCTCTTTCATCTGGGACAAGAAAAATGGCATGCAGGATATCGGCACCCTCGGAGGCACGTGCACTGTCGCCTACGACCTCAACAACCGGGGTCAAGTCGTCGGCCAGTCCAGCCAGGTCGGGGACCCGGTGAACGTTGGGTTTGTCTGGGATCGTGCGACTGGGATGAAGCAATTGCCCACGGCAGCAAATCTCTACGGAGGCGCGGACGCGATCAACGATGAAGGGAAGATTGTCGGCGAAGGGGACGGTCCGGACGGCCAGCCCAGTGCATTGCTCTGGGAAAAACGAGCAGGGAAATGGCATGCTACTTACCTTGGTAGCCTCCACAGCGGGGATTGCGCCTTCGGCACATCAATCAACCTGTCCGGACAGGTGGTCGGCCTTTCGGGGCCGAATGGTTGCATCACCGTACTCCCGTTCCTGTGGGAAGATGGCGGCCCCATGGTTGACCTGAATACTCTGGTGCCTCCCAACTCCGGCATTCAGCTGCAAGAGGCGCTACAAATCAACAACCGTGGAGAGATCGCCGGCAACGGAGTGGACGCCAATGGCAATAACCACGCCGTCCTGCTGATCCCGTGCGACGAGAATCATCCTGACCTCGCGGGCTGCGACTACAGCACGGTGGATGCGAGCACGGCGGCTCAGAGCGCGGCGCCTCGCTCCATGCCGAATTCAACACCGCGCCCCGTTCAGCCGTGGCGAAGCAATCGGTTTCACAGCTCAGCTGTAGGAGGAGCCGCGGTGCTTACACCTCAAATCTCGCCGGTGCCCGATTTTACAAGGCCGCCGCCCCAATTTTGGGTCGCGGCAACGCCGTTAACACCGAGTCCGGTAAATCCGGGCGGCTCGGCCACCTCCAGCGTGACGGCGGGGTTAGGCAACGGCGTCGCTACCGTCACCCTCAGCTGCTCTGTGCAGCCGTCGCCTGCGCTGGCCCCGACCTGCTCGATCAGCCCCGCGTCCTACACTTTTGGTGGGACGCCATCCACTCTGACGGTGAGCACGTTCGGGCCCAGCGGCCGATTGCTCTCGCACTCCGGTTCCGGGGTGCTCTACGCGCTTTGGCTACCGATTGTCGGATTGGTGGGGGCGGGTGTTGGTCTGGGCTCGAAGTCGAATGGACAAAAAAGAAAACTCAAAGCTGCGCTGCTAGCCTGCGCAGTATTTCTGTGCTTGGCTTTCCAGCTCGCGTGCGGCGGAAAGAGCAGCAGCGGCACGCCTGCAGGAAAGTACACAGTTACCGTCACTGCCACAGGGTTTATCCCCGTAGCCTCTACGTCCAGCCTCGCGATGCTCACGGTGCAGTGAGGGTACTATCGCCATGCGCCCTTACGCAGAAATACTTTGGCAACACAGGTATATTAGCGGCTAGCTAAGCCGTTCAATGAGCCTGAAAACGATCTTGTCAATGACGTCATTTTCCCATCCAGGCACTTCAGGATGAAAACAGTACTTTATGCCTACGATGTCCGATGGGATGCCAACAAATTTCGTCTCATCTAGGTCGCGTACCCATTCGTCCGAGACATGGCTAGTGTAATTGACCACGAATTGATAGGTCCCAGGATCATTGACGAAATTCGTGATCGGTTCTTGCACCAGTACTCCGAAGAATTCGTGGGGTCCGAGCTTCAAAAAATCTTCCGCAACCGGGGGTGGAGGCAGTTCGTCGGCTAGTACGGTGGTGACCAGCTGTTTGCCTTTGGAGTCGAATACGCCTATGTCCGTCCGGCCATAGCCCCAACCCAACTGGCGGCGTACCAGAAAAGATCGGTGCCCTGCATTTAAGAGTTCCACTTCGAGCTGAATCTCCTCAGTAATGCGGTAAGAACTCTTCATGCTCCGCAGCGTCACCGCGAGTTCCGGCTCAGGGTCAGTTGATTGTGCGGCTGCAAGACTACACGTCAGCAGGATTATCACTGCGAGTACGAGGCGGTTCATGCGAAGAGTTTACGCCGATACTCCAACGGGAGCAGACAACTGTTGTAAGCAGGCCTGCTTACAACACCTATCTACATTCCCGGCTTTGATACCGGCTGCATCTGTCTGATTTAAAAACGCATTAAACACCTGTCATTCTTGACAGTTGCCGGACCCAGCCGCCTTGTATTCATGTGAAGTAGCTTCCTTTACAACTGATGCCGGAGAGGGATAGAGAGAGACTATGACTCGTATCAAACCTAGAATCGTATTCACCATCCTCGTGCTGTTCATGTCTGTCGCGCTACCAACCACGATCGTCGTTGCCCAGACCAAGGTCGAGGGAGTGATCAAAGGCCGAGACGGAGCGAAAATCATTTTGCAGACGGCGGATTCGCCGAAGCTAATCGTCCTGCTGACCGACACCACCGACGTTGCCCAGGTACAGGGCGTACTCAAGGCTCGCAAGAAAACAATGTCCATGGCTGCGCTCGTTCCAGGTCTTCCCATTAAGGTCGAAGGAAGCTACGACGCACAAAACCAGCTCGTCGCGGAGACCGTCAGGTTCAAGGGCAACGATCTGGAACAAGCCCAGGCCATTCAGGCCGGTTTACACGAAACCCAGGTGCAAGCCCAGCAGAATAAAGAGGAACTGGAAAAGCAGAATGCCGCCCTGAAAGCGCAGAACGAGGCATTGACCGAACAGCAGAAACAGATTGATGCGAACAAGGCTGCCATTGCGGCTAACACTGCTCGTTTTGGCCAGCTGGATGATTACTACATCTGGGATGAAGTGACGGTTCTGTTTGGCAACGGCAAGGTCAAGGTCGATCCCCAGTACGTCCCTCAGTTGACAGCATTGGCGGAGAAAGCCAAGACCGTCAACGGCTACGTAATCCAAGTGAAAGGCTACGCTTCGGCCTCCGGCAGCTCTGCGCTAAACCAGAAGCTCAGCGAAGATCGCGCCAACAATGTCACAAACACCCTGCTGCAGCAAGGTCATATCCCGCTGACCAACATGCTGGCGCCAGGCGCAATGGGCGAAAGTCGCCAGGTCGAGAAGGACAAAACGGCAGATAACGAGGCCGCGAACCGCCGCGTCGTAGTTCGGGTACTTCAGAACAAGGGAATAGCGGGAACAATGTAGAAACGTCGCGCTGTTTTCCATTGGGCTTGTGGAAGTGTGGAAGGTGATGCCGTTCCGCAAACGGCACCTCGCGCAAAGACCGAACCCGAGCCGTCACGGCGCCCCGAATTATACGTCATTAGGCGGACGCCTAGCCCTGCGCAAGTGATCTGCCTGCCGCGGATGGAGTCCAATACCTGCCTCGGTTGGTGAAAAACCCGATAACACTCAAATTGCCCCCCGGCAGGGGTTTTGAGTTAAATCGCCTTATAGTTACTCAGCCCGAGGAATTCAGGAGACGGGATTTGCACAGCACTTGTTGTACGAACCCGACTAGGCGAGAGTCCCGTCCCCACAGACAGACTCTCATAGGGAAAGGAGAACCCATGCGAAGAACTCGGCTCGTCAGCTTTACCTTGATGCTTCTACTCTGCATGATTGCCATGTCTCCGGTCGGAGCCCAGGTGGTCAACAATCGTCGCCTACGCATCGATCGGGCGATTTACGGAATGAGTGGCAAAGGCAGCGACGTCACCAACCGCGTCCGGAGCATGGTGCGTAACGACTCGCTCGATTTCAAAGTGAACAATACCAATCTGGGCGGTGATCCAAACCAGGGGACGAAGAAGACGCTCAAGCTCTCCTATACCTACATGGGGCGCCAGCAGGTCAGAACGTTCAACGAGGGCGACCGTTGTCGCGTCCCCTAGTCCGCCGGTTGGAAGACAGACAATACGCCCCCGATCACTGCCACGGGTTTTACCTTCTGTGAGACGGAAAGTCGATAAAAGCGGTAAGTTTGGCGCTATCTCAAAGAGATCGTTGGCGTAAAATCTCTCTCCAGGAACTCCCGTCAGAAACTCGGAGTTGTGGTTTTAAGCCGCGGCAGCAACTTCGATGATTTCCAAGCCTAGCTGGGCGGCTTTGCGCTTGAGATGGATGACCTGCTGTTTGCGGTGTTGGGCCTCATAGAACTCGGCTCCTTGGTTCACATATTTCATTCCGTAGCGTAGCATGCGGTAGAAGAGCCGGGCGAGTTTGGCGGCCATCGCCTTGGTCGCCACCGGAGGCCCCAGCCGGGTCCG
>Ga0210409_10003934_pt1 | contig 16267 bp, 12 predicted proteins | sample IncBWH17MmetaG_FD_161649 | JGI IMG/M metagenome (GOLD analysis project Ga0210409, IMG submission 161649) | Forest soil microbial communities from Barre Woods Harvard Forest LTER site, Petersham, Massachusetts, United States - Inc-BW-H-17-M | ecosystem: Environmental > Terrestrial > Soil >...
GGCGTCTCGCCCGCCGGACCGGCGAGGACGCGGGTCTCTATGATCGATCAGCAAACTCAGCAAAAGAAACGATGGTGGGCGCTATAGGATTCGAACCTATGACTTCCACCGTGTGAATTTTGAAGTCACTACAAATAAACCGTTAGCTTGCTTTGCTTTCCGCGATCAGTTTGGCATGAGAATGCCGTGAAATTCCGAGGATTTTGGTGACGAATTGGTGACGAGCTTGTATGACCAAGAGTAAACCTCCTCTATGGTCTGAGGACCTGAGGTAATAGACGGGCATGATCGCATTGGATGTGAAGGGAGTCGAAAATGCCTTACCGACCTCCGGGACAGGCCTCGGGATTCTTTATCCCATTAGCTTTGCATCTCTTTAGCGATTCTTCACGATCGACCAAAGCCGGTCCGGTAGGTGGTCCAAGAGCTCTCGTGGCCTCTCGTTTGTTTAGGAAGAAACCGACATAATTGTTCGAGACCGGCAGCAATTTGCTTCCATAGCTCGGATCGTTGCAAGCGACTGCACCATTCTTCGCCGCTGCTTTTAAGACGAATGCAGGAGTTAAATCAGCTGCCCAACAAAAATTGTTTGTCTGATTTACGTCGACGTAAACTGCCTGACCGGTAGCGGGGTTTCGCTCGCCATCCGCTGAAAGAAACGCTTTTGTGCCAGTCGTCTCAAAGTCATCTCCAGTTGATGTTTTTCCACCGCAAGTTCCGTCGGGATCAAAGGTAAATGCCAACGAGCCTGTTACCGCTTTGTCATTGTCGTTCGTTGCCTTTATAGAATTGTCGATTGCAGTATTAGCGAAGCCCAGAAGATAGGTCGCCGCTGACGAATAGGGCGACGCCGGTATTGGCAATTTCGAGCTACTTGTAATGTCCGCCAGCGCTTGCAACGCAGTTCCAAGTCCATTCTTCTGCTTGGTATTTAACAAGGTCAAGTCGACGCCCAAGCCATTATAAGTTACTTTATTTCCTGTCGCATTTTTTTCATTCTGCGTCAGAACTAGCCCACTGACGATCGTGTACTCGATTGGAATCGACACTTGGCCGACAGGGGCAGACCCAAACTTAGCTTTGGCAGCCAACGGGTATGCTATAGGGCTCGTTGGAGGCGGATCTGTTTGTACATGAGCATTTATAACGACAGACACATCGGCATCCTTGGTAAACCAGCCCTTCGTGCGGGTCGTAACCACCCGCCGAAGAGTTAGCCAAATTCTATCCTTAGCGGGATTGATACACCTGGATTGGACTTTTGGGTCGTCAGTTAACGAAACCACACGAATCGGCACGCCGCCAGCTCCAGGCTGTGCCATTCCTTGTACGCACATAACCAGCCAAATACTAGCAACTGCGAGTGTCAAAACTCGTAATCTCATTTTCAATCTCCTGTGAATACTTTATTTATGCATAATGTCCAAGTTAACCTCTGTGGATACCGATTATGAACCCTTTGGTGGGCAGAGGCGGACTGAACCATTCCCCGCAAGTATGAATTCCAGCGCACGTGCGCCATAGGGTACGTCAGATAAGTCTTTCTTTGTGCTGAGGGCTCGCACCGCGTCAAAACGCGCCTTGCCCACTGTGTAATCTGAATCTGTTCTTTTTTGGTCCAAACTTTCCATTAGAAGCGAAAGAAATGTACCCGCCATATTGGGATCGACAGGAGAGCTGGTAGCGATGACGGTGTAGACCTTGTGAGCATTGAATTCACTTATAAAATCAGCACCGCCCGGCTCCGCTGTTCCACAGGCAGCCAAAATTGCAACGGCCGGCTCGTTGAATGTCCTCGCAATATCTCCTGTGATAATTGCTGGATCACCAGAACTATCAAAATACAATCCAAGCGCGTCATCGTGATGACTCAGAGCCACTATGCCGCCAGCATGTACGCTGCTCGAACTCAGCCATGCCTGAAATCCTTTTAGAGTACTGTCCTGTTTGACACAGTCTCTACATGCGTCCTGGAATTTGTCGATCCAGCTTTCAAAAGCATTTCTCGCATCCTCCACATCTTGATAATCGCCGCCCGCCGGCGGTTGTGGCGGAGGGACGAATAGAACCCACTGCGAGAGACAGGAGGAAGAGTGTGAGTAATCCTGGAATTCGAGCGGCGCCTGAATATCCACATAGAATCCGATATAGTTAGGATATAGAGGACCTGTCACGTGCGCCGTTGGTGGTGGGGTTTCGACTTCCATCAAGGCAATAGGTGTTAAAACCAAATCGCGCTCACTTGGAATTAACCGTACAAAAAGGGATAACGGCTTTCTTCCACTCAACACCTCATTACGAGATTTGACGATGAAATCGTTAAGCGCTGCACGGACATTAGCTGCTTGGACTTGGCTTTCGGATGGTTGCGGACCACCTGTTGGTCCAAACAGAATATTATAGAGTGCATTACTTGTAGATCGGAACCGCTCTTCGTATTCCGCCTGTGAAGGCAGCTTCGGTATCTTCCCTAACCGACGGACAATCTTCTTTACCTGCTCGGCAAAGTCCTTTTCGGTTTCGGCTACTCGCCAGACGAGATATTTGTCGTGTTCCCATCCACAGCTATTGCAGCGAAACACCCCAACGACATCTGATTGCCGATCGATTATTTGTAAAGCTGCATCGGGGGCGTGATCCAGCTTGCTGAGATCGACACCCTTAAGGGTGAAGCCGGGTCGCAGCTGGGAAGAATCACAACGATCCGTCAGTGCGCGAACGATACAGACCGAATACGAAATTTCACCCATTGGCATGCCATCCACCCAAATCGAAACGGCAATGGAAGTCATACCTAGCTTTGCGTCGGGCGAGGTCTTGAAATGAAAGGACGTTATACCAAAACTAAAATCACTGCTGCTCTCACCATACAAGCGCAAGTGTTCAAGAGCAGAGCCAGAGAGCCTGAATCCCGTCGAATGAACACGGCGCATTTTTTCCACATTGATACTAAAAGGTCGGAATACTTGGCCCTGCAATTGACGTTCGAAAACAAGCCGGTCCGGAATAACCAAAAGCTGGACCTCCCTAGTTGGCAATTGGGATGGCTTTTCTAACCAATGTACAAAGCTTGGATCGGCTCTTTGAGAATAGACTCCAGCATCACGTGAAGATATATCTTGGTCGTATGAGAGGGCTGCGAGATTTACGACGAAAGAATAATCTTTATCCGGTTGAATCTTTTGAGGAGTGTACAATAATCCACCTGCAGAGTAGGGCTCTAGCCAGACGTTCCAGACCGGCTCAGCAAAGTCTTTCTGGTTAGGGGCTTTTTTAGAGGAGGCTTCTTCATGTCCGAATGCCGCCGCATTTTGAACGGAGTTTTCTTGCTTCTTGGTATCCCCCAAATCCTTTTTGACTGAATTGATTTCATACTCCATTGACGCCATTCTTTTCACAATCTGATTAGATTGTTCAGCTAAAGCTTCGTCTATTTGTTGCTGTCGCTGTTGCTGTTGCTTTATTTCTTTGCTTTGTTCCTTCAGCAGATCTTCTACCTCGTTTTGTTGTGACCTTCGCGACTTCATCACAATGACAACGCACAGGCAAGCAAGGGCGAAGCCCAATATAGCCGCAATGATGACCCGCAGGCGCCCAGATCGCTGCGATTGACTAGGTGGTTCGGGGGGCATGTTGGGTGGTTCGGGGGGCATGTTAAGTGGTGCGGAAGGAGCGTTCATGGACTAGCACACCTCAACGAATAAAAGAAAGTACTACAGATGCATCGTGGTTATATGTGGGCCCTAAATGACAATCCTTTTAAGGCGAAAGGAATGTGCTGTCAAGCTATTTTTTGCTTGCAAATCTTGATTTCCGGAATACAACTACTTCGTTGCGCGATAGTGAAAGGGATCGTATGACGCCAAGGCGAGATTTCATTCAGAAAATGGGCTCACTTCTTCTGCTGCCAATGCTCAACACCAATCCTCTTTTTGTTATGCTGCAGAGTTCCACACTGCCTCCTGGAATTGGGACGGCTCCCGACTATAGCGGCCCATTGCCCAAAGTTCCAAAGGGCGGAACTCTTGGTAATCGACCACCACTAAACAGTGAGGAAAGGATTGCTAAAGCGATTATTACGAGGGCACCCGTTGGTCCTACACCCTTTGCTGTTGCTAAGTTCTTCCTAGAGATCAGCAATGGGAAGTTTGGACAAATATGGCAACCTTATGCACAGGGATGGCCAGTTCGATGGAACCCTGTTATCGTCAACTTCTTTCAGGCTACAAACACCACGCCCGAGGGCGACTTAACGGCTTGGTGCGCAGCATTCGTAAATTGGTGTTTTCTCCACATCGGTAAGGGAATGGCAACGCAGAGTGCCAGCTCAGGGAGCTTCCGTATGTTTGGTATTGAGACGCATACGCCTACAGTTGGAGATTTAGTCGTTTTTCGCCGTGCAACCCCGGATGGAACCCATGATGAGCGAGGTCATGTTGGGTTCTATGTCCGCAGTACTGCTGATGAGATTGAAGTGCTCGGCGGAAATCAAATCGAAGGGGTGGAAGGTTGTCACAAAATTAGCTCTAAGCCGTTCACAAAGAGCGGCCAGAAATTGATCTTTCATTCCTACCGCACCGATCCAAGGCTACACGCGTAGAAGCTTCGGAGGAGAGGCAGGCTCATGATAGGTACGTGCAATTGTGTGCGAGAGGGCCTCTTTCAAGTAGTAGAAAAGACCCGCCAGCAAGCTCCATCGATCTGCCTGATCGACAAGTCACAACGCTGCTCTATCACGGGTGCGAATCATGATGCCAACTCATCCATATCACGATTCGGAGCCGGTAAACTTGCAGTCACAGAGCCTCTTAATCTTAATTCTTCGGTTTGTTTTGTTGTTGCCCAGGTAGACGGCGAAAGTCGAGCGGGACTGCCGCCCAGAGAAGTCACTCGTTCGTGAGCGCATACACCATGTCACCGACGAAGCGCTTGAACGACTCGTTCTCCACGAACTGCTTATAAACCTGGGTGTCGTCCTTCAACAGATGCTGCATCACCTTCGCCAGAGCTTCATCGTGGGCCATGCGTGCTGTGTGCGGCGTGTTTTCCTTCGCATTCTTGTAGGCCACGTCGGCGGCGACCTGTGGTGCGATGTCGTCGCGGATGCGCTTGACTACCCGATCGGCATCAGTAAAAAGCGTGCCGAAGTGCTCGTTGAACGTTTTGAGGATGTTGCTCAAGCGGTCCATCTCGGGCTCGCTTTTCCGACCGCTGGCGTCCGTCGGCGCGGGCTCGATCTCGGCGTTTTTGTCTTCAAGCGCGATCTTCATAACCGCTTTCTTCTCGACGCGGTAACTGTCCATGTCGATGGCTTCAAGAATGCCTTTGGACAGATCCTCCTCCTTTGGCGCTGGCAACTTGGGCGTCAGCAGATTGAGCATGATCGAGAGCTTCTCCCATTCGGTGTTGCTGTAGGGGATCACCGAAGAGAGAAAACTGTACGTGCGGCAGAACGCCTTAGCCTTGCCCTTAAACTCCACTTGGCCGTTCTCGTCGAGCGTGTCCCTGTATACCCCAACACACGTATCGAGGATCGGGTCGAGTTTGTCACGGTCGGCGCCGGCTAGGAACAACTCCACTACCTGCCGAACCTGCTCTGGCGAATACACCTGCGCGGCATCCAGCGCCGCCTTGAGGTCATGCAGCTTATTCGGGTCCGTCTCCTCGGCGAGCAGCGTTGTGCGGTAGTAGTCCTGGAAGGCGAAGGTGATCGCGTCGCTGTTGTTCTGGAAGTCGAGGACGAAGCAGTCGTACTTCTGCGGGTACGCACGGTTGAGCCGCGACAAGGTCTGCACGGCCTTGATGCCCGAGAGCGGCTTGTCCACATACATCGTATGCAGGAGCGGCTCGTCGTAGCCGGTTTGGAACTTGTCGGCGCAGATCAGGAACCGATACGGGTCGGTCTGGATCTTGCCCGCGATGTCCCCACTTGAAAAGCCGTTCAGCGATGCCTCACTGACCTTCACCCCTGCGAACTCGTGCTCGCCCGAGAAGGCAACGATCGCCTGGTACGGGCTTTTGCGCTCCGCCAGGTACGTCTTGACGGCATGGAAGTACTGGATGGCCCGCGCAATCCCGCTCGTGACCACCATCGCGCGCGCCTGTCCGCCGATCTTCCCGGCCGCCAGCACCTGTTCATGGAAGTGATCCACCATGATCTCGGCCTTGAGCTGGATCGCGTGATCATGGCTCTCCACGTATCGGCGCAGCTTCTTCGTCGCCTTCTTGGTGTCGAACTCCGGATCGTCCTCCGTTTTTTTGACCAGTTTGTAGTAGCTGTTCACCGGCGTGTAGCTCTTGAGCACATCGAGAATGAAACGTTCCTCGATCGCTTGCTTCATGGTGTAGCTGTGGAAGGGCCGGTGTTTGATCTTGCCTTCGGCGTCGGGCGGCAGCGGGTCGCCGAACAACTCCAACGTCTTGCTCTTTGGCGTGGCGGTGAACGCAAAGTAGCTGGCGTTGGTTAAGAGCTTGCGCGCTTCGATCCGCTTAGCAAGCGCATCGTTCACCATGTCCTCAGGGTCGGGACCAGCGTCTTCGTCCTCCGCAGGGGCGCTGAGCGCTTCGCTCATGGCCGCCGAGGTCTTGCCCCCTTGGCTGGAGTGCGCTTCGTCGATGATGATGGCGAATGTCTTGCCTTTCTCGGTCGCGATCTCGTCGAGGATGAAGGGGAACTTCTGTACGGTTGAGACGATGATCTTCTTCCCCTCCTCAATGAACTTTCGCAGATCGCCGGAGTGGTCGGCGTGGCCCACCGTCGCACTCACCTGCATGAACTGCTTGATCGTGTTTTGGATCTGGTCATCGAGCAGAACCCGGTCGGTCACCACGATGACCGAGTTGAACACCTCCTTGTCATTGCGCTTGAGCCCGACGAGCTGGTGAGCGAGCCAGGCGATGGAGTTCGACTTGCCGCTGCCGGCCGAGTGTTGGATCAGGTACCGCTTGCCCGCGCCGCGAGTGCCCACGTCTGCCAGCGTTTGTCGTACAACGCCTAGCTGGTGGTAGCGCGGCCACACCTGCGAGCGCTTCTTTTTCCCGGTGCGCGGATCCTTCTCCTCGACGATCTGCGCGTACTGCTCTAGGATGTTGGTCAGCCCTGCAGGGGTAAGTACCTCCTTCCAAAGATAGTCAGTCTTGAGACCGCGCGGGTTGGGCGGGTTGCCGGCGCCGTCGTTGTAACCCTTGTTGAACGGAAGGAACCATGAGCCTTTGCCCTTGAGCGCGGTGCACATTTGCACTTCGCTGTCGTCCACCGCGAAGTGCACCACACAGCGCCCGAATTCGAAAAGTCGCTCGCGTGGGTCGCGGTCGCGGCGGTATTGTTCCACTGCGTCCTCGACGGTCTGCTTGGTGAGGCTGTTCTTCAACTCGAAGGTGGCGATCGGCAAGCCGTTGATGAACAGGCACAGGTCGAGCGCACGCCGTGTCTCGTCCATGCTATAGGCGAGCTGCCGAGTGATCGAAAACCGGTTCTGAGAGTACAGGGCCTCGGCCTTGGTGTTGCCCGGTGAAGGCGTGCCATAGAAGAGATTGAAGTGGACTGGCCCATGCCCCACTCCTTTCCGCAGCACGTCGATCACGCCGCGCTTGCCAATCTCTGACGAGACGCGGGCAAGGAACTTGAGGCGGTTGATGTCCTTTGGGTCGTCGGTCATCGCCAGCTTCTTGAAGGTTTCGGGCTGCGTCCTTCGGAGGAAGGCGAACAGTTGCGGCACATCGAGTGCCTGGGCGCGGTCGTAGTCTTTCGCGCAGCCGGCGAAGTAACCGCTCCCGGCTGGGTCCGGCTTGTCGGCACCAGCGCCCGGCGCTACGGTCAGGCCGTCGCCGCCCGTCATGTGCCGCATAATGAGCGTTTCAAGGCCCTTCTCGCTGATGTCGGTCGTCCTAGTCCTAGGTTGCTCAACTGGCTCAACGCGCAGAAGTTCGAAGTCGTCAAGAAACGCCCGCAGCAACGGATCACGTTGCTCGAAGCCGGTCAAAACCTTCGTGGCAGCCGTCGTTGGCATCCTGAGCCGAAGGCGTGAGCTGTTCGCGTGAGTTACGGAGAGGAGTTCGATGTTTCCAATCCGTGTACCGGCGTAAGCCGCAACCATGGAAACGAAGCGAACCCGCTGCATCTCAGTCATGGACTCCGGATCACTACCGACCACCATGTCGATGATGGCCTGTTTTTCCGCTGTGACGACCGGAGCAGCGTTGGCGGCGAGCGCACAAGGGTTCTGCTTGTAGCGTTTGAGTTGCTTTTCTCCCCACTTTTCCTTATCGGCACGGCTGTGGCAGTTCGCGCAGAGAGCGATGAGATTGGCGGCGCTATGGTCCTGGCTCGCGCTCCAAGGGTCAATGTGCGCTTGTTCGAGTGGTATCGGTGTGCAGCAGACAGCACATTGCTGCCGAGCTTCGAACAGAACTTGGCGCCGAACCTCAATGGGAATGGTGGGGCGTTTGCTCACACGACCTCTTCCTCAGCGGGTTCGGTCTCCTCGATTAACTCGGCATCGTCGGGGGCGACGTCAGGTGCGGCTTCCTCGGGCAGTCGTGCTGCTGCCGTGCGCACGTCGAGCTTCCCGGTTACCACATCGGCGACCAGGCAGGTGCCGTATTCACGGAGGAGTTCGATCTCGCGTTCAAGGCGGGAAGTGGCGAGATCCAAGTCGCGCGTTTGGTCTTCGATACCGGCGACCAGCTTCAACTGTTCGTCAAATGGCGGCAATGGTACAAGCAGGCACCGCACATCGTCTAAGGTGAGGCCGACCTTCGTTCCACCATTCGTCTTCAGCCAGCACTGGTCCTTCCCAAACTGCGAAAGGAGCCCATATGCAACCCAGCGAGGCACGCACCATTGCGGGCGGAGCCGAATCAGCGCCGTGTGTTGATTAACGAACGCTTCACCGAGACCATCTGGCACAACTCCAACAGCTCCAATCTGCGCGGTAATAGACAGCAGCAAGTCGTTCGGTATCGCCCGTGTCCTTTCTCCCTCTGCTCCGGCAGGAGGAGTCACGTAAGTGATACGCTTCAGTCGCAGATCGATCGAAGTAGTCGAAATATTCCCAATACGCAGGAAAACCGAACCTGCGTCGGAGTAATACCTTGCCCATCCACGTGATCCGCTTGTAACGAACTGGCATAGGGTCTTGAGGCGTCGCATCTCCCAATGTTGCGGAATCCCGCCAAGCCAGGGAATGCCCGAGGGTTTGAGGGGAACGCTGGAGTCGAGGCCGCGGGTAACGGCGCGGTAGATCACGGCCTGCTTCTGCTGGTTGACCAGCGCTATCACACTCTGCTTCCCCCGGATCGCCCGCTCCAACCGTGCGTTTGCCCAGTTCAGAAACCGCACGATCGCGCCCTGCTCGTTTGACGGAGGTTGAGGAGTCTTAGCCGCTCGAAATCTCTCTGCCGGAATCGTGTTTCTCAAACCGGAATAGAGTGGACTCAGCAGCTTTCGATCATCCATCGCCCGGTAGAACAGATCAAAGTAGTCGGGACTACCTGTGCCCAGAAACTCGAAAACTGTGTAAGCACCCGTAATCATTCCGTCATGACGAGATAGGCCCACGGTTCGCGGTGTTTCTGGCACATCAAACAAGCAGAAGATCAGGTCTCCTTTGCGGACCTCCTGCGAAGTCCCCATGTCTGAGGAGAACTTGCCTCCTTGGGAGATGTCGCGCACGATCACGCCTTGTTTGGTGAGTGAGAGAAGTTGGTAATCGCTGTGACGCTGCCCGACGAGAACTTTCCTTCTGCGCACCAGGCCACGATTGGGTATCAGCTCCCAATGGCTCGGCACTCGTCCGAGCCATGGCAGGCCCGACTCCTTGTACGCTTCATAGGGTTTGAGATCAGTGATCACTTCGCGCCCACCTTCAGTAAGTCATCCAGCAGGCCCTCTGTTTCTTGCTCGACGGCGAGGATGTCGGCGCCGATCTCATCCAGCGTGCGCAGCGGCTGCGGCTTATAGAAGTGACGAGTGAAGCTCACCTCGTAGCCGACCTTGGCTTTCTCCTTGATCCATGCGTCTGGCGTGTACGGCAACACTTCGCGATGGATGAATGCTTCAATGCCGCCCTCTTCCAGGAGCGGCACCTGCTCGCTATCGCGCAGCTCGGCGTCAGGCTCGTACTGTACGACGGCGGGTTTGCCGTCGACCGTCGCCTCAAACAATCCGTGCAGCGGATCGGCTTTGGTCTTGCTGGGTTTATGAACCTTCGCGATGACGCGCGGCGCAGTCTCGACCCGCCAACTTACGGCGCTAAGGATGTGCTTCAGGTCGCCGGCTGTGATCTCGATGTTTGCTTTCTCTATTGCGGCGTTCACGCGGTCACGAAAGACGTTGTGATCCTCAAAGAGCGCGTCGCTCAGAGCCTCGCGCAGCTTGGTGGCAACCTCGACCAGTCGGCCGTCCCGTGCCCAGGTCTTGCGGTCGAGTAGCTTCTTTTTCTTCTTCTCCGGCAGGGCCTTGCTCGGGCTCTCGTTCTCTTCGTCCTCAGCCTGGGGTTCGTCGCTGCTCCACTCCACCAGCTTGATCTCCAATGCGGTCGACACCTTGTCGAAGTTGGTGAACAGGTCATCGCCGAACTCCTCATAGAGCGCGGAGCGCAGGTCTTCGTCACCGCTGGTGAAGCGCAAGGTCTCGATAGCCTTGACCGTGAGCTGGCTGTGCAGGCGCAGCGGGCGCTCGACCGTGACCTTCCAGTAACCGAAGGCGGCGTTGGGAAAAATCTTCGACTCCGGCGTTTCCTTGAAGTCGAGAAAAGTGCGGCTGATGCGCTCGATGTCAGCCGGCGAGAGCTCGCAGTTCTTCTTACCCAAGTTCTTACGCAGGGGCCTGAACCATTGGCTCGCGTCGATCAGTTGCACATGGCCTTTGCGCTGGGCAGGCTTTCGGTTGGACAGCACCCAAACGTACGTCGCGATCCCCGTGTTGTAAAAGAGATTGAGCGGAAGCGCGACGATAGCCTCGACCCAATCGTTCTCGATGAGCCAGCGCCGAATGTTACTTTCGCCCTGCCCGGCATCGCCGGTGAAGAGCGACGATCCGTTGTGCACCTCGGCGACGCGGCTGCCGAGGGCCGACTTGGGGTTCATCTTCGATGCCATGTTGGCGAGGAACAGCAACTGCCCGTCGCTTGAGCGCGTGACGAGCGATAGTTCCTCGCCTTCATGCATTACCTTGAAGCGCGGGTCCCGCATCTTGTCTTTGCCACCCAGCGCTTCGAGATCCTTTTTCCAACTCTTCCCGTAGGGCGGATTGGCGAGCATGAAGTCAAACTCTTGGGCCGGGAAAGCGTCATGTGACAGCGTGGACCATTCCGCGCCGCCGACGATATGGTCGGCGCTCTCACCCTCGCCCTTCAGCAACATGTCGGCCTTGCATACGGCGTAGGTCTCCGGGTTGATCTCTTGTCCGTAGAGCACGCATCTGACCTGCTGGCCGCGCTTCTTGGCCATCGCTGTGAGTGTCTCTTCGCCTACCGTCAACATGCCGCCCGTGCCGCACGCGCAGTCGTAGAGTAGGTATGTGCCAGACTTGATCTCGGCCTCAATAGGCAGGAACACCAGGTTCGCCATTAGTCGAACTGCGTCGCGTGGCGTCCAGTGCTCGCCAGCTTCCTCGTTGTTGTCCTCATTAAACTTGCGGACCAGCTCCTCGAAGACCGTTCCCATGGAGTGGTTGTCGATGCCAGCGGGAGACAGGTCGATGTCGGGGTCGAGAAATTTGTTGATCAGCGTGCCGATGGCGTCGGCTCTGGACAGTGTGGGGAGCTGGTTGCGGAACTTGAAGTTGTCGAGTATGTCCTGAACGTTGGTCGAAAAATTGTCGAGATAATCCTGGAAGTCGGCGAGCAACTGCTGCTGGCTACCGCGCGACTTGAGATCGCGCAATGTGAACCTGGAAGTGTTATAGAACGACTGACCTGCTGCTGCGCAGAGCGCCGCCCTCTGCTCAGTGATCCCGGCCTCGTCGAGCATCTTTTTGGTATCGAGCACCGCCTGCTTCGTGGGTTCCAGAACGGCATCCATGCGGCGAATGACGCACATCGGAAGGATTACGTCGGGATACTTACCGCGCTTGAACAGATCGCGGAGTACGTCGTCAGCTATACCCCAGATAAACGAAACGATCTTGTTGTGCGTCGCCTGATCCAATATCTCGTTCACTCCTGCTTCGGTAATCCCATAAGGGCCAATTGTAGGCACCTTGAAGGACTCTTGAACCTGCCCGATCCTGATGTGATTGCTTCAGAGATCGTCGAGGACTTTCGGGCTGCGCAGGACCAGTTTAATCAGATCGCAGCCAATCTTAAAGATACTTGACCCCTCGAGACTTCCGACGGCCTGAGGATGCGGAAATAGCAACGTGGTGGAGATCAGCGCGTTTCTTCCAGATGCGCTGAATAGTTCGTGGACTGCAATTCATTTCTCGGGCAGCTTTCGCGTAGGCAGCTCGCTTACTGTCCCCATTTCGCTCGTACCTGCTGATCAAATCACAAGCGTTTCGCTGGTCATCTGAGTTCAATGTTTGCCGTCGTCCGGTGCTTGGCCGCCTTGGAAGCCTATTTACCATTTCTTTCATGTAAGTTTTGAACTCAGGCCGCAGCTGGTAGATCAGGTCCTTCCCGACTCTCTCAAGATGCGTTTCCCATTCTGACTGCGGCAAGTCTGTCTTTGTCTCCGCGACCTGCATGTAGCCCATCAAGAAGGACGCTAAAGAAACACGTTCTGGATGATCGATCAGTTCCTGAAAGAGCGGGTTCCTAGCCATATCACTTGCAAATCGTAGGGCAGTGTCATCTATGGGCGTACCAGCTTTCTGAAAGGCCCCCCTGATTACCTCTGTGAGCTGATGCAGCCTCTTTTTATTCATCACCCGACCGGAACGCGTGCCAGAAAACTGACCTAGGACATTTTGTCATTTTTGTGCACCGGCTCAAATGACTACATATAGACATTTTTCTGACGCTTGACCAGGTCATTGTGCGCCACGACAGTTGGATTGTGTTGGAAGCGGGAGCCATGATGATCGGCGACATTCGCAAAATGGGCAAGCGGGGTGCGGTCCGAAACAATTCCGGGCTACCGGTTGACCACTCCGGTCCGGGGCTGGAAGTAGGACCAACAACTCCACCAACAGCTGGCCGAAAGCCGGAGGCTTGCCCTCCATCCCTTCCCTTCCAGCATAAAAGTGGTCAGGGGTCCGGGGACGGAGTCCCCGGCGGCGGCGGAGCCGCCGTGGGTTCTTCACTTGACCATGTTAGGAGTAATCGAAACAAGCCAAGCGGCAGAAACTTCTTCTGTGGCTGCTTTACCTTGGCCGGTCAGTCCTTGACAAGCCAGGATATTCAGTTTCAAAGACTCAACTGTAAGTGCTGGGGTTGCTCGTTTTGCGGACCACGACGAGCCAAGCGGTATCGTCACGCAATTCGCAAGGCAGCCGAACACCTGGGGCTCCAAAGATTTGTAACCCTCACCTTAGACCCTGAAAAGATTGGAGACGATCCCGTCGTCTACCTTCGAGAGACCTTCAACAAACTGCGAACGTATCTGCGCCGGAAATTCGGGGTTGCTCCCAAGTACATCGCTGTCGTGGAGTTTCATGAGAACGGCAAGCCTCACCTTCATATTCTGATTGATCGATTCATCGAACAAAAATGGCTCTCCATGGCATGGGCAGCAGTCGGCGGGGGTCGGATGGTCGATATCCGCTTTGTCGATATGCATCGAATCTCCCACTATCTTGCCAAATACCTCACGGTTGACCTCCTCCTGTCGGCTCCCCCAGGGTTTCGACGGGTCACGTGCTCTCGTGGAATCGTGCTCTTGGAAAAGTCCGACACGAACCGCTCTTGGCGGCTGGTACGGACCAATATCCCCCACCTCTATTCGCGCTTATTCCTGCTCGTTTTGAGCCTTCAGTACGACGAAGAGGGCAATCTCATGGCTTTCGTTGCTTCAAATCTAAAAATAATGGAGATGAAAACATGAAGCAAAACCGTAAATCGCAACCGACCGATCTGGTGGAACGCACTGGACCTGAGATTTTCCGCTTCGAGAGCCCCGGGGACTGTCTGGGAGGACAACTCGTGACTATCGAGACTACTGACATTGGGGGGAAGCCCACACTCAAGTACATCGTTCGCGGCGACGAGGGAAAGCTCTTCAGCTTTCTCGGGACTGTGGACTTGAACCTGAAGATTCGCTCTTCAGATGTCGGAAAGACCCTGGAGATCCAATACGTGGGCCGGGACACCAATACAGAAGAGGGGAAGAATCCCATCAAGCGGTTCAAGGTCTTCGTACAAAACGGATAAGGAAAGTTGCCTGCATCTGGACTGAGCTGCCGGGTTTTACGACAGCCCAGTCCAGAAGCTCCGGGCTTTCTTTTTGGACCGATCACAACGTTAACGTTAGGGAAGGGAAAAAATGCAGTCGCTTCCATGCTTTTTGTGCGGGCGAAGATTAGAAAAGCGCGTCAGCAAGAGTGACAAACCTTATTTTGTTTGCGACTCGTGCGGGATTCAGTTCTTCGTGCGACGCAAGGACGGTATTGAGCGCCTGGACGCGCTTATGCGCGCGGCGGAAAAGAATTCGATTCCATTTCGCGCGCACGCGCAGAGACTTTCCGAAATCCAGGCGATCCTTAAAGACATGCGAGGAACCAAAGCAGAGATCGAACAATTGGAAAACGAGATCGGAATCATTTTCCCCGACAAAGACAAAATTCGTGCTTGTAACTCACTGAAAACACGACTGGAAACATTGCAGGTGGAATTGGAAGAACTGGTGAAAACAAAGACACGCTAATTTGCACGGGATTTTACGGCGCACGCGCGCGTGAAATTTGGAATTTGCATGGATATACTCCCCAACGCGGAAAAGCAAGGCGAGCTAGCCCAGTTTGGAGGCTGGCAAGAAATGGCTCGCCGTCGTTTTCAACGAGGAAGTATACGCAAACGAGGTAAACGCAATCCGGTTTGGGAGCTCCAGTGGTGGGAAGACTATTTAAAAACCGATGGCACAATCGGGCGCAGGCGGGAATCAGTGATTCTCGGCTGCATCTCCGAAATGTCCATCAAACAGGCCCGCAAGGAAGCCGAGAAAAAACTCAGCCCGGTGAACGCAGGCAAGGCAGTGCCATACTCGACGCTGACCTTGCGCAAATTCCTGGAACAGTTTTTTGTTCCCCTGGCCTTTCCCATCCTGAAAGCCTCGACGCGGAAGCGTTATCGTTCAACCCTAGACCTGCACCTGCTTCCGGCCTTCGGAAGCATCCGGCTTTGCGATATCAAGACGGTCGAGGTGCAGCGCTTCATCTTGCAAAAAATCGACAACGGATTGGGTTGGGAAACATGCAATCACCTGCGCAATCTGCTGTCGAAAATCTTCGCCAATGCCAAAAAATGGGGACACTTTTCCGGCGAGAATCCCGCGTCGGGAGTCGAACTGCCCGAGAAGCCTCCTACCACAAAAAAACAAGCGCTAATGCCACAGCAAGTGGTTCGCCTGCTGGCAGTCCTTCGGGAACCGGTACGTACGATGGTGCTGGTTGCGGTCTTGACCGGATTGAGAGTCGGCGAAATTCTTGCGTTGCGCTGGCAGGATGTGGATTTGGATCGAGGAGAATTGCGGGTGGAACAGGCCGTCTATCGCGGCTGCCTGGGTTCTCCCAAGACGAAGGGCAGCCGTCGCACCCTTCCACTTCCCGAAACAGCAACGCAGGCGCTCCGCGTGCTTGCCCGCCGTTCCATGCACGCGAATCCGGAGGCCCTTGTCTTTGCATCCCGCAAGGGCACCGTGCTCAACGATACCAATCTGCTGTTGCGGCACCTAAAACCCGCCGCGCGGCAGATCGGAGCTCCCTGGGTGAGCTGGCACACCTTCCGGCGGACCCATGCCACCTTACTGCAGTTGGCTGGCGGATCGGCGAAAGATGCGCAGGCGCAACTGGGGCACGCGCAGATCACTACAACCCTTGGGATTTACACTCTTCCTGTTCCCGCGCATCAGCGGGCAGCGGTCGAAAAACTTTCCGGATTGGTGACGAATGGTGACGAATTCGACGCCGGTGCGGGGAGCACGAACACGGATGCCTTTACCCTGCAATAACTTCGATGGTGGGCGCTACAGGATTCGAACCTGTGACTTCCACCGTGTGAAGATGGCACTCTACCGCTGAGTTAAGCGCCCACTGGTGCGGTTCGCATATTGTAGCAAATGAACTAGTTCTCCGTGACCGACTGGGCGTGGTAGCCTTGGCGGAGGGGCG